>ERZ1674055.103-NODE-104-length-17330-cov-30.273054_pt1 | contig 17330 bp, 22 predicted proteins | sample MGYA00581121_ERZ1674055 | MGnify/ENA primary metagenome ERZ1674055 (study PRJEB41354, sample SAMEA4873334) | human saliva metagenome | biome: human-associated habitat [ENVO:00009003]; feature: mouth environment [ENVO:08000002]; material: saliva material... | reverse complement strand
TTAATACATGAACGGAGCGGGGATGGCCCGCTGGGAATGGAAGGAACTGAGATGGTCACAGCCAATTCACGAACCACAATGAACCAATTTCACAGGGAGTCACTCATACACAGCGCCACATATATCAATCCAAAAATTATTCATAAACTCAAAATTCTCAACGCAACAATAAGCCTAAAGTTACATACTTTTAGAGCAACAGTTCCGGGATATTATGTTGAGTGGTTTTACAACAAAAACACAGCAACATATGTGTTTATTTCGGGTGCAACCAATGGTACAGTGTTCAGAAATGCTGGCGACCTTGATTCGCTGTGTGACGAATTTGATCGAATGTTTGGCTACGACGTTTAGGACTAAGTATGTGGGAAAATATTAACGGCGAACTTATTTGGATCGACAAGGAAATGGGCTGGCAGGAAAATGAACGATACAATTCTGTTGATATTCATCCGGTTTGTACTTGTGGTGACGTGCGGGGTCATGGCGATCGGCTTACTGCGGGCGATGTTGCTCTCGGTGTTGCTGGGGGTATGATTGCTGCGAAGGCTGTGCCTAGGGTTGGGAGTTGGTTGTTGTGGATGGCTGGGATTCTCACGTTGATCATGATTTTTATGTGAGAGTTTACTTTAATTGTTTGGCATCGAAACGCCTACTAGTTAAACGATATCTCACCAATAACCCGAATGCAAGAGTATTCGTTGTTCAGGGAACGGGACACCGAGTTACCATTATGAGAACGGATAATGCATACACACATACACTGAGCGTGCCAGAACACAATGGCGTATATCAGAACGAAGTGTCTACGCCTTCAATTGTCTGCATGTCATTGACGCACGATAACTTTATTCTAGTGCCCGAAGACGTTAATGCAGAACCGCTTTTCTAGATTCCCGGCTGGACGGGCAATACCAGAACACGAAATGAAATTGAAGCCATACACGAAAGGAAATTATCATGGCTGTTGTTTACTCTTCTCTTTCTGACGACTTTGCTGGCAAGAAAGCTTTCTTCACCGCCCAGAACTCCGCTGTTTCTTTCAAGGAACTGCGCGGCAAGACGATCGAAATCAAGGATATTGTTATCACCGAGGATGATGTGGTCGACACGGATACTGGCGAGGTTGAGACTCGTCGGGCTATTACGGTGATTGACAAGGACGGGAACGCCTATGGGACTTCGTCTCAGACGGTTGTTGCTCAGATTCAGCGGCTTGTGGATATTCTGGGTGACGTGAAGTCGTGGCCTGAGCCTGTGGCTGTTGAGATTGGGTCGGCTAAGTCGGGGCGTGGGCGTGAGTACACGACTGTGACGCTGGCCTGACGGACGTTGTAGGATACTAGTTGCCCCCTGTCCCCTTAGGGGGGCAGGGGGTGATTGTTTTGGTTAAGTCTCATTGGGGTAAGCATTATCGGTCGTTTAAGCGTGGTGCGAAGCATGTTCGGAATACTGCGAGCGAGATTCGGGATTTTGTTGGGGGACTTGATTTTAGTCCTTTGCCGGATACGTTGTCTGAGGAACAGGGTAAGGTTAAGGTCAAGTCGGCTAAGGCGAGTGCAAGGGAGCAGCGTCGTTCCGATTTGGATAGGGCGCGAGATTTGTTGCAGGTTGAGCGTGATCGCGCTGTGCGTAAGATGTATAAGATGGCGACTAGTGACGATGGTGCGGATATTCGTGGGACGAAGTACGATCCGTTAGGTAAATCGGCTGTAGGTAAGGTGACTTTGAAGAATGCGGCGCGAGAACTTGAGCGTCTTAGTGAGTTTAATAATTCTGATAGTGTTTGGTATTATAGTGACCGTAAAGGTAATCCCATTTCTGCTAGAGACGTTCGTCGTTATCGTGATGCTGTGCGTCGCTATAACGCAGATATAGATGAATATGAGAAATCAGTTGGCGGAACAAGACTCCCCTATATGGGAGATGCTACTGTAGGAGATTGGATTAGGGATTTTCGCCCGAAGAAGACTTACTTGTCTGGTGGTTCGCATTATGCGCTCGAGCGGATGAACCCTGATAAGCGTACTGTGAATTTTGAGTCTGACGTGGCGATGCGAGAAAAGACAAATCAGGTTCTAGAATCACTTACCCGCAAGGGAAAACAGAATAGGTTGACTCAAGCAAAGCGTCAAATTGCTGCAATGATTGATGTTATTGGTGATCCTGAGTTGTATGATATCCTCACAGACATTCCTGATGATGTATTGTGGTTAATGTGGACTGTTAATGCTGATTTTGCCAACAATCTTTCTTTGCAGTACGAAGCGGCTAAAGAAGGGTATTTTGATCGTAGGCGCGCGGGAGATGATTTATATTACGAAGACGTTGAAGACTCCAATAGTGAGATAAAGTCTCTGCTAAGTGAGATTAAGACAATCAACATTAAACCGGAGGATGATTTTAGTGGTTCGCCAATCAACAAGCGCAAGGCCCGCAGGGGTCGGCGTTAGGCGTAGCCACAAGAGGGTTCCTTCGTTTTGTGCTGACTTTGAGACGACTACGGTTGAGGATGATTGCCGTGTGTGGTCTTGGGGGATTATTCAGGTTGGAAAACTTCAGAATTATGTTGATGGAATTACACTTGACGGGTTTATGTCACATATTTCTGAACGCGCAGCACATATTTATTTCCATAACCTAGCATTCGATGGCACATTTATTTTAGATTGGCTACTGAAGCACGATTATAAATGGGTGAAAGAAAATCCGGGCGTCAAGGAATTTACTTCTTTGATTTCAAGGATGGGTAAGTATTATTCGATCACAGTTGTTTTTGAGACGGGCTATAGGGTTGAATTCAGAGATTCATTCAAGAAATTGCCAATGTCGGTCAGTGCAATCGCTAAAGCATTTAATTTGCATGACCAGAAACTTGAGATTGATTATGAAAAGCATAGACCGATCGGATACATTCCAACAGAACAAGAAAAGCGATATCAACGAAATGATGTAGCAATCGTCGCTCAAGCGCTCGAAGTTCAGTTTGAAGAGAAGATGACTAAACTGACGGCGGGTAGCGACTCTCTTGCAACATACAAGAAAATGACGGGTAAACTATTTATTCGTCGATTTCCAATTCTTTCGCCTGAGATTGACACAGAGATACGAAAAGCATACCGTGGCGGATTTACATATGCAGATCCGCGTTATTCTAAGAAACTAAATAGCAAGGGTAGCGTGTATGATGTTAATTCGCTTTATCCTTCAGTAATGCGAACAGCATTGCTCCCCTACGGTGACCCAATTTATTCTGACGGAGCACCTAGAACTAATCGCCCCTTATACATTGCGTCAATCACGTTTACTGCTAAGTTAAAGCCGAATCACATTCCTTGCATACAAATTAAAAAGAATCTTTCATTTAACCCAACCCAATATCTTGAAGAAGTAAAAGAGCCCACAACGGTGGTGGCAACTAACGTTGATATTGAATTGTGGAAAAAACATTATAACTTTAAAATTTATTCGTGGAACGGAACATTCGAGTTTCGTGGGTCACACGGCTTTTTCGATAATTACGTAGATCATTTTATGGAAATTAAAAAGAATACTACTGGCGGACTAAGACAAATTGCTAAACTACACCTAAACAGTTTGTACGGGAAGTTTGCAACTAATCCTGACATTACTGGAAAACATCCCACCCTGAAAGATAATCGCGTATCGCTGGTAATGAATGAGCCCGAAATGCGTGATCCGGTTTATACTCCGATGGGTGTTTTCATTACAGCATATGCAAGGAAGAAAACGATTAGTGCTGCGCAAGATAATTATGAAACATTCGCATATGCGGACACCGATTCTTTGCACCTAATTGGGCCTACCACTCCCCCGGATTCGCTGTGGGTTGACCCTGTAGAACTGGGGGCCTGGAAGCATGAAAGTAGTTTCACAAAATCCGTTTATATCCGAGCAAAGCAGTATGCAGAGGAAATTGATGGTAAACTAGATGTACACATTGCGGGGATGCCCCGCAACGTCGCAGCAACATTGACTTTGGATGATATGTTGCGCGGCGGCACTTGGAATGGTAAACTGATTCCTGTAAGGGTTCCTGGGGGAACAGTCCTCCGGGACACAACATTCACATTGAAGATTGATTAAGGTTGGTAATCATGGCACGCCCTGTTTCTACTCACAGCACCGTTAAGTTCCGCCTCCCGAAGTCTGTTCAGGCGGACCTGACTGAGGCTCACTGGATTATGCGTAAGGACGAGTCGGATATCGTCACTGAGGCTATTATTGATTATCTGGCGAAGAAGGCTCCCAAGTCTGGTAAGTAATTTCTGACTAATTGCCCGGAAGCAACCTAATGAACTGGGCCGGGTTTAGTTGGGTAGCAGCCCTCGGGATTACTTTCAGATGTTTGGGTATTTATGGTAGGCTAGGAACGTAGGTTCCTAGCCTACCGTTTAGGAGGAAAAATGGCACTATCTGATGCCGAAAAGAATGCGCTTAAGGGATTGAATCCGGATGGCTCCCCCATGAACGAGGAGCAGCGCAAGGCCAATAAGGCCAAGGTTGATGCGAAGAATGCCGAGTCAATTAAGCAGGACAAGGCGGAGCACGGCGGTCGGTCGCTTACCGAGCGTAGGACTGAGGGCGACCCACAACAGTCCATGGATGACGCCCAGACACGGAACAAGGCGGCCCAGGACCTCACGCCTGGGCAGCGCGAGGAATCGGGGATGACGGGTAATGACGTCTTCGATCCGGGCGACAGTGACGGGGACAAGAAGGCAGTTTCTCCCGACGACGGGAACATGCTTGAGGGAGCTCCGAAGGACCCGGCCGACGTCGACCATTTCAAGGACACCAAGGCGGCTTGGAAGCATCTCACGGACGTTTTTGGTGAAAAGGTTTCTGCGTTGCAGGCAGAACTTGAGAATCGTCTTGGCAATGAACTCACTCCTACGGATCGCGAGACGGGTAACCCGTTTGCTGGGGATGATGTTCCGGCGTCTAAGGAGATGACGCTGGATGACGTGAAACAGGCGGCCGAGAACACGAAGGATGACGCCAAGGCAGTGCTCAAGGGCGTCGGTGACGTCGGTGGAGCCGCCGTTGAGTTGGGTGGCACGGCGGCTAAGGATGCGGGGAATGCTATAGTTGATGGCATGGGGATTGACAGGAAAGCGGCGGCGAGTACTGGAAAGACTCTTGCAGGATTGTCAGGATTGTTTTCTAGTAGCGATTCCGGGAATGATAAGGTTCCTGACTCTAATTGGAAGCCTAAGTCTATTAGCGAACTTTTTAAGGGGAATTGATTATGCCACAGTTGCGTGATGACACTACAAATATTGATATTCTTAACGCTATTCGCAGCGATGCGCGTTATGATTATCAGAACATGGTTCCTGAGGCCACCAAGGCAAACATTCAGGAGACTATTGCTGGAATCATGTCCGATAACATTACTCGTAACGAATTCATGGCGTCGCTGGTTAATCGTATTGGTTCCACGATTGTTCGTGATATTTTGTGGAAGAATCCGCTTGCGGTATTCAAGCAGGGCATGATGAATTTTGGTGACACTATTGAAGAGGTTCACCTTGACTTTATCAAGCCGACTATTTACGAGGAGCAGCGCGATTATCTTGAGCGGGACGTGTTTGGTCAGGCGCCTCCCCCGTCGAAGAGTGCGTTCCATACGATTAACCGTAAGGAAAAGTTTAAGATCACGATTAATCGTGACGTGCTTCGCCGTGCATTCCTTTCGGATAATGGTCTTTCTGAGATGATTTCTCAGATTATGGCTGTGGCGGCGTCGTCTGACCAGTGGTCTGAGTTCCTTAGCATGACGAAGTTGTTTAAGACTTTCGACGATAAGTTCGGCTTCTACCGCATGCAGATTTCTGACATGAACACGTTTGAGTCGGATAAGAATAAGGTCGACGCTGCACTCAAGGCGCTTAGGGTTGCTGCGAATAAGATGCAGTACCCGACTCCCGCGTTTAACTCTGCGGCGGTTCACTCGTTCGCTCGCCCTGAGGACTTGGTGCTTATTGCTACGCCTGAGTTTAAGGCGAACGTTGATGTCACGGCCCTGTCTGCTGCGTTTAACCGGAGTGATGCTGAGGCCCCGTCTCACATCATCACGGTTCCTGGTGAGGCGTTGGGGATGGCTGATACGTCGGCTATTCTGACCAGTAAGCAGTTCTTCGTGATCAAGGATATTCTCCTTGAGAATCGGAGCATTTCCAACCCTGAGGGCCTGTATGACAACTATTGGCTGCATCACTGGTCGGTTATGAGCGCTTCGCCGTTCACCCCGGCTATCGCTTTTGGCACTAAGCCGAACACGGTTGTGGTGACGCCTAAGGCTGAGACGAACGCAGAGATTTCAGACATTGTGGTCACTAAGCCTGACGGCAAGACGTCGACCATTATGCCTCCTGGTTCCGTTCGCCAAGCGTCGATTACTTGGAAGACTCCGCCTGCCAATAAGGGTTACGCAACCGATTGGTACATTAAGAACAGTAAGTCTAAGGGAACAAAGATTTCTAATGACGGTGTTATCACTATCGGAACAGATGAGCCCAACGCATATCTTACTCTTGGCGTAAATGTTGACACTAAGGGAGCGAACGGCAATAAGCCCGTTAATAAGGAGATCACAATTCAGGTAGTTAATAACGCGTGAAAATAGACAGAACCGGGCGTCCACTAAGGCGCCCGGTTCTGCTATGCTTGGACTTGAAGGAGGATGATTGTGTCTGAGATTTATGCTATGCCGCCGGAGACTCGTGCGGGTTTGTCGTTTGATTATTCTGTGTGGTCTGCCGGTAGCGTTATTACCATGGTTAATGTGCCTTTCGATAACACGTATCGGGATATTGTTGACTGGAAATCGTATGGGCACACACCTTACGCTTATGTTAAGTCTTTTAACAATCTGCATAAGGTTGAGATTAATCAGATGACTTATCTTGCTCAGGGTAAGCCGATTCGTATTCCGACGCCTTTCACTAAGGCGAATCAGTACAATTATGTGATGGTTGAGAATCCGGGACGTCCGGTTAATAACATTGGTTTTGAGGGTTACACGCCTAGCGTGTTTTTCTACTTTATTACCAGCATTGATTATATTGCACCGAACACTACTCAGTTGACACTCCAACTTGATGTATGGACCACCTATTACCAGCGCATTAATTTTGGGCGTAGTTACCTCGAGCGCGGGCACATGGGAATTGCTGCAACCGATTCATTCGATAACTACGGCAAGAATTGGTTGACACAGCCCGAGGGCTTGGATATGGGGTCTGAGCACCAGATTATTCGGACTTACCGTCGAATGCTGGCGGACGTAAACAATTATGACTACATCGTCATTATTGCTTCAACCACCAAATTAGACGAAATGCAGGGTTATGGTACGACTGACAATCCCCGCGTAGATATGGCTACTTCCTCGAGTATCGAAGGATTGCCTAATGGCGTTGAGATTTATGCCTGTACTGCGGCAGAATTCAAAAAGGGCATGACAGGTTTGCGGTACTTTCCTTGGGTTGCTCAAGGGATTGGATCAATCACAATTGCGCCAAAGGATATTATCGACCTTAATGCCGGAGACAAGATTAAGGTGGGGAAAGACACGGGTCAAGGAACATGGACTTGGCTTAATGGCGATAGTGTGTATATTAACCGCAATTATTCGTTGACTGATGCTAGTTTTAGAAACGAATTTCTTTCCTTACTCCCGAAGGAGTATCGTGAACTTAAGAAATTTGTTACCTCGCCATACTGTATTGTTGAATTGACAACGTATTCTGGCAACCCCGTTGAATTTCGACCTGAGTCTATTCGCACTGCGGGTATTAATATTGACCAGTACGCCCATGTTGCGCCGCCCAATCCGTCTTTGTTTTTCACCATTCGTGACTATAACACAATCACCGAATCTGTGATTGTTGAGCGCCGCGCAGGTAAGGTGACAAACGAATATGGTGAAGGGTGGGACATGTGTACTGGCTACACGTCATTGCCTACATTTTCGGCTGTTAATAATTCCTCGCTTAACGCCCTGGCTTCCTCGGCACACACTGCGGCGGCTCAGGTGAATAATGCGAAGTGGCAGCAACAGCGTGCTCAGCGTGCTGCTAATTCTGCGCGTGACGTTGCTAATGCGGGTATTGCTGCGACTCAGGCTGGGGCTGAGAATTCTATGTGGGGTAATTCTGCTATGGCAGATTCTCAGTCACGTCACAATAACATGAGGGCAACTGTACAGGCTACGCAAGGTGCCATGACTGCACTTGGCGGTGTTATGGGGCTGAATGGTTCGGCGGCTGGTGCTGGTATTGGTCAGGCGGCTACGGCCGGCGTTAGCGCCATGATTAATAACTCTCAGGCACAGTCGACGGCGAATATTCAGAATCAGTTGGCTAGTGGCGCTTCGCAGATTTCTCAGCAACATCAGAGAACTGTGCGGGATACTAACTATGAACTGGCCCAGTTTGCTGCTAATGGGGACTACGAGGCGGCTATTGCGTCGATTAATGGTCAACGTCAGGACATGCAGGTTATCCCGCCGTCCGTTGTTGGCCAGACGTCAGGATATGTGTCCGCGATGGTCTCCAACGGCCTTGTGATTGATGCTAGAATTAGAAGTGTTTCACCGGCCGCGATGCGCAGTATTGGTGATTTCTGGCTTAGGTATGGGTATTTGATGAATACTTGGATTAAGTTCCCGAAGACCCTTAGCCTTATGACAGAGTTTACATATTGGAAGATGGCTGAGTGTTATTTGGTTGACACTACGATTCCCGAAGGTTTCAAGGCCAGTGTGCGTGGAATCTTTGAAAAGGGTGTCACTGTCTGGCGCTCCCCTCAGCGTATTGGCAACACAAACATTCGTAATAATCGGATTGACAGAGCGGTTAGGGTGACCCTTAGTGAGTAAAAAAGATTATGTGCTTAACGGCATTTACAAGAAAATCATGGCATCTCCCCCGTCTTCGTCGGAAGCCCGGCAGATGCAGTTGGAGCACATGTACCGGCGCCAGTTAATGGGCAAGTGCCTTTCCCGGTTTACCTGGGAGGGGTTGCCTAACGGGATTGATCCCCGGTTTATTGAAGCAACTATCTTCAATAACGGATACTCGGTTTTCTATTTCGATAGTTTCTTTGAATTGTTTATGGCAATGCCTGCAACCATTTCAGGTCCCCTAGACATTCAGGATAATCCCACGGGATATCGTGTCACTCGGAATGGTGTCTATTCTCGTGAGGTGAGCGCAAGTGAGTCTGTTTGTATTTGGGGTAATCAGGTGCGTGAGCCTGAAATTGACGTAGTGCTTTCTTACGCTGCAAGGCTTGCTCAGATTGACAGAACAATCGAAATTGATCTGCTGAATGAGCGCAACCCAATGATTGTTGCATGTTCGCAGGACCAGCGTCTCACTATCCAGAATCTTATTTCCAAGATTTACGATGGCGAACCTGTTGTGTGGGGTACTGAGAATATGAGCATGGATAATCTCGCCAACACTATTGGCGTGTTTCCCCTTAATCAGAATGCTGGTGCTGGGGCTGTTTCTTCAATCAAGCATATGGAATCTAAGTCCAAGATTTGGGGTGAGGCACTTACGATGCTTGGAATTATGAATGTGAATTCCGAAAAGCGTGAGCGCATGGTCGTTGAGGAAGCAGCCGCTAATTCGGGGCAGGTGCTTGCGTCTCGTGAGTCGTTCATGAAACCGCGTGAACTTGCGTGTGAACAGATTAATGAGATGTTCGGTCTTAATGTGTCTTGCTACTGGGCTGTTGACGACAATGCCGCCCCTAATCTTAATGACTATCTCGCTAATTCTAATTTGACAACCTACGGAGGTGACGATGCCAGTAACAACGATAATGCTTCGTGACGTTGTTAAGTTAACCAATGACCACATTGGTCTTGACGACTACCCGATCTTCGACGAAGCATACAGAAAAACACTGAACGATCGGATCAAGAAGACATATTGGCTTCAAGAGATTGCTCACGAGACAATAGATATCTTTATCTGGCGTCTAAGCCTTAAGATGGAATTGATTATGCCCCGGTACAATCGAATGTATCTGGCAGAACTGCAAAACACAGACCCGCTCGAGGGTAACCGCAACTACAGCGAGACCAGCCAGGATGGCAAGTCCCAGAACTCTGGAATTAACCACCAGACTGGTAGCGGGAGTGGCACCAACAAGTCCAAGGGGCGCACTGTAGGCTCGGACACCCCTCAGACACGCCTTGCGGGCGATGGGGACTATGCTACGAGTATTAGCGACGCGAGCACTGCGGGCGATACTACGTCGCGTAACGAGTCGGATAGCACATCATCATCAAACAGCAACTACGTCAATAACCAGCACTCTAATTCGTGGGGCTACTCAGGCTCTAAGGCTAGGGCGATTGCTGATTATCGCGGAACACTGCTTAATGTTGATGATCTAGTTATCGCAGAACTCAGCGAACTATTCCTAGGGCTATGGGACACCGACATGCCTCACACCCCCGGGGGACTAATTAATGGATACACTTACGGTCTAGGACTTGGAGGATATTATGGCTACTGGTGACGACATTATCGGCTCTATCGATCAAGCCCTTTGGCGCGTTCAGTCTCGGTCGGTGAACAACATTACACCGTTTACTTATCGGGACGGGCTGACGTATATTGACGTGCTTGAGCGAATTCGCTCTAGCGTTATTGACGTCATTACGTTCACGAATTCCTTTGGCGAGGAACAGGACAAGATTATCGCCAAACTGAATGAGACGGTTACTAACTTTATTACTGAAGTTGAGAAGACACATTCAGGTTGGAATAAGGAACTGGACGCAAAGAAGACCGCACTTGAGTCGCTAATCGAAGACTTCAAGCGGCGCCTTATTGACGCTGAATTCCGTGAGGTTGACGGCAACTACATTGAAGCGCCACTTAAGTCGCCTGCCGGTAAGCGGGTTACGCTGACGACTAAGGCATGGGGTGATGCGCTAAAGGCCCAGAACACACAGTTTCAGACGGACATTCAGGGAAAGTTGGATCAACAGCGCAGGGACTTTGACAACAGATTCCCCGCATATTACACAAAGACTGAGGCTAACGATATCTTCCTCGAAGACCCTAAACTCACTGAGGGAGTAGTCATTGGTTCGTCCAATGCGACGATTGAAGCAAGCCGTTGGACCGAGACTCTTTGTCGCGAGTTGGGGCTGAATCCGAATGTGTATGCGATTGGTGGTGGAGGGTTTACCTCAACGTCTGATAACAACTTTCTCACACAGTTGGATAATGCTAAGCAGGGAATGTCTGAGGACAAGCGCCGTAGAACTAAGTACCTGTTCGTGATCGACTTGCTTAATGATATTCGGGCACAGAATTCCGTGACGGATAAGGCGTCAACCTTTTTCAGGCTTGCGCGCCAGTACTTCCCCAACGCGGACATTCGAGTGCTTCCGGTTATCTTTAACGAGTCCTCACTGAATGAGTACGTGCAGATGGCGCGCTCATGTGTTGCCCGGACATTCGAGGTCGTCAATGCGGGCAAGCCCTACGGCGCCGTCGTCTGCGAGGGTTCTCGTGGTTGGGTGCACTGGGGAGACGGGCAAGCCAAGTCCTGGGACCAGGGGCCCGATAATGTGCACATGACTGCCTCGGGGTACACGCACGTCAAGGAGCTCTTTCAGGTGTGGCTCAAGGGTGGGTCGTCGTGGTTTAACCCTCCGGCGATGGCTCTGCACACGCTGTCTGACGGTACTGTGGCAAAGGACTACAACTACCTCACGTGCGAGCGCGATAGGGACTGGGTTTACATTCAGGGAACATTCAAGGTTGGCACAAATAATGTGGGATACGATGGTCGACTAATGAGTATTCCTGGGTGGGCGCGCCCGTACGATGGCGTCATGTCACCCATTATTGGAAACGATAGGACGTATAAATACCTATATGTTGCCAAGACAGGAGGAATTTACGCAGGAGATATTCTCTCAGCAAATCAGACCTATCAGGTAAACATGACCTACAAAATCTGGTGAGTAGACAGGAGTAGCCTGCCCCGATAGAATTGGGGCAGGCTATTTCTGTTGGAGGAACTATGGCGTGGGACGCAACAGCCAAGAAAGTTGCGATTAAGGCTATTGGTCAGGTTGAGTCGTCTATGGATTACTCGGCGATCAACTACAATGACCCAATTACTGTCGGAATTGCGCAGTGGTACGGCACTCGCGCGGCGGCAATTCTGAACCGTATGCGTGGCGCTCACGCAGCCGAGTATGGGCGAGTGGACGCGGGGTTTAGGTCTCGGCTCGAGTCTGTTCCTGAGTCTGATTCCTCGTGGAATACCTACTATCTTTCTCGTGGTGTTGGTGACAGTCTTAAGCCCTTGCTTAACGCGAGCAAGGATATTCAGGGTGACCAGATTGTCAAGGACCTTGAGAACTATTTCAATGTCGCTAAGCAGTATGGCATTAATCCTGACACTGACACTGATGCGTTTATTCTCTGGTGCGTCGCTTATCACCAGGGCCCGCGATATGCGATGCAGGCAGCAAACAATTATGGTGGCGGTGGCCTTGAGGAAATGTATTCCGACATTATGGCTAATGGTGTTCTGGGACGTTATGGCAATAGGTATTCGCAGGCCAAAAACATTATTGCTGGCAAGGACACTAGCGGCGTTGGCGAAGGCGGCATTAGTACAAACACGCCCGGTAATGGTGGGAGCGTTGGACAGAACAGTCAGACAGTAAACGTGTCTGGCGGAAAACTAATTATTAGCGCTGACGACTCTGGTATTCTTACCCTACGATCAAAGTTCGGTAACTACCAAATGTATTCCCGAGGCCACAACCTATGGGAAGTAAACCTCAAAGACATTCAAGAAAAGATTATTGGACAAAACCCGCAAGCGAACGCTGGCGGGGGAGGTGGTGGAGGCGGCGGAACTCCGACGCCCGGCGGCTCGGGAAAGGGCGCAGCTGCGCTCGCGTGGGTGATGGCCCGTCTGGGCAAGTTCGCCTACTGTCAGTGTCCTGGCCGCCAAGACCCTGACCACAGCGGAATCACGGACTGTAGTGGTCTCATGTACGCCGCCTACATGGCCACGTCCAACACATTTGTAGGCACTTGGACGGGCGATCAATACTTCCGTGGGGCTGAGCCGTTTCCGCGCCGTGGTGGGGCTATGACGGCCGCTGAGCGGGCACAGTTGCGGCCGGGGGACATGATTGTCATGGCCTGGAAATCGACGGGTAGTTACTATCCTGAGACTGACCACGTTGAAATGGTTGTGGACTCAAATACTCTTGTAGGCCATGGGGGTAATCCGTATTATGGTCCGGTTACTAAGTCTATTGATGTTCTCGCTGGTACTCGCTGGTGGACGGTAAGGCGTCACGAATGAAAAAGAAATTTTCCTACTATAGTTTTTCTAATGTGCTCTCGTATGCGGGCGTGTTTAATATGATTATGGGTGCCCGTGGTCTTGGTAAGACATATGGTGCCAAGAAAATCGTTATCAAGAATGCAATCAACAAGGGTCAGCAATTCATTTATCTTCGCCGCTACAAGACGGAACTCAAGGGGCGTAACAGTTTCTTTGCCGACATTCAACACGAATTTCCCAATGAGGAATTCCGTGTAGAAGGACAGTTTGCTCAGCGCAAGGTGGGGAAGAAATGGGAGACCATCGGCTATTTCATTCCACTGTCTACGGCCCAGGCGAATAAGTCAATTGCCTATCCAAACGTATACACAATCATCTTTGATGAATTCATCGTTGATAAAGGTTCACTACGCTATCTTCCGGACGAGGCAAAAGTCTTTATGGACTTTTATTCCACCGTAGACCGGTATCAAGACCGCGTGCGTTGCCTTATGCTTTCCAATGCGGTCAGTATTATGAACCCCTATTTCATTCGATTCCACATAGAACCCAAGGAAGGAATTAGTCGTCACGCTGATGGATTTATTGTTACCGATTTCGTTAACAGTGAGCAATTCCAGTCCGAAGTAGCACATACCCGGTTTGGTTCGTTCATCACGAATTACGCCGAGGACTATGCCGAGTATTCCATCTCAAACAAATTCGCAGACAACTATGACGACTTTGTCATGAAAAAGACCGGAAAAGCAAAATACGCATTCTCACTCCGTTGTCCCGAGGGTGAAGTCTCGGTGTGGATCGACGGCGGCACATGGTTCGCCCAGCGCCGCCAACCCCGCGGAGATAGGGTAAGATGGGCCTATAAGGTCACAGACCTGAGGGAAGGGGAGAGGCTACTCATGTACGGTGATAAAGTGCTTTCAATCATGAGAAGCACATATAGAAAAGGTCGACTCTTCTCCGACTCTCCCGAGACTCGAAACATGTTCGCTGAAATCTTTATCCGCTAATGATTCACATTAATCCCACCACAATTGACGTCGCCCTAATTCTCGGCGTCATATCTCTATTAACAATCGTTGGGCGTTTCATCTACCGGGCAACGCGCTTTATGGATCACTTATCTACAATGCTGAATGCGTGGGATGGAAAAGATGGAATGCCCAGCGTACTGGACCGGCTTGAAGATATTGAAGACAAATTGAAAGACGTTCAGTATCACGTCAAGCCTAATCACGGCGGCTCAAGCGTAGACGCGCAAAACCGTCAACTCAAAGAAATCATTTCCTACCTTAGGGAGAAAAACAATGGGTGAGCACGAGTCCCCCAAGCCCCCTTTCATCCCCGACGCATACCGCATGTGGATTTACACTGTGTGCGTTGGTGTCCTTGTCTGTCTAGGTGTTTGGGGCATTCTTGACGGCGACAAGATTAGCGCCCTGAACTTCCTCTTCGCCGCATTCTTCGGCGTCGCAGCATCTAACACGCCCCGCGGAAAGGCGTCCTAATGGTCACCCGCGCAAGCATCATCTCCGCCGCCCAGGAGGAAATCGGCTACAGCCGCTGGGCCGACAAAGAAGCGGGCACCAAGTACGGGCGCTGGTACGCACAGGTAACCGGCTCACCCAGTTTCGGCGCCAGCGGCGTACCCTACTGTGACATGTTCGTGAGTTATATTCTCGCCAAGGTGGGCATTAACTGGGTCAGTGCCTACGTCCCCAGCCGCGAGGACCAGGCACGAGCTCGTGGAGTCCTCATCGACAAGTGGGACGTTCGCCCCGGCGATCTCATGACATTCGATTTCGACGGCGTTGGAGTCGCCCAGCATATCGGAATTGTGGAACAGCCCCCCAACTCCGCCGGTGTCTTCTACAGCATTGACGGAAACACCACTTGGGGCATTGGCGGACCGCAGGATAACGGTGGTGTAGTTGCTCGCCGCGAACGCCACATGGACCAAGCCCGCTACGGAATTCGCGTAGTCGACGACAACTCCGCCATTTCCAGTGGCGGCGATATCAGAGACATTCAGCGAATCCTCGGCGCAATCCAGGACAACATCCTCGGGACCGACACCGAGAAACGAATGTGCGCAGTAATCAAGGCCAGCAACTGGGGAGGCCGAGAGTTCCCCTGGGGCGTCGCCTACACCCAGAGCGTCATCGGCACAGAGCCCGACGGCATCTGGGGCGACGCCAGCGAAGCCGCCCATGACCGCGTCATCGAATCCCTACAAGCCGCACTCGGCGTCGCCGTCGACGGCATATGGGGCCCCGAAACCTGGGCCGCCTGGGAGCGACTAGCACGCACCGCAGAACGCCCATAATAAACAGTTAACCCCCCGGAAGGAACCAACCACTTCCGGGGGTTAACTATGTCCTCACATATCAAGTGCTGTCAAATCAACTCCAATCGACTCAAGGCATTCCAAATAAAACTTTCGACACTTATCTCTTCCGTTGTGACCAAAGCGCTTAATGGTATTCTGTCCAGTCATCTTATCCGCAAACACCACACGATTATCAGGCCAACCATAAAGGTCAAGACGGAAATCAGGGGCGTCAATTAGAATTCGATCACAACGAACTGCAATGTCGCAGCCGGGCAATTGATCGGGTAGATTAAGACTTTCAGCGAATTCCCTAAGATGGTACATTAAATAACTCCCATGCTTTCTAGGCCCAATTCATAAAGAGCAAGATTTCTTTGCTCTAGCGACTCGTAATAATTAATAACACCACTCTGTGTATCGAAAGGATTCCACACTTCCATGCAATAGTCATTAATCAAGCGAAATGCTGTATGCCCGCAATAAAGAATATTGCAGCCAGCAGTCGTGTAACACTCACGCATACCGTGCGCCCGTAATTCGCGCTTAACCCTTTGTATTGTGTACATGATAGGTACCCGTGTAATTAACTAGAAAACGTATCGCCAAATCTAGTTCATTCTCAGGTGAATAACACATTTCACCCTTGAATACTAGATACCATAAGTCACCATTCTTGGTAAGCGTCATCAAATCTTTGTCAAACCAAATACGAACCAAATCAGATTCATGGATATTTTCATCAACGATGCCCCCGAGCATCATTACACGACATTTTATTCGTTTACTTATCTTGCTCATCTTTAATCATCGCCTTAATCCAAGCCGCCGAACGTTCAGGCGTATCGTTAAGTTCAGTGTTCTTAATATACCAATTGCCATACCCGTTGCGAGTAAGCGTAATTCCCTTAGTCATATTCCAGTCCCGTCTTTGTATTTACAATTACATTAATGTTTACGATACGGTACTTGTCGCCTTTCCAATAATGTAGACGCTTAGTGTCAGAATAATAACGCACATTCCAACCCTTAATTAAACGATCTGTGATAAAATTAGAAAACTTCCAATTAGTGAGAACGACAAAATCATCGCTCTCACCATGATGTGACCTGCGTTTCATCGTACCAATTCTTTAAAGTGTTGATTAATCCGATATTTGATAAGTTCATCGTGCAATAAATTATATTCATCCTCAGTAATCGTAATCTCTATTTTACCCTTAAGCATGTAATTCATGATGAAAACCTAACCTGAAATAGAGCGGCATTTATCACATCAATCAAATTGTTAAATGAACGAATATACCGTGTCTCCCTACGGCTCATAATATCCTGTGACTCACAGCATATCTCCAAACCAAGCCAGCAACTCCCACTGAGAACCAAACCACCACGTCTCTTCGTCACAACGCACCTCCCACCTCCGCGGACCATGACGCACCACCAAGTATTCATTGCTGCCGTAAGAAAGCAGGCCCTTAGTACCACCCTTCCAGGTCCTAAGACTGTACCCAGCAGCCTCGTACGCAGTGTAGGCACCTGCACCAAGCAGCAACTTAAACGCATTTTCCATCTCAGTTCCTTCCATTCCCAGCGGGCCATCCCCGCTCCGTTCATGTATTAA
>ERZ1674055.100-NODE-101-length-17516-cov-17.805223_pt1 | contig 17516 bp, 14 predicted proteins | sample MGYA00581121_ERZ1674055 | MGnify/ENA primary metagenome ERZ1674055 (study PRJEB41354, sample SAMEA4873334) | human saliva metagenome | biome: human-associated habitat [ENVO:00009003]; feature: mouth environment [ENVO:08000002]; material: saliva material... | reverse complement strand
GATCACGCGGTACATTTTCTGCCACTCTCTCACAGTCGCGGCGGACACACCAAGCCTTTTGGCGGTCGAACCATAGCCGAATCCCTTCTCAAACATCTGTGCTGCCTGTTTCCGAAGCAGACGATCATGCCTCAATCCCAGATTTATAGACATGAAAAGCCTCCTGTTTCTTGGACTTTATTTTCGTTGTCCAAGAAACGGGAGGCAGTTCAAGGAGGCCGTCCGCCGGGGCTTCACTGTGTCCTCTAGTCTGCCGTGCTCTCTATTCTGCTGTGCTTGTGCTCTCAGATTCTTGGAGCTGACCTGTAGCATGGCTTTGCGCGTATGATGGGTGTATGAGTACTAGCCACCCCAATCTGCGTCGCGGGTACACGCTACCCCATGAAGCGGAGGTTCTTCAGATCCTCCGTGACGCTGGTGTGCGCCGTGCCCGACTCTTCGGCAGTGCCGCCCGCGGTGAGCTGACCGAAACCAGTGACCTGGATTTTTTGGTGCAGATGCCGGGGGCGGCCCCTTTTGACGAGTTCATGCAGATGGTCGATGCTCAGCACCGCATTGAACAGCTGACCGGCCGTAGCGTTGATATGGTCACCCGGTTGCGCCCTCGCATCTATGCGGAGGCAGAACCAGACATGGTGGAGCTGCCGCTATGAAAAGCTCGCTTGATGACTTCTCTCTGATTCTTGAGTCAGCTCAGCGTATCTACGCTTTTACGCCTGAGCGATATGAAGACCTGATAGACGATTCAAACGGGGTAGTCCAGGACGCGCTCTGCATGCGCTTTCAGATTATTGGCGAAACCCTCAATAGAATTCGTTCAAAATACCCAGAAGATTATGAACGGTATGAACGGGCTGAATGGCAGTACCTCATTGCTATTCGTAACATCATTTCTCATAGCTATGTGAGCGTTGATTTTGCTGTCCTATGGGACGTCGCCCGGAATAAGTTGCCTGAGCTGATGAGCGACTTTGAACGAATCATCGACGAGATAGAAGAAACCACTTAACTAAAGAGCCCCGGAAGGTGCCCCCGATCAGGAGGCGCCCGCCGGGGCTTTACTGCGTCCTCTATTTGGTTGTGCCCTTTATAAAGGGAACAATCGCAGGGAGCGCTAGTGGGCGATACCCGCCTCATACGCCATAATGACCGCCTGCACACGATTACGCGCACCCAACTTCGCCAACACATGCGACACATGCGTCTTCACCGTCGCCTCCGACAGCACCAGCTCCCGCGTAATCTCCGCATTCGACAAGCCGCGCGCGATCAAACCCAGCACCTCAAACTCACGCGGCGACAACTGCTCAATCAACTCACGATGCAGATAATCCTGCGCAGGCTCAAAGCTTGCATGCTCAGCCGGAATAAACGTCGCCTTGGGAAGCTCAGAACCAGCAGCCGGGGGAATAGCAGGAACAGACTCAGCGGCAGGAGCGGTAGGAACAACAGGAGCGGGGGAGTCCAGCACCGGAATCATGTGCTCCAACAGGCGACGAGTCGCAGATGGCGCAATCACCGCGTCGCCGCGGTGCACCGTACGAATTGCCTCCAGTAGCTGCTCCGGCGGGGTGTCCTTCAACAAGAAACCGCTCGCACCCGCACGCACCGCCGAATACACGTACTCATCAATATCGAAAGTCGTGAGCATGATAATGCGCACCCGCTCATCCTCGGACACCTCACGCTCGCCGTCACGCTCCAGAATACGGCGCGCCGCCTCCAGGCCGTCGCAGTGCGGCATGCGCACATCCATGAGGATGACCTGCGGCGCCTGCCCCTCAGACACCATGCGGTCAAAAACGTCAATCGCCGCCAGGCCGTCATCGGCTTCCATGACGACCTGCAGGTCCGGCTGGGAGTTGACGAGCATGCTCAAACCGCCGCGCACTAGGCGCTGGTCGTCAACGAGCATCACGCGAATCGGCTGGGTGGTCTGTGGTACAGAAGTCTGTGGTGCAGAAGAGTACATAGTTTCAATCCTAGATCACGAGGTAGTAGAGGGCACGGGTATTAGAGATCGCGGTAGGGCAGCGCCGCCTCAACGAGCCAGCCGCCGTCAGGCTGCAGACCGTAGGTGAGGACGCCGTGGTAGAGGGCGATGCGCTCGCTCATGCCGCGCAGACCGTTGCCACTGCCGGGTACCGGGCGGGCAATGTGCTGAGCCGCGGTAGAGGAAACCGGGTCGTTATGTACCCACAAGTGCAGACCGTCCTCGCCCCAGTGAATAGTGACGGTGGTTGCCGCGCCGGGGGAGTGCTTGAGCGCGTTGGTGAGCGCCTCCTGCACGGTGCGGTACGCCGCCAGCTCGGCACCCTGCGGTAGGGTGCGCGCCATGGTGCCGGTAATTCCGGTGAAAGTGACGGGTAGCCCGGCGCGGCGGCTCTGCTCCACGAGAGCGGGCACATCGCTGAGGGTGGGAACGGGTGCGTAGGCGGTTGCCTCGTCCGTGCGGAGTAGCCCGAGGAGGGAACGCATCTGAGTGAGGGAGTCGCGTGCCGTATCTGCAATGAGTTCGAGGGTCTGCTCGGCAATATCCGGTTCGCTCTGCTGCTGAGCCTGACCGGACTGCTCAGCCTGTTCAGTCTGCTGCTCTGCCTGCTCTGCCTGCTGGGCGCGTGCGGTGCGGGCGCTCGCGGCGGCGTAGCGTGCCCCATCCGCCTGAGAAATAATGCTGGAGAGCGAGTGCGCCACGATATCGTGCATTTCGCGGGCGATGCGGGTGCGTTCATCCTGCGCGGCGAGGCGGCGTTCCTGTTCCTGCTCGTATTCGAGGCGGCGGGCGCGTTCTTTGAACTCTTCGCTGCGCAGTTCGCGCATGCGGCGGGAGTCGCCGAGGAACCAGAAGACGGTGAAGATGGATCCGCAGAGCACGCCGAGCATCAGGGAGATGAAGATGCGGGCGGGTATGTCGTCCCAGTGGTAGAGGAACGAGAGCGAGGCCTGCACGGTGACGGCGAGTGCGCCGACCCAGCCGAGAATGAGGGCGCGGAAGCGGGCGCGGCGGGTCCAGTGCCTGCCGGTGTGGTAGGCGGCGAGGCTGACCGGCGGGTAGCAGGTGATGACGAGTGAGTCGGGGTAGGGCTCCACGAGGGTGAGACAGAGCGCCGCGATGACCACGTAGATGCTGCCGTAGGGGAAGCGGTATCGGAAGTAGAGCGCGGTGGTGCTGCAGAGCGCGGAGATGAGCGGGATCCAGCCGTAGCCGTTGATGAAGGCAACGGAGAGTACGCAGCAGAAGAACTGCATGTGCGCGACGACGATGAAGTTCATCCAGCCGCGTTTGTCTCTGAGGTAGGTTTGTACGCGGCTGGAGGCGGTGATGGCGTCAGCGGGCAGGTCGCCGCGCGGGGTGCGGTGACGAGTTACCGAGTTGCCGGGTTCGTCGGCCGCCGTGCTGTGCTGTGGGTTCTGCTGGGGTTTTGTGTGCTTGAGGGGCATATGTCCAGTGTAACGATGGGGTGAGGGGAGTACGGCGGGTATAGGAGGCCCACAAAATGCGCTGACGTGCACATAGTGTGTGTGGGTATATCTTTGTCTGTGTGTGATTCTGTGTGCGCGACACGCTGAAATACAGGATTATTTATGAGCTTCGCCACATTAAATCAGATTTTTCTCTCAATCACCGCTTGAGGGTTTGGGGTTATATGGGGTTTGAATTTAGGTGTATATCACTAAAAACTTTCTTAAGTAACCTATTTGGGTTGAAAAACCTTCAATCTTAACGGAGGGTTTTTGTTATAACCCCTCATCAGGGCTCTATTGAAAACCATTGCGGGGGTTGGATTTGGTGGGTATAGTTTTACCTGTATCGTCACCCGGCGTGTAGAAGGTTGAGCCCATCGGGCGCACCAAGGCCCCTTGTGGGACGCTCCCACGCGGAACGGTACAGCATTATGTTGTTATCATCCGGGGTCGGAATACTGTCCGGCTTCACTCGCTCAATCGCTTTGGTGAATTGTCACCGTGCACGACGATGGGTGATAACTCTTATTCCTCAAATGACATCACTCTCGAAGGACATATATGTCTACTAACATTTCTCGCCGCAAGGTTGTTGCGGGCGCAGCATGGGCTGCTCCGGTTGTCGCGGCTTCTGCCGTTGTTCCGGCTTTTGCTTCCTCCACCGAGTGCGAGTGGGCTTCCTCCGCTGCTTACAGCGTTGAGGGCACCTCCGCAGGTGCTAAGAGCACCACCTCCTTCACCGTTCCCGAGCGAGTCGACAAGATTAAGTTCGAGGTCGTCGGCGGTGCCGGTGGTACCAACTACGACGATATGGCAGCAGGTTCCGGTGCTAAGATCGCCGGTATCATCGAGGTCAAGCCCGGCCAGACCGTTCAGCTCATCGGTGCAGCCGGTGGTATCGGTAACGGCCCCCTGACTGCAGCTGAGGGTGGTGAGGGCTACGGTAACGGCGGTTCCTCCAGCCTGCCCAACCCCGTCCCCTCCAGCATCATGCAGCAGGTCAACACTATTTGGCCCGCTAGCTCCCCCCTGAAGCGTATTACCTACTCCGCTTCCGGTGGTGGCTCCTCCGCTCTGGTCATCGACGGCACCCCCGTTGCTGTTGCAGGTGGCGGCGGTGGCGCTGGCTTCATCAACAACGGTGGCGCTAACAACAACCCCGACTACATGGAGCCTGGCGCAGTGACCGCTTCTTGGCAGTGGCCTTCCGGCGCAAAGCGCAACGGCAACATCATCTTCGGTTCCACCGGTGGTTCCGCTGACGGTGCATCGGGTTCTGCAGGTCTTGAAGGCTTCGGTATCTACGACGCTGACAGCTCTATCCGCGAAACCGTTGAAGCCGGTGAAGGTGGCGCAAACGGTATCGGTGGTAACGGTGGTTCCAAGACCGCTCTGCACACCGGCAAGTCCCCGAACGGCGTTCTGGGCTTCTACTCCACCAACAACCAGGAGATTTACCAGTCCTCCAAGTCCGGTAACCAGGGTGGCTCTGGCTTCAAGGGTAACGGTGGCGACGGTGTAGCATCCTACTCCTACCTGATCGACAACAACGATCGCACCAAGAAGGAAGAGGGTACCCACAACGGTACCGGTTACGCTCTTGAGTACAAGTCCATCGGCTTCAACTTCAACGGCTACGAGTCGGTCATCTCCGCAGGTGGTGGCGCAGGCTACGGTGGCGGTGGCTCCGGTGCTTCCAGCTCCTCCTCCGCAATCGTTCTGACCCAGAAGTGGAACAACAACCCCAGCGGTATCCGCCAGAACGTCTCCTTCGGCCAGCTCGGCGGCGGCGGCGGCGCAGGTGGCTCCTACGTTGCTCCCGGTGTTTCCGGCGGTACCATTACCTCCGCAGGCAACGCTCCGACCGCTCGTAGCACCCGTGGTAACGGCTACGTGAAGGTTACCCTCTGCCAGCGCACCGCATAATTAGCGGTAACGTTTTAGGTACTCGACCCCACTCGGGGTAGAAATACCATCTCTTTTCCCCGGCTGATGATTCAGCCGGGGAAAAGTGTTTTAACCCTCCTGTTAGCCACACTGCGGGTCTTCCCACCCGCCCGGAACGACCCGGACTCCGACGGCCCAGACTCTGAGAACCCGCCCGCGCACCCTACCGCCCGCCCCCGAGCGCGTATTACGGTAGAGGCATGACTGAAGCACGTAGCATCGACCTCGCCGTCATCCCCGGCGACGGCATCGGCCCCGAAATCATTACCGAAGCCCAGCGCATCCTCACCCGCGCCTGCGAGCTCGAAAACATCACCGTCAACCCCACCCAGTACAAGCTCGGCGCCGAGCACTGGCTCGAAACCGGTGAGACCCTGCCCGAGTCCACCATGGAATCCCTCAAGAAGCACGACGCGATTCTCTTCGGTGCCATCGGTGCCGACCCGCGCAGCGGCAAGATTCCCTCCGGCCTCATCGAACGCGAAATGCTCCTGAAGTTGCGCTTCGCCTTCGACCACTACATCAACCTGCGCCCCTCCCGCCTGTACCCCGGCGCGGTATCTCCGCTGGCCAACCCCGGCAACATTGACTTCGTCGTTGTGCGTGAAGGCACCGAAGGCCCCTACATCGGCAACGGCGGCGTGATTCGCCAGGGCACCCCCCACGAAATCGCCACCGAGGTCTCCCTCAACACCGCGCACGGTGTGGAGCGCCTGGTGCGCTACGCCTTCGAGCTGGCCTCCACCCGCCGCAAGAAGGTCACCCTCGTGCACAAGACCAACGTGCTCACCCACGCCGGTCGCCTCTACAACCGCTACTTCGCCGAAATCGCGACTGAATTCCCCGAGGTCGAGACCGACTACCTGCACATTGACGCGACCACCATCTTCATGGTCACCGACCCCTCCCGCTTCGACGTGATCGTGACCGATAACCTTTTCGGCGATATCATCACCGACCTGGCCGGCGCGGTCACCGGCGGTATCGGCTACGCCGCCAGCGGCAACATTAACGCCGTCGGCGAGTTCCCCTCCATGTTCGAGCCCGTGCACGGTTCTGCACCGGACATCGCCCGCCAGAACAAGGCCAACCCCACCGCCGCAATCCTCGCCGGCGCGATGTTGCTGCGCCACCTTGGCTACGATGCCGCCGCGGCCCGCATTGAGGACGCCGTTGAGGCGGACATGCGCGAGAACGGCGCCACTGTGCGTGGCACCGATCGGGTTGGCGCGGACGTGCTCGCACGCCTGGGTTAATATTCACCAGGCTAAAGCTCGCGCGGCTAAGATGCGCTCATGACAGCGTGAGCGCTGAATAAAAACGCCAGGTAAAGTCCGGAAGGAACGCACCTTCCGGGCTTTACCTGTGCCTGCCCCGCGCTCGTCTGCCCACGCTCGTGGCTACATATATCTGTGCGGGCGGGGGAGAGGTATCCACTGCCGCTAGGTTTAAACCCGCCCGCCGAACCTGACCTGCGAAACCCACCTGTTCACATCCTGAATGGGGTAAAAGGTGCACATGCGGCAAAAGCATCTTTCCGGTACTCTAAAACAGTCGAGCACACCCGCCCGACCTCCTCGGCGGTGGATACCCTCCACCGCGTACCTTGATGCATCCACGCTGCTCGAAAGCACGAACCGTCCCCACGGATGCACCACCTGCCTCGGCACCGCGCCCACCGCACACACCCCGGCGCATCAGCGGCCGCAGGCAGCCCCGGCCGCTCCCACCGTGCGAGAGCGACCGAACTCGAAGAACGCAGAATGATGCATTAGACGAAGAGGAACGCAGAACGATGGCCATCGAATTCAGCCACGAAGCAAACCAGTCACCCGCCTCCGCCGAACGCCGCGAAGAAATCCTCAAGAACCCCGGCTTCGGCGACTACTTCACCGACCACATGGTCACCATCGACTGGGAGGGTGACTACAAGACCGGCGGCACCTGGTACGACGCCCGAGTCCACCCCTACGGCCCGCTCGTTCTGGACCCCGCAGCATCCGTCTTCCACTACGGTCAGGAAATCTTCGAGGGCATTAAGGGCTACCGTCACGCCGACGGCTCCGTGTGGACCTTCCGCCCCGAAAAGAACGCCGCCCGCTTCGCGAACTCCGCGCACCGCCTCTCCCTGCCGCAGCTGCCCGCCGAGACCTTCATTGAGTCCCTGCGCCAGCTGATTAAGGCGGACGAATCGTGGGTCCCCACCGGTGACGGCGAGGCCTTCTACTTCCGCCCCTTCATGATTGCCACCGAGGCATTCCTGGGCGTTCGCCCGGCCCGCCACGTGCAGTACCACGTGATTGGCTCGCCCGCAGGTAACTACTTCGGCACTCCCGAGCCCGTGGACATTTGGCTCTCCACCACCTACGCCCGTGCAGGCGAAGGCGGCACCGGTGCGGCAAAGTGCGGCGGTAACTACGCAGCATCCATGATTGCCCAGACCGAGGGTGAAAAGCACGGCTGCAAGCAGGTTATCTTCAAAGACCCGCACCGCGGCGACGCCATCGAAGAGCTCGGCGGCATGAACGTGTTCTTCATCTTCGGCAAGGAAAACAAGATCGTCACCCCCGAGCTGACCGGCACCATCCTGGAGGGCGTGACCCGCTCCTCGCTGATTCAGCTGGCCAAGGACCGCGGCATGACCGTGGAGGAGCGCGCCATCACCCTCAACGAGTGGCGCGAGGGCGTGGCCAACGGCGACATCACCGAAATCTTCGCCTGCGGTACCGCAGCAGTGGTTGCCCCCATCGGCAAGCTCAAGGCCGAGGATTTTGAGATTCCGGCACCCACCGAGCACTTCGGTGAGATCTCCAAGAGCCTGCGCGAAGAACTCGTCGGTATTCAGCTGGGCACCGTTGAGGACCGCCACGGCTGGATGACCCGCCTCATCTAATCTTTCACGCGAAATCCCCGCGGGATGCGCTCCCACCCGGAACGCACCCGCGGGGATTCGCTGTGCCCGGCGCATAGCCGCGTGCGGCAACTATCTGCCGGGGCGCACATGCGGGGGAGGGGAACGCTAGGAGGGAGGCACCGGACTCGCCTAGTTGAATTACGTGCCCCGCCCCGCCTCCACGCTCATTCCGCGCCGCCGCCCACACCCTCGAAGGCTGGTACCCTAGAAAGTATGCGTATTGCACGATTTACCGTAAATAATGAGCTCCACTTCGGGCTGGTCGAAGGCGAAGCGGGCGAAGAGACCCTGCGCGTCATCGCCGGCGACCCCTTCTACTCGGGCGTCGAACCGACCGGCACGACCTACCCCATCGATCAGGTGCGTCTGCTCGCCCCGATCATCCCCCGCTCCAAGGTGATTGGAACGATCGCAAACTGGGCAGGAACCGAGGCGCCCGCCTCCCCGCAGTTCTTCCTCAAGCCCAACACCACCGTGATCGGCCCCGGCGACCCAGTGACCCTGCCCGAGTACTCCGAAGCCGTCAGCCCCGAGGGTGAGCTTGCCGTCATCATCGGCCGTATCGCCAAGTCCGTGCCGCTCGAGCGCGTGCACGAGGTCATCTTCGGCTACACCGTGGCCAACGACCTCACCGCCCGCGACCTGCTCGAAGACCGCCAGTGGACCCGCGCCAAGGGCTTCGACGGCGCCACCCCGCTCGGCCCCTGGATTGAAACCGACCTGGACACCGACTCGCTGAACATCACCACCTGGGTCGACGGCGACGTCGTGCAGGAGGGCAACACCTCCGAGATGCACTACTCCGTGGCCGAACAGGTGGCCGCAGCCTCCGAAATCTTCACCCTGCTGCCCGGCGACGTCATCCTGACCGGCACCCCCGCCGGCGTCAGCGTGCTGCGCGACGGCAACGAGGTCGAGGTCGAGGTCGAAGGCATCGGCTCCCTCGTCACCCGCGTGCGCGACTAAGCTGCCCGCGCCCCACACCATCTACCGTCCATCCTGAACACACCGTCAAGGAGACAACATGACCGAGTACCACGGTCCCGAACTCAACACCCCCGCAGACACCCGCGTGCGTTTCTGCCCCTCGCCCACCGGCACCCCGCATGTGGGCATGGTGCGCACCGCCCTCTTCAACTGGGCCTACGCACGCCACACCGGCGGTAAGCTCGTCTTCCGCATCGAGGACACCGACGCCGCACGCGACTCCGAAGAGTCGTTTAACCAGGTGCTCGACTCCCTGCACTGGCTCGGCATCAACTGGGACGAAGGCGTGGGCGTTGGCGGCCCGCACGAGCCCTACCGCCAGTCCGAGCGTAAGACCGCCGGCATCTACAACGAGATCTTCGAAAAGCTCGTTGAGGGCGGCTACGTGTACGAGGACTTCTCCACCCCCGACGAGGTGAAGGAGCGCCGCAAGGCAGCCGGCCAGGACCCGCAGCTCGGCTACGACAACTACGACCGCAACCTCACCGAGGAGCAGAAGGAAGCCTACCGCGCTGAGGGCCGTAAGCCCGTGTGGCGTCTGCGTATGCCCGACGAGGACATCACCTTCAACGACCTCGTTCGTGGTGAAATCACCTTTAAGGCCGGTACCGTGCCCGACTACGTGGTCGTCCGCTCCAACGGTGACCCGCTGTACCCCTTCGTGAACCCCGTGGACGACGCGCTCATGGGCATCACCCACGTGCTGCGCGGCGAGGACCTGCTCTCCTCCACCCCGCGTCAGATTGCGCTCTACCGCGCGCTCATCGACACCGGCGTGACCACCTTCATCCCCGAGTTCGGCCACCTGCCCTACGTCATGGGTCAGGGCAACAAGAAGCTCTCCAAGCGCGACCCCGAGTCGAACCTCTTCCTGCTACGCGATGCCGGCTTCATCAAGGAAGGTCTGCTGAACTACCTGTCCCTGCTGGGCTGGTCCCTCTCCGCAAACCAGGACGTCTTCAGCATCGACGAGCTCGTCGAGCACTTCGATGTGCACGACGTGGTGGCCAACCCCGCCCGCTTCGACGTGAAGAAGGCGGAGTCCATCAACGGTGACCACATCCGTGCGCTCGACCCCGAGGACTTCCGCAACCGCCTGATTCCGTACCTGCAGGCCGCCGGCGTGCTGGGCGAAACCCTCACCGAGCGCCAGGAGCAGGTGCTCACCGAGGCCGCACCCCTCGTCCAGGAGCGTATGCAGCTGCTCGGCGAGGCCCCCGGCCTGCTCGCCTTCCTCTTCAAGAGCGACGACGAGATCACCGTGGCGGACGACGCCCGCAAGCAGCTCAAGGAATCCGCACCGCAGGTGCTGGCCGCCGCCATCGAGGCCCTGGAGCCCCTCGAGGACTTCACCGCCGCCAACATCGAGGCAGCGCTGCGCTCGGCCATCGTCGACGGCCTGGAAATCAAGCCGCGCCTGGCCTTCGGCCCCGTGCGCATCGCAGTGTCCGGCGAGCGCATCTCCCCGCCGCTGTTCGAGTCCATGGAGATTCTGGGCAAGGACTCCTCCCTCGCACGCCTGCGCAAGCTTGCCGCTGAGCTGGGCTAACCATGAGTCGGCCGAATAACCAATCCATCATCGGCAAGGCGCTGTTCAAGGGCACCCTCATGGCGCTCACCAATGCCTGCATTATCTGGCTGATTTTGTACATCGCCAACATGGACAAGTCCGTCTTGATGGTGGTCGCTGTTGTCGTTGCGGCAGCCTTCGGATACATGACTGCCTACTTAGAGGCGCGCGCCGCCCTGAACGCTCAAGAAGCTCAGGCACGGCACGCCCGCGGTGGCGACGTCAGCAGCTCCTCGTCTGACGGCGTAGACACTTCGGATTCTTCGGACTCTTCGGATTCCTCGCGTGAAGAGGATGACAAAGACGACTTCGTGGACCCGGGCCCCGACCCCTACGCCGGCGACTTCGACTCCGGCTTAAGTAGCTCCGACTACAGCAGCTCGGACTACAGCAGCTCGGACTCCGGAGGCGGTGATTCGGGCGGCGGTGATTCGGGCGGCGGCGACTAGCGCCTCCTGACACCTGCCTGAACGGCCGGATACTCGGCATGCTCGTAATGCTAAACATTCCCCCTCTTGACGGAGGGTTTACCGGAATATCTTCCGGGAAACCCTCCGCCGGGAGGGGGAATTTTTGTTGGTCAAAGAAAAATTTTTGTGATGGATAATCCATCTATACTTGCTTGTCAATGCGTTTTTATGCGTAAATTTTGGGGCCTAGGATGCGCAAAGGAGAAAGCTTTGGGTTGCACACTCTGTTCGGTATCCGTATAGTTATATCCGTTGCCGCGACAAACAAAGTTTGAAGCGAAAACATGCGGTTGTAGCTCAGTTGGTAGAGCACCACCTTGCCAAGGTGGATGTCGCGAGTTCAAGTCTCGTCAACCGCTCCACTGAAAGCCTCGAGGTTCGCCTCGGGGCTTTTTCGTTGTCTCCAAAAGTTTTGTGTCTTAGTGAATAAATCTGCGAGGGGTGGGTGCGGGTGGAAGTGAAATCCCTGGAGAATGGCGAGGCGTTGAAGCGGGGGCGCGGGATGCGGTAATTCTGTGCGGTCAATCCCGCACTAACCCTCTAGCTTGTCCGAGGTGTTTTCCGAATCGGATACCTTGAGCTGATTTCTAGGTAGTGGCAGGGATTCAAAAAATCTTCAAAAATTTTGGTGGGCAAATCGTGCGGGGGAGGGGCGGAAACTGCGTCCTGGACCCTCCTTCGATTGCTTTGAGGGGCTAAAATCGGCTCCAGAGCCCTCTCTTTGAGGTTTTTTAAAGAATTTTTTGACCCCAAAAACCCCGAGATTCCGCGGAAGTAGCGGATACTAGGGTGAGTGTGTGAGGCAGGTTACCGTATTTTGGCTTGCGTGCCCCCCGAAAGCCCCGTATAGTTATTACTCGTTCCGGTGATGAGCCGAAAGGCGAAAGGCGGAACGGTAACTCAATAGAGTAATGGGATATGGTGTAATTGGCAACACGAAGGTTTCTGGTTCCTTTGTTCTAGGTTCGAGTCCTGGTATCCCAGCTAACCTCCATCTGGAGGTTGCGGCCCCATCGTATAGCGGCCTAGTACTCCGCCCTCTCACGGCGGCAACACCGGTTCAAATCCGGTTGGGGTCACACTAGGAAAAAGCCTGGTTTCTTCGGAAGCCAGGCTTTTTTGTTTATATCTTTATTCGTTAGAACTCTCTGGCTCTGCGGTGCCGTTCCGATGGGAGAGGGCGGCAAAGTTTTTCAAAAAAGTTGGTTCCTCAATTTGACCTCCCTTCAAACCGTCGGTATAGTCTTATCCGTAAGCGTGATTGGCGCAGTGGTAGCGCGCTTCGTTCACACCGAAGAGGTCACTGGTTCGAACCCAGTATCACGCACCAAAGAACCCCCGTTTCAAGGAACGGGGGTTTTATTGTGTCCACCCCGGCACACCCTCCACAAAGGCTCCGAAACCCCGCCGACCGCTCGGTCGCCCCGCCGAGGGAACGCCAACCCCGACACGGCCCCACCACGAACGAGGTACCCCCGTGACATCACCCGAACTCGCAACCTCCACCGACTACGGACGAATGTACTCCCGCAAGCGCGGGGGAGAACTGCTCGTGCCCTCCATTACCACCGTCATCGGCCAGCACGCCACCGACCTGAGCGGCTGGCACGGATACATGGCCGCCAAGGCCGCACTCGAAGACCAGCGCGCCTACCGCGCCTCCGGATCCCACGGCCTCAAGTTCGCCATTATCCGCGACGCCGCCAACGCCTCCGAACGATACCGCGACGCAGCCGCCGCCCGAGGCGACCGCGTGCACAACTACGCCGAAAACGTCGCCCTGCGCGCCATGGGACGTGACCACGACGTCGCCGGATGCCGCGAGCTGCTCATCGCTAACGGCGAGCAAGCCTACGCCGACCGCTTCGACGAGTGGTGGGAAGCCTTCAACCCCCGCCCCCTCGCCGCCGAAATCACCATCTGGAACGACACCGTCGGCTACGCTGGCACCCTCGACCTCGTTGCAGAAATTGCGGGCCGCACCTGCATCATCGACTACAAAACCAAGGGCACCGACAAGCGCGGCCGCGTCAAAGCGCTCGACGAGAAGGTCGTCATGCAGCTCGTCGCCGGCCTCAAAGCCGAAGAATCCCTCGTCGACCCCGACGCCGGCACCTGGGAACCCTGGAAGTACGGGGACGCGCCCGTGCTCATGGGCGTGGCCCTCGGTGAGACGCAGGTTCTGCCGCAGCAGGCGAACCCCGCCATCCTCGAACGCAACTGGTACAAGTTCTGCGCCCTGCGCCGCGTCTGGGAATTCGACCGCCAGCTCCAAGAATTCGAAGACCCCGCGCTCATGCCCGTGGTGCCGCCGCCCACCGAGCGACGCTCCGCCGCGTAACATCGCGAGGCAGGGCCGACCGGAACGAACCCCCGGCCGCTCCGCTCAGCTCCCGCGGCGACGACCGGCCCGGGGGGGCTCGGAGACTCCTCCCGGGGACTCAACCCGGAGACTCAACCCGGAGACCCCGGCCCGACACCCTCTAGATTTACCCACCCCGATTCGGGGACAATGGGGGAGAGCCGCACCCCGCGGCACCCCACCGAATATCCGCTAGCACATTAGACCGGCCCGGCGCCGGCAGAGGAGAACTATGACCATCCTGAGCATCCGCACTGTAGGCGACCCGGTGCTGCGCAGCGTCTGCGAACCCATCACCGTCTTCGACGACGACCTGGCGCGACTCATCGACGACATGCTGGAAACCATGTACGACGTGGGCGGCGTGGGGCTCGCCGGACCGCAGATCGGCATCTCCAAGCAGATCTTCACCTTCGGCGGCATCGACGACCGTGAGGGCTACATCATCAACCCCGTGCTCGAGGTCGGCGAAGAAGACCAGGAAGGCGGCGAAGGCTGCCTGTCCGTGCCCGGCCAGAAGTCCGCGACCCCGCGCAAAAACTGGGCGCGCGTGACCGGCGTGGACCGCCACGGCGAACCCCTCGTGCTGGAGGGCGAAGGCCTGTTCGCCCGCATGCTGCAGCACGAGACCGACCACCTGCACGGCAAGCTCTTCATCGACCGCCTGGTCGGCGAAGACCGTCGACGCGTGATGCGTGCCCTGCGCGCCGCAGACTACAGCTCGGTCGCCGCGAAGACCGTGACCGAGCGTGCAACCCGCGTGGGCGGCGCCTTCGGCAGCGGCAGCTCGTTCGGTGCCGGTTCTGCAGGTTCCTCCTTCGGCAGCTTCGGAAAGTAGGCTCACATGCTCAACATCATTTACGCAGGCACCCCCGACGTCGCCGTGCCCCCGCTCGACTACCTCGCGAACTCCAATAAGGTGCGCGTGGTCGGCGTGCTCACCCGCGAAGACGCCCCCGTGGGCCGCAAGCGCGTGCTCACCCCCTCCCCGGTCGCGCAGCGCGCCGAGGAGCTCGGCCTGCCCATCGTGAAGGCAAACCGCTGGAACGACGAAGCCGCCGCAGCCATCGCAGAGCTGAACGCCGATGCAGCCGCCGTGGTTGCCTACGGTGCGCTGCTGCCCCTGTCCGCGCTGGAATCCCTGCGCTACGGCTGGGTCAACCTGCACTTCTCTAAGCTGCCCGCCTGGCGCGGTGCCGCCCCCGTGCAGCGCGCCCTCATGGCCGGCGAGCAGGAAATCTTCTCCACCACCTTCCTGCTCGAGGAGGGCCTGGACACCGGCCCCACCTTCGAACAGGAATCCACCCCCGTGGCCGCCGACGACACCGCAGGCACCGTGCTCATGCGCCTCGCAACCAGCGGCGGCGCGCTGCTTGAACGCACCTTCGAACGCCTCGAAGCGGGCGAGAACGGCACCGTGCAGGTCGAGGACGAATCGGTCAGCTACGCCTCCAAGATGAGCATCGCCGACGGCCGCCTCACCTGGACCGAACCCGCCGAACAGATCCTGGCACACTTCCGCGGCGTCACCCCCGAACCCGGAGCCTGGTGCGAACTGGGCGAAAACCGATTCAAGATTGGCGGCCTGGCTGTTGCCGATGAGCGCCTGGTGCAGTCCCTGACCGAGACAAACGGTGGCCCCCTCGCACCCGGTGCGGTGCGTCTACACGCGAAGAAGGTACTGGTCGGCACCGGTACCGACCCCCTGCAGCTGCTGCAGGTTCAGCCCGCCGGTAAGAAAATGATGGATGCGCCCGCCTGGGCTCGCGGCGCTGGCAAGGACATGGCGGAAGGCCTGGTGGTACTCGCATGAGCAACGAAAAGCGCCCCTACCAGGGAGGACACGGCAAACCCGGTCACTCCGGTAAGCCCGGCAACGGCAAGTTCAACCAGGGTAGCGGTCAGGGTAAGTTCAACCAGGGCGGCGGCCAGGGTGAGGGCGGTGCGAAGCGTAAGCGTCGCCGCCGCTCCGGCGCTGGCAGCGGCTCTGGTGTGAGTGAGCAGAACCGCCAGCAGTCCCAGAGCTCCCAGCGCTCCCAGAATCAGCGTTCGCAGGGCCAGCGCTCTCAGGGTCGCCCGCAGAAATGGGACGACAACTCCCGCAGCGAATCCCGCACCGGCCGCCGCTTTGACGGCCTGACCAGCGTCGAACGCGCCGCACGCCGCGCCAAGACCGAACACGAGGACACCAAACGCGGTGGCGGCGGCACCTCCCAGCGCAATAAGAGCGGCCACGAACGCAACCGCCGCTCCATGTCTGCCCGCGAATTCTCCGCGGCGGCACCCTCCGCACGCTCGCGTACCGCAGACACCGCACGCGCAACCGTCTTCGACGTACTGCGCTCCGTGGCGGAATCCGACGCCTACGCGAACCTCGTGCTGCCCAAGGCGATTCGTAGCCACCGCCTCGACCACCGCGACGCGGGCTTCGCCACCGAGCTGACCTACGGCACGCTACGCCACCAGGGCACCTACGACGCGATCCTGCGCCACTGCGTGGACCGCCCCCTCGAGAAGGTCGGCACCACCACCCTGATTGTGCTGCGCATGGGCGTGCACCAGCTGCTGAACATGCGCGTTCCCGCCCACGCGGCGCTGAACCAGAGCGTGTCCCTGGCCCGCGAAAAGATCGGGTCGGGCCCGGCAAGCTTCATCAACGCTGTGCTCCGCCGCGTCTCCGAGCGAACCCCCGAAGAGTGGTACGAGCTCATCATCGAGGAGGCCAAGGACGACACCGAGCGCATGGCTCTGCTCGCCTCGCACCCCGCCTGGATTGTGCGTTCCATGCGCCAGGCACTCGTCGCGCACGGCCGCCCCGCCTCCGAAATTGAGCAGCTGCTTGAAGCGGACAACCTCGCCCCCGTGGTGAACCTCGTGGCGTTGCCCGGCCTGGGTAGCCTCGACGAGGCGCGAGAACAGGGTGCCGTGGACGGCGAGCTGGTTGAAGGTTCGGCACTGTACGCATCCGGCGACTTGGCCCGCCTCGAATCAGTGCGTGAGGGCACCGTCCGCGCGCAGGACGCCGGCTCCCAGCTGGTAGCACGCGCGCTCGCCGCCGCACCCCTGGACGGCACCGACACCGCCTGGCTTGACCTGTGCGCGGGCCCCGGCGGTAAGGCGGCGTTGCTTGGCGCTATCGGTGTTCAGCGTGGCGCATCCCTGGTTGCCAATGAGGCGGCACCGCACCGCGCGCAGCTCGTGGAATCCTCCATGCGCCCTCTGCCCGAGGACAGCTACACGGTACTCACCGGTGACGGCCGCCAAATTCGCGAGACCCTGCGCAAGAACGCCTCCGACCTGCCCGGATCCATTGAGCCCTGTCAGCTCTTCGACCGCGTGATGGTGGATGTGCCCTGCTCCGGTCTGGGCGCCCTGCGCCGCCGTCCAGAGGCGCGCTGGCGCAAGTCCCCGCGCGACATCGCCGAGCTGCTGCCCCTGCAGCGTCAGCTCCTGGATGCGGCCATCAGCGTGACCCGCCCCGGCGGCGTCATCGCCTACGTGACCTGCTCCCCGCACGCGGCAGAAACCCAGAACATCGTGGCCGAGGCGCTCGAAAGCGGCGCGGTGAGCCTGCTCGATTCGGCGGCCATCCTGCGCGAGGTGGCCCTGCACACCGAGGACGCGAACGGCGAGCCCGTGAGCGTGCTGGCGGGGGAGAAGGACCCCGGCCACACCCCCGAGATCAAGGTCAAGAAGGGCGCGCCGGCCGTGAAGGCTTCGGAGAACCCGACCACCGCTCAGCTGTGGCCGCACGTGCACGGGACCGACGCAATGTTCCTCGCCCTGCTGCGTAAGAACTAG
>ERZ1674055.95-NODE-96-length-17985-cov-26.083268_pt1 | contig 17985 bp, 12 predicted proteins | sample MGYA00581121_ERZ1674055 | MGnify/ENA primary metagenome ERZ1674055 (study PRJEB41354, sample SAMEA4873334) | human saliva metagenome | biome: human-associated habitat [ENVO:00009003]; feature: mouth environment [ENVO:08000002]; material: saliva material... | reverse complement strand
CGGTAAGTGGATTGTTCTCAATGGGAAAGCATGCAATTGTCCAAGAAATAAACGTGAGTAGTAGTGGTATTGGAATAAATTTTAGGAAAGAGATTGCTGAAGAGGAAAATGAAGATATATGGTGTCTGAGTTTAGAGCGTTTTTTGGATTGTGAATTTTTGAAATTCTGTGGTTTTATTCCTTGCCTGGGCCGATATGGCATAGTTGGGTAGACTAGATTTTCCTTGGTTGGGGTGGCAAGTGAACCACTTGCGTACGGGTTAGGTGGGGGCATGGGGTTGCTGGGTGTAGGCACTGTAATCTCCTATCTACTTTGAGAGGATATGGTCCTAACCAGCATACGGTAGGCTGGTAGCCTCAAGCCACAGGTGAAGGTTAGAGAAGCATGTGTTGGACAAGCAGAGATACCTCCATGGAGTGAGCGATGGAGCTCATAAACAGGCTCTCCATATATAGGAATGAATCTCTGCGATCTCATGGCGGGTGCTCGAGTTGAGGCACCTGCACGAAGCACACTCCTAGTAACGCTGCTAGAGGTTGAGTCTCCAGACCTGAAAGCCACCCCTGCGCGACCTATATAAGGTGCCCTCGGGTCACCTTTCGGCGACTCTAGCACCCCAATTTTTGGGTTTTTCGCCCCTTTCTAAAAAATTTTAAAAATTTTTTCGCACCGAGTGTCCGTCGGTGTCCGCCGTGCGCTGAATCACTGCGCCGCGCCCGTAACCTACCTGAAAACCCCGGAATTCCGCGGCAAAATCGCCCATTCACACCTCGTCGCTGCCCCAAAATCGCCCGCAAAACACCCCTCCAGAGCCCCGAAAACCCCACCCCTCACGCCCCTCCGCATAAAAAAGTTGAGTAAAGTTCGCTCAACTCTATTGACACCCCTGCCAGGGGAGTGCATACTTGAGTACATGAGGCTCAAGGAGCCGCGCAGACCACCCCACACGGGGCGGTACGCGCAGCACCCTCGCCTCCGAAAACTTCAAACTATCCCGCCTCGCATTAGAAGAAGCGGGGCACTAACACCTAAGGAGTGAATCAACATATGGCACGTGCAGTAGGTATTGACCTCGGTACCACCAACTCGGTCGTAGCAGCACTGGAAGGTGGCGACCCGGTCGTCATCGCTAACGCAGAGGGTACCCGCACCACCCCCTCCGTCGTCGCATTCTCCAAGGACGGCGAGGTTCTGGTCGGTAGCGTTGCAAAGCGTCAGGCAGTAACCAACGTCGACCGCACCATCTCCTCCGTCAAGCGCCACATGGGCACCGACTGGACCACCGAGATCGACGGCAAGAAGTACACCCCGCAGGAAATCTCCGCTCGTATCCTCATGAAGCTGAAGGGCGACGCAGAGGCATTCCTGAACGACACCGTCACCGACGCCGTCATCACCGTCCCCGCATACTTCAACGACGCTGAGCGTCAGGCAACCAAGGAAGCCGGCGAGATTGCAGGCCTGAACGTCCTGCGTATCGTCAACGAGCCCACCGCCGCAGCACTGGCATACGGCCTGGACAAGGGTAAGGAAGACGAGCTCATCCTGGTCTTCGACCTCGGTGGCGGTACCTTCGACGTCTCCCTGCTGGAAGTCGGCAAGGACGACGACGGCTTCTCCACCATCCAGGTTCGCGCAACCAGTGGTGACAACCGCCTCGGTGGTGACGACTGGGACCACCGCGTCGTCGAGTGGCTGCTCGCACAGGTGAAGGCAAACACCGGCGCTGACCTGTCCAAGGACAAGATTGCTCTGCAGCGTCTGCAGGAGGCAGCTGAGCAGGCTAAGAAGGAGCTGTCCAGCGCTTCTAGCACCAACATCTCCCTGCAGTACCTGTCCGTGACCCCCGAGGGCCCCATCCACCTGGATGAGAAGCTGACCCGCGCAAAGTTCGAGGAACTGACCCGCGATCTGCTCGAGCGCACCAAGAAGCCCGTGCTCGACGTAATCAAGGAAGCTGGCGTGTCCATCTCCGAGATTTCTGAGGTCATCCTGGTTGGTGGCTCCACCCGTATGCCCGCTGTTGCTGAGCTCGTCAAGGAGCTCACCGGCCGCGAGCCCAACAAGGGCGTGAACCCCGACGAGGTCGTGGCAATGGGTGCAGCACTGCAGGCAGGCGTGCTGAAGGGTGACCGTAAGGACGTTCTGCTGATCGACGTCACCCCCCTGTCCCTCGGTATCGAGACCAAGGGCGGCGTGATGACCAAGCTGATCGAGCGCAACACCGCAATCCCGACCAAGCGTTCCGAGACCTTCACCACCGCAGAGGACAACCAGCCCTCCGTGACCATTCAGGTCTTCCAGGGTGAGCGTGAGTTCACTCGCGACAACAAGAACCTGGGTACCTTCGAGCTGACCGGCATCGCCCCCGCACCCCGCGGCGTGCCCCAGATTGAGGTCACCTTCGACATCGACGCAAACGGCATCGTCCACGTCTCCGCAAAGGACAAGGGCACCGGCGCTGAGCAGTCCATGACCATCACCGGCGGTACCTCCCTCTCCAAGGACGACATCGACCGCATGGTCAAGGACGCAGAAGCACACGCAGAGCAGGACAAGGCACGCCGCGAGGCTGCTGACACCCGCAACGCAGCTGAGTCCGTCGCATACTCCGTCGAGAAGCTCCTGAAGGAGAACGGCGACAAGCTGCCCGAGGACGTCAAGACCTCCGTTCAGGGCGATGTCGACGAGCTGAAGAAGGCACTCGAGGGCGACGACGACGCAGCAGTGAAGTCCGCATTCGAGAAGCTGCAGGCATCCCAGTCCAAGCTGGGCGAGGCACTCTACGCAGCAGCTCAGGCTGAGGCATCCGAGTCCAAGCCCGCCGCTGATGAGGACGTTGTCGACGCCGAGGTTATCGACGAAGACGAGAAGAAGTAATCATGGCTGAGCAGGAAAACACCACCCCCGACCCGCTGGAGGAGGCATTCAACGCCCCCGCAGCGGAAGGCCACCCCGAAGCTGAATCGGTCGAAAGCCCCGAGGAAGCTGCGGAAGCCGTCGAGGCTGAGCTCCAGGACGCCGTAGAAGCAGAATCTGCGGATGCGGCACTCGCCGCGGAGCGCCTGGACTCCCTGCTTCGCCTGCAGGCAGAGTTCACTAACTTCAAGAACCGCACCGCTCGCGAAAAGGAGCAGCTGCGAGGCTTCGTAACCAGTGAACTGGTGACCGCGCTGTTGCCGGTGCTCGATGATATCGACGCCGCACGCAAGCACGGCGACCTGCAGGAAGGCCCCTTCGCCTCCATCGCTGCGAAGCTCGAAGAGCTGCTCGGCAAGCAGGGTGTGGAGCGTTTCGGTGAAGTAGGCGACGCCTTCGACCCGAACATCCACGAAGCTGTACTGCAGCAGCCCACCGACGAGGTGGCTGAGGATCATGTCTCCATGGTTCTGCGTTACGGCTACCGAGTGAACGACCGTGTGGTTCGTACCGCTCAGGTGGCTGTGGCTGTCGCACCGTAAGGTGGTCGGCTAAACATTGGCTGAGTAACTAACGACGGGCGGGTGCTCTCCCTAGTGGGGGAGCGCCCGCCCTGTTGTTTGCTTGCGATATGTGCGTGGTCTCGGCATGTAGCGGCGGTGGTTAAAAAGCCTTGTAGGGCGCTAAATTTTGGTCCACCCCCTTCCAAAATTGAGTCAAGTAGACTAAACTTTTATGTAGAGCATTAAGACAAGAACGTGGTGCCCTGCTGGCCGTCCCGTAACCGAGGAGGGCGGCGCATCACCGCGAGAGGAGAAACAAACATATGGCAAGCGAAAACTGGATAACTGACGACTTTTATAAGGCACTGGGCGTTAGCGAAGACGCAAGCGAAAGCGACATTAAGAAGGCGTACCGCAAGCTCTCCCGCAAGTACCACCCGGACCTGAACCCCGGTGACGAGCAGGCTGAGAAGAAGTTCAAGGAAATCTCCGAGGCCTACGACGTGCTCTCCGACAAGAAGCAGCGCGAGGAGTACGACCAGATTCGCCGCTACGGCGCCGCAGGCATGGGCGCGGGCGGCTTCGGTGCAGGCGGCTTTAGCGGCGGCTACCCCGGCGCAGACGCCTTCGGCGGATTCCGCGGCGGCACCAGCGCCAATATCAACATTGATGACCTGCTCGGCGGCCTGTTCGGCGGAAGCACCGGCGGTAGCCGTCGTCGTCGCTCCGCAGGTTTCACCAGCGCCGACTTTGGCGGCATGGGAGGCGGCTTTGGCAACATGGGTAGTGACTTCGGCGGCGCACAGCACGCGGCCCCCGAGGAAAGCACCACCAGCACCCGCATCAGCCTGGCCCAGGCCTACACCGGCGCAAACGTGACCGTGTTCCTGCCGGACGGCTCCCACACCGAGGCACGCATCCCCGCAGGCATTAAGGACGGCCAGAAGGTCCGCCTGCGCGGCAAGGGCCTGCGCGGCGGCGACCTGAAGGTCACCGTGCGCGTCTCCGATGACTCCGTGTACTCCCGCGAGGGCAACAACCTGATCCTGCGCGCACCCGTCACCCTCGCCGAGGCCGTCGACGGCGCAGTGATCGAGGTGCCCCTGCCCGACGCATCCACCGTGAAGCTGCGCCTGGCACCCGGCCAGGTCGGCCGCCGACTGCGCGCCAAGGGCCGCGGCTTCAAGGCTAAGGGCGGCGACGGCGACCTGCTGGTCATCCCGGAGATTGTTCTGCCCACCGAGCTGAGCGCAGAGGCGCAGGAAGCATTCGATAAGTTCGTAAAACTGGCACCGCAGGAGAACCCGCGTAAGGATCTGTTGAAGAAGGCGAAGTAAACCATGGCATCTCGAGAATCATCATCTAAGTCCCGTAGCGGCAAGCCGTTGCACAGCGTGGACCTGCCGGTTTTCGTGATTTCTGTGGCGGCTGAGCTGGCGGGCATGCACCCGCAGACCCTGCGCCAGTACGACCGTATCGGCCTGGTCCAGCCTTCGCGTGCGCCCGGTAAGGCGCGCCGCTACTCGCAGCGTGACGTGAACCGTCTGCAGCGGATTCAGCAGCTCTCGCAGGAGGGCGTCTCCCTGGAGGGTATCCGCCGAATCATCGAGCTGGAGGCTCTCCTGGAGTTGCAGAAGGAACAGATTGCGGCCCTGCAGAGCCAGATCGAGGACGCGAAGGTGAAGATGGGTATGGCGGAGCGTGTGTTCGCTGCCGGTACCAGTGGCGACGTGGTGCATATTGCCCGCGGTACCCGCCCGGCGCCTCGTCAGCGTTCTTCGGCTGTGGTGCTGTACCGTCAGCATCGCCAGCCGGCTACGGCGGATGATACGAAGCCGCAGCGCTAAACCGGTTAAACCCGCTACACTTGGATAAACGGTTCGGCTGTTCTAGCTCATTTGTGCTAGTCAGCCACCCATATAGGCTTGTGCGTCTTTGTGTCATACGCCGCGAGGAAGGGTAGACCCCCGCCCCGCATGAACTTGGACCCACACACAAGGAGGTGAGGCTCCCCGAATGATCGGGGAGCCTCACCTGCTTTAACGTATGCACTTTGCGCGGCGGCGGGAAATTACCTGGCGGTAACTCTCGCTAACGCTGCCCCGCTTACTTGCGGCGGTAGGTCAGATCGTGCGCGCGGCGGCCCGCCTCCTGAGCCTTACGCTCAAAGCTGGTGAGGGTACGACCCTCCCAACGCGGAGCCCAACCACCCAGCGGATCCTCCTCGGTCGCACCGGCGCCAGGGTTCACGTTCTCAAAGTCGGGGTGCGCCTCCAGAACCTCACGCATGACCAGGGCGTACTCCTCCCAATCAGTCGCCAGACGCCAAATGCCGCCGGGCTTAAGCACGCGCGCAACCTTATCAGCGAACGCCGGGGACACCAGGCGGCGCTTGTGGTGGCGGGACTTGTGCCAGGGGTCCGGGAAGAACACCCACAGCTCGTCCACGGAGTTCTCCTCAAGCATATTGTCGAGCAGTTCGGGTGCATTCGCCTGAGCCACACGCACGTTCTCCACGCCGGCGTTGCCCATCTTCAGCAGCAGGTCCGCGATGCCGGGGGTGTACACCTCAACGGCGAGGAAGTTCGCCTCGGGCACCTCAGCTGCGCGGTGCACAATCGCCTCGCCCAGACCGGAACCGATCTCGACGACCTGGTACGCCTCACGGCCGTAAATCTTAACCGGGTCGAAGGTCGCCTCGGGCGCGACGGAGGTGTCGGTGCGCAGACGCGGGATGTCCAGCACGTGGGTGGGGGAGTAGGTGTCCCACGCCTTCTGGCGGCGCGCGGTGAGGCGGTCGCCGCGGCGGACGAAGGAGTAGGGCTGGCGGAAGAATTCCTCGGGAACCGGCTTCTTGGCCTTTTCTTCGGTGGATTCGGGTGCCTGGCTAGGCTGCGTGTTCTCAGTAGACATACCTAAAAGAATAGCGCAGGGCTGCTGTACAGTGCGGTTTCGGGGCCGCTGGGCGGGGTGATGCCGGGCTGGCCGGGTACGAGCGAACCGGGGGTGGGATAGGGTGCGCGCGCCGGTCTGCGAAACGTAGAAAACCAGCGGGCGTAGAAATTCTGCGCGCATACAAAAATGCGGTGGGAACCGGAAGGTTCCCACCGCACTAAAGAGAGGTTGCTTGAGGAGTGAGCTACGAGGAGGGCCTTACTTCTTGGAGCCCAGCAGCGCCAGACCCGCGCCGAGCATCACGATGTTGTTTGCGAGCTGCTGGCCGTCCTGGGTGGGGCGGAAGAACTTATCGTGCATGTCCGGGTTGCGGAAGTACATGGTCATCAGGTTTGCCGCGAATGCGGTCAGGCCTGCACCCGCCAGGCGGGAGGGGATAAAGGGGGTCAGCAGGGTTGCGCCGAGGGTGGTCTCTGCGCCGGAGATAAGCTTGCCGAAGGTTGCTGCGTCCAGCTTGGAGACTGCGGGTACGCCGGTTGCCGCCATCTGCTGCAGGAAGGCGTAGGTGCCTTCGTCTGCCTTGAGCTTCTTGACGCCTGCGTCGAGGATGAGTGCGCCGGCGGTGAGTCGCAGTGCTGCGTTGGAGAACTTGCCCATGATGTTGTCCTTCTGTTCTGTAGTTGGTTGGTTAGGTTTTTGTTGAACGGTTTCTACTCTAGACCCGGTTTCTCGCCTTGTAAAGTTTTACGCGTAAAGTTTCTAAATATTTTTGAAAACCCGAAAATAGGGACAGGGGAAGGGCTGCTGGAGGAGGATGGGAAATCCCTGTGCCCGGTGGCTCACGGCGAACCCGCCCCGTGCCCGCGTCATCTCAAATTTCCGCCCCTGTTGGATTCATTGCGCTCGTGTGGGTATGAGGGGGTAAAATTTGAGATTATGCATTCTCTGTATATTTCTCATTGGTGATACAAGCCCCGGTAAAACCGTGTCATCAGGGCCCGCAAGCCCCGAAATACCGCACGTACCGCGGAAATGGGAGGTTCGCCTCCCTGTACGCCGTTAAGGAATATGAGTGAATACCAACCACCCGGATAAGCCCCCGAGCAAAAAACAGGGCAACCGACGCAGAAAAGAGAAATACGTGACACAGCAGCCAACGCCGCAGAACTCCGTCACCGGCCTAGATTCGGAGGCTGAGCACTCCAAGCTCCAGCGCGGGCTCAGCTACCGACATATCCAGCTGATTGCTATTGGCGGCGCCATCGGCACCGGCCTTTTCCTCGGCTCAGCAAAGACCATCGCCCTGACCGGCCCCTCCATCATCTTTGTTTACGCCATTATCGGTAGCGTCATCTACTTTGTTCTGCGCGCCATGGGTGAGATTCTGCTCTCCAACCCCAAGTACAAGTCCTTTACCGACTTCATTACCGATATCCTCGGCCTGCGCGCAGGATTCTTCGTCGGCTGGTCGTACTGGTTCTTCTGGGTCGTCACGGGCATCGCGGACGTCATCGCGATTACCGGCTACGTGCAATACTGGCTACCCGGCATGCCCAAGTTCATCCCGGCGCTCGTGGTCATCACGGCACTGCTACTGCTGAACCTGCCCTCGGTGAAGAACTTCGGCGAAATTGAATTCTGGTTCGCGGTCATTAAAATCGTCGCGATTGTCGCCCTCATTATTGTTGGTGCGCTCATGGTTGCCTTCAGCTTCACCAGCCCCGACGGTACCACTGCCTCCCTGGCCCACCTGTGGGACCATCCCGGCCCCTCCGGTAGCGGTATCTTCACCCAGGGCGTGACCGGCTTCCTGGGCTCCTTCCAGATTGCCCTCTTCGCCTTCGTGGGCGCCGAGCTCGTCGGCACCGCCGTGGCTGAGACCAAGCACCCCGAGCGCACCCTGCCCAAGGCGATTAACGCCGTGCCCTTCCGTATTGCGCTCTTCTACGCCGTGCCGCTGCTGACTATCCTTGCCGTGACCCCCTGGGACAAGCTGGACAAGTCTATGAGCCCCTTCGTGGGCATGTTCTCCCTGGCGGGCATCGGCATCGCCGCCTCGCTGGTGAACTTCGTGGTGCTGACCTCCGCGGCATCCTCCGCAAACTCCGGTATCTTCTCGACCTCCCGCATGGTCTACGGCCTGGCGCACGACGGTGCGGCACCCTCCGCACTGGGCAAGCTTACCAAGAACGGCGTGCCCGCCAACGCCCTGTACCTGACCACCGTGCTGCTGCTGTTCAGCCTGGTCATGCTGTACGCCGGCAACGGCATCATGGAGGCGTTTACCGTGGTGACCTCGGTGGCGTCGATGATGGGTATCTTCACCTGGAGCATGATCCTGATTGCCTACCTGGTCTACCGCAAGAAGTTCCCTGAACGCCATGAGGCATCCGCGTACAAGATGCCCTGGGGTATCGGCATGAGCTGGTTTGGTCTGGTCTTCTTCGCGGTGATGGTTTACGCCCTGAGTCTGTACCCGGATACCGCTGTCGGTCTGGCGCTGACCCCCGTCTGGTTCATCGCCCTGGCCATCGGTTACGAGATCCTGACCCGCCGCCATGCCGCCAAGCGTGCCCGCGCGCTGGTCGGTGAAGGAGCCTCTCAGAAGTAGCCTCTAGCGCTCCGCTCGTCGTTGTTCTGGGCCTCGCCCCCGTGTTCTTTCTGGATGCGGGGGCGAGGTTTTCTGTGTTTATTTACCCCCGTCAGGGGGCTAAATGGTGACCTATACAATAGATTTGCGACACACCAAAGGTTGAAAAATACTTCATTTACCTTTCAAAACGTGTAGAATATCTATCCAAACAGGTGTGAAAGCTCCCACAGGTTCCCGCATCAGGCGATGTCCGAACTCGCCCCGGATGCGGTGCAAACCATGGTCGAGCCCATCTCCCGCCCCGAAAGCCGGGGCTGCCCCGCCGAGCAACTGGCCGCATATTCATACACTGACCGTGCCTCCTGTCTTCTCGAGATTTTTACTCCAGGTCATGGCATATGCGGTACGGGGTACAACCGCAGAAAAGAGGACGTCGTGACTGAACATAACCAGGCCACCGTCACCCCCGAGGCTCCCGAACAGGGAGAGCGACTGCACCGCGGTCTGAGCAACCGCCACATCCAGCTCATCGCAATCGGCGGTGCCATCGGCACGGGCCTGTTCATGGGCTCCGGCCGCGCTATCTCCCTAGCGGGCCCCTCCGTGATTTTCGTGTATATGCTCATCGGCGCCGTCATCTTCCTGGTGTTGCGCGCCATGGGTGAAATCCTGCTGTCGAACCTGCGCTACAAGTCCTTCTCCGACTTCACCACCGACCTGGTCGGCCCCATGGCAGGCTTCTTCCTCGGCTGGTCCTACTGGTTCATGTGGGTGGTGACCGCCGTTGCGGACATCATTGCAATCGTCGGCTACCTGCGTCTGTGGTGGCCCGACCTGCAGGCATGGATACCGGCTCTCGCCGTCATCGGCGTTCTGCTGACCCTGAACCTGGTGTCCGTGAAGAACTTCGGCGAAATCGAATTCTGGTTCTCCATGATTAAGATCGTCGCCATCGTTGCCCTGATTATTGTTGGTGGCGCCATGGTCGCTATCGGATTCACCTCACCCAGTGGCGCGCAGGCATCCGTCGCAAACCTCTGGAACGACGGCGGTATGTTCCCGAACCACTTCATCGGCTTCCTCGGCGCATTCCAGATTGCCGTCTTCGCGTTCATGGGCTCGGAGCTCGTCGGTACCACCGCGGCAGAAACCAAGGACCCCGAAAAGACCCTGCCCAGGGCAATCAACGCCGTGCCGGTGCGCATCATGGTCTTCTACGTGGGTGCGCTCGTCACCATCCTGATGGTTACCCCCTGGCGCCTCGTCAGCCCCGATAGGAGCCCCTTCGTCGCCATGTTCACCCTGGCGGGCCTGGGCATCGCCGCGCACATCATCAACTTCGTGGTGATTACCAGCGCAACCTCCTCGGCGAACTCCGGTATTTTCTCCACCTCGCGCATGGCCTTCGGCCTGGCCCGCGAGCGCAGCGCACCCGCGTTCCTGGGTAAGGTCTCCAAGGCCGGCGTGCCACGTAACGCGCTGTTCCTCTCGGCCGTGATGCTGCTGTCCTCCATTGTGCTGCTCTACGCGGGTGACTCGATTTCTAGCGCGTTCAACCTGGTCACCACCGTGGCTGCGGTACTCGTGATTTTCGCGTGGGCGATGATCATGGTCAGCTACCTGATGTACCGCAAGAAGTTCCCCTCGCGCCATGCGAAGTCGAAGTTCCGCCTGCCCGGCGGCCGTTTCTCCGCGTGGCTGTCGCTGGTGTTCTTCGCCTTCACCATCGGCGTGCTGGCCATGGATGAAGAAACCCTCAGGGGTCTGCTCGCGATGCCCGTCTGGTTCGCGATTCTGGGCATTGGTTGGTTCTTCAAGCGCCGCGCGGATGCACGCCGCCACGAGGCAATTTCGACCCGCACCGCGCAGATTGCGATTGTGGAGGCGTCCGAGATCTTCTCGGCACGCTAAGCCGCATCTACTATCTGCGCCGGCTATCGGTGCCGGCTGCCGCAGCTGGTATCCCGTGCATGCGTAAAGCCCGCGTCACCTGCTCCTCTCAGAGAGCGGGGACGCGGGCTTTCGCTGTCTCCAGGGATGAACCCGAGAGGCTCTAGAGATGAACCAGAGAGGCTCGCGGGAGTGCTTGCTTAGACGGAAGCCATCTCAGCCTCTTCGGCAAGCGGGTCGTTGTCGTCATCGGTGCGGTAGAAATCCCAGCGTTCACAACCGCAACCCGAACGCATCGCCTCGATGACGGCGGCAGCTGCCTCCAGCGGGTCGAGCGCGTGCAGGTTCCACAGCGCATGCACCGGTACCGGGTGCCTCCAGCCGTGCTCCTGCAGGAACTCCGGGTCGAAGGCGGGCAGCGCCTCGACCGTGGGTTCAAGCTCGCAGAGGAAACCGGTGGGGGAGCGGAAAACCGTCACCACGGGGGTCGGGTCGGCATCTTCCAGGCAGGCTCCGTCGAAGAAGTAGTAGGTGCTCAGGCGGCGGTTCCAGGCAAGCTGCGCGAGGCGTTCGCCGAAGACTTCCACCGTCTGCTCCCACTGGGTGCGGTGGTACGCCGCAAGGTCGGTGTGGGCGGTCTGCACCACGCCGATGCCCTGCTCGGTGAGTTCGCGGGCGCTCAGACGTGCGGGTTCTGCCGGTTCCGCGGGGGGCGTCCGCAGGGGATGCGTCCGGGGTATCCAACTCTGCTAGTTCTGCTTCGGTGAGCTCAGCGTTAGCCAGCTCAGCGTCAGCGTTAGTTAGCTCAGCATCGAGGAGCTCAAGCTCCTCAGCGGCACTCGATTCAGCAACGCTCGCCTCAGCGGCAGCTACGTTGGCTTCGGTTTTCGTCCACAGGCGCAGCTCGCGGGCAATCTGCGTGCGTCCGCGATGCAGGGCCGTCTGCCAGGAACCGAACTTGGCGCGTACCGCACCCAGCGGCGGCACCTGCTCAATGAGCGTGGGGATGGTAGACCAGTAGCCGTAGTTCAGCGCCGTCGGCTCGCGGTCGTAGCGGGCGCAATAGCTCAAAAACAGGCTCAGAGTCTTCGGTGCAAAATCCTCGGGTACCGCCGCGGCGTCGATATACCACTCGTTCTCGAGCGCCTCCGCCGGGTAAATGCCGGTGCGGAGCATACCCAGGGACCAGTCGCCGTCACCGAGGTAATCGTTGACCGTCTGTGCGGGGGCAGGCCACGCGGATTCGCCCTCCATACTGGAGGCGAGCAGGGTGTACAGGCTACCGCCCTCGGTGCCGATTTCTTTCACGCCGCGCTGCCTGATGTCCTCGAGGGTCTGCGCGTAGGCTTCTTCCTCCAGCTGGGAGTAGGGGTGTGCGGCAAGGTACTTGAGCGTTGCCCCAATCTTCGCCAGAACGTGCGCAATGTCTTCATTGTTGAAGTGGCGTGCCTCCAGCGCGGACGGCAGGTCGTGAATAATATCGCAATCAAGAATCAGCGCCGCGTACTCGGGCTCTGGAGGCAAATCGTAGGCTTCCGCGAAAACGTACCAGAGGCCGCATGCGAGCACCGTGTAGCTCGGGGCGTCTGCCGTGACCGGGCCAAACTGCCAGATGCCGGAGCTCAGCGCATAGTTCAGGTACTTCTTGTTGATGTGCGGGTACAGAAAGTTGAGGCGGCGGAGAACCTGGGTAGGGGTGAACCCCAGCGCGGCGAGTTCGGCGATGAGTTCCGCGTACTCGTCGTGAAAATCTAAGTAGCCCTCCGGCGCGTTTGATAGCGCGGTGCGTTCGCGCATGGGTCCCTCTTTCCTCTGCAGGTGGGCGGCGCATCGTCGTACCGTGCCGTCGCACCCTGTATTTCTGCGAGCAGAAAAGGTCGTGCGGGCGGCCGCGCCACCCCCAATCTGCATAAAAGCGAGAAAAATTTTAAAAAATATATCCTTTTAGTTCAAAAATAGTTGAACGTTATATAGGCGTTCAAGCGGCGGGGCCGATAATCAGCTAACTAACCAAAAGATGACGCGGGCGGCGGCAGAGGCCCAAATGATGCAGAACCGCCCGTCGGCTGTACGCACTCGGGCTCTGCGGCTGGAACCGGCGCTGGATCCGGCGGCTGGGGCCGGGCGGGGTCGATACTACCCCGGCAAGCTCGGCGGCGGCCTCGGGGATCCCGACAGCGGTCCCGGCGGCCCGGCTCCCGGAGCGTCGGCGAAGTATGCGAAACTGGAGGGATGAGCGAACACCCCCTCCCGAGCAGCATCGCGCCGCGCGGCGCATCCGCCAACGAATCGCACCCCGAACCGAACTGTAGTCGACAGGACCGTGACGGGCGGGCCGAGCGGGCCCCCTCCTCGCACCTTGTCTCGGTACTCGCCGCAGAGCTCGGCATCGCCCCGCACCGTATCGGCGCCGCCGTGGCACTGCTCGACGCAGACAACTCCGTGCCCTTCATCGCCCGCTACCGCAAAGAAGCGACGGGCGCGCTCACCGACACCCAGCTGCGCGCCATCCAGACCCGCCTGGGTCAGCTACGCGCCCTCGAAGAGCGCCGCGCCCGCGTGCTCGAGGCGCTCACCGCGCGCGCCGACGAGGGGCTTATCGACCCGCTCACCCTGCTGCAGCTGCGTTCCTCGCTCATGAACGCCGCCACCGTCGCAGACGTGAACGCCCTCTACGCCCCCTACCGTAGCGAGCGCGTGACCCGCGCGCAGCTGGCGCGCGCCGCCGGGCTCGACTCCCTCGTCGAGGACCTGCTGGAGGTGCCCCTCGCCGACGCGCACGCCATCGCCGCCGCCTACATCACCACCGATGAGGAGATTGCGGAGGCCCGCGCGGAGGGGGATGAGACGCTGCCCATCCGCACGGCCGAGGAGGCCCTCGAGGGTGCCCGCGCGATTCTGATCGACCGCGCCCTCACCGACCCGGTGCTCGGCGAGAAGCTCTTGACCCGCCTGCGCGAGCAGGGCGTCATCGAATCCCGGGTCATTGCCGGGCACGAAAGCGACGGCGCGAAGTTCTCGGACTATTTCGCCTTCTCGGACCGTATTCGCTCCATCCCGCCGCACCGCGTGCTGGCCCTGCACCGCGCCAAGGACGCCGGCGTGGTGCGCCTCAAGGTGGACGTGGCACCCGCCCCCGCACCGCTCAGTCGCCTGCGCGGGGCCGCCCGCGCCGAAGCCGAGGCTGCCGCCGAAAACTACGAGAACGTACGTTCTACATACGAGCGTGAGGTGGCCGCCGCGCTGCGCATCCCCGTGCAGGTGCTCAACACCGTCGACGACGAAGACCGCGTACTCGGCTGGCTCGCCGCCACCGTGCGCACCGCCTGGCGCAGCCACCTGCGCCCGCGCCTTGCCGAACGCATCCGCCACCAGCTACTCGATGCCGCCGCACAGCACGCGACCGAGGTGTTCGCATCCAACCTGCGCGATATTCTGCTCGCCGCACCCGCCGGACACAAGACCACCCTCGGCCTGGACCCGGGCCTGCGTCACGGCGTGAAATACGCCGTAGTCGACGGTACCGGTGAGCCGCTGCGCGTGGGCACCGTCTACCCGCACGCCCCGCGTAACCAGTGGGCAGAAGCACTGCGCGAGCTCGCCGCCGCCTGCCGTGAGCACGGCGTGGAACTTATCGCCATCGGCAACGGCACCGCAAGCCGCGAAACCGACAAGCTCGCCAGCGAACTGATCCGCACCCTGCGCGAGGAAGGCGCAGAAGCACCCCAGAAGGTGACCGTCTCGGAGGCGGGTGCCTCCGTCTACTCCGCATCCGCCCTCGCCGCCGCCGAGCTGCCCGACTACGACGTGACCGTACGAGGCGCCGTCTCCATTGCCCGCCGCCTGCAGGACCCGCTCGCCGAGCTCGTCAAAATCGACCCGCAGTCTATCGGCGTGGGTCAGTACCAGCACGACGTGCCGCCCGCCGCCCTGCGCCGCGCCCTCAACGACACCGTCGAAGACTGCGTGAACGCCGTGGGCGTGAACCTCAACAGCGCCTCCGTGCAGCTGCTCGCGCACGTGGCGGGCGTGGGTACCGCAACCGCCGAACGCATCGTCGCCTACCGCACCGAACACGGCCCCTTCGCGAACCGTCAGCAGCTGCTGAACGTGCCGCGACTGGGCGCGAAAACCTTCCGCCAGGCGGCAGGATTTATTCGCATCCGCGGCGGTGAGGAGCCGCTGGATGCCTCCGCCGTGCACCCGGAAGCGTACCCGCTCGCGCGCCGCATTATTGCCGACGCGCAGGCGCGCAACGGCGCCCACTGGGTTGCTGGCGCCCTGGGTACCTCGGATGGAACCGACCCGCTCGCCGGGCTGAACCCAGCCGACTACGTGCAGGAAGGCGGACAGGACGGCGCGGAGGAGGGAACCGCCGGCGTGTACACGGTGCAGGACATCTTCACCGAGCTGCGCCGCCCCGGCCTGGACCCGCGCGGCAGCTTCCGCACCGCACGCTTCTCCGAATCCGTCTCGCACTTCGAGGACGTACGCCCCGGCATGGTGCTCGAAGGTACCGTCTCGAACGTGGCGGCATTCGGCGCGTTCGTGGATATTGGTGTGCACCAGGACGGCCTCGTGCACATCTCGCAGATGAGCCGCGGCTACGTGGCGAACCCGCACGATATTGTGCGCAGTGGCGACATCGTGCAGGTGCGCGTGGTGGAGGTTGACCCGGCGCGCCGCCGCATCTCCCTCTCCCTGCTGGTGGAGGACGAGAACTAGCGGTGAAAGATAAGCTGCGGAGCGCTCGCTAAGGATAGCTCTACAAAAACCATCCAATCCGAGAACGAGCGTTCGCTAAAAACTTGCCCCTGAGAGCGTCAACCCTGAGAACGCAATAAAGCCCCGACAAGCACTATCTGTGCCTGTCGGGGCTTTGCTCTGTCTTTTGCTCTGCCTAGCTTTGAATCCCTAAGCGCGGGACTCTACGCTCCAACTTAGAAGTCGATGTTCGCCGGGTCAGCGCCAATACGACCCTCGGGGCTGGAGAGCGCATCCACGGCCGCGATGTCCTCGGCGGTCAGCTTCACGTTCACCGACGCCAGGTTCTCCTCAATGCGCGAGGGGGTCACGGACTTCGGGATAGCCACGGTGCCCTTGGCGAGGTGCCACGCCAGCACGACCTGCGCCGGGGTTACGCCGTGGCGCTCTGCGATCTCGGCCAGCACGGGGTTCTGTAGCAGGTCGCTGCCGTTACCCAGCGGGCTCCACGCCTCGGTCACGATGCCGTACTCGGCGTGAACGGCGCGCAGCGCCTCCTGCGAGAAGTAGGGGTGTAGCTCAACCTGGTGGATGACCGGAACCACGCCGGTCTCCTCGATAATCTCGCGCAGCTGCTCCTCGGGGAAGTTCGAAACACCAATCGAGCGGACCTTGCCCTGCTTCTGCAGCTCAATCAGCGCGCGCCAGGAATCCAGGTACAGGCCCTGCTGAGGCTTGGCCCAGTGAATCAGGTACAGGTCAACGTAGTCGGTGCCCAGCTTCTCCAGGGAAGCCTCGAATGCCTCGAAAGCGCTCTCGTAACCCTGGTCAGAGTTCCACAGCTTGGTGGTGAGGAAGATATCTTCGCGAGGCACGTCAGAGTTAGCGATAGCGCGGCCCACGCCCGCCTCGTTGCCGTAGCTAGCGGCGGTGTCGATGTGGCGGTAGCCGATCTCCAGGGCGGTGCTCACAATCTTCTCGGCGACCTCGTCCTCAATCTGCCATACGCCGTAGCCCAGCTGCGGAATGGATCGGCCGTCGTTGAACGTTACGTTCGGTACGTTGTAGCTCATGATGCTCCTTCGTTTTCTGCGGGGGAGGCGAGGCCTCCGCGGGGTTCATTGGTTCTCTATGCTACGCCCGCGGCCGAGGCGAAGACGAGTCGGTTGTGCCTCGAGCTTAACGATGCGAAGAATCATGACGAGTCGCGGCGGGGGAGAGGGGCCGCTATCTCGCGTCCTTCTCCTCCGGCAGCGCGAAGAGCTCGCGCACGTCCTCGGCCGTGACCGCCGCGGAGGCGAACTCGCCCTCGCCGACCACCGCATCGAAGAGCGCGGCCTTCGAGGCCTTCAGCTGCATGACCTTCTCCTCGATCGTGCCCTCGGCAACCAGCCGGTACACGTGCACCTCACGCTCCTGGCCGATGCGGTGAATACGATCCACGGCCTGCTGCTCGGCGGCAGGGTTCCACCACGGATCCATGATGAACACGTGGTCCGCCTCGGTCAGGTTCAGGCCGAAACCGCCGGCCTTGAGCGAAATCAGGAACACCGGCGCGGCCCCGGCGCGGAACGCCTCGATGACCTCGGCACGGTTGCGGGTCGAACCGTCCAGGTACAGGTGGTCGATGCCCTTCTCGCTCAGGGCCCGGGCGATGCTCTTCAGGTAACCGGTGAACTGGCTGAACACCAGCACGCGGTGACCCTTCTCGAGCAGGTTGGGTAGCTGCTGAACCAGGTAGTCACGCTTGACCGACGACACCCCGGCGTAGGCTTCCGGATCAATCAGCGCGGCATCCAGGGCCAGGCGGCGCAGCAGCGTCAGCGACTGGAAGATCGTGAAACGGTTCTTGTCCATGTCCTCCAGCAGGCCCAGAACCTTCTGGCGCTCGCGCTGCAGGTGCGTGTCATAGATGCGGCGGTGGCCGGGGGCCAGCGGCAGGTTCACGCGCACATCGTTCTTCGCCGGAAGCTCAGCCGCTACCAGCTCCTTGGTGCGGCGCAGCATGAGCGGCCGGATGCGCCGGCGCAGGCGAGCGGTTGTGGCGGCCGCGTGCGCGGGGTCCTCACCGGACTCCGCCGGGCGGGCGTACAGGTCGCGGAAGGCGCGGGCGGAGGGGAAGAGCCCGTCCGCCACAATCGCCAGCAACGCCCACAGCTCCATGAGGTTGTTCTCCAGGGGCGTGCCGGTCATGGCGATCTTGGTGCGCGCGGGCATCGCGCGGGCGATGGACCAGGCGCGGGTGCCGGTATTTTTGACGAATTGCGCCTCGTCCAGCAGGAGCGCGCCCCAGCCGGGGGTGCCCGGGCCCTCCTCCGAGCCGAGCCCGGCCGCGTAGGAGACGTACGCGTCCTCGTCCATGCGCAGTAGCGTGTAGCTGGTCAGTACCAGGTGCGCCCCGGCCACGCGTTCGGCCAGCGGGGTCTTGCCCGCGGTGGTTTCGGTGATGGTGACGACCTTCGCCTCGGGCAGGAAGCGTT
>ERZ1674055.87-NODE-88-length-19505-cov-5.853059_pt1 | contig 19505 bp, 24 predicted proteins | sample MGYA00581121_ERZ1674055 | MGnify/ENA primary metagenome ERZ1674055 (study PRJEB41354, sample SAMEA4873334) | human saliva metagenome | biome: human-associated habitat [ENVO:00009003]; feature: mouth environment [ENVO:08000002]; material: saliva material... | reverse complement strand
ATGAGACGTTGCAGCAATTATTCACAGAGCTGAGCATGGGGGGTGGGGTGGAGAAAACCACCCCCAAGAGTTGCATACGTATTTAAAAGTGTGATACTATGTAGTTGTTGATGAGAGAGAAAAGCTCTCGACAAGAAACACCAACCAAGGATTTACTACCTTCTGAAAGGAAACCGCCTATCATGCGTAACATTGACTTCTCTACCCTGAACACCGGCGACATTCTGCTGACTGTCCTCCCCCCGGATATTGAGGGTTACTACTTCTTCGGCGGCGAAGAAAACCTCTGGATTGTGGAGGGCGTCAATCGTGAGTCTTCTGCCGCTACCGTGGTTTCTGTAGGTCGCGCGGATAGCTCCTACATTCTGACCGTAAATGACGGTGAGGTTCTTCTCTCCCCGAAGAGCGGCGCACCCGAGGTTATTAAGCCGGTGAAGGTCATGCAGTACACTCACGAGGAAGCAACCATCGCTGGTATGTTCCACCGCGTGAATGCAGAGCGTAAGCTGTGCGACTTCGTAATGTACTCGCACAAGAACAACATTGCGCGCCCTGTCCACAATGCTATCGAGAAGGCTTACCGCACCGCTCACCCCGAGTTCTATCCGAGCACCCAGCTTGACGACACTCTCACCGCATGGGAGCGTATGCGTGGCATCTGGCGCGTAGCTAATGAAGCATACAAGACTCTGAATGATTCTGACCTGAGCGTCATTGATGAGATGCTGGCTGTAGCACGCGGTACCGTCGCTGAGATTGTCGCCGCAATGGACGCAACCGAAATTGAATACCGCCCCGGCAAGGAACTCACCATCACTCGGACCGTAACCGAGGGGTTCTCCACCAAGGACTACACTGTGACATTCCGTGAAGGCGCTACCACCCTCGTACGCGGCGTACCCTGCCTGATTACCCGCCTCACCAAGTACCGCGCCTACGTCACCGACTACACCACCGGCGAAGAAGTAGGTTACCTCACCTTCACCAAGTCCAATGGCGTTTTCCTCAAGCTCAACGACGGCACCGAAAAGTGGGTAGGATACAACACATACACCGAAATTCCCGCCTCCACCAGGGAAAGTGTGACCGCATACCTCGCACTGGAAGAAAAGGTAGGCAACCTGACCACCAATGCACACGCAATCCTGCGTGGCATGGCACAGAACATCCTGAGCACCACCGGCGCACTCGATGCCGCAAACGGTCTGTACCGAGCCGCCTTCACCACCGGCGGCGTGGCAGGAAGCATCGAAAACCTGCACCGCATCATCATCAACCTCGAATCCGCGAAGGAAGAGATTACCGAGCAGACCGAAGCCGTACTCTGGAAGTTCGAACGACTGATTAACCGAGCCTACGGTGCATAACCAATAACCACCAAGCGGCGGTGAAACCCAAAGGAAAACCCCCTTACGGTTTCGCCGCCGCTCTTCTACACCCCAAACCACCCGGTTTATTCACCACTTCCACCAAGACAGACCGTCGCCGCGTTGCTGTGTGAGCAAGCGCCCGCAGGTTGGCTAGGCAAGTAACACCAGGGCGCCCATTCCAGGTCTACCTACTAGCTTCAAACAATGGGAGAAAAAAAGGGGGGGTACAGGGCGCCGTGCGGGACCCGCCCCTATTCCGCGTAGACGGCTCCCGTGCGTGTCGTTTAGGGGTTGGCGTGGGTGCCGGGTGTTATGATGGGTATGCGCTCGCCTCCGGCAGGGGGAGAGCCTAATAAACGGATGCACCACCATTGGTGGTCATCAAGACCAGAGCACTCATTATTCAGTGTGAAGGTTACCGTAGGCGGGCACCGCCTACTCACCCCACACAGGGAAAGTGAATGAATTTCAGGCAACCAGCCGGTATCATTGCTGGTCAGGAAGTCTTTTCCCCGCACATGTGGGGTTGAGCCCTGGACAGTATCTCTGCTGGTCAGGAAGTTTTTTCCCCGCACATGTGGGGTTGAGCCCAAGGTAGAGACCATCACCAAGTGAGGCAGGCGAGCACCCGTAGGTGGTTGTGGGTAGGTGCGCCGTCATTGCTCTTCTATATGGGAGACTTTCTGTGTGCTGTTTAGGGGTTTACCCTGGTGTGGGTTGGTGTCGAGAAAGGTTTTCTCCCAAAAAACACCCCCAAGAGTTGCATACCTAGTTTTTTGTGTGGTACTATATAAGTGTTGGTGAGGAAGAGAAAAGCTTCCATAAGGAACGCCAACACCAAGATTTACCACCTGCATTTAGAAGGGAAAACTGACCATCATGCGCAACCTTGACTTCTCCACTGCGAAGCCCGGCGACGTTATCCTCGTTGTGAACACTTATAACTTGGGGTTTGACCCGCTCGGCTCCCTGAAGCACTGCTACGACAAGTACATTGTGACGACCACGAACAACGTTGATTCCCTAGTGATGATTGACGAGACGGCTGGTTTTGCTTCGCAGATGCTTGTCACCAAGGATGGTGAGTCTCTTGTGTGGGAGTCTATGGACGGCTGGTGCGAACCGCGCCCCCTGTCTCCCGAATGTGTACACCACTTCACTACTGAGGAGTACAAGCAAAACCGCACCGATGAGCGTATCGCCGCTCAGACTGAACTGACAGACACCCTGAGCCGCTGGTACGAGGACGCGGCGCCGTTCCCGGAAGCTGTCACCAAGGCGACACAGCAGGCAATCCTGGACAAGGTAGATGAGGACATGAGCAATGCAAACATTGCTAACCCCGAGTCCGCATACAAAGTCATGGGTGAAGTCATTGAGGCGAGCGAGAAGGCTTACCGCGAAACCATCACCGCAAACCTGGACAGCATGAACGAACTCATCCAGCAGGCAACCACTGCGAGCGCCGAAATTACCGACATTATGCAGTCACTGAAGCCGTGGGGTAGCGACGGCAAGGCAGTCACCGTAACTCACGAGTACAAGGAGGGTGGCTACCGTATCGGCACCCGCCAGAACACGTTCCGTGTCGGTACCGGCATCATGATTAGCGACCGATACGACAACAAGGATACGTACTTTATTGCCCGTGTCACTAAGGCTAAGGCGTTCGTCACCGACCTGAAGACTGGTGAAGAGGTTGGTTACCTGTCCCGCAGGAAGAATGACGGTGTTGTGCTGAAGCTCAATGACGGTTCAATCAAGACTCTGGGTGAGTCCTACCATGTTATCCCCGGTTCCACCCCCGAGGATGTCCTGGCTTACGAAGCGGCGTACGTGAAGGCGTACCGCATTATCTATAACCTGTACGGGGTTATTGACCAGAAGAGCCGAGAGTTGGATGGTTTCAAGGTGGAACGCTACTCTTTGTACAGTATGGATACCTTGGAGAGCGTCATGGTGTCGGCTATCCGACTTATCTCCAACCTGGAAGCTGAGAAGAACCGAGTGCTGGCACGTATGGAAGCTACCATCTCCAAGATGAACCGCCTATACGAGCTGGCGTACGGCAACTAAACCCCGTAACACACAATGGGTGGGAGAGTTACCTAATGAGTAGGTCTCCCACCCATTTTTTATGTCTTACCCCGCCCGTAACACCCCTACACTGTTTAGATATTTACTGCGACACGGGGTTATGATAGGTATGCGCTCGCCCCCGGCACGTGGGGAGAGCCTTATAAACGGATGAATCACCCTTAGCGGCGGTCATCAAGACTGGAGTACCCACCGGGTGCGCGGTCACCGTAGGCGGGCACCGCCTACTCGCTCCACATGGGAAAGTGAATGTATTTCGCTCATCCAGTAGGTGTTATGCCTTGCCTGGAAGTGTTTTCCCCGCGCATGTGGGGTTGAGCCCACACGGGTTAGCAGAGCGTTCAGCTTGGACGAGTTTTCCCCTCACATGTGGGCTTGAGCCCCACCCCTACAAGCTCCCTTGAAGCTCACTCATTGCCTTACCTACATGCCAGAACGCACGCGAGCGCTCGCAGGGGTTGCTGTGGGTGTCCGCGGTGGCGGAGCTGGGGTTTCCGTGTGTAGGGTTTTAGGTATAGATGCGCCGGTGACTGGCTTCTGAAAGATTTTTTAGAATTTCCATCCCCGAAAGTTGCATACTCAGTTTTTAGTGTGATACTATGTAATTGTTGGTGAGGGAGAAAGGCTCCCACAAAGGAACCACCAACCCAGAGATTTACCACCTTCATAAAGGAGACTTCCCATGACCCGCACCGCCCCTAAGCTCGCACTGACCCTCGGCGGCGACGACATCATCATTGACTACACCCCGCATGAGATTGAGGGGGTCACCGTTCAGGAGATTCTGGACAAGGTGAAGGAAGAGACTTCCTACTTCTACATCAGCAAGGATAAGGAGCGTGGCGAGTACTACCTGACTCCCTGTAACGATGGTGAACCCGTGACCTTGCCCAATGCGCATGAGCGAAACATCCCCCTCAATGGCGCTGTTTCTATTGACGGCGACAAGGAAGATGGTCTCCTCGCTTTCGCCTCCCAGTACCTCGTAATCGGTATCGCACCGACCATCGAAGATCGCTCGTACGAAGAGAACACCCTTCGATTCACCGTAGAAGACCTGCACTGGCAGTACTAAACCCAGTAAACACCCCCGGTTCCCCACCACCAACCACCCGGTAAGATGGTGGGGAACCACCCCCCCCTATACTCCCAGGAAGGAATGAACACTTTGTCCACTAAGCACTACGGGGATATTACCCACCTTGTAGTTGAGCACCGATACCACCGAGGCATCTACAGCACCTACGGCTTCGCTGAACTGGTAGTGTACTTCACCCCACGTAACGGGCACACCTTCGAGTACGTGCGGTTACCGTTCCCCGCACGAGTCATCACCACCAAGGACGCAAACCCCGTCATCGAGTACGAAATTTCAGAAAGCACTGAAGGCACCCACAACGGGTCAATCGACGGCATCACCAACGTCACAGTATCCTGCTCCCCGGAATTCCTAGCACAAGCACAGGTCGCACACACCTACCTACCCGGACGCTAACGGAACCCCCACCAAAAAACCCCGAAACCGGTTCAGCCCAGCGAGCGCCACCATAAACGCTTGCTGGGCTGAACTATAGGCGAAATGGTAAGATAGTTACACGCGCTCGCCTCCGGCAGGGGGAGAGCCTGATAAACGGATGAACTTTACCCCTCACTGGGTAAGGCATCAAGACCAGAAACCCTTAGCAGGTGGACGGTCACCATAGGCGGGCACCGCCTATTCACTCCACAGGGGAAAGTGAAAGTATTTCAGGCGTTCAGCAGGTGTTGAGCCTTGTCAGGAAGTGTTTTCCCCGCGCATGTGGGGTTGAGCCCTGGCGTTAAATGCAGAAAGAGTACCGCAAATGGTTTTCCCCGCGCATGTGGGGTTGAGCCCGTGGAGCCTGGTAAAGAGTACAGCCTACTCAGCATGATGGGTGTAGATGCGGTGGAAGTTCTCGACACTCTGTTCTTTGAGGCGCCGGAGTCCTACACTCTACGGAACCCGGCGAAACCGGTACCCGGTGCAACCCACCTTAATGGAGGAAGAAATGCTGAACCGTCACCAGCTCACCCGGCACGACATCACCCTCACCCTACCGCCGGACAGTGACAAAGTCATCAAGCCAACCGACCTGCACGAACTGGGTGACGCATACCCCGTAGACTACGGACGCAAATACTTTCTCTATCCCCGTACTACCGCTGAGAAGCTAAGGGCGCTCGCCGCCTACCGTGGCACTGTTTCTCTCAAGAATTTCCTTGCAGAGTATCTGCGGCGTGGTGGGAAAGTTGTGCTCACCGGACGCAGAACCGGGGAAACCCAGGGTACGCTCTATCTGTCGTTCACCAATTTCAATGCGGTAGAGGGAGTATCGCCCCTGTTTGATGCCTCTAAACCGAAGCACCTCGACGTATTCGATACGCTAATCTTTGACCTGCCCGATAACCAGGTTGAAGCTGACCCCGTCAAGCGGCGCCTCTACGAGCCGCACGGACTAACCCCCGAGGATATTCTCGACATGCTTTAAAGCATCCTGTACAATAGTTATTGGGACGGATATAGGTCATCCCTGCCCCGCACTATTATGAGCCACAATCGGTGCGGGGCTTTCCCACACCCAAAACAACACCTACCCCCAAGGAGGGACTTATTATGCAAGAAAGCGGCAAAGCATACCTGAACGGCAAGCCCGTCGATTTCAGCGAATTCCGGGTAGACCCTGACTTCATCCGCGAATTCATCACCACACCCAGCGATAAGGCACCCGAACCGCCCACCACCGGCGGAGAAACCGAAACCGCACCCGAAGACGAAGACACGGAGGAAGAGGGTGACCGGGACGCACTCACCATCGCCGCCTGCGTCAAAAAAGCACTAGAGAACACAGAGCAAGGAAACACACCCAGAGTGCCCGAGCCCACCAGCGCCGGGGACAACCCAACGCACCCGTACGCCGTACCCGACCGACTCATCAAAGGACCCATCAACCCGCTAGTCATGCTCGCTGACGTGGGTAGACTCCCGAAAGATTACCGAAGCCGACTAATGAGGCGAGCGCTCGCTGAATCTAGTGAACCGACTTTGACCCCTGGTGAGTTGATGGAGCGTATTCGTTCCCGTGAGTCACGTGCAGGTGGTTCGCAGTGGCGCCTGCATATTCAGACCCCTACGGAGCAGGCAGGTTACCCGGTGGTGTTTTTTACGACTCACCCGGATAAGGTGGTGCGCATCAATGGTGCGCAGGCAACCGGGCGGGTCTATCAGGACATCATTCATTGGTGTGGTCAGATTGCGGACCCTATTCCGGGTGGTGAATGGGAAGGTGATGGGTATTTGGAGGTGGAGCCGGTCGTTTATTTCGATGGGGTGCAGGTTTCTTTGGGTGAGGTGCCTGACCTTGTGCGGGCTCATGGTGCTGAGGATTTACTTCAGCCGCGTCCTGCGGTTGTTATTGGGGATACAGCGGGCATGTTTGAGTTTTTTATATTTGGTCAGGAGGCTCAAGATATTCGCCGGGTGAAAGCGTTCATTGAGCAGGGCGTGTATTTGGAGGATGCCGAGGGCGAAGACCCGTACGATGTGTACAGTGGATGGTAGTTTCCCGGCTGAGTTTTGAAGCACGAGTGAAGCCCCTACCGTCAAGGAGTGTTCCTTGATAGTAGGGGCTTCTTACTGTGTACCGGGGGTTAGTTCTTGGTGTTGGGTTCGGAGTACTTGTCCACCCACTTCTCAAACCGGCGCTTCTTACTCTGCACCTTCACTACTGAGGGAGACAGAACCTTCCACAGGAAGCTGAACAGGGGCGGGAAGCCGAACGCGGTAAACAGGGTGACGGCGAGCGCGGCAACCAAGAAGATAGACGCACCCGTAAAGGTGAATCCCTGCTCAGGTGCTCGCCATGCCGCAATGTAGTAGCAGATGGACAGTAGAGCACCGGGTAAAGCTACACCGCATACATGGAAGGGGGTAACCTCGGAGAATTTGAAGCTCCCTGTGTCCATTATGTTGCAGATGAGTTCGACGATGGATGTAATGTATGTTGCGGCAACGAAGCAGGTGTAGATGATGCCGAAGAGTAGCATAATGGGTTTCCCTTTCATTGGGTGGCGTGTTCTGCTTAGGGGCACAATCCCTAACCGTATGTAAATATAATACCACACATAGCCTAGTCTGCGTAATTCTGTGTGTTAGGTGTTTGCCAGCCCACAACCTTGTTCAATCACCGTATCAGCCGTACCAACAAAACACCGCAGTTGCAAGGATGAAAATGAAGCAGGCAAGAGCCAAGGTAAACACCGGCGCTACATCCCACCCAAGCCCAAAGACGCCGCATACCCAAGCGCGCTAATCGCCATTACCGCAACTCCGAGAACCGTGCAGAGCCTAGCTGTATAACCATCATTGCCCAGCACCAGCCCGCCGACTACCAACACTGCGCCCACCACAGCCCCTATCAGCCAAACTATCTGCATCATCAAACCACCTAGTTAAAATGTGAAGTAAAGCTACTTGTTCAGATTGATGGAAGTAATCACAGAGCGGTCAGAGGATGCGACCGCCACAATGATGACTGCAAGAATCATGGACACGCCCATAATCATCAGGAGGGTCTTCACATCGAACCGGGGCGGGCGGGGCTCCCCTCCTTCTTCCAGTGGCGGTCTAGGCGTCAAAAGGTAAATCTACAATGGTTGCCGCAAGAGACGGCGTATAGTGGGTGTGCTTTATGACAGTAGGCTCATTTTCATTGGCACCATTCTCAGGCATAGTTGCCGTGTTCCTTTCTTGTGCGGGTGGTTTACCCCAGGCGGGGAAATCACCTTAATTCTATCATGGGCTATCGTGCGGGTTTGGGTAATGGTTAGCGAAAACCTGCACGTTTATCTTCTATTGAGCTGTACGGCTTCCAACCACTTGTGTTTGGGGAAGCTCCACCACGCAGAACACCATACAGGCTAATTAGAACCCATCCCACCAACCCCCGGAGTGGAAAAGCATCACCACAAAACCGCCTAGAGCTAACAAGCTCAACACAAAAGGTGCCAACTGAACAACGAACAAAAACAGTTCTACCAATGCTAAACCCTCTCTACAAGACTCGACATGAAAAAGAGACCCACGACAGCACCCACCATCATGACGAAACCAAGAACCGTCGCCCACCCGCGAGGTGCAGAATCAGTCACCACCAAGAAGAACCCCGCCGAAAACACCGCAAGACTCATCGCCCATGCGAGCACCAAAAGAACCGACAAATCCACTAGAACCACCTACCCTACAGGCATAGAAACCATGAAACCAATCAGGGCAACAACCAGCCCAACCACGCAGATACCAAGCCCCATCATAGACAGCACCCACGACTCCCCCTCCATAATAAGAAGCATCGCACCAAACAAAAACGCCGCCGCAGGCACCCCATACACTGCCGCCGCAAGCAACACCCCAATCATCTGCCAAACCATCAGCATCACCAAATCTCCAAACCTAAACGCGCAACAACAAAACAAGAACCAGACACTCTACAACTACTGTTTAAAGAACCACACCGTCACCCCCACAAGCACGAGCACACTAAACAAAACAGACAAAACAAACAGGAACATTACAAACCTCCTTACCGAACCAGAAGAGACACAATAAACCCTACCACGCTAACCGCAAACCCCACGAGTCCACCCACCGTACACCGCCGCCCAATCTTCCACCCCGCGCGCAGACCCTCAATATCCAGTATCATCCCTAAAAACACAGCCACCACACTCAGCACAGCGAGCATTAGCCAAACCATGAAAATCATTCAAACCTCCAATCTTAAACGTGTAAAAAACAGGAACCACTAAATCCGACACAGCTACTCAGCCACCCACAAACCAACCAACACCAGCAGAGCAAACGGAATAATGAGCAACACCGGCGGTAGAAGCAATGCCAAAAGGTAACCCAAGAAACCCATACGGGCGTATCTCCTTCACAGCAAGTGTCCGGCACCTATCGAGCGCGCTCGCTGTTGGTGGGTGCGGGGTTTTTGATGAGGGTTTTGGTCATGAATTGTGACCAGGCGTTTACTGTTTTAAGAATCATTTTGCCGGTAAACCATGCGGGGGTGATGAGTAGGATGCTTATGGCGATTCTTCCGATTCTGACCAGGTGGTAGGCACCCACGATGAGTGCGGGTAGGATGAGGGTGATTCCGAGTATGATGGGTTCAGTTGTGGCGAGTACTTGCAGTACTTCGGGCAGGGTGTATCGAGGCCCTGATGTGAGGATGAGGAGTATAAAGTTGGCGGCGGCGAGCCAGATTCCGCTGAAGGCTTGGAATGCTTTTTGTGGTGCTTTTAGTCGTGAGTCTTTGGGGATGACGGCGCGTTTGTAGTCTTTTAGCCAGTCTGCTCCTGCTAGTGTGACGAGGATGAGTAAGCCGGTGAGTACTGCTGTGCTGACGATGTGGAATTCTTCGGGGGTCATGGGGGCGTTGTTCATGGGTGTGCCTTTCTGGTGGTGTGGGTGTTTGGTTTCTATGATACGGGAAAAGCCCCGTCCTTTGCCTTGGTGTGGGCTTGGGCGGGGCTCATAGTGTGTTGCGGTTATTGCAGTGGGGTGTGGGTTCGGGGGGTGTGGTTATTTTTTGCGAGCGCTCAGGTGGGTTAGTGTGTTGCGCCAGTGGTCGAGTGCCCCATTCAAGCATTTTGCGATGAAGCCGATAGTGGTGGTTGCGATGGTGAGGGTTTTTATGAGTGTTATGACGATTATGGGTGCGATGAGGGCTCCGAGTATGGATGCGCCGGGTACGACTAGTAGAATGTCCCAGTTGAAGTTTATGGGAATTTGGGTGGGGGTTTTTGCTTTGGCGATTCCAAAGGGGATAATCCAGAGGATGAAGGTGATGAGTCCCATGAGACCAATTGCACACGAAGTCGTGAGGTAGTCGTCCTTGTCCAAGTCTTGCTCATAGAGGTGTATCCAGAGTATGTGCATGAAGGTTAGGGCAAGGCACCCGACTAGTGCGAGGCTCCCGTAGAAGATTAGGTAGATTTGGCTAAAGTCGCTGACGAACATAAGGCGTACGCCTTTCATGGGGTGATTGGGGTGGTGGGGTTTGTTCTTACTGTATCAGGTTTCCTTGTTGTGGGGGCTGGTTGGTAGGTGGAGGTTTTTATGGAAAACACACCCCAAGAGTTGCATACCTAGTTTTTAGTGTGATAGTATTGATTTATCACTGGGGGGGGGGACTCCTCAAGCCAACGCACCGCAACTGGTACAGAACAACCCACCTGGAGAGGAACCACCCATCATGGCTATCCCCGAACTGCTGAACACTCGCTCTGAAGCAGTCTTGAAGGGCATCTTGAACATCGTGAACCAGGCACGAAGCGCCTACACTAAGCTGAATAAGCAGTGCTACCTAGAATATCAGATGGAGCTCTACGCCGCCGGTGAGACCGTACCCCTCGTGCGCATGGCTGAGGTTCGCTACATCCGTGACCACGTAAAGGCTCTCCAGGAAGTAGAAGACAACGCAATCACCGCGTTCACTCTCTACTCCATCAAGCTATCCCAGTGCCGCGCGAAGGAAAATGAGCGAGACCTCTTCGACACCCTGGAGCAGGCTAAGTGCGAATACGGCAAGCTGGAAGGCGACCTCAACCTCTGCAACCGATAAAGATAAGAACATTTCACTGAGATAGGGAGGGCGGGCGCTTGACACCCTGCCTTCCCTATCCGTATATTTACCCATACAGATAAATCTGTGCGCATACATTACATTTCACAGTAAAGCCCCTCACCCATTCAACCAAACACAGAACGTGAGGGGCTTTGCTGTACCCACAGGTCCATACCACCGCACACTCACGCATGAGTGATACAAACCAGCGAGCGCACACACCACCCTATAGGCGCTCGCTATATCCCCTCACCAGAAACACCCCCAAGAGTTGCATCTCTAGTTTTAGTGTGGTAGCATTGATTTATTGGCAAGGGATGAAAGTTCCCAAACCAACGCACCGCAAACGGTGCAGAGTGAACCACCTGGAAAGGAAACCAAGATTATGCCTATCTCGCCCGCACTCAACAGCCGCTCCAAGGTCATCCTGGAAGGCATGCTGACTGTCGCAAAGAACGCAAAGAAAGCCTACCGGGAGCTGGAAGAGACCTACGACATCGACTGGCACATGAAGTTCTACGCTGGCGACAATCCTGTATCCCTTCTGGCAATGGCGCAGATTCGCTCCACTCGTGACCGCATCGACCCCCTTCAGGACATTGAGGGTGAAGCCCTCACTGCTTTCACGAACTATTCCGTCGAGCTCTCCAAGCTCCGAGCCGAGGAAGATGAGTATGGCTTCGAGGAAACCCTCTACCGTGCCCAGCGAGAATATGAGCGCCTAGCTGGTGACTTCACTCTCTTCAAGAAGTAGAAGAAACTGAAGACCCTGGAGAAGAAAACGGGGGGGGGTGCTTGACACCCCCTACCCAGGTCACTAGGATTATTTACGTAGTAGCTCACAGAGATACTGCATTGAATCATTCTTGTATGATGTGTATTCATGGCAAAGCCCCTCACATTTTCAGCCAAACACAGAACGTGAGGGGCTTTGCTGTACCCTCTAATGAACCCATCAATAACCCAGCCCCGAAGTTCCCCTGACCCATGCATTGCCTGGCGGTGCGCTCGCCTGTACTCCATTGGTGGTCATGGTGGATTATCCACCCCTGCACCCCCTTGTGCGCCCCTGTGCGGGCTTTTCGGGGCGGCAGTGAGGTTTGGGTGCTGTAAACGTGTTAGCGGCTCTGTACACCCTTCTGAGACTCTTTCCATCGTTCGTCGGGTGTTTGGGTATCCGCGTTGCCTTGGGTGGCTTAGGCGGGCTTGTAGGGCTTTAGGGGTACGGGTGAGCCCCTGACTACCTGTGTGTGGGTGGTCAGGGGCTCTTAGTGCTTGTGGTTAGGCTTCGGGGCGGGTGGTAATGAGCTGTTCAGCTTTGCCCTTGGGTACGTGGATGGTGGCTGTGATTTCGCCGTACCCCTTTTCAGGCTTGGCGGTGACTTTGCCGCCTTCGCATGTTTGACCCTTCGGAGGTGAGAGCGTGCCGTGTGCAGAGCAGAGGGGTTTACCTTCGGCGAGCGCGGCGGAGTCTACCAGGTATTGCTGGGTGTAGGTTACCCGTGCTTCGGTGTCGGTTTCGGGTAGGTCTTCAACAATGGTGACGGGTCTGGTGTTGTTGATGCGGGTGGTGAGTTCGCCGGTGGGCTGGTGTTCTACCCACATGTAGGTGGCGCCTTGATGGACTTTTTGGGTGATGACGATGTTGGTGACCGGTATGCCGGGGGTGTTGTCGTCGAGGCGCCGTCCGTCGTAGTCGCTGTGTACGGTGATGGTCTTGTCGAAGGTGGGCTCAGGTGTGGGTGCACGGGGCGTGGAGGGTACTACACCAGCGAGCGTAGCGATGGTTGCGGTACCCACCATGAGTGCGGCGACGCGGAACCTGTATTGCTGGACGGTATAGGGTTTCTTGGCGACGGTTCTCTCTCTGGCAATGAGCACGAGGAGGAAGATAATTACCATGCCACCGAAGACAGTAAATCCCGCTACTAGCTTCGATTTGAAGGTCAGGTCGAGGAATACACCCCACACCAGCATGACGATGAGAGATACCCAGCCGACAACCTTTGCTTCGGTGTCGGTCAGGCCGCCACCGCCTTCATCCCCAATACCCCACAGGTGTATGAGCCAAAAAACGTACCCCATGTAGAGTATTGAGACGACGATGAATGCGAAGAGCATTGAAGAAGAATCCACTATAAGATAATCCTTTCTGTGGGAAGATGGGTGCGAGCGCCCCGATGTTGGGTGCGCACACAGCTCAGGTTCTCATCATACCCTCTGCACCAGAACTTTTGAGGCGAAGACTGAAGCTCCACCGCAGAAAACCCTAACCACCTGAAACCCTGCACCCGCTGAATCCACAACGCTGTGACAGGTAGCTGTGGTACAGTTGGTAACGAATGTTCATTAAAAATCTTATCTTTAGGTTTTTCATAACACCCCTCGACAGCACACCCCCACGTCACGTCGAGGGGTTCCTTGTACCCACTCTGCACCCGACGGTGCACTCTTGACCGCTTCGGCACTGAGCCGCTACACTAAAGAGGTAACATAACCACTTTTTAAAGTGCCCCGTGTTGCGACGTACAAATGTTTACTTCATGCCAAGAAACCCCTCATTATCGACATGCTTTTGCTGGTGATGAGGGGTTTGGTGTATCCGCATGTGCAAGGGGTGCTCTCGAAACTTACATTCACCACTACGGAGCACTCTTGACCGTTCCACTATCGACCAGATATACTGCCGGAGCAATGCGGTCACCTCCAAATGATTCGTGTTGCAGTCTTTTTATGTTTTTACGGATTCTTCATGCCAAATAAACCCCTTGCCACCAACATGCTTTTATCGGTGGCAAGGGGTTTGGTGTGCCCCCACGGACTCACCCGGTCACCACCACGACTGGAAGCACGCACAGCACACTAGCGAGCGCACCCATGAGCCACCCTGTGCGCTCGCTAGAAAAATTCCCCCCAAAAAACACCACCAAGAGTTGCACGCATGGTTTTTAGTGTGGTACCATAGTTGTATGAGGTTGAGAGAAACGCTCCAACCCACCACTACCACCCGTTAGGAAGGGAAACATCATGAAGGTACGTCTCGAAGCAACCCTGGTCAGCGACAGCAACACTGAGAACTTCCACGAATCGGCACACGAGACCTTCACCAAAGCGTTGAATGAACAGCGTGCCAATGCGGAACAGGACAACAACTGGGCGCCCCGCCTGTACATCACCAAGGCTGGATACGGTGCAGACGGTCAGTTCCACTGGGAAGCTGACATTCAGTTCGGCTGGCAGGACTCCCCCTCCTACGAAGGATTTAAGCTGACCGGTTCTGTCCCCACCTCCAGCGATGAATCCCTCTACCTCCACCGCCGTGTCAATTATTCCGTGAAGCCGTCCCTCATCATGGGCGACAAGGAAACCCGTAAGATGACCGTTGAATTCACCCTCATCTAACCAAAAACCCTAAGTGCCCCCGGACATTACCCAGTCCGGGGGTTTACCCACGCCGAAAGGAAAACCCCTATGGGCTTCACCCTCACAATTGCCACCCCAACCGGCGGCACCACGGAACATACGACCGACACCCTCGAAGAGCTCTTCCAGACCGCCGCTCAGGAACGGGCAGGCACCGTACACGTCCCAGACGACCTGCACTATTGCCTCCCCTCGCAGGTATGGGCTGATGAGTACCGTGACATCATCCTCGACACCCACAGCAACCCCGTACACCCGAAGGAACCCGACGCACCCGACGCATTCAGATACCGCTACTACAGCGACCACGAAGACACCCGCCCCGAAGACCCTACCGCCCGCCTGCTCAGCATCTACCGCGACGCACACACCACCAGCGGCGACCTGGACGACCTACAGGAAACGCCCCCAGATTACCGAGTATGGGCACACGAAACACCCCTCCCGCACACCACCGAGACGCTACAGGCATACACCCAGTGGCTCTTCGGCACCAAGGCAACAATCACCGTCACCACCACACCCTAGCCCCAGCACCCACGAAAGGAAACACCATGACCAGCCGATACGACATCAACACCAGCACCCAAGACGCAATCAACCAAATCCTCATCGACATCAAACGACTAACCAACAGCGAGCGCCCCCACTACCGAGCAGACAAAGCAGAATCAATCGCCCGGTTCGCCCGCGCCCTCGAAGCTCTCACCCTGCACCAGCACAACCTCGCCCTCGACCCGGCGCTCGCTGAAGACGAAGAATACATGCGTATGGTCTGCGAAGGGTACGACCGCGACATCACCACCCAGCCGCACCCCCTCGAAGTGGAAACCCTTATCTGGCTCACGAATTTCCACGACGGAAAGCAAACCACCCGGCACATGCAGGTCACCGGATACGACGCACCCACCCGCAGGCACGAGCTGACCTTCACCCTTACCGACGGAACCATCATCACCGCAACCGCACCCTACGCCACCAACGCAGAGACCGCAATCCTCGAAAACCTACGCGTCACAGAAAAGACCCTCATCCCCAAGAAAGACTTCACCCTCCGAAAATCCAAGCGACACGAACCCGCCCTGAGCCTCACCATCCGCACCAGCCTCACCTAACCCAGAGAGGAAGACCCACCCCATGACCACCACCACCGAGAAATGGTATGACCGGGTACGCACCCAAACCATCGCCCGCATCGAAGAAAGCCTCACCGCCCTCAAGACCCTCCACGCCTCTGAAGCAGATGCACAAACCCCTGAAGAGCTTGAGGAAATCCTCACCCAACAACTCGCCACCATCCGCAACCTCCAGACCCACGCCCAGGCGCTCGCCACCAGTACCACAACCCGCCGGAACCTCAACACCAACCCCAACGGTGCAGACCACCAGCAGAAAACGTACACCTACCAGTACACAGCAGAACCCGACGGGAAGTGATACAATAGAAGCACAACTCTTTTCTGCGAAAGATTTGTTTGAAAATTAACTATTACACTTCATGTCGAAGCCCTCACCCTACACTGCTAGGCGCTGAGGGCTTCAGCGTACCCACCCACACAACACTATGCAGGCGAGCGCCCCACCGTACGCCCCCACAACCACCACAACCCCCTAACCGCAACTCGCACCAGTGAAAGGACAAACCACCATGTACCAGTACAAATACTTCAACCCCAACAACCTCTACGACCCCGACCTCCTCCACCCTATCGAAGACCCCTACGACACCGAGCAAGACCCGCAGACTCTACGCCGCATCACCGCCGAATACGCCGCCGTCACCGCACTGCTGACCAGTATCGAGATGCGGCTACGCGCTCGCCGTGATGAAGTGCGGAAGGTGTTTGCTTCACGTGGTGGGTGGGACACTCGACGGAACCAGGGTTACCTTGCACGTATCAACAGCATCATCGGCATTATCGTGGAGAATACGCTCGACCTGACCGGCTCTGACTTCTTCCGTGGAAACACCATTAGGGACGTGGAGAATGGAAGCGGCTGGGCGACCCATGAGGAATACTATATTGCTGTTCGTGAGCTCATCAAGGACGCTACGGGCGACCTTGAGCAGGTGGTGGACACCTACAACGAGGTGGAGGGTGAGGCGGAAGAGCTTCTAGCACGTACCCTCACCCCGAAGAAACGCACCTGGGCATAGGATAGAGCCCACTGAGGGTGGGTAGCTGGAATCCCCGGCATACCTTGCAACTTTGCAGGTGGTGCCGGGGATTCCTTCATGTCTAAATGATTGTGATGCTTTGGCGGTTGGTGGTGTAGGGAATCAGCTTGTGGGGTAAGGGTCTGCATCTGTAAGCCTTTAGGTGGCGAGACTTCTTCGAGCATGCATGTATTCGGAACCTGGAGGGGCTTTTTGCGGCTCTACAATCTCTTCAGCTCAACCCCACATGCGCGGGGAAAAGTGGAGGAGGTTGGGGTCGTACAGGTTGTGGGGCGGCTCAACCCCGTCTACGTGGGGAAAAGTCTCAAGAAGATTCGTCAGGGGACTCAACCTCACGGGTGTGGGGAATAGCCCTGACCAGCGGTGATACCGTCCGGTCGCCTAAAATTCATTCACTTTCCCTCGTGGGGTGAGTAGGCGGTGCCCGCCTACGGTAACCTTTACACCCTGTAGCAGGTGTTCGGGTCTTGATGACCACCACGATGGATGGTTCATCCGTTTATTACGCTCTCCCCCTGCCGGAGGCGAGCGCCCCACCAACGGTGCGGTGGGTGACTCCAATAAAATGGAATGTAAGGTAAGAATACCACCTTCAGGGTTCAACGCGCCACCTGTGACGTGAAGTACGTGGTCACCGAAACCCCTGCAACCAATCTCGGTGGGGTTGCAGGGGCGGTGCATCTTCCAATAGGGTTTAGGCGGCAATCTCGTGAATCATAACATTCACTTCATCCACACCAGCAGGCTGTACCCAAAAACGGGTAATACGACCATGCATTACACCTGCACCAATAATCAGCGGCTTCACAATGTGCGGGTCATGCACAATACCGCCGGTAGTAATGATGCCACCGTCCTTATCCTTGAAGATAAAGAATGCACCGTCGTAAACAACCTCACGGAAAGTCTCAGTGTCCAGCGTACCGTTCGCAACAATCTCAATCTCGACGGTCTCGCTGATGATGCGCTCGCGTAGCTTGAGCGCCGCCTCATCAGGTATGGGACTAGCGAAGCGGACACCAACAGGCATGCCGTCTTCATCGTTGAAGGTGATGCTGAAGCCCTTGCTGTTCTGCGCCATGACGTTTTCCTCTTTCGGTAGGTGGCTTGTCGGGTTGGAGCGTTTCTCTCAACCTCATGTAAATATGATACCACACCAAAAACTAGGTATGCAACTCTTGGTGGTGTATTTTTGAGGGGAATTTCCCTAGCGAGCGCCGGGTCACCAAATAGAGAACTAGAGCTACTGAAAGGGGTGGCCGCACCACAGGACAACGAACCCCACCCCACCCCACCGGAGGGAAAGCATGCGCTCGCTTCTCCCCACCATTACAGAGAGGCTGACACCTACGGATACACTAAACCCCCACACACCAAGGCAATAACCAAACGGTCGCCCAAGCGCGAGGGGGATTCAGCATGAAACATCTTTGTACAACATTCGTACCACTCACACAGGTGAGAGTACTTACCCACCCACCATACAACCTAACCATCTCCAACCTCAAAAAGGGCACGAGGGCTACCCGCTCGGATACAGCAAACCCCCCAACCAAAACCAGCTGAGGGGCTTACCATGAAAACCTAAAGATAGGACTTCTATGAATCTTCCACCCCAACCATACCACACCCCAACCACCAGACGCACCACCACACCCCGAAACAGCCCGGCACCACTGAGAGCAACCTAGCCGCTCATGTGAGCACCCAAACCCAACACAGACATCACCCTCACCCCTGACGCTTATCGACCAGCACAGCATCCCACCGCACCGCACCCGCACCCTTCACTGAGCTGTTCGCCGTGTACCGTTCAGCAACAGCGCCAACACACCCACACCTGAAGCATGAACCAATTAGGGGAAACTCACGGATGGGTACTGCACACCCGTAGCAACCACACCAAACGGGCGACACCACCCACACACCATCTGCAACCGTGCTACCGACACACCCCACTGGACACACCCACACAGCTCAGTAGCGAGCGCACACACCAACCCCTGTACCCGCATTACCAACCCCGCAACATGTCACACCCATAAAACCCTTGAGCTGTACACCCACTGACGTTACCTGCCAGTTGGGGTGCCCACAGTTAGGTATTGGGGCGCTCGCCGGTGGTGCCCGTTGGGGTGGGTGGTCGAGGCTAGGGTATTGGGTGGTGTACGTGAAGAGAGAGGGGCTGTGTGGTACAGTCCCTCTCTCATTTGCCGGGTTTAGAGGCGTGAGCTGAAGTTGTTGAAGACCTTGTGCATCTTGTCGTATTCGCCGGTTGCCTTCTCCAGGGTTACGGTGAAGCCTTCTTCGTCGTGGTTGATGCGGAATTCTTCGAGCTGACCGGCATAGCGGCGGCGGGTTGCCTTGGCGAGATTTTCCTGCTTCTGGAAGACGCGGATATGCATGCGGTCAGCAAGGTTCAGAGGTCCCTGAGATGCTGGCTTCTTCGCCACCTTGCGTGCACCCTTCTTTGCGGCGGTTGCCAAGCTGTCCAGGTTGTTCAGAATGGTGGTGGAACGTGCCTCAAGAGTTGCAGAGATTGCCATGACGTTTTCCCTTTCATCAGGTGGTGGTTTGGTTGGAGCTTTTTTTCTCAACCTCATACAAATATTGTACCACACTAAAAACCATACGTGCAACCCTTGGGTGTGGGGTAACCACACCCCTCAAAAACCACCCCACAACAGTATCACCAAAGACATCCCCAACCCGCACGATACCCCCACCAGCAACCCCACCACCCTACCCACCCCATACTGCAAAGAAAATACAACCCCACCACCCGGCACC
>ERZ1674055.83-NODE-84-length-20675-cov-21.582929_pt1 | contig 20675 bp, 19 predicted proteins | sample MGYA00581121_ERZ1674055 | MGnify/ENA primary metagenome ERZ1674055 (study PRJEB41354, sample SAMEA4873334) | human saliva metagenome | biome: human-associated habitat [ENVO:00009003]; feature: mouth environment [ENVO:08000002]; material: saliva material... | reverse complement strand
CCGGCTACACCGGTGAGGCGACCCCGCACGGTGTGCGCGTGGTGGTGTCTGATACGAATGTGTGGGTTCCCGGCCGTTTTCCTCAGACGGGTATGCGTTTCGTGGCTGAGGTGACGGTGCCTGCTTCGCAGATTCACAACGGTGCTTTTGAGACGGAGGTGAAGGTTCCGGCGGATGTTGCGGCGACGCTGAATACCTCTCACAAGTACATTGCGGGCACTATGGCTGCCGGCGTTGAGGGTGCTGAGTACGGTTCGTTTGATGCTCAGAAGCCTCTTGAGCTTTTCGCGCAGGAGCCCGTGGTGTCTGCGGTTCCGACCTATGCTCCGACGGTGGCTCCTCTGCCGGAAGCAACCATCGGTGTAAACCCCACTGATGCACCCACCGTAGCACCCCTGCCCGAGGCAACCGTTGGCGTTAACCCGACCGATGCACCCACCGTAGCACCCCTGCCGGAAGCAACCATCGGAGTGAACCCGACGGACGCGCCCACCGTGGCACCCCTGCCGGAAGCAACCGTTGGCGTAAACCCGACCGACGCACCGACCGTGGCGCCCCTGCCGGAAGCAACCGTTGGCGTAAACCCCACTGACGCGCCGACCGTGGCTCCTCTGCCCGAGGCAACCGTTGGCGTGAACCCGACCGATGCGCCCACCGTGGCACCCCTGCCCGAAGCAACTATCGGTGTAAACCCGACCGATGCGCCCACCGTGGCACCCCTGCCCGAAGCAACTATCGGTGTAAACCCGACCGATGCGCCCACCGTGGCGCCCCTGCCGGAAGCAACCGTAGGTGTAAACCCGACCGACGCACCGACGGTTCCTGCACTGCCGGAAGCAACCGTGGGTGTAAACCCCACTGACGCACCGACGGTTCCTGCGCTGCCGGAAGCACCGGTTGCCGATAAGACCCCCAACGCTGACAAGCTAGAGGACGCAACCGTGGCGCGTCCCAAGAGCAAGCCTGCTCAGAGCAAGCCCGCTCAGGAGGCTCCGGTGACCGCCGCCCGCTCGGCTAAGGACAGCCCCGCTAAGGATCATCTGGCTCAGGAGAGCAGCCCCAAGAAGGCTACCCTGGCGAACACCGGCGCATCCAGTGTTGGCGTGATTGTTGGCATTGGCGTTGTCGCGATTTGTGCGGGTCTTGGCTTGAGCGTTCTGCGCTCGCGCCGCCACTCCTAAGAGCTACAGGGCTTACAGCCTAGCTCACCCGTCCGGAATAAACTGCAGATAGCAAAGAGCCGCCGGCTCCCCTCAGTCAGGGGAACCGGCGGCTCACTCAGCGCGTTGATGAGCGGTGCGCTGACCTACTTAGATTCGCCCACCTCGAGGCCGCTCACGTCCATTTCTTCCAGCGGAATCAGGCGGTCACGGGTCACGATGCGGTGGCCCAGCCACACGGCCACCACGACGGGCAGACCAATGTAGGAGCTGAGCACACCAGCCCAGTCACCGCTCAGGAACGCCTCGTAGTTCTGGCCACCAATAACAACCAGGCACATGAGGAAGGCGATAATCGGGCCTGCAGGGAAGAACGGCGCCACGTAGGGCAGGTCCTTCAGGCTGTTACCCTGCTTCAGGTATGCGCGGCGGAAACGGTAGTGCGCCACGGCGATACCCACCCAGGTGATGAAGCCAGCCAGACCGGACACGTTCACCAGCCACAGGTACGCACCATCGGGGGAGAGCAGTGCGGCGATGAAGCCGACCGCGCCGATTGCTGCGGTTGCCAGCAGTGCGTTCATGGGCACACCACCGGAGTTGATGCGGGTGAACATCTTCGGCGCCTTACCCTCCTGCGCGAGCGCGAAGAGCATACGAGCCGAAACGTACAGGCCCGAGTTACCCGCAGAAAGCACTGCGGAGAGAATCACGGCGTTCATGATGGCTGCCGCGAAGGCGATACCCGCACGCTCAAAGATGAGGGTGAACGGGGAGATATTGATGTTGCCGTCCGCTGCGGTGAGCAGGTTCGGGTCGGAGTAAGGAATCAGGAAGCCAATGACGACCATTGCGCCGATGTAGAAGAGCATGATGCGCCAGAACACGCTGGTCAGTGCGCGGGGCACGTCGCGGCGGGGGTTCTCAGATTCGCCGGCAGCCACACCGATCATTTCGGTGCCCTGGAAGGAGAAGCCTGCCACCATGAAGATGGCGAGTACGGCGGGTGCGCCGCCGACGAAGGGTGCCTCACCGACGGTCCAGTTGGAGACGCCCGGGGAGCTACCGCCCAGGATGCCGAAAATCATGGCGATACCAGCGATGAGGAAGACGACCACGGTAACGACCTTGATGGTTGCGAGCCAGAACTCGCTTTCACCGTAGGAGCGTGCCGAGAGGGCGTTGATGCCGGTCAGCAGCACGAGGAATCCTGCCGCCCACACCCAGGATGGGATGTCCGGGAACCAGTACCTCATCACCTCGCCGACGGCGACGAGCTCGGCGGCGACGGTAATCGCCCAGTTGAACCAGTAGTTCCAGCCCATGGCGAAGCCGAAGGACGGGGACACGTAGCGTGCCGCGTAGGTCTGGAATGCGCCGGGGACGGGCAGGTGCGCAGCCATCTCGCCGAGGGACTGCATGAGGAAGAGCACCATGATGCCGATGAGGGCGTAGGCGAGGATTGCGCCGCCGGGGCCTGCGGTGGAGATGGTCTTACCGGAGGCGACGAAGAGGCCGGTGCCGATTGCGCCGCCGATTGCGATCATCTGCATGTGGCGGGCGGAGAGGCCTCGCTTCAGTTCGCCCTCTGCGGGGGTGGCTTCCGATGCAGCGCCGGAAGTCTCTGTAGGCTGTGCCATGTCAGGTCTTCTTTCTGAGGCTATTGCTTCGTGCGTTTGCTAGCGCTCTAGTCTGGTGTCCAGTCTAGTCCTGCTGCTGGTGGTGCCGCCGAAGGTTTGTGCCTGGGTCAAGAAATTCTTTAATCATAAGGATTTCTTACGTACCGTAAGTTTTCCTAATCTGAGGGTCAATCCTACTCGCTTTTAAGGCTCTTTTCCACCCAAAACCACAAAAACACAGAAAAACCCTCCCGCACCGCTCATGTATATGCGGTACGGGAGGGTTCCATATCAGGCGAGTTCGCCCAGGTTATTTAGCTCGCCCGGCTTTAGTCAGCCAGGTTGTGGAACGAAACGTTCGTGGGGTGCTCCACGGTACGGGAGACGGTGCAGTCCTTCTGCTCGCTGAGCTGAATCAGACGGTCCACCATCTTCTGCGCCTTGGCGCCCTGCTCATCGGCGGGGAATCGCACATCAAAGTCCACCTCAACGTCGTCGAGGCGCACCGCGCCGTCTTCGGTCTGCTTCAGCGCCGAGGCGAGAACCTCGAACACCTCCGGGGTGGAGCGGCGGGAGGTACCCGCGTCCACATCCACGGAGGAGCAACCGGCAATAGCGGCGAGTAGCAGCTCGACGGGGGTCAGCAGGCCCTCACCCACACCGAAGTCGAGGGTTGCGCCGTTGGCACCGTAGGCACGGTAGCGCAGGCGGTCGATGCGCTCGATTTTGGTCTGACGGTAGTTTTCGAGTTCGCGGCGTTCCTGCTGGCGCGAGTACACCTTCTTCTGCTCTTCTGCGGTCTGCACGGTGTTGTTCTGCTCAGCGTTGTTCTGCTCAGCCATTGAGGTTCCTTTCGGGTTGCCTGTGCGGTCGCTAGGTTATTCAGCACCGCGTTGTTTAGCGTCATTCACTATAAGCGTGTTTCTCATATTTTATTCCCGGACTCTTTTTCTCGACGGCCATCTAAGCGCTCCTATACACTGGAAAACCGCGGCGGAGCTTCGAAGTCCCTCACGCACACAGCAAATTTTTTGAAAAGCACAACGCATACAAGGAACTCTTTTATGGCACAGACCCCCGGCACTGGGCGTACGAGCACGCAGAATGATTTCCGCTTGGCTGTTGCGGATTCTTCCGTGGTGATGCTCGGTATCGCTGTGCTGGGCTTGGGTTTGGGTATTATCCTCAATGCGCACAGTCTGCCGATCTGGACTGCGCCGCTGCTATCTGCCCTAGTTTTTGCCGGCTCGGTAGAGTTTTTGATGGTGGGCATGATTTCTGGTTGCGCCTCTATCGCGTCGATTGCGTTGACGGTGTTCCTCGTGAATGCTCGCCACCTGGTGTACGGTCTTTCCTATCCTCTGCACAGGATCAAGGGTTTCTGGGCGAAGCTTTTCGCCATTCACACTCTCTGTGATGAGGCGTTTGCTCTCAACTCCGGCCCTGACCGCAATGACCGTTCCGGTGCACGCATCCTGTGGGTAAACGCGCTGATTTACGTCTCATGGATTCTGAGCGTAGTCCTCGGGTATGTGCTCGGCGCAAGCTTCTTGAGCGATTTAAAGGGCTTTGATTTTGTGATGGTAGCACTCTTCACGGTGCTTGCCATGGACGGTTACCGCGCTAACCCGGATCGTGTGGCAGCACTATTTGTGGCAATTTCTGCCGCGGTAGCCCTAATTTTTGCGCCGTCCTCTTTCCTGGTGATGGCGTTGGGTTCGTATGTGGTGCTACTGTTGGTGCGCTTCCCGGTGGCGAGGCGCCGCGGCACCCTGCCGCATCGTGCTGTGCATGAGGTAGCGGCTGAGGCTGAAACCGCCGCTGCCGCTGATGCTCCCGCTTCCACACAGCGGTAAGAACGTTACATACGTGTTCGAAACCGGTTAGGATAGATGAGTGGAGCTTCGCTCTCCCCTCTTTCTATTTCTAGGATTACTAAGATGCCTCCCGCGCGAACCTGCGCGGAGGCTCCCAGAGGTGAAGGTACCCCATGACTCAGATGAAAGACACCGCTAAGGAAACTAGCGACGCAGAACGCTGTGCCGCCCCGGAGTAACACCGCACCGGGAGCGGCACCACCCGAGGTCATGCAGAGATGTAGTCTCTGCCCGGAAGGAATACCCCTCCGCCTCACTATTCGCGGCTTTCATCAACTCACGTACCTACCGCACTACTTAGCGCCTTCTCTATGAGTGGGCTCTCCCTACCCTTTTCTTTCGCGGATGTTTTCGCGGCTTCACCCGCGCGCCTCGTTCAGGGTTCTATCACTCTTTCAGGGTTCTTTCGCTGAGTATGTGCAGAAAGAGATAAACCTCATGAACAGTGAAGTAACCACCGGATATATTCTTGCTGCGGTGTTCGTTGCTGCTGGCATTACTTTTCTGTTGCGACTGCTTCCCTTCGGTCTGAAAAAGGCTCTGGCAGGCTCCGAACTTTTGGATGCGCTCAGCCACTGGATTCCGCTCGGCGCAGTTGCGCTACTTGCCATCTATGCGGTGGCGAAGATTGATTACTCCTCGTTCGCTACGGCGGCGCCTTACCTGGCGGGCCTGGTGGTGACCGTGGGGGTGCACCTGTGGCGTAAAAATATGGTGCTGAGCATGGTGGCGGGTACCGTCACCTGCGTTGTGCTGGCTAACTGGGTTTTCTAGGGGGGGTCACGATGAGCATCTCTAAGAATTCTGCTTCTTCCCCCGCTGTTTCTTCTCAGCCCGAGCTTCATCAGGCGAGCCAGCAGCAGGTGGAGCAGGTCATTGCTTCTGCGCTTCCGCTAACCGGCATGATTCCCGTGGTGGAGGCGCCTACCTCCCCCGATGCACAAGGCTCTCAGCAACCGCGAGAGAGCGGCTTCGCCGAGGCGATGCGCGTTGCCGGCGTGATTATGCTGGGCCTGTTCTTTGTCGGCATTGGTTTGGGCGTGCTGGTGCACAGTTACGGTCTGCCGTTCTGGGTGGCTCCTCTGCTACCTGCCGTTGTTTTTGCCGGTTCGGTAGAGTTCGTGCTGATTGACATGATGTCGAATCATGCCTCGCTGTTCTCTATCGCCGTGATGACTCTGCTCATTAATTCCCGCCACCTCATGTACGGCCTGTCCTACCCGATTGAGCGTGTGCGTGGTGGTTTGGCGAAGTTCTACACCGTGTACACCCTCATTGATGAGGCGTACGCGCTGAACACCGGACCGGACCGCCATAAGCTGCGTGGTTCCCGCATCCTGTGGATTCATGCGGGTCTGCATCTGAGTGTTTTGTCGAGCGCTACGCTCGGCTATGTACTGGGTGCAAGCTTCTTGAGTGAGCTCAAGGGCGTGGATTTTGTGATGACGGCGCTCTTTGCAGTGCTCGCCATCGATGCTTATCAGAGCTCAAAGGACCGTACCACCGCAACTATTGCAGGTGTATCTGCAGTGGTTGGTTTGGTGTTGGCGCCGCAGTCGATGCTACTGATTTCGATGGTGGTGTATATGCTGCTGTTGGTGTCGCGTTTTGTGGTGGCTAAGCGCCGCGGCACTCTGCCGGAGCATATGCTGGTCGCCGATGAGGAGCCTGCCGAAGCCGACACTCCCGGTCATCCCGGCGCCTCCGCACACTAAGTCTGGATCGCGCACTAAGTCTGGATATAGTAAAGCGCCCCGCCCACCCGAAATACCGGGTGGGCGGGGCGTTATGCTGTCGCCAGCCGCATGTGTGGGTGAACCCATGCGCTGTAGACGTTCAGTATCTGCTGTGCTGTGTACCGCCAGGTAACCCTGACGGAAGTATGTGCGGGTGCCGGGATTGTATCCAGCTCCCGTACCAAGCTTAGCTTACTTGATAGCTGCCAGGGCTGCTTCGTAGTTGGGCTCGTTGGTGGTTTCGGGAACCAGCTCGGTGTAGACAACCTCACCGGCGGGGTTCACGACGACCACAGAGCGTGCCAGCAGACCCGCCAGGGGGCCGTCAATCAGCTTCACGCCGAAGTCCTCACCGAAGGAGGAGCGGAAAGCGGAGGAGGTGACGACGTTTTCAATGCCCTCGGCTGCGCAGAAGCGGCCGATTGCGAAGGGCAGGTCGTTGGAGACGCACAGCACGACGGTGTTCTCCAGGCCTGCAGCCTGCTTGTTGAAAGTGCGGACGCTGGTTGCGCAAACACTGGTGTCGACGGAGGGGAAGATGTTCAGCACCAGGTTCTTACCTGCGAAATCTGCGGAGGAAATCTCGGAGAGATCAGCCGCGAGAACCGAGAATTCGGGCAGCTTTGCGCCGACTGCGGGCAGGTCACCGTTGGTGTGGATTACGAGTTCGTTATGTAGAGTTACTTCAGCCATGCCTTCATTGTCCCCCGGATAGGGCGGGTGTGCAAGGGGACACAGGCACTAGCGGGCAGAGTTTCCGCATAGCTGATTTTCTGCTACGTTGCTTCACTTCTTCTGGCCCTGCTGTAGCGGCTGTCTAGCGGTAATCCTGGTCTGTGACTCTACGGTAACGAACGGCACTGACTGCACGCACCGCGTGCTCGCCTCTTTTTCCCTATACTGGACGAGTTCACACTATTCACTTCTTGACCAGCACCGATGCGCGTTGCCGCGCATCTTCAGGAGTATTCATGTCTTCTAATCGCCGCCGTTTCACCGGCCGTACCGCTTTGGCTCTACCTGCGTTGGGCGCCGCTCTAGCTCTTGTTGTCACTTCCTGCTCGGCAAGCACTGATTCTGCTGTTTCGGGTACCGTGGTGTCTTCTTCTGGTAGCGCTTCTGCCTCCGCGAGCGCGACCTCCACTCAGGCACTGTTCCCGACCCCGTCGGCGAGCCCGAGTGCATCCGCGAGCGCTACCCCGAGTGCTTCGTCGCCTGCTCCGGTGCCGTCGGTGGTGACGATTACGGTTCATGCTGAGCCGACCGCATCCGAGTCGAAGTCGGATTCCAAATCTGAGGCTAAGTCTGAGTCTAAGAAGGATTCCACCTGCGCGTCTGATTCTGCATCGACCGTGGTGTCTAAGGCTCTGCGCGAGCTGAAGAATAAGAGCAAGTGGGATCAGTGGACGAACGTTTCGCGCACGTACGAGGGTTACGACCCCTGTGCTGAGCTGTCGTGGATTGACGCGATTCCGGGTTCTTCCCCGTCTGATTGCTGCATCTCCTCGATGGCGCACCACATTCTGCTGTTCCACCGCGGCAAGTTCATTGGTACCGCAACCTATGAGCCGTACTCGTTCTCTCCGGTGATTACCCGTACCTCGGACAGCTCGATTAGCGTGACCTACCGTTACGTGAAGGGCGATGAGAGTTCCGCCAGCGCGAGCGGTCGCACGACTGCTGAGTTCAGCTGGAGCTCTTCGCAGAACAAGGTTGTGATGACCGGTGAGGTTCCGCCGAGCGAATAGCCGGTTCACCTTATAGGCTACGTGTTTGATGCCCAAGAAGTTGGGCATACGAGAAACCCGCCGTCTCGCATATGGTGCATATGTGAGACGGCGGGTTTTCCGTTGCTTAAGGATATGTAGAGTGCCCGAGGGCTAGCTATTTAGGCAACGAACTTCTTGTAACCGAAGTATGCGGCGCCTGCCAGGATAGCGATGAACAGAATCTTCTTCATGATGTACTCCTTTGATTGTTCTGAAGGGCACCCAGTGTTTTACTCCGTCTGGCGACTCACCTGAAGGTGAGGGCAGGCGGGGTGTCATCCGCACGTGGTGCCGTTGCTCCCTATCTTACCTGCTTTTGAACAACGTTTTCTGTTTGACGTGCCAAGTCCGCATTTTAGACAGTCAAACACGCGACGGTTAGCGCACCATTGAGCCGAGGAATACGCCTCTGACAGGCGCATAATGGGAGCATGAGTATTTTTAAGAAGAAAGAGTACAGCGCTGAGCGCTCGGCTACTCGCATGGCTCGTGCCCTCGCTGTAATGGGTGCGCTGCACTTCATCATCCCGGATCCCTTCGACTCGATTGTGCCGAAGTACCTGCCGGGTCCTGCGCACGCGTACACTCACGCGTCGGGTGCGGCCGAGCTGGGCACCGCCGCCCTGCTGGCTAATGACAAGACCCGCCGTGCCGGTGGTCTGCTTGCGGCTCTGCTGTTTGTTGCAGTGTTCCCCGCGAATATTCAGATGGCGCTGGATGCGCGTAACCAGTCCACTCAGCGTAAGGCTATTGCGTACGGTCGTCTGCCCCTGCAGCTGCCGATGATTTGTAGCGCTCTGAAGATTTGGCGTAAGTCGAAGTAGCCAATACATTCATCATTCGATGCGTTCGACACGCATCTCATTAATGAGAAAAGCACCTTAGTGTTTTAGAGATAAAACGTTAAGGTGCTTTTAGCTTAATAAAAGCTCATATAAGCTCTTCTTATATCATATTTACGTATAATTGAAAACAACATACTATCTGCCACAGTGGCAGATATATAAACCCAAGGAGATTACAATGGGTACTTTTATTGGCACCATTATTACCGGCGCAATTATTGGTGCACTTGCACGCTTCTTTATGCGAGGCCGCCAGAACATTTCGATTCTTTGGACCATTATCTGCGGTGCTGTCGGCGCAGCTATCGGTACCTGGGCAGCGACCCAGCTGGGTGTTGCAGACACTAGCGGCATTGACTGGATCCGCTGGATTATCTCAATTATTGCTGCAATGCTGACCATTTCCCTGTACATGGGCTTGACCGGTAAAAAGTAAAGAGATATTTGCTAATTTCTTTTAAAACCTAAGCAATTTTTATAAAGCATAAGGCGGCACCTCCCCTAGCGTGAGCTAGTGCGGGAGGTGCCGCCTTTTCTGCGCCTCGCAGGAGGCGTTTTGTGTATTCTTGGCTTATATCGCCTTGGCTTATGCCTTCTTCACCACGGAGGACTTCAGGTACATCTGGCCTGCGCCGGGGACCTTCGCCTCAATGTCGTGGCCGTTGACAGGGGATTCGAGCAGGCGGATGCCGCGCACCTTGGTGCCTGCCTTGATGTCTGCGCCGCCCTTGACCTTCAGGCCCTTGACGATGGTGACGGAGTCGCCGTCGACGAGCTCGTTACCGACGGAGTCGAGAACCTTGGAGCCTGCTTCTTCTTCGGTTTCGCCGGCTGCGGTGCGTTCCCATTCGTGGCCGCACATGGGGCATGCCCAGAGTTCGCCCATCTCGTAGGTGTAGTTTTCGTTGCATTCGGGGCAGGCGGGTGCTTCGATTTCGTTGAGGTTTTCGCTCATGGTTCCTTCTTCTGTCTGTGCGGATGCGCCGTTCCCCTGCACCTGGTTACCGCAGCGTTGGGCGGTGGTGCTGCGGCGTGTGGGCGCGCGTCAGCAAGGCAGGGGTGCGACGGTGGAGGGTGCGAGGATTCTCGCGTTCGTGCTGACTATACCATTTGGTGGGTTTCAAGCCTACTTTTCTGCATGTCATCTGCGGCTCATCTGAGGTGGAGGGGGAGTTGGGGAAACTAAGAACATAAAATTTGCGTAATATTTGCGAAAATTCGGGTTTTTGCACATTATGCAGAAGATAAAGTGTGTAAAGTATCTAGGGCATTTGTACGTTTATTGAGTGAAAGGCACGACTTCATGAAGCTTTCCGCACGTAACCAGTTCGCTGGCAAGGTTGTTGAGATCACCGAGGGTGCTACCAACGGCATCGTTAAGATTGAGATCGCTCCGGAGGTTGTTATCTCTGCTTCCATCACCAACGAGTCCATCAAGGAGCTGGGCCTGAAGGTTGGCGAGACTGCATACGCAGTGATTAAGGCGTCCAACGTTATGGTTGGTGCTGACCACTAATCCCGGTCGATAAGGCTTACACCCGGGCGGCTGCCTGTTGTGGCGCGCGAGGGCTAATAGAGCGGAGCCCCGCACTGTGTGTACAGTGCGGGGCTCCGTTTTTTATATTTTTATCGCTTAGACGTTGAAGCGGAAATCCACACATTCCCCTCTAACTTCGAACCTTGCAGGCTACGAAGAACTCGACGCACTTGTTGATTACGCAACTAAACGCGGATCACGAGAATGCCCTGGCGGATCCGCCAGGGCATTCTTTCGCGCGACAGTCCAGGCTTACACAGTCTCCAGTCTCGACAACATCGCGTTCTCGAGCCGGTCAATCACGTCGGCTTCTACCCGACTGGCCTCAGCGAACTTCTGCCAACACTCGTAAGCCTCGTGCCCAAGATCCTCGTCCATCGGCGGCAACACGACTTCATTGAGATTGACAGGGTCGACAACGTCAACTACGGACCCAAAGGCGCTCGCCTTTACCTGCCGCTGTACATGGTCAGTCGAAAAACAGAGGTACAGCCAGCCAGGACTGACATTCGCTTTGGGACGAACCCGCATAACGTTGTGGCTTGCCAACCATGCAGCCCGATCATCGGTGATAAGCGCCGGGAGCGAGATACGTTCTTCGGCCCGTCCACGCGCACCGAACACGAGAGTTCCAGCACCCAACTCATACGCCTCGAAGTCGAGGGCACGGGCGGAGATGTATTGAAGGTTGACAGGCTTCATCTGCAACAGGTGTCGCCCCGACATGATCGGACGCCCGTGACCCTCGTCGACGTAGTAGCGCTTGTAGCGGTTCGGCATCGAAGTCTCGGCGATTTCCTGTACCCGCTTCCCACCCAACGCCAATAGGTCCGAGCGAATCTGACCAACAATCGGGTCGTGGACTGCGACATCGAGCCGTGATCTGAGGTCGGTGGCGCGTACGGTCCACCCCTCACGGAGCGGGGTTGACGACGGGATGGGCGGCAGATCTTCTACGAATTCGCGGACGAGCTGTTGGAGTCGGAGTCGTGACCGCTCGCGCGTCTTCACGACTCCACCCATAGTTTCGGCAATATCGTTCACCACCTGTGCGTCGAGGAACGGAACCCGCACGGACGCAAGATCGTCAGCCGAGAGGTGGTCGATTACGTTGCCAGTCTTGCTACGCGTCAGTAGAGCTTGCCCGGTCGGCGTACTAAGGAATGCCAGCACATAGAGGCGGTCAGTCTCGTCCGCGATATGCAACCTCAGCATGTCGTCGCTGACGACGAACTGACTGATGTATTCGTCCGCGTACGCAAGGGGGCCCAGATTCCTGCCGGAGCACGTCTGGAGGATCGTGCCCACCTCTGGCATCAGACTTTCTAGTCCGGCGCTCCCGCTCTTCGACAGCTGGTCTGCTGGCTGAGGGAGATAGTCGAACACATCATACGGTCGCAGATACGGCAGTGACTCCTCACCTTGGGCCGCGTACACGCGACGAGTCCGCGAGGTCGCTCCGACCTGTCCGAGGCCACCGTCGCCACCAACCGTGCGAAGCACGACACCTGAAGCGCCGAGCATCTGCACGCGCTCGTTGGCGAGCACGCCCGGCGAACAGTAATACTTGGCATCGAGGCGACCTTCGGAGAACGCCACCTGCGATCGGACGGGCGCGATAATCACGGTTGAGCCTCCAGCCAACGGCGGTAGGCGTCGGCAACCTCACCGAGCTCATCGTCAACCTGACGCTCAGTGACCTCGATCTGGCGCACAACCTCGGAGCCCGTTACCTGGTCGATCTCGGAAATCGTCTCGATGCGCTTGACCAGAGCGTCCTCACCGTCAGAAGTCCGGCGGTAGATTACGTTGCCCCGCTTGTCGTGTCCGATCTTCTCCGCAACAGCCATAAACACCGGGTAGTCGAGACCGTTGGCCTCGGCCTCATCGACCTCAACATCGTCAAGTCGGCGCATCAGCACCATCGAAGTCTGCGTGTCGTTCTTCGGCTGGAAAAGATCGCGTTGCATGTCAACGACAGCAAGGATCTGAGCGCGCTTCAGAATCCAGCTTCGGATGTAGGCGTTGCCGGGATTGTTGAGGATTCCGTTAGGGATGACCATGGCCATCCGACCAGTCCCGGGCTTAAGCAGCTGTAGCGCCCGCTCGATAAAAAGAATCTCCGGCGGCTGCGACTTCTGCAGGACGCGGCTACCGTGCTTATCGAGCCTGATTGCCCACACGCCATTCTCGTCCTGGTCCCAGACGGCTGCCAAGTCGTACTGGGAAAGAATCTCTTCGTCGTCGATCGGGATCTTCGCACCGAATGGCGGGTTGGACACGATCACGTCGATGGAGGCGAGCGGGATGGACTCACGTAGCATCGACGACCACTTGTGCGGGTTCTCGAGCGTGTTGGCCTGGAACAGGCCGCCGGAGCCGTCGTTGTTCATGACCATGTTCATCTTCGCTGCCCGCACAAGCGCGGGATTCAGGTCGATGCCGAAGACGCACTGGCGGAAGTACTCGTCACGGCGACGGTAGAGCTCCGCCTGCTCGTACTCCGAGCCCCGGGCTGGGTCCACCCACTGGTCCCGCTCAGACTTCTCGATGTAGTCGAGCGCGTGGTTCATGCCTGTGATGAGGAAGCCGCCGGTGCCGCACGAGGGATCGAGGATCCGCTCACCCGGCTGCGGGTCGAGCATCGTGACGGCCATGCGGCAGGCGTTGCGCGGCGTGAAAAACTCACCGCGGTCTCCGCGGAGATTCGAACCGACGATCTCTTCGTAAGCGACGCCCTTGACATCAACGGGCGAGCGCAGGAGGGAGTAACCTTGTAGCTCGGTGACGACGTAGGCCACCACCTCGGGCTTGAGGTCGATGTCAACGTCTCTGGCCTCGAAGATTGTCGGGTACTTCTTGACGACGCGCTGCTCAAAAAGGTCTTGGATACGCTTCTTCGCCGCTGGGGCGACCGTCGAACTACCACGCTCGGAAGGAGTGGCGAAGAAGTTCAGCTTGGGGGCGCGTTCGTCCTCGATTTTTGTGAAGATCAGCTTGAGCAGCTCCCAAAAGGCCTCTGTCTTCTGCTTTCCCTCATGGGCGGCGATGTAGTTATGGCAGCGCCGGAAGGCAAACAACAGGTTGTCGGCAGTGGCGACCTTGAGGTCTTTGCGACTCGGTCTCTGGGCGTCAGCCTCTGTCTGACCGAATCCGGGTATGTCGATAATCTCCTCGAACGTCCAGCCGCCCTTGCTGTCACCGCGCTTGGCAAAGCAGAACCGATCAGTACCGTTCGTCCACATCCCGTACCTGACATTGAGACTGGAAGCCATGTACGACTGTAGCTGGCCGACCCCCTCAGTGCGATGCGTGGGCTTGACGTCGGCCTTCTTGGTCTCGACAAGAATGTAGGCGTTCGCCTGGGTGTGGTCGGAGTCCTTGTTGAATACCACGATGTCCACGCGCTTACGCGAAGATCCAACCCTGATGGTGAACTCCGGGGTGCAATCGCCTGGGGGATACTTGTACTGTCGCACAAGCGCCTTCTCGATGTTCTGCCGGATATACTCCTCCGGGGTGTCCTTGACGAATTTCCCGGTCAGGAAGTCGGCCACCTTTCCTTCAGGGACCGACCCGACGGGCTGAACTGAAGGAGCGGTAACTGGGTGTAGAGCGTTCATCATTACTTCTTCCTCCTAGACGTTAAAGCGGAACTCGACTACGTCGCCGTCCTGCATGATGTAGTCCTTGCCCTCCATACGAACCTTACCGCGAGCCTTCGCCTCCGCCATGGAGCCAGCCTCATCCAGATCCTTGAAAGACACAACCTCAGCCTTAATGAAGCCGCGCTCAAAATCAGAGTGAATCACACCAGCAGCCTGCGGCGCAGTATCACCCTTATAAATAGTCCAGGCGCGAGCCTCCTTCGGGCCAGCAGTCAGGTAAGTCTGCAAACCCAGGGTCGAGAAGCCCACGCGAGCCAGCTGGTCCAGGCCGGACTCATCCTGACCGTTCATCTCCAGCATCTCGCGAGCCTCCTCCTCAGACAGCTCCACCAGATCAGCCTCCAGCTTCGCATCCAAGAACACAGCCTCAGCCGGCGCCACCATGTCACGCAGCTCCTGCTGCTTCTCCTCAGACGCCAGAATGCCCTCATCCGCGTTGAACACGTAAATGAACGGCTTAGCAGTCAGCAGGTTCAGCTCCTTCAGGTGAGCCAGCTCCAGCTTCTCATCCTTGGCGCGAGAAATGATGGTGTCACCATCCTCCAGGATCTTCTGCGCGGTCTTGTAGGTCTCCAGCTGAGCGGCGTCACCCTTCTTAATCTTCACAGCCTTCTCCAGACGCGGAATAGCGTTCTCCAGAGTCTGCAGGTCAGCCAGAATCAGCTCAGTGTTAATGGTCTCCATGTCGGAGGCGGGGTCGACCTTGCCGTCCACGTGAATGACGTCCGGGTCATCAAACGCACGCACCACCTGGGCGATAGCGTGCGCCTCACGAATGTTCGCGAGGAACTTGTTACCCAGGCCCTCACCCTCAGAAGCGCCCTTCACAATACCCGCAATATCAACGAACGAAACAGTCGCAGGCAGAATACGCTCCGAACCAAAAATCTCAGCCAGACGGTTCAGACGCGCATCCGGCAGGCTCACCACGCCCACGTTCGGGTCAATGGTCGCGAACGGGTAGTTAGCCGCCAGCACGGTGTTGCCGGTCAGAGCGTTGAACAGGGTGGACTTGCCCACGTTAGGCAGGCCAACAATGCCGATAGTTAGAGCCACAAGTTTTCCTTCGAATCATGTGCCGCCATACGCTCAGGATGCGCCGCGTACGTGATGCGGCGGGTGCGGGCGGGCACAGGGCGAAAATGGTGCCCGCTTCCAAGCGCGACACCGTCGGTCTCAGGAAGAAACGGGTGCGGGGCGCCTGCGGGCATAGACACTACCATTCTACCGTGTTCGAGCAGGAGCCGCCCGGAGTGCAGGGATAGGCACCGCTTAGGAGAAAGTGAAGGCGAAAAACTGAGGCGAGGAAGCATCATCACTCCCCCGCCCGAATTATTGGGAAGTAGCGGGCTAGAGCCAGCCGTTCTCCGTGGCGATACGCACCGCGTCCTGACGCGTCGACGCACCCGTCTTCGCCATCGCCGCCGACAAATAATTACGCACCGTACCCGCCGACAAAAACAACGCCGACGCAATCTGCTGAGCCGTACCACCCGACGCCGCCTCACGCAGCACCTGCGCCTCACGCTCCGTCAACGGAGAAGCACCCGTCACCAAAGAATCCGCCGCCAACGACGGATCCACCACACGCAACCCCGCATGCACACGACGAATCGCCTCCGCCAACTGGCGAGCACCCGTATCCTTCACCACAAAACCACTCGCACCAGCCTCCAAGGCGCGGCGCACATAGCCCGGGCGGCCAAAAGTCGTCACAATCAGCGTACGCACCGGCTCACCCGACTCACTCACCGCACCCGCATCACGCAGCGCCGCAGCCGCCTCAATACCATCAGCCAGCAAAGTACCGGGCATCTGCACATCCAGCAGCACCACATCCGGCTTCAACAGGGCGACAGCGCCCAACACCTCATCACCACTACCGACCTGACCCACAATCTGCAGGTCAACCTCCAGACCCAGCAGGGCGGCAAGAGCCTCACGGATAAGCTGCTGATCGTCAGCGAGCAGAACACGAATCATGGGAGCCTCCCAGGGCTGAAGACGGAGTGATAACGGCGGGCGGAACAACCGTGTGAGGTTGTCTATCACCACCATACAGGGGCGGGTAGCTCCCCCGTCCAGGGCGCGGCGCCAAGTTCCACAATCTACAGCACCTATTTACAGCAGTGAGGTGTCGCCGTCCATGCTCACACGGATGCGCGTACCCACCCCACCGCCAGGGTTCTCCGCCAGCCACTGCTCGGGCGCCGCCTCAATCACCACGCTACCGCCGGACGCCGCCACACGCTGAGCCATACCCGTCAGACCGTTACCGCGCGCATCACCCACACCCACGCCGTTATCGAGGATGTCCAGACCGGTTGCGCTCAGACGAACCCGCGCCGCGTTCGCACCCGAGTGGCGCACCATGTTCGTGACCGCCTCACGCAGAACCCAGGAGAACAGTTTCGCGTTCACACCGGCCACCGCGAGCGCGTTCTGAGCCTCCGGCAGTTCGGCGCGAATACCGGCGGTCTGCAGGGCACGACCCGCCCCCTCAATCTCACCCGAGAAGTCGGGCACGCGCAGGCGCGTCACGGTTGAGCGAACCTCCGCCAGGGATGCGCGGGACAGCTGCGCGATCGCCTCCATCTCAGCACCGGCGCGGGCGGGGTCAATCTCCAGCAGGCGCTGCGCCAGCTCCGCCTTGAGGGTGATGACGGTCAGGGAGTGACCGAGCACGTCGTGCACATCGCGGGCGATTTCTTCACGTTCCTCAGAAAGCGCCAGGGAGGCACGCGCTACGTCCGCACGTTCACCGAGCTCAATGAGGTAGGAGAAGCCCAGCATGCCCACCATCGGCGCACCGATAAAGAGGGCAATTCCGCCGTGCGCGGTGACGTCAAAACCGATGCCCGCCATAAAGATTAGCCAGCAGACCAGGGCAATCGTCGCCGCTACACCAAACCGCAGGCGGTACGGGGCGATTGTGCCAAAAATCCAGAACGCCACAAAGTACATGCTGAACGACAAGAACACCACATACGCCGACTCAAGCCGCAGTGCCGTCAGGCCAGCTACAGGCAGTGCCATCAGCACCGTCCAGATAACGCTTCTACGCACCGTGGAGGCGACCGGCACCAGCCACGGCACTGCGTACGCCGAGCAGTTCACCACCGCGAAAAGTGCCACCAGCACTACACCGGTCCAGCGCACCGGCGCCAGCTCCGGGGTGGTGAGGAAGCTGTCCAGCGGCATGAGCAGAAACACCAGCCACGGGGCGCTGAAGCCCAGCGCCAGCCAGTTCACGCTGCCGCGGCGTTCACGGTAGAGGAAGCGGAAGCGGTGCTTGCCCAGGGTACGCTTCGCGGCGGAGGGTGCCGCCTCGTTCTCTGCGTGGGGGTGTTCGTTCGGGTGGGTGTGGGTTTCGGTCATGGTTCTAGCCTAACGTGCGGGTGCCGCGGGTGCAGATGCCCCCGGCGCGGCGGTGTCAGTAGCGGCAGTGTTAGTAGGAGCAGTGTGAGTGGATACGGTTTCCGCCGCAGCCTCGGGAGCCCCTGATACTACGGAACCCTTGAGACTGCGGCGGGAAGAAACATTTAGCGGCGGGTTGCGCGGCGCATCAGCAGAGCAGAAACACCCAGGAAGATAGCCGCCCACACGACCAGGCTCACCACTGCGTACCAGAGAGGCTCGGTGACGAACCAGTCCTCACCGCCCAGAATAATGGTCTGACCTGCGGTGAAGGGGTAGCGAGCGATCTCGGCGGCACCGTACAGCGGGGTGAAGCGTGCGTAGTTCAGCAGGTCGGTGCTCAGCGGGGAGAACACGGTACCGAAGAAGCTCATAATCACCAGCAGACCGTTCGCAATGGACACGGCGTTCTCGTTACGAATCAGCAGACCCATCATGATGCCGTAGAAGGCGAACACCAGACCGCACAGCACCGTCAGCGCGCCGGCTGCAAGCTGCTGGTTCACGGGGATTTCAACACCGGTGAACATGCCCACAATGTTCACCGCAATCACCGGCACCGCAGAAATCACCAGGGCGGTCAGAGCCTTCGCGCCCAGGTACCTACCGGTGGTCAGCGGGGTCAGTGCCAGCTGGCGGTTCCAGCCGCTGGAGAGCTCGGCGACGGTGCTGCCGCTAATCGCCACGGTGTTCTGAACCGCACCGTAGAGCGCCATGCCAATCATGACGTACGCTGCTACGTTGCCGTCGCCCATCGGCTGGGAGGAGTAGTCCTGCATCGCACCGAAGAGCAGGAAGAAGACGATGGGCAGTGCCACGCCGAAGAAGAAACGGTCAGTGGAGAGGATAGAAGCGCGGATGTCGTAGAGTGCGTAGCGGAGCATGATGTTTTCCTTGAGGTGTGTAGCGGCGGCGTAGAGCGTTTAGATGGTGTGGTGTTTAGGCAGTCTGAATGTTTAGGCGTCGGATGCCTTGGAGGCAGCGGCCTGCTCGGTCAGCAGGGTGAAGGACTCGTCCAGGGAGGGCTTGGTGACCTCCAGGTCGCTGATGCTGTAGTTGTTCAGCAGAGTGCGCAGTACCTGCTCAATCTCCAGCACGGAGATGCGGTGGCGGTACCCGCCGGACTCTTCGGTCACCTCGACCGGCACATCCAGGTCGGTGATGGGCGCGGGTGCGAGGAAGGAAAGGTGGCGGTGACCGGTCAGGGCACGAATCTCATCGGAGGAGCCGTCAGCGATGATGGAACCGGATTCCATGAGCACGATGCGCTGGGCGAAGTTCTGTGCTTCTTCCAGGTAGTGCGTCGCAAAAAGAATGGTCGTTCCTCGTTCTGCGATGGCTTCCATACGCTCCCAGAAGGTGCGGCGCGCATTCACGTCCATGCCGGCGGTCGGCTCGTCCAGGATCAGCAGTTCCGGCGAGTGCATGGTCGCCAGGGCGTAACGCAGACGCTGCTGCTGACCGCCCGAGCACTTGCCAACCTTACGCTTGGCGATATCGGTCAGATCGGCGCCGGCGAGTACCTCATCCACGTCAATGGGCTTGGGGTACAGCGCCGCAATCATCTCGACCGTAGCGCGAATCGTCAGGTCCTTGAGCAGGCCACCGGTCTGCTGCACCGCACCGAGCAGACCGGCGCGTGCCGCCTCGGAGGCGTTGCGACCGAAGACGCTCAATTCGCCGCCGCTGGGCTGGGTCAGACCAAGAATCATGTCGATGAGGGTGGTCTTGCCTGCACCGTTGGGGCCGAGCAGGGCGATGATTTCGCCGCGCTTGACGGTCAGGTCAATTGAGTCGACGGCGACCACGGTGCCTGCCGCACGGGTGGTGAAAACTTGGCGGAGGGAGCGGGCGGAAATAACGGTTTCTGCGGTGTTGTGCTTGCTGTTCTGAAGTGCTGCGGTGTTCATGTTTCTATTACACCGCCGGTTTTCGCGCCGTTGCGGTACAGAGTGTCATGACCTGCACATGACAAATGTCATGAGTTCGCGGAGAGGCTGTTATGACGCGGTAATTTCCGGGGTAATAGGCCCTGGGCAACGAGGCGGCAGCGGAGGCGGTCACGCGAAGCGGGAGCTCCGTCCTCAAGGCGCCTGTATCAATCGTTGTTGGGGCACCGCAGAGGGGGGGGGCACTGCCTGCGGCGGAGGTGCCGGTTACGCGGAGCGGAGGCTCCGTCCTCAAGGCGCCCCAGCGCCGCAGAGGGGGCACTCCCCCGCGAGCGGAACCCGGCGCGTACCGCCGTCCCAAACAGTGCATCCCCGCACATCAGACGCAAAAACCCCGCGTCTTCTCCCCACGTAGGGAAGATGACACGGGGTCATAGGCTAAAAGTATTAGCGGTTGGGCTTAGCGCCGCGGCCGCCGAGCTGACGGCCCACGTTCTCGTCGTTCTTCAGGGCGGAACGCAGCTCCTTCGGCAGGGAGAAGAGAATATCTTCCTTCGCGGTCTCAACCTCTTCAATGGTGGTGTAACCGTACTCGGCCAGCAGAGCCAGCACCTCTTGAACCAGCACCTCGGGCACCGACGCGCCGGAGGTCAGGCCCACGGTCGCCACGCCCTCGAACCAGGACTCGTCCACCTGGTGTGCAAAGTCCACACGCTCGGCACGCTTGGCGCCGTACTCAAGTGCTACTTCCTTCAGGCGCACGGAGTTCGAGGAGTTTGCCGAACCCACCACGATGACCAGGTCTGCGCGCGGAGCAATCTCCTTGATAGCACCCTGGCGGTTCGAGGTTGCGTAGCAGATATCGTCCGAGGGCGGATCCTGCAGCGAGGGGAAACGCTCACGCAGACGCGCCACGGTCTCCAGGGTCTCATCCACAGACAGGGTGGTCTGGGAAATCCACACGACCTTCTCGGGGTCTCGGACGGTCACCTGGTCCACCTCATCGGGCGAGTTCACAATCTGGATGTGCTCGGGCGCCTCACCGGCGGTACCCTCGACCTCTTCGTGGCCGGTGTGGCCGATGAGCAGAATGTCGTAGTCCTGCTTGGCGAAGCGCACAGCCTCGCGGTGCACCTTGTTCACCAGCGGGCAGGTCGC
>ERZ1674055.82-NODE-83-length-20713-cov-6.445348_pt1 | contig 20713 bp, 24 predicted proteins | sample MGYA00581121_ERZ1674055 | MGnify/ENA primary metagenome ERZ1674055 (study PRJEB41354, sample SAMEA4873334) | human saliva metagenome | biome: human-associated habitat [ENVO:00009003]; feature: mouth environment [ENVO:08000002]; material: saliva material... | reverse complement strand
AGGTGAGCGTCTTATTGGCGTAGAGTACGATTCAAAAGATGACTCAGAAGTGGCAGGCATTAAACGTTACTTCGCCAAGGCAATTGATGGTCTTGAGCACGAGCGCGTAATGTCAAACTCGGCAGGAACCCTCAATAGCATTAAAGAGGACCTTATTAAAGAGGCCATGATGCGCGTTGCGGACGCTCAGATGTGGGTTGTTAAGGCTCATACACACGGGAAATAAACTATGGGATTTTCATTTGACCAAGCTCTTAAAGAGCTAAAAGCAGGTGCTAAAGTAGCACGCGAAGGTTGGAACGGCAAAGGCATGTACCTGCTATTGATTAAAGGTGGTGCAGTTACCGAGGCAATCGATGAGTGCTATGGTAAAGGTTGGGGCGAGAAGCCTGTGCCAGTGCGAGACGCAATCTACATACGCACGGCGCAAGGCAGCTTAGTTCCATGGCTTGCCAGTCAGTCAGATGTGTTAGCAGATGACTGGACGCTTGCTAAGTAACTTCGTGAGTACAGTGTCAGGACTTGTCATGTTCTTAGTGTTCGCGTGGTTGATTGCGTGGCTTATTTCAGTAGGTCTAACCGTCGCGGTGACGATGATAGTCAAGACATTGTTCGGATAATAAAAGCCCAGCTTAGTGCTGGGCTTCTTTGTTTATGCCTCATTTGTACTCAGCTTGCCGTCGCTCTGTAGCGTCGGCAAATCATATCGTTCAAGCGCTGGCCATGACCGTGTTCCATCTGCTTGTGATGGCCATACGTACGCGATGACACGCGTTCTGCTAAAAGGTTTGATATTCACAGCATCCCCTTGATTACCGCCTAATACCATGAGATTCCCGAACTTGTCCTTTCCAACAACGAATCCGACGTGACCACCACCTGCTCTATCGAACACAGCGATGCAGCCATACGCTGGGCTAGTCAGTGTGGTGCCAGCGTCTGCCCATGCTTTCGCACGATACCACGCGCTTGGCACTTGGCGCCCTGCGGCTCTGATGCAGTGGCCAACGAATGTTCCGCACCATGGAGTCTCGTCGTCTCGCCACCAGGCTTTCAGTCCAACTAACCAATTGATGATTGTAGGATTATGTTGTTTTCCAGGTAATTCCTTCAGGTTTAAATGTTTACGTGCCTCAGCAACCCAAGGCAACTCAGTTTGTTTTGTCATTCTGCTTTTCTCCCGAGATGACTTTAATCAATCTTACCAATAATGTGTCGGGTATCACGTCGCCTCCCCACGCAGCTACTCCAACAATCGCCACTTGCAACCAGTTATCAACCTCATAAGATTCAGTGATTGCAAACGCAATGATTCCCACAACAGCCCCGAGAAAGCAGCGGCCCAGAATAATAGCAGTTAAACTACTGTTACCATCTGGGTTACGCTGCCCCTTTATTGCCGACCAAGATGCGCTTACTAATACCGCAAAAATGATATTGATGACTAGGTCAATTCCAGCAGGGCTCATTAAGTTCTCTGCTAATGACACCTGCTGTGCATTAGCCATTGTAGCAATGAACAGTAAATAAACCACTACTATGAAATTGAACTTTTTCATCTTAACCTCTTCTCTTGTACCGAGCTTTTTCTAATTTCTTGGAATTATCGATGTACCAATCAACCATTAGAACATAGATGAATATCACTGAGTGCACCACGTGCAAGAACACAATTCCTGTTAACACAGAACCTTTAGAAAATACAAGGTCTGCCGCGAAGAACAGATTGCACGCAGCAACAAACGTCAGGAAGATAGGCCTTACAGAATCAGCCCGTACACACGCACGATGTAGTCGGTAGCCGTTTTCGCTAGCCAACTCAATCATGTGGAATACGGCGTCGACTAGCAGCCATGCCCCTCCTATGATTACACCTAATGACATAATGACTTGGGTTCCATCAAGGCCTCCCATCTCATATTGGCCATGCATGCCAACAATTGCTACAGCAATGGTTAATACCGCAATGATAGCACGTTGCGATGGCCAGTGATATTTACTGTAGTTAGTGAGAACCATAATTCCTCCTAGCAACCACAAGGGTCTACTTCTTTGAGCTTCTCTTGACACTTGAACTCAGCATCACAGATGGTCTCTTCGATTCCCATCTTAGTCGCTTCCCATTTAACACAAGTGCCTGGTGGCAGAGCCATTGCCTCTGTGCCACCTTGCGCTCGTTCGATTTTGATTTCGTTACCGAACGTCGTTGCCTTCACAATCTCTGTGCCGGTTCCGTCTGACATCACAAGGTAAGTGTGACCACTACCAAGCTTAGTCGCCAGGCTCTGAGCATCAGCGATTGGGAGCAACCCAGCATCTTTGCTGAGTCGTTCCTGCAATTTCGTTTTGTAACCGTTGAGCCATACGTAACTCATACTAACAACCCTCGCATTCAGATGAATCAAAATAATCTGATGAGTGTCCTGACATCGTACATGTGCACGTGTCGAGATGGACAGCCACACAGATTGGCTTACAGCCTGGAGCTCTGATGATACCCTGATAGCGACCGCCTGGTGAGCGATGCAATGTGTCGTCCCAGCGGAACGTCACCTCGGACTCAGATACTTCCAATGCTGGGTAAGTCATGATGGCAGAACCACCACCCTTACGCTTCAATTCAATCGTGACATCATCAGGTTTAACGTCAATGCCACAATTGAGTTGAATTTTGAAGGTGGTCTTCATGGCCACCTGACTTCCTTTACGGATAAAAACTGGTCTCATTATTTACCTCTCTTAGTGTTTAGACCTTCCATCTTACGCCACTCGTGCAAGTACTTAGCTTGCACATTCTCAGTGCGCTTAGCGAAATTGTTCACCTGTTTTTGGTAAGCCTCATCAGGCATTCCTTTCGCGTGGCGCTTAGTGACCTTAGCTTTCTGCTGGTTGATGACACGCGACTCGCGGTCTGCGCGCTCGAACCAGTTAATCTGCTTGCGTTTCTCAGGTGTTAACCAACCGCCTAGCTGGCCACGCTCTTTGCGTGAGTCATATTCGTTCTTGAGTTTCTGCGCTTTGTCGAACGCCTCATAGTAACGTTGCTGGATAGCGTACTCGTTGCCTGGCCCATAGAGCGAGTTAACGAATGGGACGTATTCCTCTTTGCCTAGACGCACACGGTTAGGGTTCTCAATCGCAATCTTAGTGATGTCACGCAATGGACCCAGCATGCCTGAGTAGCCGTCCCATAGTGCTTTAACCTGCTCAGCGTGCATGTCAACACCTGTTACACGTTGGATTGCGACAGCGAATTCCTTCCACTCAGGAGCTGTTGTGGACTTAGCCTGCTCAGCGCGTAGCTTACCTTTGTCCACGTATTGAGGAGTTAGCTTAGCACCGAACGGGGTTCTGTCTAATATCAGCTGCATAACTGGTTGCAGGATAGAAGGAGTTGCTGTCATAGCCAGCTTGGCGCCTGGGTTCTCATCGACAGGAATATCGGCAGGAGCCACAGGAACCACTACCTTAGACCAGTGAGCTACCATGTTAGCAGCAGCGCTCGACCACTCAATGTCTCCGTGCGCCGCGCGTGACGTGTTCGTCGCCATGTTCCACATGAGCTGCGGCAAACCGAAACCAACTGGAATCTTGAAGTATTTGCCTGGGTCCATAGGATTCGGAATCGGAATGTAACGTGTGATGTCGCCCATCTGGTCAACACGGTTACCTGCCTCGTTGTCGTCTTGACCAGACACTGCACGAATCACCTCATACATACCAAGCATAGTCGCATAGTACGTGGCAGCCATGACTGCACCTTTCTTAGTGCTGAGCTGCTTGGCGAGGTTGACGAAACCCGTTGCTGTTGGTTGCGCGAACATGAACAACGCTTTGACAGGTCTCATGTATAAACCAGTCTTACGGAAGTTCATTGTATCGAGTGTTACTGCAGCAGCATCACGTTTAGACACACCAGCTTCTAATAGAGACTCATACGCGGCAAGCGGAGGAACCAGGTCGAATGCGCGGTTGTACGCTTCAGTGAAATGCACAACACCATCGATTGTCTGTTTATCCCAACGACCTTCTCGTTTGATACGCTTAATCAGGTCTTTCTCAGTGCGTGATAGGAACGAGCCCATTGTACTGATACCACCTGCTTCCATAAGGTCTTTAAGATTCTGAGAGCGTTGTGTCTTACCATCAGGTGTTCTCCAGAACACAGTATCTCTGAACGCCATTGGGTCTGACATCTTAACGAGCATGCGGTTCGCAACAGCATCCATATCGACCTTGTTACCATTCGCGTCGTACACTGTGCGGGTACGTAACACGGTGCTTCGTTCCCAGGCGTCTCGCGCGAAGTTGATTGGAGCAAACGCTGGGTAGAATTGAGTTACAGCCCTTGCGAATAGTCTTGTAGGTGTCTCAACTGCTTTAAGAATCCATGGCACGTTCTCACGTTGGTTATGCATCAATGCATCCATCGCTTTCTTAGGTAGCTTGTATGCGTAGTTGTCGCCGTTCTCAGAAATCATAAGCACTGCGTCTGATGTACGTTGCATGGTCACTTTAGAACGTTCGATTCCCATTGTACTTTCAATCTCAGCTGCAGCTTCTGCTTCAGTTTTGCCTTGCGCCAATAATGCATTATACCGTGATTTGTATATATCGCGAATACCATTCTTGAACTTGCTATATCCGAAGTAACCAATCGACCGAGCCACTGAGCGCCAGGTTGCATCGATACCATCTTCAGCCATGGAGTCCTTACGACCTTTCGCTTGTTTCGGACCACGCTGGTTCACTGACTGACCACCAGTACTGATTACATCATCAACATCTGCATCAGCTCGAGGGTCACCTGTCAACGGCACGTAGTATGGGTTTGCCTTGTACTCGTTATAAGCCTGCTGACCAATGCGACCTGATGCGAGGTCTAAGTCTAGGCGCGCTGCCTGCATGTCGTAGATGTGCTGAGCCGCTTCTTCAATATCTGCCTTAGGAACCAGGTTCTCAAGGCCTCGCATGACGGCTTGTGCCTTCGCGTTATTGTAACCACCAGCCACGCCGACCTCGAAGCTCGTAGCTGCAGGGTCAGGATTGAACACATCAGCCTGGCGCTTAGCGAGTTGGCGTCGAGCCTTCATCATCTTATCGTAGTTAGTCTGCGTAGGATTCTGATTGTACTCGTTCGAAGCTGCCTGATATGCATCACGGTCCTGACGAATGAAGTCTTGGTTCTTGATGAGAGCGTAACGTGCTGACATCCAGAAACCGACTGCGCGCTTAGCATCGATGTATTCCATGTTACTCGCCTTGGCGATGTCATGGATTTTCTTGAACAGTGGTGCCATGTACTTGTGCTCAAACTCAGAAGACTTATTAGCACGAGCACCATCAGACAGGTATAAGTCACCAATCAATGTCTGCTCGGAGTTCTTGTCAAGACCTAGATTTTCGATGTACTCTTTCATAGGGATTAAGTCATCAGAGATGCGGCGCTCGATTGCGCGACCGACGTTCTTAACGATGTCGCTCCACGTTTTGGCTCCTGTTCCAAAGATACCACTGTCAGGAATAATTGATTTACCGGTGCGCGCGAAGTCCAATACGTCTTGGTTATTAGAAGAAGTGTTGCGTGAGAATAAATCTGATTCAGACTCATCATCTAAGTCCCTACCAGTTTCTTCTTTGTACTTGCGTCTGTTCTCTTCTAGGCGAGCTTTGTACTCTGGGTTAATCTCAGCGTCTCCTGTGAACTCATTACCACCTAGCTCATTAAGTAGTAGATTGTACTGCGCATTCTTGTCTGTACGACTGATTCCCTCAGCTTTGTACATCTCATCAACTGAGTTGTAACCTTTACCACGCGCGATGTCTGACATAATCTCAGGGTCAACGTTGAACACGTCGCGCTGGTTAAGTGTACCAAGCGAATCAACGTATGCTCGGACCTGCGCATCTGTCACCGGTTTATTGCCGTTCATAATATCCAAGACAGTCTTGAATGCTCTGCGCATTGCGTCGTACGCCTTGATGATTATGTTGTTCGCTTTACGTTTGAGTTCAACTGGGATGTCGTTAACATCAACATCATAACGGTCTGCGAACACTTTCCAGTTTCCGCTGCGCACTGATGCGTTCATATCAACGATGATTTCTTCTACGTATAGATAAGGTTTACTTGCGTAGTGCTCGGAATCTTCGTTTACTTCCTGATAAGCCTTACTGATTTTTGAGTCAAGCAATTTGCTGATGAACGGATTAGAACGTAGACGCTCGGTCAGATTGATGTAGTTCTCTAGACCAATAGTATTGCGTAGCACGTGGCTTTGCTTGTGTCCTAGCTCGTGGATAATGTTACTCGCAAGTGTTGCGATGTCGTGCTCTAAAGAACGAATGTGGACCTGACTATTGCTTGGGTCATACCACGCTGCGTTATCTACATCCTTATTGAAACCAGGTGCTCGCAAGTAGATGCGTTTGCGTGCTTCACTAGATATTCCCATGCGGTTCGCGATGTTATCCACTAGACGGTTTGAAACATCATACCAACGTTTCTGGCTCTCAGGATTAAGTAAGATAGCCCAGCCACCTGTGTTCGGTAAATCTGATAAATCAGCTTTGCCATTCTCGATGTCTGACATAATCTTCTCTACTTTGACAATCTGCTTGTCGTAGTATTTACTGATTACTTTCTCTACTAACTTAGCTCTCCAACCTTGCTGACGCGGCTTGAACTTATTGATGCTGTATGACACGTCTTTCTGAACGCGTCCTGCCTTGCTCACAGACAAGTTGGTTCCCATCGTTGTGCCTGTTTTAGAAGGAACATACGAGATATTCCCATTGTCTTCGAACGCAACACCATCATATCCTTGCTCGCCTGCCCATTTAGCAAGAGCCAAGCGCTTAGTGCGAGGCAAACTGTTACCTAACCACGGATAGACATTGTCTGCTCGGATGTATGCACCGTGCACGCGTCCGTCGATTTGTGACGCTAAGCGCTGAGCACTTTGTACATCTGTTGTAAACTCAGGGGCATTATTTGTTGTAGCGAGTTTACCGTCTGAGTTCACAATCATAGGTTCTGATGAGAACTTTTTAGAACCGATAGGAGCCGTAGTTGCCATGACAACTAATTCATCGTCAGCTGGGAAACGTTTTGCTACTGCTTTCTTGAACGACTCAGCTTTTCCTGGAGCGTTGAATGTAACTTCATTGTCACCAGCGAAGATGTCAGGTAATCCTGCTTCAGTAACTTCGTCGATGTTCTCTGTTAGATTCTCAGCGAAGTTCTCGTTGACGTTAAACCCGTGGTCGCGGACTTTCCAATAGTCGCTATCGAAGTCCATGTTGCTTTCAAGCTCTGAGTGCTTAGCGCCGAGCTCGGTTAATTGTTTTGATACAGGTTGCGTAGTCTCAGGTTCGACTGTGGGCTCTGGTTCAACCGTAGGTTCCGGTTCAACCGTAGATTCTGATTCAACTGTAGGTTCAACAGTAGGTTCTGGCTCAACAGTAGGCTCAACTGTAGGTTCAACCGCAGGAGTAGGCGCTGGTTCGACCGTAGTCTCTGGTGCAGGAGTAGGTTCTGGTTTGACCGTCATTCGCTCGAGCTGTTTAGCAACCCACGTCGCTTTCTTCTCAGGCTTGCGCTCGCGTTTAGAATTATTACCCTCAAGCTCTGACGCTTTACCAATGAAGTTGCCGTCTGCGTCGTAGTCTTCAGCGGTTCTTTCTTTGAGCATGTTCACTAACAAACGATACTCGTTGCCGTTCAACTCTTTTCTCGCGATTGTTTCGAGCTCAGTCGGTGAGTATTTATTAAGGTTCGCGTTAGCCAGTCCCTCTACTTTCTCACGATTAACATAGGTTACCTTAATCGCTTCTTTAGGTTTAACTTCTTCAGTCTTAGCCGTCGCTACCTCTTCAACTGGTTGTGTAGCAGTTTCAGGCTCGAGCACAACGTTGTTCACACCGTCGTAGTCTGCGTCGTTGATTGCTTCGAATTTCTTACTTCCGCGGATGTGTTTGACTCGCGCTCTGTCAAGAGACGATGAACGCGGCGGCGTGCTATCAGCTGCTGCTTCCTGGTCATTGATGTCGTAGTACTTGTCATTCGTTGCCTTCTTACGAGCTACTGTTTTGGTTATACGCTTACCGTCTGGTTTTTGTAGGTTCGCATCTTCTTGTTCGACAGCTGCTTGGTCGCCTGGCTCATACAATGTATCTTGATTAGCAGCCGTGATGTCACTGTCACCAATCTGCGCTTCAATAGGAGATTTTAAATTCGACGGAACCGTCTCACCTACTTGTGCTACCGCGTCATCTGCGGTCGGAGTGATAGTGTTTTCCATTCCTAATACGTCACGCACGAATCTGCTGTATGGCGTATCTGTCTGAGTATCTAGGATTCCGTACTTCGCGTCAGTCGCAAAGTCCTCAATGTAACGTTGGCGAAGTGACTCAGGTAGCTTACTCGCAGCTCGGTTAAGGTTCTCACGGCTATATCCCAAGTCATTAGTTGCAGGTTCAGTTGCTGCTGGCGCAGTAGGATTGAGTGCCTGCTCAATAGGAGATTCATTCTGAGCCACTGTCTCAGCATTACCATTATGAATAGCATGCAATGCAGAACCAGCACCTGCAGAGATAGAAGAACCAATAACACCACCAAGCGCTGCGGACTCAGCCACTCCTTGATTGAGGTCGCGGCGTGTATCAACTGTGTCTTTAACTGCACTATTAGACAAGCGTTGCTGCCAAGCCTCTGTGCCTGCCTCAACAAGGCCTTCGCGTAGTGCATTATTGATTACTCCACGCTCTGGTGAGTAGGCTAATTGTCCCAATGCTTTGGTCACGATGTTACGACCAGCACCACCTGCAGGAATGAAGCTCGCAGCAGCAGCACCTAATGCAGTTGCTCCTAAGAATTCTCCCCAGTTATCTGATAGAGACGTTGCAACTTCGCGCTTGGCGTCTGCTGGACTCATACCATTATTGATGAGTGTCTGATACATCGGACTGTACTGTTTAAGCTCCTGGTCGGTTAGCTGCATCGTTGTTGTGTAGATGTCATCACGCACAGCACCACCTGATTGGAGGGCACCTGTACCTAATGAAGCTGCCATTAGAGGAACACCTACCGATGCGCCAGCACCAGTGGCCGTTGCAGCAGTACCTGCGATTACACCAGCTGTTGATGGAGCAATGTTACCAAGCAACTCAGCTGCAGCATCCAACGGTCGTTCTTTTAAGTTCTCAGTGATTTGCCATGGGTCATCACCAATTGATGTTCTGAACGCATAGGCATTATCCGCGCGGACGCGGTCTGCTTTAGCAGCATCTGATAAAGCCGCTCGGTGTTCGGCAGCAGCTGCTCGGTTATCATCACCATAAGACGGGTCGAAGAATGATTGAACCTGAGCGACACCAGTTTCAAGACCAGCTGCTAATGAGTTACCAACGTCTTTAAGACCTTGCCAGAACCCAGTCGACTCTTGATTCTCGTAACCCATAACAGTCTGATACATGTCACGTAATGTCTGTACATCTTTGATTTGATTACGCACTTGTCCAATTGCATCAACAGCCACGGCGTGCTGATAAGCTGCGCGCGTGGCTGCATCGTAACCTTGTGTCTCCGCGTAATCGTGCGCGCGTTGACCAATCTCTTTTAGCTCATTGATGAGAGCATTATTTTCAGCTGCTGTTGCTTCTGCTTGGGCAAACGCGAATGCAGCAGCTGGATTCACTACTTTGTTATGCGACATCGAAGACTCCTCTCAATGCATCATTTACTTCCGGTTCAAAAAGCTCATTGCTATCACCGTCACTAAACGCATTAACAATTGCCTGCTCATACATAGCAGGAATATCAGTAAAGGGCGTTTGCTGGACGTTGGCCACTTGGTCAACACTCACAGGTTGGCTGTTCTGAATCTGGTGGGCTTGCTGCGCTTGTTGCGCCTGAGCTCGTTGCTCAGCATCCATGAACAAGGCCGCTTGGCTTTCTTGGTAGCTTGGGTCTGACAGAACTTGCTCAGCTGGGTTCTCGTAGTTCAACGCATAACCTTGCTGAGCACTATCATCTGATGAATCACCATCTTCATATACTGCAGGTTTCCCTGTGGCTGATGCAATGATTTTGTTCATCTTATTCCAACCATGTTTCGGTTGTGAATACTTAGCAGGTGCAGATGGAAAGCTCGCCCAGATGTTACCTGCTTTTTCTACCATGCCTTGATAGTTACCTTCAAGTGCGAGCTCGAGAGCTGACTTACCACCGTTACCACGTGCTTGGTCTAATAACGCTAGGGCTCCAATATCTTGGTTGCGTGGTGAGAAGTCTTTCAGACCGAGGTCTTTTTGTAAATCGTTCCATGTTCCTTTCAAGAACTGATAACGACCAGCAGCACCAGATGAATTTGTGGTTCCATCTTTCTGCTTGAATTTACGTTGGATATTCGGATGACGACTGAAGTCATCAAACGTACCACCACCGAATGTTGTATTGTAATCTGCATTTTCAGATGCAGCAATAATATCCAAGGCACGACGTGCCATTGGGTTATCTAATAATTTTTCATACTTACTAACGGATGCCATAACCGCCTCCGATTGAAGGTGACCAATACATTGTATTTCCTACCGGAACTGGAACCACAGGTGCTGGTGTTACTGGTGCAACAGTTGGTCTGCTAGTATTGAATGCAGCACCAACCTTCTCAGTATTATCCTTGATTGTCGCTTCAGGAGCGTCTGCAACAAATGCTGATGTGATTGAACCAGGCTCTAAGCCGTAAGCTTGCTCTGTGTAAGAACCGAGGGAAGCTAACTGTCTCAGCGCTTGTTCATCACCTGATGATGCAGCCTGGATTAAACCGTTGTCTGTTGCGAATTTTTGGAAGCTCTCTAATGCTTTGACCTTGGCGTTGACTTGCGCGGACACTGCTTTGCCCTCAGCTCCTGCTTTAGCAACCTCCATATTCCACTGATGTTTCTGCTCGTTGAGCTTAGTGTTATAATCGAATTGCGTTGCTGCTTTCTGGTCAAAGTCTTCGCGACCGACTAAGTGAGCACCAACCTTGCTCGCGTTACCAGTGCCTGAGAGAATCATGCCGAGCTCTGCTGGTGAATAAGTGCCGAATGTTCTAACACCATCTGTTACTCGGTATCGACCATCTGCAGTTGGCTCAACAGCATAACCACGCTGCATTACACCATACACCTGTTGGCTATCAAGAGAATGCTCAGGGTTCATAAATGCCTCACGAGCTGCTGTGTTCAAAGCGCCTTGCTGCGCTGTTTGATATAAGTTTGCGCGAGCATAAGGGTCTGCTGTTACATTGAATGCTGATAATGCAGCCTCTTCAACAGGTCTGAAAGTACCGTCGGCATTCTGCATGTACAGAGTTTGAGCACGCACTGCCTCATCGCCACCGAGCAACTTACGGCGGCCGATTTCTGCCTCAGTTGCCTTATAGTGGTTGAGGGCATTTGTCGCTGCCACTTTGCCGTTTTGTGTGTCTGCATCTGCCCACACACCTAATAGGTTTTTCCCATATTGCAGTTGGCTATTTAGCGGCACGAAAGCATTTGAACCAACCAAGAACGGGTCCTGCTTAAACGCTTGTGCACCGCGAGAGATATTACCTACTGCATCTTGAAATCCTGCCATAATTTACCTACCATATTCCTGCAGTTTGCATTCCGACTTGCGCAGGAGCGTAAGCTCCATAGAAGCCTGCCATTGTACCTTGGTTCCAAGCGTTACCAAAGTTTGATAGATTACCGAACGCTGATGCCCATCCAGAATACGGATTGACTTGTTGTCCGGCAATACTTGATAAAGAACTAGCACCTTGTAAAGCTGATGCTGCGACTCCTCTGAACACAGCAGTCCAGTCAAGAACCTCTTTACGTTGTTTATCTTCAATACGTTCTTTGCGAGCTTCCTCATATCTGAATGCTGCATTGATTGAAGACACACGAGCTTTTGCTTCAGCAGCTCTTAACATACGACGACCTGCTCGTGTTGAACCAACACAGTGTGCGGCTTGTTCGCGTTCAAGTTTATCACGTTGTCTTGAGAACTCGCGCGCAGAGTCAATAACTGCTCTGTCCCTCACTGTGTCGTAATCAGCTACGTAACCTGCATCAGCGTCTGCTTTGGCTTTGTTAATCATAGCTGTTTCAATAGGAGCCGCGGTATCGTACCAGTGGTTAAACATCTTGTCAGATTTGTCTTTGATATTTTCCCACGTTTTGTCCAATCTATCTTGTGAGCGGTCAGCTACTTCTTTTTGAAGACCTGCAATATAGAACGCACCAGCTTGTTGAACTGTTGCGATGAGTAGGTTTGTCTTTGCAATAACCTTCATCGCGTTAAAGTACTTACACGCATATTGCATGTGAGCTTCCGCACGCGCAATAGCAGACATATCAGTGATTTTAGAATTGCTGCCTTGAGTCTTTACCTTGAGGTCATCACATGGCTCGACTGTATAATCACCTGATAAGAATGCTTGAGCAGCACCTGCCGCCATTGTTGCTATTGCAGCAACTGCTCCTGTAGTATTTCCACCGGCCATTTTAAAAATCTCCGAATCCGACGACCTCATGGTCGTTGTAGTCATTCTCATAAAGAAGCGCTAATTGCTCTAATGCATCCTCGAATTGCTTGATTAGCTCTTCCACATATAAGTTTTGCTGAGTGGGATTGTAAGGATTGTACAATGATTTATACTTGTTAAATAGTGCACTTTTCTGTGCATCCTTACTTTCTAAACCCCACTTAGTCTCTTCAATGTAATTCTCATAGGGATTAGCCATACTACGACATCGCCCCTATAATTACATCACGATACTCTTCTAAGCCTTTTGATGCACTAACCTTAAGGAAGTCGTACGCCAGAGGTGGCTTAATGAGCAATGGGTTCTTAGCAATATGCGTCAGTATAGCTTCTGTTATTATACCATCTTCTGACCGATTTACGAACACAATTATTTGATTAAGTTGGTCATTTCCTGACCAGGCTCTGAAAAAATGTGTTATGTCCTCGACCATGTAAAGGTTCTCACCTTCTAATACATTGCCTATGAACGTGAGCAGGTTTATTGCGGTCTGTTGTGCATCTGCCTGGTTGTTTATCTTAAGTACTTCATACGCCATTACTGGCCTCCTAATTCATTAACAGATGTTGCAATGTGGTATTCTGTAACTTCACCTTTACCAGATATTGCAACATCAAAATTGATTGTACTATACCCTGCGCGTAGGCGGCGTGGCTTATTGTCAAAAGTAATGTGGTCACCTACAACGATGTGCTCGTCGACCATCTCGTCGCGTTGACGTTTAAGCAAACGATGCACAACATGGAACTCAGTATAGTCACCTACAATCTTATATGCGGTGAACGCTGTGTAACCAGGCGCAATGTATGGCTTGCTCTTCCACTGGAATTCACGCCACTCAAGACCTTCATCAAACTCATAGATGCCATCCTCGAATGCAAACATGAGTCTGTCCTGGTTAGTGCGGTAAACAGCAGTCGGCTTGTCTGATAGCTCAACCAGTGTTGAACTCTCAAACTGCTCATGCACGTTATCTGGCACCTTGAATCTGAACGACATAATATCTGAAAATCCATAATAATAACCGTCATGTACAACACCTTTCAAAGTCCAAGGTGCAATCGCTAACCAATCATCTCGCGAGAAGTATTGAGCTGTTATTACTGTTGATGCGTTGCCTTGCAACATAACTATGCCATCATTAGTAGCATAGAAGCATGCACCGTTATAAGCAGCCGCTGAATCATAGCTTATAATCGGGTGAGTCTCACTTAGCTGTGTTATCTTACGACAACCTTGAGATGTACATGGGCTTTCTATTTCAATCACTGCAGGAACAGAGTCAGTTAATATATAACCTGTAGTCTCAGTAGGTATGAAGCGCAGTGGCTTACCGGTGAATCTTCCGTATCGATACGCCTCAGGCCACGCGTGAGGTTTGAATGGTTCACTCAACCATAACTCACAACCAACTATTGCAGCCAACTGACCATTGTTACAGTACACCAGGTTCTTCGCGTTGTCAGGTAGGTTGTCGTATTCTTCTGTCATGCACTCATCACCGTAGCCTGTACGCGCTTTGTGCAGGAATGTTCCAGTGCCGAATGGAACCTCACCAACTTCTAAGAACACAGGTTCCTGTTCCTTACCGTCAAAGTCTACCATTGTCACTGCGCAGTAAATTCTGACTGAGTCAATCTTGTAGCCTTCAGGAGCTGTTGTCAGAATATTAGACACAACAACATCATCACCATTATGGCATTCGACTAGGTTACTCACTTCTGATGGGATAGATTCTTGGCACGCTGTTCCTTCACCGAGACACGTAACAAGAGTGTAGAAGTACTCGCGCACTTCGCGAGCCATATCGAAATGAGCACCTGTCTGATGAGGCAATGGCTTGAAGTCAATTGCCTGCGCAGTCGGTGTCGTTGTCTCAGGGAAACCAAGTCTCACCCACTCGTTGTTGCAGGCTTTAGACTTGAGGTTCTGTACTGGATGCGGGCCAAGCCCTGTTGCGACGACAATGGAGCATTCGTCTTCGATGATGTCGACTGAGGCCTTACAATTATCCGACGTGATATAGCAGCAGTTATCAACGAATATATACTTGCCTGTCTTATCAGACACTTTCTTATTCGTTCTAAACGGCTTCAACGTGCCATTAGACAAGTCAACATCGAGAATCTTTGTTGCTGAGTTCTCAGGAAGGTTCCGCTCATGCAAGCGCGGAACCAATCCAACGAACCGTGTTAATTTTAACTCGGCCATAATCAACCACCACAGTTACAATCAGGTGGACACTTATCAGCTAATTCAACCATGACGCGCTCTGTGATTCTCTCCGTTGGTCTATGATTAACCGCCTCCGCAAGACCTGTAGATTTCTCACGCTTCTTACCGCAGCACTTGTCCATCATCTTGCAATCTTCTTTACCACAACATTTACAAGTCATATTTTTCTCCAGTATTTTGACGGGTGTTCTGACTGAGGCCCTGTTCTAAAATCACGAGCTACGTCAATCTTAATTGAACTAATACCCTGGTTGAATTTCTTCTCATACATTAGAGCCATTGTTTGGTCTGCGAAGTCATACTTCGTCATCATGAGTATACTCGCTAAAGCACCGTGCACTAATACGTCGTGGTGGCGGTCATATAATAGTTTGTCTATCTCGCATGTGTCCTGCGTAGGTGCTGCGTAGTAGACAATCTCTAATGTTCCTCCGTCGACCTTCGGTGGTTCGTCTAGCACTATTTTGTCAGGCGGGAAGAATCTGAAGCCGTCACAAATACGCAGTGGTTCAAAACATTTCTTACGTTTACAACAACCATCGCGTAGCTCAACAGACTTCACATTCAGAATCTGCTCTGAGCCTGACTCAAGATAATAATCTGTCACGCCTGTCTGTAGTGTAATCTTGATTGTTCTTTCCAGCAGTCGTGATTCACGAGCTACAGTGTATGCTGCCTGGCGGATGTACTCGATTGCAATCGAATCAGGAACCCCTTCAGCAACTAGTGCCACTCGTGGAATAATGGTATCGATGTCGATAAATTCAACATCTCTCTCGTCGTTTCTAAAACAACAAAAGTCCGCTGGTGCGGACTTATTATTGCATTTAGGTCTGATACTTTGGCCACATCCGCAACCCATAATTTCCTACCTTATTTACTAATTTGTTTCTCAACTGCGCCCACATATCCGAGATTTTCTAAGAACGCACGGCGTCTTGCCTCAGATATTGCGCGGCTTGTTTGGCTTTCGTGCTCAGTGCCTAACGCACGGTATACTACGTAGTCGATAATGCTCGAGTATTTTTGTGATACGTACCAAGGAACATCTGCCTCTAAATCAAAAGGAATTTCGCAAGGTCTAATTGCGCATGTTAAACGCGCCCAAGCATCTACACCTGGTTTTAATGGCGGGTGAACCTCAAACTTGTTTTCGCTGTTAGGTAATAGATTGAATGATTTTGGTTTGTCTGTTGCCGAACCAGTACCACAATTTTTCTTACCGAACGCCGTAGCTGCAGCAGTGTTTGTCTTACGTAACTCTTCAATTGTATTGCCATGTGCGTCTGTTAAAGCATCAACAGACAGAATTTTATCACAACAACACGGCTGCTGTAGTTCGCCCTCAGAAAGTTTCACCACCATTGTTTTTTCAAATAGTGCTGGAACGAGTTGGAATAACTCCTCTAACGATTCATTGATGTAATCCGTTAGAATCTCGTCTTCAAACCGGTCTCTGTCTCGGTCGTTTATGTCGATGCGTATACGAGCGAGGACGTCCTTAAGTTTCATAGTGCTTCACCAATTAGTTGTCTAATTCAATTTCGCCGCCAGTCGCCTGACCACGTTTACCCTTAGTTGCCGCTACTGGTTCACCGTTCTCGTCAACTTCGTGGATGTAGTCTGACTTCGAGTTTGAGCGTAACAATTTAGCAGTTACTGGGTCTGTCACATCGAACTCAATGCCATTGACGTGAGACGCAAATACTGAAGTTGTTTTTTCCATTTTCATAATCCTTCTAAAAAGGCCCACCGGTTAAGTTGGCCACAAGTTATTATACGTTGTAACCGTACACTTCGAATACGCGTGAGAACAAGTATTCACCATGCTCAGTTAAACCTTCAGCTGGAAGTGAAGTGATTTCTAATTCAATCGCGTTCACTTTGTCGGTGTAGAAACCGCCAACTGTGTTTGCATATACAACTGTTGTACGTTGTAAAGCTTTCTCATCAACAGTCACAGGGTCTGCTAATGTAGCTTCTTCAGGAGCTGCTTGAGCTGCTTTGATGCCACGGCAGACTTCGTCGTACTCAGATTTGTAGACGAAAACTTTCTCAGCATTTTGAGCACCACTTAATTCAACAGCAGGTTGAATTTTGAAACCAAGACCCGCTACTACTTCGCGAGCATCAACTTGCACAGCTGTTACGCGTGAGTGGTTAGGGTTTAAGAAGATACGTAGCTTGTCGCCAACTTTTAAATCTTCTGGGCCTTTACCGTAGCGTAAGCTTAAACGGTTCAATAAAGTTTTTAAGTCAACTTTATCACGGTAGTTGTATGCACCGTCAACACGGTTATCAGGTTGAGCTACAAATGGAAGATTTGTGTCAGGGTCATGGTCTGCACAGTTACCTGATGGGCAACCGCAGCTAGCACCTAATTGTGCACGCATTGTGTTGGTGTTTTTACCACCTGCATATAAGTTATAAATAGCCATGGGTCACGCTCCTTAGTCTAATACTACTGCAAGAACTGCAACGCTGCGACCAGAAAGAACCGCAGTGTCGAATGTATAGTTACCGATTAAGTAAATATCGTTCAATACAGTGTCCCATTCTAAGTAGCGTAAATCAGATGGGCTTGCGATATGCTCTGGGTTAGCAATGATTACATACTCAACTGTACGGCCGTTTGGTAATTTACGACGCGGCATGTATAAGCTTGAGTACACTTCGAAACCGAATACTGGGTGCAAGATGCCTGAGATATTCGGGTTGTTGTCTGGGCAACATAAGTTTGCACCAGTAGCGGCTTGCTCAGAACGTAAGCGAGTATAGAAACCAGGTGAAGCAACAACACGTAATTGTGATGTGCCACACATGATACCAGCTTCCATTAACGCTAATTCAGCGCGCTCTAATGCAGCTGTCGCAGAGATTTTGCCTTGGCCTTTACCAATCAATAATGGATTAGTAACAGAACCTAAGTCGATGTTGTGTGATTGTAAACCAGCTTTGTTACCTTGGTTGAATGACGCAGCTTGTGAAACAATCATACGGAAGCCGTAGCCTTCAGATAAGTTACGTAATGCTAAACCAAGCATTTTTTCGTAGCCATCTTGTACTTTCTTCCAGTTATCTGCGATTGATAACGCTTCAGCACGGGAGAACTTTTTCTTGATGTCAATATCTTGGCAGATAGTGATTTCACCAGAACGGAATGGGTTATCAGGTTCCCATGTTTCACCGTTGAATTGGTTACCAGTGAACTGGCCAACTTCGATACCTTCTAAGATTGTGTAGTGCGCAACAGGTGCACGGTCTAAACCTAAGCTTTGGATTGTGTAAGCCGGGTTAGAAATTTTAGCAAGGGTTGAACAGTTAATTGCTTCAGAAATTACGATGTCTGTTACGTGGTCCGGGATATATAGACCTTCAACACCTTGATAATCTGCAGCCTTATTTTTAAATGCATAAGACATGTGTTATACCTCAAATTTAGTTTGCTTCTTCGTGTCCTGCCAAGTACTCACGAAGTCCTTTAGTATCACCACGAACTTTAAACTGATTGAGCTTAATGTGGAACTCTTCAGAAGAAACTTTCTTCTTACCATTTCCACTTGGTCGCGTATACGCAGGAGTCGTATTACGAGGAGGGACTGTTGGGTTGTCGACAGGTTCACCTTGAGCCTGATTCTTAGAAGCCTTATATTCACTGATAAGGTCTGCAATGAATCCGATGCGAGACACATCACGCTTCGCTCCAATATCGTCCATTACAGATAGCGCAGTATTGCCGAACCAGTCGGTCTTACCGCTCGCGTATTGGATGAAGTCCTCATCAGCTCTTAATATATGAGCCTCAGGAATCTTACTTCTAACAGAACTTGCCCACTCTCTTTCAAGTGACTGAGCGTTAATATCCTGGAATCGCTTATCGATTTCTGCGGTGACGTCAACTGGTGGGGTAGCCGGTCGAGCCTTAGCAATAATCTTAGTTAATAAGTCGGTTGCGTCGTCTCCGAAAGTATCAGAAAGTTGTCTCTTCTCTTCTTCAGATAGAAAGTTTTCTTGCTCTTTGCGTTGATACGCTTCAAGACGCTTGCTCGCTTCTTCTAATTGCTGTTGCGCTCGTTGAGCTCGTTCCTCTGCTTCTTTCGCTCGGTTCTGAGCTGTTAACGCTTCAACTGCAATACGATTTCGCTCTTCGCGTTCTGCGCGAAGTTCTTCTTGCGTCTTAGTCAAACGACCTTTCCAGGCGGCAGCATCATTAGCTTCCTTGTTTGGGTCAACTTGGGGTTCAGGACTGTTTCCATCAGGTTGAGGTACAGTGGCTGGTGGTGTTTGGTCTTGATGCTCTTCTGCTGCACGACGTGCTGCTTCGATGCGGTCACGTCTGAACTGCGGTACACTTGAATTTGTCATTGTTAATTTTCCTTAGTGGTTTCAATGAATTGCACTAGTATTTGCGCACACTATTTTCTTTATGTGGCGCTTGTTGTTTATCTTCAAAGATTAGCTTAGCAATGGTAGCCACTGCATTAGCAGTCATTATGTCTGCATCTCTTACAGAGACATCAGACTCGAACCGCTGCTCACTTAGAAGATGGTGATAATATGAATACAGAAATTCTTCTAATGCTGCCGACACTGAATTGTTCTTTGACAGCAGCGAGCGTAGATTTTCTAACTCCGGGCGCGCGTCACGTGGATTCGCTATGCGTGCCCATAATGGAGCTTTTGTGTTAGCAACGCGTACATCCACTCTTTGCCGCCTTATGAGCAGAAGATACAGTGTTTATTGTGCTATTGATAATAGAACGCACACGACTCGTTGAATCTTGTACGCGGCCTGTATGGACCTCTTTCGCCTTAGCGAATTCTGGGCTAGGCCCGCCCATTGTTTTTTGACGCATGGTAACTCCTAACAAGTTTTACGTTTAACAAAATCATCATAAGCTTCAACCACCGCGGTGTCGCCATTCTCTGACTCATACAGGAACATGTAATGACCTGCATCGTCAATAATGGCGGTCGGTGATTGGTCGGTCAAAACTACTTGCTCACCACAGCGAACATAAGGCAATTGCCCAATAACAACTACATCGCCTGGTGGTTGCGGACCGACACAGCAATCCTCAGATTTTGACCACGAGTCAGACCCAGTGTTTCCGAGTCTGACCATCATAACTTTCACTTTATCACCTGGAGCTATACTCCAGGCGACTAAGCGTTTAGGGGTGTTCAATACGTCAACCACTTGGCTCGTCGTGTTTGCTTGATTTAGCTGGAACACATTACCGTTGAAGTTGCTGGCTCGTACACTCTGGGCCTCCTTGGTTTTTGGTTCAGCTTCAATTACTGAGCGAACTGTTCTGATTGACATATTGACCACCTTATTTCTGTTTAATCTGACGAACGATTAAACCGATAACACCAAGACCTGTAATGAACCATGGCTTCCATTGTTCAGGTAACAAGTCTGCGATTGGCTGGACTGTTTCGTTTAAGACAGGTGTCACTACGACACCTGCTAAAACCCAGTTAGACCAAGAACGAATTGCATCTTTAAATTTAAAAAACTGCATCTGATACTCCTACTAGTACATGATTCCGTAGCTTTGAGCCGTTTTCTTACCAGAAACGCCGCTAGCAATAACATCTGCAAGAAGAGTGCGCTCATTCCAGTGTAACGTAGTATCTGTGTTGTTGACTGTTTTACCGAGTGCAGCAGTACCTGGCTCAGGACCTTCAAAACGTTGTCCAATATGTAATTGACCTTGTGACTCCACATACACGAATGGACCTTTCGAGTAATCAACCACTGTACGGTCTAAAATAATCATATTGTCGTATGAACCAATTTGGATTAAACCACCAGTGCCACAGGTAATTTCACATCCACGGAAGTGCATTTTAACGTTGCCTTCTGAGAACCCAAAGATGCCTGCAATAGGTT
>ERZ1674055.81-NODE-82-length-20723-cov-21.095123_pt1 | contig 20723 bp, 10 predicted proteins | sample MGYA00581121_ERZ1674055 | MGnify/ENA primary metagenome ERZ1674055 (study PRJEB41354, sample SAMEA4873334) | human saliva metagenome | biome: human-associated habitat [ENVO:00009003]; feature: mouth environment [ENVO:08000002]; material: saliva material... | reverse complement strand
AACACCCGCGTGCTGTGCACCGCATCCTTCACCGAGGGCGTGCCGCGCTGGCTCAAGGGCGAGGGCAAGGGCTGGGTGACCGCCGAGTACGCCATGCTGCCGCGCGCCACCAACACCCGTTCTTCGCGCGAGTCGCTGAAGGGCCGCGTGGGTGGCCGCACCCACGAGATTTCCCGTCTGATTGGCCGCTCCCTGCGCGCGGTTATCAACATGGAGGAGCTGGGCGAGAACACCATTGTGCTCGACTGTGACGTGCTGCAGGCTGACGGCGGTACCCGCACCGCCTCGATTACCGGCGCGTACGTGGCCCTGGCCGACGCTATCGCCTGGGCGAAGGAGCAGAAGATTATCTCCGCCAAGGCGAACCCGCTGATTGATTCGGTGTCCGCGATTTCGGTGGGCATCATCGACGGCACCCCCATGCTTGACCTGCCCTACACCGAGGACGTGCGCGCAGAGACCGACATGAACGTGGTCGTCACCGGTAGCGGCAAGTTCGTGGAGGTTCAGGGCACCGCCGAGGGCGCCCCCTTCGACCGCGAAGAGCTCAACAGCCTGCTCGACCTGGCCCTGGAGGGCACCGCAGAGCTGGCCCAGATTCAGCGCGAGGCCCTGAAGAACGACTAACCCGCACGGCGCCCCACCCCGCACCGTGTGCACCTGTTGCAAAGGAGAAACCATGGCAGAAGCAAAGATTGTTCTGGCAAGCCACAACAAGGGCAAGCTCAAGGAGCTGCGCGAGATTCTGCGCGGCCACATCGACGGCCTGGACGTTGACACCCAGGTCGTGGATGCAGCCAGCGTGAACGCACCCGATGTTCCTGAGACCGGTGTGACCTTTGCTGAGAACTCCCTGCTCAAGGCTCGCGCGGTCGCCCGGGCAACCGGCCTGATTGCTATTGCCGACGACTCGGGCCTGTCCGTGGACGTGCTCGGCGGCGCCCCCGGCATCTTCTCGGCCCGCTGGGCCGGCCGCCACGGCGATGACACCGCGAACCTGAACCTGCTGCTGGCTCAGCTGAGCGATATCGCTCCGGAGCACCGCGGCGCGAAGTTCTGCTGCGCGGCCTCGGTGGCCTCCCCGGACGGCTTCGAGGCGGTTGAATACGGCGAGCTACCCGGCGAGTTGCTGACCGCACCGGCGGGGGAGGGTGGCTTTGGCTACGACCCGATTCTGCGCCCCGTGGAGCTCAACGGCGAGAACGCCCTCTACGAGGGCAAGTACGCCGGCCAGTCCTGCGCGCAGATTCCCGCCGAGATCAAGAACTCGATTAGCCACCGCGCGCGTGCTTTTGAGGCGCTGATTCCGCAGATTGCTGCGGCTCTGGCCTAAAACCGTCACCGGGGCGTTACAGCTTGTTTGCTGTGCCTGACATCTGTCGGGTATCTGCCTGGCGGAGGGGCGAGTGCGATTTATTCGTACACCGCGGCCAAAATCCCCCATACGAATACCACTTAAAGGCACAATAGGTAAAGAAGCTTTACCTCAGGGTTAGTGACACCAAAGAGACTCGTCTGCTGAAGGTACCTTCGGCAGACGAGTTTTGTTGTTGAAAAGCACTTCAACGGAGCATCTGCCTGATGCCTGCTGCCACCGACCCCGGTAGAAAAACCTGCCGCGAAAGAGAACGCACCGATGTTCATCCTTCTCTTGCTGATGGCGCTGATGCTTGCCGTCGCCCTCTGGTCCTACTCCTACGTGTGGCGCGGCCTCAACCGCCGTGTTATCGCCGCCGTCAAGGTGGTCGACCCCATGATTACGCTCGGCCCGTACGCCATGGTGGCCTGGGCGGGGTTGATGGGCATCATCGCCACGAATATGTGGGCGACCGGTACCCTCCAGCTGGTGCTGAGCGTGGTGTTGTGGGTGATTGTTGCCGGTACTCTCGGCTGGGCTGGTTTTTGGCTCCTCATGCACTGCCTGGGCGGCCAAACCCCCGGCAAGCGCCCCATGTGGTGGCGTGAGGCTGTTGCCGCGAAGTTCGCCTGGCGTAACCTGTCCCGTATGCCCGCCTACCTGGGCGCTCGCACCAGCATCCTGCCGGTGGAGAACCCGCACCTGACCAAGCCGTACTCGGGCTCGTGGACTCGCCCGCTCGGTGCGACCATGCCCGGGTACAGCTCCAACGGTGAGTTTATTGAGGGCTTTGACGAGTTCGGTCGCAAGATGCCGCGCCTCTACCCGGTGGGCCCCGAGCCGACTATTTTTGAGATGGCGCGCTGGGGTAAGTCGGTGAGCTCCGATCAACTGCTGACGACCTTCCTGCCGACTGCGCCGTTTGAGCGTCTGCGTCTGCCCGGCACCATTACCGGCCCCTTCACCTTTGCGGGGGAGGTGCCGCACGGTGCGGTGACGAAGTGGCCTCGCCGTAGCGGTGCGAACCGCGCCTTCGGCTCCTACGCTCGTCTGGGCGAAATCACCGAACGTAAGGTTGAGCTGCTGGTCGACCACCGCATCATTGCGGCACTGCAGACCACCCGCGAAAGCTACGAACGCCGACACAGCTGGATGCTCGCCTTCACCGATATCGCAGACGGCGACTTCACGATGGACGCCGACGAGAACGGCAACCTGCGCATCACCTTCGGCACCGCCACCGAGGGCTACGAGACTCCGTGGGTCTTCACGAGCACCCTGAAAGACAGCCCCCGCCTGCGCCGCAAGGTACGCCACGCCATGAGGGAACGCCGCGTGCTCAAGCAGAGCAGCGGCGAGCTGATGGACTGGTACTTCGTGCCGAAGCTCAGCGAGTTCCCCCACGGCCCGGTCACGAATGAGCTTCCCGAAGAGTTCTACTTCAAGTCCAATATCATGGTCACGAACCGTCACGAGAGCTCCTCGAAGGCCACGGGCGAAGCACACTAGCGGGGTGAACGTGGGAACCACGCACGGCACCATCGGTGACCGTCCTGACCACCCTTTTCCCCAAGCCACGCTAGAATAGAGTTCCGAACGTTGAACGCTCTGCGGGGCACGACACGCGTCGTGCCCCGCATCCGTTCTGCCTAGTAGCACGTGAGCCGGGCCTTCACTCCGCCCTGCGTGCGGCGCGCGTTCACCACCGCAGACATATTCACCCGAAAGGAATCCCGTGGCGTCCTCGAACTACACCGCTCGCAACCTCTCCGTTCTGGAAGGTCTTGAAGCAGTCCGCAAACGCCCGGGCATGTACATCGGCTCCACCGATTCCCGCGGCCTCATGCACTGCCTCTGGGAGATTATCGACAACTCGGTGGACGAGGCGCTCGCCGGCTTCGGCCAGTCCATTCAGGTGATTCTCTACCGCGATGGTTCGGTGGAGGTTCGCGACGACGGCCGAGGCATCCCCACGGATATTGAGCCGCGTACCGGCCTATCCGGTGTGGAGGTCGTCTTCACCAAGCTTCACGCCGGCGGTAAGTTCGGCGGCGGTTCCTACACCGCCTCCGGCGGTCTGCACGGTGTGGGCGCATCCGTGGTGAACGCGCTGTCTTCGCGCCTGGATGTGCAGGTGGACCGCGGTTCGAAGACCTACCAGATGTCGTTCCGTCACGGTATTCCCGGCCACTTCGATTCGGGCCGTACCCCCAAGCCCGATGACCCGTTCACCCCCGCATCAGAGGGCACCGACGCCCTGCAGATTGTGGGTAAGGCGAAGCGCGGTGTGACCGGCACCCGCGTGCGCTACTGGGCTGACCCGCAGATTTTTACCCCCGACGCCAAGTTCAGCTACGAGGACCTGGTGGCTCGTGCGCGCCAGACCGCGTTCCTCATTCCGGGCCTGCGCATCTGTATTCGCGATGAGCGCCGGCTGCCCGGCACCCCCGGCGAACTGGAGGCACACGAGGAGGTCTTCCAGTACGACGGCGGCATCAGCGAGTTCGTGGAGTTCCTGGCGCACGACGAGCGCGTCACCGACATCTGGCGTTTCAGCGGTAGCGGAACCTTCACCGAGACCGTGCCCGTGCTGGGGGAGGACGGCCGCTCGCAGCTGACTGATGTGGAACGTGATTGCGAGGTGGACGTTGCCCTGCGCTGGGGCATCGGCTACGAGACCACGATTCGCAGCTTCGTGAACATTATTGCCACCCCCAAGGGCGGTACCCACACCGCGGGCTTTGAGCAGGGCCTGCTGCGCGTGATGCGCAAGCATCTGGCCGACAACGCCCGCAAGTACAAGGTGGGTAACGACAAGATTGAGAAGGACGACGTGCTCGCGGGCCTGACCGCCGTGCTGACCGTTCGTCTGGCCGAGCCACAGTTTGAGGGTCAGACCAAGGAGATTCTGGGCACCCCGGCGGTTCGCCAGATTGTCTCCAAGGTGGTGGGCGATGCCCTGAAGGCCCGCCTGGAATCGACCGCCCGCGCGGAGAAGGCGCAGGCTACGGCTCTGTGCGAGAAGGTCGTCTCTGAGATGAAGACCCGCATCTCCGCGCGTATTCACAAGGAGACGCAGCGCCGCAAGACCGCGCTGGAGTCTTCATCCATGCCCACTAAGCTGGTGGATTGCCGTTCGACGAACGTCGAACATTCCGAGCTGTTCATTGTGGAGGGTGATTCGGCGCTGGGTACGGCGCGTCTGGCTCGTTCCTCCTCGTACCAAGCCCTGCTGCCGATTCGCGGTAAGATCCTGAACACTCAGCGTGCCTCGGTGACCGATGTGCTCGCGAACGCCGAGTGCGCGGCGCTGATTCAGGTGATTGGTGCCGGTTCGGGCCGCACCTTTGACCTAGAGTCTGCCCGTTACGGCAAGGTCATCATGATGACCGATGCGGACGTTGACGGCGCGCACATCCGCACCCTGCTGTTGACCCTGTTCTACCGTTACATGCGCCCGCTGATTGAGGCCGGTCGCGTGTACGCCGCGGTTCCGCCCCTGCACCGCGTGGAGGTGGTGCGCCGCGGTAAGCCGAACGAGATGGTGTACACCTACTCCGAGAAGCAGCTGCACGAGCTGCTGGATTCTCTGCGGGAGCAGGGCGTGACCTACAAGGAACCGATTCAGCGTTACAAGGGTCTGGGTGAGATGGACGCCGACCAGCTGGCCGAGACCACGATGGATCCGCGCCACCGCATGCTGCGCCGCATCCGCATCGAGGATGCTGAGGCTGCCGAGCGCGCCTTCTCGCTGCTGATGGGTTCCGAGGTGGCTCCGCGTAAGGAGTTCATTATCGCCGGCGCGCATCAGCTGGATACCGAGAACATCGATATGTAGCGGTTCTTCCCGTGTGTGTTTGCGTGTGTATTTTCTTGCGAGACTCGTGGAAAACATGCTGACGATTTGTCATAAAGTGGGAATTTTCTATGATTATTGTCACAATAGATTTCACTACGGCGCAAAAAATCAGTATTTTTGATGCAAATTTAATGAATCGGCACTGAATAACTATTGTGTCAGTTTCGATAAATCCGTCACCAAAATCTTGCAGACATCGCAATTTACTGCAAGGTTTGAGGGAGGGGTTGGAAAAGGCTTCCGTACTCCGGATGGTGACAGGCTGTTTCTAAACCGTCTCACCTCGGTATTTGCTGATAACGTGCGATGAACCTTTATCGAAACGTCAAACATTTAACGCCCAGTCGGCACACAGGTGCCTCACAGCCTTCAAAGAAAAACCTGTACCGTAGATGGGTGAGAGACACTGTGTCAGTAACTCTCGCACTCCCTTCACTGACGGGGGAGTGCCCGATTCTGGCGCACGCGCATATCAGTACACACATAGTAAGGACCTATCAATGGATCCCCTTGATTTTGGTAGGTGGCAGTTCGGTATCACCACCGTCTACCACTTCTTCATGGTTCCGCTGACCCTGGGTCTGGGCCTTGTAGTGACCTACCTGTACATTTGCTACGTTCGTACCAAGAAGGACGAATACAAGCGAATGACGAAGTTCTGGGGCAAGCTGTACCTCATTAACTTCGCCATGGGTGTGGCCACCGGTCTGGTTCAGGAGTTCCAGTTCGGTATGGCATGGAGTGAATACTCCCGCTTCGTGGGCGACGTCTTCGGCGCCCCGCTGGCTATGGAAGGCCTCTTCGCGTTCTTCGTCGAGTCGACCTTCCTGGGCCTGTGGATCTTCGGCTGGGATCGCCTCAAGCCCGCAGTCCACGCCTTCTCGCTGTTCATGGCTGTTCTTGGCTCCTGGATTTCCGCCTTCTTCATCCTGGTGGCAAACTCCTGGATGCAGCACCCCGTCGGCGCAGAAATGATTGACGGTCGTCCCCGTATGACCGACATCGGCGCCGTGCTGATGAACCCCACCGCATGGGTCACCTTCCCGCACGTCATCACCGCATCCATTCAGGTTGCCGGTGGCTTCCTGGTCGGTATCGCCTGGTACAAGCTGTGGCGCCGCCGCAAGGACGGCATTGACAAGGTCGTTGACGGCAAGGTTGTCGTTGGTGAGTCCGACAAGGGCGCACGCGACAAGAAGGACTTCCAGGTTTGGCTCAAGTCCCTGCGCCTGGGCGCAGTGGTGGGCCTCATCGGCTTCGCTGGTGTTGGCGCATCCGGCCACATGCAGGCACAGATGATGATTCACGAGCAGCCCATGAAGATGGCTGCCGCCGAGGCCGCCTGCCACGACGGTACCTCCTTCTCCGTGCTGACCGTTGGTGAGCTTGGCGCTCAGAGCTGCGACAAGATTCACACCATCATCGAGGTTCCCGGCGTGCTGTCCTTCCTGGCACACGACAACTTCAACACCCCGGTGAAGGGTATCCAGACCCTGGTTCCCGAGTACGAAGCTAAGTACGGCACCAACCTGCCCGATAACCCGCTCTACGGTGAGCGTGCAGGTCAGAAGATTGATTACCTGCCCTCCCTCGAGGTCTCCTACTGGGGCTTCCGCGGCATGATCGGTCTGGGCGCAGTCGTCGTTCCCTTCTACCTCTACGCACTGTGGGTTACCCGTAAGAAGGGCGTGGGCACCGTCCCCGAGTCCAAGCTGCTCAAGAACGTTGCCGTCTGGTCCATCCTGGCTCCCTTCTTCGCAATTGCACTGGGCTGGATCTTCACCGAAATGGGCCGTCAGCCCTTCGTGGTTGTCCCCAACCTTGAGGGCGATCCCGCAATCCGCCTGTACACCGCAGCAGCTATCTCCCCGGGTGTTTCCGGTGAAGAAATCCTCTTCTCCCTGCTCACCCTGGGCCTGCTCTACGGCGTGCTGATGGTGGTTGAGGTTTACCTGCTCATCAAGTACGTCAAGGCCGGTGTGGTTGCTGCAATGCCCGAGCTGGTTCAGTCGCACCACGAGGACGAGTCCAACGACAAGTCCAAGCGCGACGTGCTGGAGTTCGCCTACTAGGCGGGTAAGGATTGATTCACCATGAACTTTGATTTCAATATCTTTGCCGGTCAGCCTGGCCTGCCCACCCTCTGGTTTGTTGCCATTGGCGTCTTCCTCATCATGTACATGATCCTGGACGGTTTTGACCTGGGTGTCGGTATGCTGATGGGTTCCAAGTTCGCAAAGAACGAGAAGGAACGCCGTCTGCTGCTGAACATCATCGGCCCCGTCTGGGACGGTAACGAGGTGTGGATTGTGTCCGGTGGTGCTGCTATCTTCGCGGCATTCCCCATCTGGTACGCAGCCCTCTTCTCGGCTCTGTACATCCCCCTGACCCTCGCGCTGGTCTTCCTGATTCTGCGCGTGGTCGCAATTGAATACCGCGGTAAGAAGAACGACGAGAAGTGGATCCGTAACTGGAACATCGCTCTGTCCGTCTCCTCCTTCTTCATCGCTCTGCTCGTGGGCGCGCTGCTGGGCCTGACCTCCATGGGTCTGCCCATCAACGAGAACGGTGACCGCGTTGGCGGTGCCTTCGCCTGGATTTCTCTGCCCGTCCTGCTGGGCGGCCTGGGCTTCGTGGGCTTCGCTCTGGTTCAGGGTCTTGCCTTCGTCGCTCTGAAGACCGACGGCGATATCCGCGACCGTGCCCGCAACACCCTGGTGCGCTGGGCTCCCGTCCTGCTGCTGCCGATCGTCGCATGGGTTCTGACCCTGGACTTCACCAGCGGTAACGGCATCTCCTGGCTGTGCACCATCCTGGCTGTTGTTGCCGTTCTGATTGCTTGGGTCTCCGCTAAGGGCGGCCGCGAGGGTCGCGCTTTCGCCGGCCTGTCCGTGTTCGTCGCACTGGGCGCACTGGCAATCTTCACCGCAATGTACCCGAACGTGCTGCCCTCCACCCTGGACCCGGCATACTCGCTCACCATTGCGAACGCATCCAGCTCCGAGTACACCCTGGGCGTTATGACCTTCGTGACCTGCCTTGGTCTGCCGGTCGTGTTCGTCTACCAGGCTTGGACCTACTGGGTCTTCCGTAAGCGTCTGCACGTGGATCACATCCCCGAGGCTCACGACGCTACCGAACTGGCTGAACTGCCGACCAAGTAGCATGTAGCTGATTGAAAATCCCCCGGATTTCTCTTGCGAGAAGTTCGGGGGATTTTTTGTATTTGCGGGGAGAACACGGATCCAAGGTAGGTGAGAAGAGAATTCATAAAAATTTTTGGTGCACACCCCCCCCCGAAATTCGAGCGCGACAGGGAGCGGAACGTGTAATGTGGTGAGCAACTCACTCCTATGAAAGGTGTTCAACGATGAAATCTCTCAACCGCCGCACCGCCGCTCCTCGTACCGGCACGAGCCGCCGCCTGCTCGCCACGGGTGCCCTGCTCTGTGTCGGCATCATGCCCCTGAGTGCTTGCTCGCTCTTCAACCCGCCGCTGGAACGCGACGAAAGCGTCCACGCCATCTTTGACGCGGAGCAGGACATCGTGAAGATGCCCCTGGACGATTACACCTACTACGAGCGCACTCACTACGAATACACGGCCTTTCAGATTGCTATGAAGCAGTGCTTTGCCGAACACGGGCAGAACTACACCATCCAGGCTCCCTACTCTGAGGGTGCGCCCCGCGGCGAGATGGGGCGAAAGTACGGTCCCTGGAATGTCGAGTACGCCCAGAAGTACGGTTTTCAGAAGCGAGACCCCAACAACGCAGCCGCCCCCATCTCCTATAACTCGGGGGAGAGCATGAGCCCCGAGGACAAGCTTCGCACCGAATGCTACCCCAAGGCCCGCGAGACCCTGGAGGCCGCGGTGCCCGAAGGTAAGAGGCCCGAGAATGAAGGGCAGTCCACAAACAGTCGTATCTCTACCGAGGCGGGTAACGCTGTGTACGGTAGCAAACTGCACCGCGAGCTCGAAGAGAAGTGGAAGCAGTGCGTCTCAGACCGCGGCCTCACCCCTCGCTCGGCAGGCTCCGTCGCCGAGGAAACCCCGCTGGCTGAGCAGCTGAGCAAGAACGACGGATTCAACAAGCCCGCCTCCGAAGAAGAGATTCGCATCGCCACCATCCAGGCCGAATGTAACCAGCAGGTCGGCATGAGCAAGCAGCTCTACGACCTGGAAGCTCAGTACCAGATGCCGCTCATCCGCAAGTACCAGTCGCAGCTTGAACAGGAGCGCCAAGCCGACCGCGACCGCGACGAGAAGTTCAAGCAGTACGTTCTGGATCACCAGTAAACCGGGGCACTAAAAGACAGCGCACCGAAAGACGGCGCTAAGAAATAGGCAGCGCAGAGAAATAGACAGCGCTGACACAGTTCAGAAAGACACCGCCATGACCACTCACACGAAAAACCAAAACAGCGGGCACCGCTTCAGCGAACGCATCGCCCGACCCCGCGTGCTCCTGCTACTCGCAATCCTCGCCATTGGCTCGCTCATGCTGTCCTTCTACCTGGGCACCCGCTACGCAGCCACCGGACCCGACCCGACCGTGCAGGCGAAAACCGTGATCCCGGTCTGGGCGAAGGTCGAAGAACGCACCGTCAGCGAGGGCCTCGCCATTGCCGGAACCACCAAGGCCGGGGAGACCGCCCCGATTAGCGCGCGCACCAACGGTGAACCGGTGCTCGTTTACCAGAACCAGAAGCCCGGTAACGTGCTCAAGGCCGGTGACTTCATCGGCATTATTGGTGCCGACCCCGTCTTCGTGCTGGAGGGGCCGCTGCCGCTGTACCGCGACCTCAACCTGGGCGATAACGGCGACGACGTGCTCGCCTTCCAGAAGGCACTGAACTCCGCCGGGTACGCCACCGCTCAGAGCGGCACCGTCACCGAAGACACCCTCGACGCCGTCACGCGCCTGCACCGCGCGCACCTGACCGGCGTGCCCAGCGAAGGGGTCACCAGCATTGCCCGAAGCAACTACGCGATTCTGCCCGCCGGTAGCCACACCGTCACCGCAGTTGCGGCGGTCGGCCAGCTCATTAGCGACGGCAACCCCATCGCGAGTGTAGAAACCAGCGAACCCTACGTGGAATCCAGCGTTGAACTCGCCGTCGCCAACAAGCTCAAGGTCGGCGACCACGTTAGCCTGCGTACTTCCACCGGCAGCGTGGAGGGCACCATCACCAGCATTGGTGAGCTGCAGAACGACCCCTCCAAGGGTGCGGCAAAGAGCGTGCGATTCAGCGCCGACGACCCGAGCAAGCTCACTCCGGGGCAGAGCGCCTCCATCACCAGTAAGGGCAACACCTCAACCACCCTCGCCGTGCCGACTACCGCGGTACGCCAGGACTCCCAGGGCACCTACGTGCTCGTTGAAAAGGGCGGAAGCTCCACCTCGACCAGCAAGGATGTGCCCGCCACCGAACGAGTCAATGTTGAGGTTCTGCGCACCGCCGGCGGATATGCCGCAATCAACGCGAACCTCAGCACGGGACAGAAGGTGCTTGTCTCATGAGCCGCCGTAAGATAACCCCAGACACAAGCCCGGGACGTGCGCCTACAATTGCGCCCAACGTAGCGTCCGCAGCTACACCTGCCGCCGGGCTCGGTACCGCGCCCGCTATCGAAATGCACGGCATTACCCGTGTTTTCGAGGGGAGCGAACGACCCGTCCTCGATCGTCTCGACCTGGTGGTCGAACGTGGCGAATTCCTCGCCATTATCGGGCCCTCCGGATCCGGTAAATCAACCCTGCTCAACGCCATTGGCCTGCTCGATACTCCCACCAGCGGAACCTACAGCCTCTTCGGCAAAAACACGGAAGGACTCAGCGACAGAGAACGCGACGAAATGCGCCGAGACCACCTCGGCTTCATCTTCCAGTCCTCAAACATGCTGCTGGATGAAACCAGCACGACCAACGCCTCCATGGGCCTGCGCGTGCAGGGCGTACCCTACGGCGAGCGCCTGCAACGCACCGAAGAAACCCTAGAATTTCTGGGGTTGAGCGACCGCGCCAGCATCCGCACCCGCTACCTCTCCGGCGGTGAGAAGCAGCGTTGCGCCATTGCTCGCGCCCTCGCCACACGCCCGCCGCTGATTCTTGCCGATGAGCCCACCGGCAACCTGGACAGCCACAATAGCGCCAAGGTCATTGAGATTCTTCAGCGCATTAACGCGACCGGCTGTACCGTGCTGGTGATTACCCACGACCCGGAGGTTGCCGCCGCCGCCCGCCGCGTGATCCGCATTGAGGATGGGCGGCTGCACGAGCAGAGCCGCGCCGACTTGGCTACGGTGCCGGTCGCTGCGGTGCCGAGTGCTGAGGCTGCACCGGCTGCAACGGACACCCCGGCAGAAGCCACGGTAGGTGCCCCTGTAGACGCCTCCGCCAGCCTCGCACCGGGGGAGAAGCCCGCTACGCATCGCCGCGGAAGCTTCCTCACCGACGACAGCATCGAGGCAATCTCGGCGCTCACCTCACGACCGCTACGCACCCTGCTGCTGGGCCTGTCCTTCGCGCTGGGCGTGGGCGGACTCATCAGCGCCTCCGGCATGAGCGAATCCGCCAGCTACCAGGTGAACCAGCGCCTGCTCGGATCCGAACAATCCACGCTCTACATCAGCGACAGGGACAATGACCAAAACATGCTCGGAACCTACCGGCAGGGTGAATCCGCGCAGAATGTTGCCGACCGCATTAGCGCGCTGGACTACGTGAAGAACACCGGATTCGTCAGCAGCGTGGCGCCCGCCGACGTGCGAATCACCCGATTCAGCCCCTACGAGGACGAACCCAAGACGGCGATTGGCCTCAGCTCCACCTCGAAGACCAGGCTCGAGCAAATCGGTGCCCGCATGAACCCCGAAACCCTACGTGCGCTCGAACAGATGAACTCGACCCTCACCCAGCAGAACGTTGCCGACCGTGAACGCGCAGAGCAGCTCTCCGGCGCTATCGTCTCGGTCTCCGCTGCCCGCGCCCTCGGCATTCTCCCCGAAGATAAGGCGGCAGATAACGCCACAACCGAGCCCCGCCCCGGCGAGCTACCCGCCGTCGACTACGGCATTAAGCTCGGCGGACTGCCGCAGGTGGCACCCGGTGTGAGCATCTGGGTGGATGGTCAGCTGATGCCGGTCGTCGGCCTCTTCGACCCCGGCAATAGCGGCTACGAATTCAGGAACACCGTCATTGTCTCGCCGGGCACACTTCAGCGCACCGGACGCGGCCAGGTGACCTACATTGCCGAAACCGAACGGGGCTACGGCAAGGCGGTCGCCAAGGCGATTCCGCTGACCCTCAAGCCCGCTGAACCCAGCCAGATTAACGTGGAAACCCCCTCCGACCTGCAGAGCCTACGCGCGTCTATCGCCTCGGATCTGGGCCTGTACGTGGGTGTGCTCTCCGGTATTCTGCTGGTGCTCGCCTCCCTCTCGGCGGCAACCGCAATGTATCTGTCCGTGCAATCGCGCACCGCAGAGATTGCGCTGCGCCGCGCCATCGGATCGAGTAAATGGCTGATTGCCCGCATCTTCCTCATGGAGGGTGTCATGCTCGGCGTGCTCGGCGGCTCCATCGGCGCCTGCTCCGGCATGATTGCGACGATTATTCTTTCGCTCGTGCAGGGCTGGCAGGCGGTTCTCTCACCCGGATTCGTGGTGCTCGGCGTGGGCGTTGGCGCCCTTACCGGTCTGGTGTCTTCGGCGTACCCGGCGTGGGTGGCATCCCGCAAGAGCCCCGCCGACGCGATGCGCGGCTAAACCAGTGCCGGGGGAACGCCAGACCCGCCAAATCCCCGAAGTATGACCGGCCAAATAGGTATTAGCTTGCCCAAACCTTAAAATAATGGGAGGTAAAAACAGCAGAAGACTAAGGACAACACGTGAGTCGAACGCACACACCGCGTCATGCTGACAAACATCAGAACACTGAGGCACCAGAGGTGGCCGAAGGAAAGCGCAATGACCGCGCTGACCGCCGCCCGCCTCTGGGCCCTGACGCCCGTAAAACCCTCAGCACGTTCGGTGTTATCACCGCCGTGCACACCCTGGCCACCGTGCTTTTCAGCGCGGCGCTCGCGGTCATCATTGCCCGCGCAGCCCACGCGGGGTTTGCCGCGGTCGCCGCCGAACACGCGCGCCTCAAGGAGACGAGCGCGCCGGACGTGTACCGCGCCTACGTTGAGTTCGCCGGCTCCGCCCAGGCACACCTGGAGGCGCACGGCGGCTGGCTGCTCGGACTCGGCGGCATCTTCGGTGACGGCGACGCCATCACCCCCGGCTTGCTCATCGTGGCGGTCCTGGCCCTCGCGGTGCGTTCGGGCGCGGACTACCTGCTGGCGGTGAGCGCGCAGCGTGCCGCCTCCGGAGCGAAGTCTCAGATTCGCCGTAGCCTGTTGCGCCGCGTGCTCGCCACCGGTGGCGCGGACACTCCCGAGGGTACCGGCGCGACCGCGGTGTTGCTTTCGCGCGGCCTGAACGCCCTGGACGACTACTACACCAAGACCCTGACCGCGTTTGTTTCCACCGCGGTGGTGCCGGTCCTGCTGTGGATTGTGGTCGCCTCCCTGGACATGATGAGCGCCCTCGTGTTGCTCTGCACCCTGCCGCTCATTCCCGTGTTCATGGTGCTGATCGGCAAGAACACCCGCACCGAAACCGCGGAGGCGCAGGCCGAGCTGCACCGCCTCTCGGACCACATCCTGGAGCTCGTGCGCGGCCTGCCCGTGATTATCGGTCTGGGCCGTGAACGCGCGCAGACCCGCGCCATGAACTCCCTGGGCCAGCGCTACCGCGAGCGCACCATGCAGACCCTGCGCAGTGCCTTCATGTCTTCGCTGGCTCTCGAGCTGATTACCACCATCTCCGTGGCGCTGATTGCCGTGCTGATTGGTGTGCGCCTGGTCAACGGCACCCTGGGCCTGGACACCGCCATTCTCGTGCTGCTGCTCGCTCCCGAGTGCTACCAGCCGCTGCGCGATGTGGGCGCCGCCTTCCACCAGTCCGAGGACGGCGTGGCCGCCCTGCGTAGCGCCCAGAAGATTATCGATGCGCCCCTGCCCGAGGAAACCGTCGAGGACGACTCGGCCAACCCCGCAGCCATCGAGGTGCGCAACCTGGACGTGAACTACCCCGATCGCCCCGAGGTGCTGACCGACCTGTCGCTGAGCCTGCCTCGCCGCGTGGCTCAGGCGGCGGAGCCCGGTTCGGAACGCGGCACCGTCATCGGCATCATGGGCCCCTCCGGTTGCGGCAAATCCACCCTGCTGAATGTGTTCTCCGGTGCCGTGCGTGAGGGGCTGGTGCCCACCGGCTCGCAGGAGCCGATGCGCGTCACCGGTAGCGTCACCGGCCTGGGCACGACCCTGATGATTCCGCAGTCGCCGGTCTTCACTGCGCCCACCGTGCGCGCCGAAATGGCACTGTACGCCCTGAGCGCCGACGACTCCGAACGCGAGCGCGCCGCGGCCCTGGTGACCGGCGTGCTGGAGCGCGGCGAGTTCGCCGTGAGCCCCGCCGATAACGACCTGATGATGCGCCCGCTGGCGCAGCTGGGCCTTGAGAGCGTGAACGTGCTGGAACCGGGCGCCCTGAGCGCCGGTCAGGCGCGCCGCCTCGCCGTGGCACGCACCCTGGCCCGCGCCGAGGCCATCTACCGCGCCGGCGGCGAGCAGACCGTGCTGACCGTCCTGGTGGACGAGCCCACCGCTCACTTGGACGCCTACTCGGCCTACCTGGTCACCCGCGCCCTGCACCGCCTGGCGGAGCTTGGCGCCACCGTGCTGATCGTGACCCACGAGGGTGAGCTGGCCGCGCACTGCGACCACCTCGTGCGAGCCGAGCTGGGCGCGTCCGGATACACTTGGAGCACCTCGCTCAACGCGACCCGCGTGCCCGTGCCCGCCGAAGCCCCCGCGCACCTGCTGGAGCTCAAGAGCGAGCACGAGGCCGAAAGCCGCGCCCTCGTGGAGGTCGTCCCCGCCGCGGACGAGAACCCCCAAGAGGAAAAGCCCGCAGGCCTGTTCGCCACCCTGCGCACCCTCAAGGAGCTGACCGGAATCGGTGCGCGCGCCTTCTCCGGCCCCGTGCTGATGGCGGCGACCACCTCCCTGATGGCCGCGGCGCTGACCGCGCTGTCCGGCTGGCTCATCGTGCGCGCGGGCGAGGGTCCCGCCATGATGTACCTGATGGTCGCCATCGTGGGCGTGCGATTCTTCGGCCTGGGCCGCGCGTGCGCCCGCTACGCCGAGCGTCTGATGACCCACTCGAAGGTGCTTGCCGCCGCGAATATTCTGCGTCTGCGCGCCTGGGTTGGCGCCTGGCAGAGCGTGAGCAGCGTGCGCGCCCTGCTGCGCGGCGACGCCCTGCTGGAGCGCCTCGTGGGCGGTATTGACGAGCTTCGCGACGGTATTCCGCGCGTGATTATTCCGCCGGCCGCGCACCTGCTGGTTATGATTGCCGCGCTGGTGACAACCGCGTGCATCCTGCCCCAGGCCCTGATTCCCGTGCTGGCGGCGGTGCTGGTGAGTACCTTTGTGGCCCCCTGGGCCGTGCTTCGTGCCGATGCCCGCGCGGAGGCTCTGGCCCGCCAGTCCACCGCACGTATGCTACGCCTGGGCACCGGTATGCTCTCCGCCGCCGAGGACCTGCGCGCCAACGGCGTGGCGAACACCGCCGAACGCGCCAACAACGAGCTGGACGCGCAGAACCTTTCCGCCCTGCAGAAGGGCTCGACCGCCCAGGGCCTGGGCCGAACCCTCGTGGCGCTGAGCTGGTTTGGTGCCGCGCTGGCGAGCGCCGTGATTGCCTACCCGCTGGCTGTAAACGGCACCGTGGGCGCCCCCGAGTCGGCGATCGTGGTGCTGCTGTGCACCGGCATGCTGGAGAGCTCCCTGGGCCATATCGAGGCGGTTCGCTCCTGGCCCGAGTTCGCCCGTCTGCTCGCCTCGATTGCCCCGAGTGTTCGCGACGTATCCCTGGAGGGCGTTGTCGCCACCTCGACTCTGAAGCGTTCCGTACCCACCGAAGCCGAGGTAGACACCCACGTTCTGCCGCGTCGTGCCGAGCGTCTGCGCGCCCGCGCCGAGGCTGAGATGGAGGAGCTGCTGGAGGCGGACCGCCAGCGTGCCCGCCGCTTCGCGCGCCCCGACTCTGCGGCTGGTTCTAAGAGCGATACCCCGCGCCCGCCCAAGCCAGGCGAGCCCAAGATAGTCGGATGCGGCACCCCGCAGCAGCTCGGCGTGAAGGTCACCGGCGCAACCCCCGCCCTGGCCATGCAGGACGGTTCCGCCCGCTGGCCCGGCATGGACCACCCGGTCTTCGCACACCTGAACCTGACGGCTCGCGAGGGCTCCTGGACCGCGGTGACCGGCCCCTCCGGATCCGGCAAGTCCACCGTGCTGGCTACCCTGTTGGGCTTCCTGCCCCTGGAGTCGGGCCGCATCGAGGCCGCCGGCGAGGTGCTGGATCCCGAAGAGCTGCGCGGTTACGCGGCGTGGTGCCCGCAGGCGGCGCATATCTTCGAGTCGACCCTCGAGGGTAACCTGCTGCTGGCCCGCGACCGTTCGGATCGACCGAGCGAGGAGGAGCTCATCGAGGTTCTGCGCCGCGTGGGTCTGGGCGAGTGGTTTGACGCCCTGCCGAAGGGCCTGCGCACCCCCGTGGGTGCCGGCGGTTCCTTCCTGTCGGGCGGTCAGCGTCAGCGCCTGGCGGTGGCTCGCGCCCTGCTGGTGAACTCGCCGGTTCTGCTGCTGGATGAGCCGACCGCGCACCTGGATGCCGAGTCTGCCCGCGCGCTCATGGCCGACTTGGATGCGGCAACCCGCGCCAGCTCGGTGGCCACGGTCCTGGTGTCGCACCGTCCCGAGGATGTCGCCCACTGCGACGAGGTGGTTCGCCTCTAAACGCACCCGGGCGGCAGGCACCGCGTGCGAGATTGAACGCAAGAAACTGCGAGGAAGGCCCCGGTACTTCACGGAAGTACCGGGGCCTTTCTGTGTGCGCAGATAGTTCTGAGTGTTTATATCTCCACGCGAATAGGTTCGGGTGAGGGTAGGGAGGAGGGAGCTAGACCCAGCCGAGTATCTGCGCGCTCAACCGCAGTAGCATGAGGGTCATAACGATAACGAGCACGCGGCGAATGAATCGTTCGCCCAGGTGAATTGCGGTGCGGGCACCAACCCAGCTTCCCGCCATGTTGGCGCATCCCATGGCGATTCCGAGGAGCCAGTGAATTGAGCCCAGCGGAATGAAGTAGAGGAGCGCGCCGAGGTTGGTGGCGGTGTTGAGAACCTTGGCGGCGGCGGTCGCGTGGAGCATATCGTAGCCCATGGCTACCTGCAGGGCGACGAGCATCATCGCGCCGGTGCCAGCCCCGAGGATGCCGTCGTAGCCGCCCAGAATCAGACCCAGCGCAAAGCCGCGCACTAGGAACGATGAGGTTGTGAGCGCGCGAGACTGCCCGCGAGGTATGCGCGGTTGTAGCACCGAGAAGACGAGGATAGCGGCTAGAACCACCACAATGGCGGGGCGGAAAATATGTGCCGGCAGGATTGTGGCGCAGTAGGCGCCGGCGGCGGAGGCGCAGAACGCCACGAACGCTACGGGGAGTAGGATTTTCCACGGGATTTTGAGTGAGCGAATATAGGTTGAGGCACTCGTCAAAGTGCCCATGGAACTGGCAACTTTATTGGTGCTCAGGGCGGCGACGGGTGAGAATCCGGGTGCCATGAGCAGTGCGGGGAGCTGGATCATGCCGCCTCCGCCCACGACAGAGTCGATGCATCCCGCGCAGAAGGCGGCGAGCAGGAGCACGATAAATAACTCTGGTGTGACGGACACTAAATCAAGCACGACAAATCCTCTAGGAATAATGCGTCAATAAATGTGTGCTGTGTTACTTAAGGTACACCACATAAAAGCCGGGGGTGAAGACACACACAACGTATCTTCACCCCCGGCTTTGTTAGCAACATGAGGTCGAAAGGCCGTGAACGGCGCGCCTAGAAGAGCTTTTCACCCTCGGGGCTGACCGCCAGCGCCGCGGAAACCGCCGCGTAGTTCGGACCAACCACACCGATGCTCTGGGTGAGCATCACGCCGGAGCCGTCGCGGGCACCGTGCTCGGTCGGCAGGGAACGAGCCACGCCGCCGGAGGATGCCGCCTTCGCCGGGCCCACGCCCACCCAGGCCAGGGCCAGCTGGCTCTCACCGGTGAGGAATCGGTGCGCGCGCACACCGCCGGTCGCGCGGCCCTTCTGCGGGTACTCGCTCAGAGCGGTGACCTTGGCGCTCGCCAGGCCGTCCTTGCCGTTGGTGACGGTCACGACCTCCGCCGCGTCGCCGGGCGCGGTCACACCCAGGGCGATGACGCGGTCGCCGTCGGCAAGCTTGATGCCCGCGATGCCGCCTCCGGTGCGTCCCTGCGGACGAACCTTGGCGGCGTCGAAGGTCAGCAGTTTTGCGTCGCGGGTGACGAAGGTGAGTACCGCATCGTCGGCGGGGCAGGGGGCGGCGGCCACGATTTCGTCGCCGTCCTTGAGCTTCATGATGTCCCACTCGGTCTGATTCAGCGGGTAGTCGGGGTTCACGCGCTTAATCACGCCGCCGGCGGTTGCCATCGCCAGCACGGTGTTCAGCGGCACGAGTGCAATCAGCTTCTCACCCTTAGCGAGCTGAACCAGCTCGGTTGCCTTCACCGCCGACGCCATGGAGGGGGTGCCGCCGTTCTCGTCCAGCACCGTAATGTCCATGACGGACAGACGCGCCATGCGTCCGGCGGAGGTGACGGCACCAATCTCACCGCGTGCGGTGGTCGGCACAATCGAGGTGAACACGTCGTGCTTGAAGCGCTTGCCGGGGTCCACGAGCGCCTCGCGGATGGGCTTGCCGGGGGTGCGTCCCATCATGCCGGTGGCGGAGAGCAGCACCCAGCAGGGCTCGTCGGCAATCTCGAGGGCGAGGCCCAGGCTCTTCTTCGCCTTGGACTGCGCGGTGACCGCCTCGATGGCGACCTGCATCTCGTCCTTGGTCTTGAGCTGGGTGCGGCGGTCGGTGCCGTAGCGTTCGGCAACTTCGGCGAGCTCGTCAGAAACCAGCTCGCGCAGGGCCGCATCAGAGCCGAGGATGCGCTGCAGCTCGGCGATTTCCTGCTGCAGGGTATCGCGTTCTGCTTCCAACTCCAGGCGGGAGTACTTGGTGAGCTGGCGCAGGCGCAGCTCCAGAATGTGGTTCGCCTGCGTGTCGGTCAGGTCGAAGACGACCTTCAGCTTTTCGCGTGCCTGAGCGGTCTCATCGGATTCGCGAATGATCTGGATGACCTCGTCAATGTTGAGGATTGCCACGAGCAGACCCTCCACCAGGTGCAGGCGGTCGGTGCGCTTGCCCAGGCGGAATTCGGTGCGGCGGCGGACCACGTTCAGGCGGTGGTCAATGTACACGCGCATCAGGTCGAGCAGGCCGAGGGTCTGCGGCTGACCGTTCACGAGCGCCACGTTGTTGATGCCGAAGGAGTCCTCGAGCGGGGTGTGCTTGTATAGGGCGGCGAGCACGGCCTCGGGGTTGAAGCCGTTCTTGATCTCGATGATGAGGCGCAGGCCGTGGGTGCGGTCGGTCAGGTCGACCACGTCCGAGATGCCGGTGAGCTTCTTGGAGTTGACGCCGTCCTTGATCTTTTCGATGACCTTTTCGGGGCCGACCATGTACGGCAGCTCGGTGACGACGATGCCCTGCTTGCGGGGGCTGACCTGCTCGATTGAGACCTTCGCGCGGGTCTTGAAGGTGCCTCGGCCGGTTTCGTAGGCGTCACGGATTCCGCTCAGGCCCACGATGGTGCCGCCGGTGGGCAAATCGGGGCCGGGAATGAACTTCATGATGTCTTTGAGGCTCGCCTCGGGGTGCGCGATGAGGTGGCGGGTACCGGCGATGACCTCGCGCAGGTTGTGCGGCGCCATGTTGGTCGCCATGCCGACCGCGATGCCGGTGGTGCCGTTGACGAGCAGGTTCGGGAACGCTGCGGGCAGCACGGCGGGTTGCATGAACTGGTTGTCGTAGTTGGGCACGAAGTCGACGACATCTTCGTCGAGGTCGGCGGTCAGCGCCTGCGCGGCGGGTGCCATGCGCGCCTCGGTGTATCGGGCGGCCGCCGGGCCGTCGTCGAGGGAGCCGAAGTTACCGTGACCGTCCACGAGGGGCAGACGCAGCGCGAAGGGCTGGGCGAGGCGCACCATGGCGTCGTAGATGGCGGCGTCGCCGTGCGGGTGGAGCTTACCCATGACCTCACCGGTCACGCGGGCGCTCTTGACGTGGCCCTTATCGGGGCGCAGGCCCATCTGCTGCATCATGTAGAGGATGCGGCGCTGCACGGGCTTGAGGCCGTCGCGGGCGTCGGGGAGGGCGCGCGAATAAATCACCGAGTAGGAGTATTCCAGGAAGCTGGATTCCATCTCGGCGGATACGTCGATGTCGACGATATTCTCTACCACATCCACCGGGTAGTC
>ERZ1674055.71-NODE-72-length-22376-cov-6.746158_pt1 | contig 22376 bp, 33 predicted proteins | sample MGYA00581121_ERZ1674055 | MGnify/ENA primary metagenome ERZ1674055 (study PRJEB41354, sample SAMEA4873334) | human saliva metagenome | biome: human-associated habitat [ENVO:00009003]; feature: mouth environment [ENVO:08000002]; material: saliva material... | reverse complement strand
TAGCTTCAGGTGACTGGAGTTCAGACGTGTGCTCTTCCGATCTTGAGGCTAGGCTAAATAGACCTTAGTCCAGCTTACAGTGTACTGGGACAGCTAAACTGCCTGCGTGCTAAAAGGATATTATTATGAACATTCAATATCATACGGTAGATTAAGATATTTAAAACCACATCATACCAGATGGTTTTATAAGTACATCCAACCTTCCTAGGTGAAAGGAGGCAAGCCACTAGGATAGCCTGTTGACGCAGACTTAGCTGAATGTCCTGTGAACGAGGTGAATTATATTTCAAGACCGTCAAAATCGTCAACATCCACTTTAGCGTCAATTTGACCGATAACATAGGATGAGATTTCTACTTCTTGAGGTGCTACTTGTACTGCATCAGATGAGAGCCATGCATTAATCCAAGGGATTGGATTAGCAGTAGCATTTTCAAAACATGGTTTTAACCCAACGGAGAGCATACGAAAATTCGTGATGTACTCTACATATTGGCATAGAATCTCTTTATTCAAGCCAATGGTTGAACCATCTTTGAATAGGTAAGCTGCCCATTCTTTTTCCTGTTCTGCTGCTTTACGGAAGATTTCAAAGCTTTCTTCTTCTAGCTCAGCAGCAATCTCAGCCATTTCTGGGTCGTCAACACCTGATTTCATAATGTTCAGCATATGCTGTGTGCTAGTTAGATGCAATGCTTCATCACGGGCAATGAGTTTGATAATCTTAGCATTACCTTCCATCAGCTCACGTTCTGCAAAGCTGAATGAGCAAGCAAATGATACATAGAAGCGAATAGCTTCCAGTACATTTACACACATCAAACAGAGGTAAAGCTTCTTCTTCAACTCTCTTAGAGTTACTGTAATGGTTTTACCATTGATTGTATGAGTACCTTCACCAAACAGATTGTAGTATTGAGAATACTCAATAAGGTCATCATAGTATGTAGCAATGTCTTCTGCTCTACGCAGGATTTGTTCATTATCTACAATATCATCGAACACAACCGAAGGGTCATTTACGATGTTACGGATAATGTGTGTATAGCTACGAGAATGGATAGTTTCAAAGAAACTCCAAGTCTCAATCCATGTTTCCAATTCAGGGATAGAAACCAAAGGCAACAATGCTACGTTAGGGCTTCGTCCTTGAATGGAATCCAATAGAGTCTGGTATTTCAGATTACTGATGAAGATATGCTTTTCATGCTCAGGCAGGTTAGCAAAGTCTCTACGGTCTTTAGAAATATCAATCTCTTCTGGTCGCCAAAAGAATGAGATTTGCTTCTCAATTAGTTTCTCAAAAACTTCGTATTTCTGTTGGTCATAGCGAGCAACATTGACTGGTTGACCAAAGAACATTGGTTCTTTAAGTGCATCATTCTTGGTTTTAGAGAAGGTACTGTAGGACATATTATCCATAGAATCTCCTTATAAAAAAGAACCAACCCACATAAGTAGGTTGGCTAAGTCGGTTGGAAATCCAAATGCACTGCTATTCTAACTTAGTTTCTTCATTTCGTAAAAGGGAAGCTGTAACTACTGCTTCTGCTGTTACGATTTTGTTGATAGCATTGGACAGAATCATCTGTTCCATTTGACTCTCTGCTTTTTGCATAGCAGCATAGCAAATATCTGCTGTAGCAGCTAAGAACAATTTTGCATTACGAACATCATAACGTGGTTCTTTAGGGTCATACTGAACTAAGTTATGACCAAAAGTACTGTCTTCTTGTTCTTGGTTCTCTACTGGTTGTTGGGTTGTTTTGGACATATTGTTACCTCTACTCTAGGGTTGTCTTTATCTACTGAACCATAAGTGTAAGTGATTTCAGGAAGATGATTGAAGTTGTCGTCTGGAAGTTTACCTGATTCAACTAAAGCATCACAAAGAAACTTATCTACTACTGTACATACATTAGATAAATCAAATGCTCGTTTAGTAGCAGGGAATACTCTGTATTCTAGACTTACTTGGTTCATAGATGGAAGCTTATCAATCTGAGGCTTCATCAAGTCCTTGTAAGCTACTTTAGCTTTATTCAGGATAATGTAATGGGTATTTCTGTATTGGTTCAGATTGAGTCTGAATTTATGCTCTTTACCCGTCCTTTTAGAAGCCCCATAGACGACCTCTAAGGGGCTTTCTAGCTTAAAGCAATGGTTAGGCATTAGCCAATGTTCAAAGGTGCGCTAGAGCCAGCCTGAGAGCTTGCAGAGCCTTGTACTTCTTTGTACTTGTCATTGGTCTTGCCATTCCATTTCTCAGCCCATTTAGCTGCAAATTCAGGAGCTGCATTTGCTTTGGATTCTTGCAAGGTGTACACGTCATTGTCTTTCAGGACAAATACACGGTCAATTTCATTGAAGAATGTTTCTTCAGGTGATTCACCATAAGAACCATCTTGCAATTTAACACGTTTGTTTGCACGGACTTTTTGGATACCCAATGCAACTTTAGCACCTGCCAGTTCAATCAAAGCTTGTACTTGAGTAGGTACTTCTTTACGTTGATTGAAGTCATAGATAGGCAGAGTACGTTCGGCAATTTCAACGTTAGGCAATTCTTTGCCAGTAGCGGCATAAACCAAAGCATTAGCAAGGTTGAAACCTTGCAAGAAGTGTTTCTGACCTGATTTGTCAGTGTAGTAGGCTTCTTTCTTTTTGTTGGTGATGTAGAAAGTACGGTTCAATGGATAACCATCTTCACCTACTTTAAAGGCTACAGAGATGGCTTGAGCACCACCTGAGCTTACATGACCGTAAGCATATTCGATAGTTGCAGTGTATACACCAGATTCCAACAACTCAAAGCCGCCAAGTTTGTCTTCTTCAGCAGCTACATCATTTGCGATGTTAATGTCATTCATATTAAACATAGTTTATTCCTTTTCTTCAGGGTAATAGAAGTTTTCTAAGTGGTCTAACAAAAGTTGGACATCATTGTCCATAAAGATTTGGTTTGGATTGAAACAACCCAGAGGGGAACGAATACGGCTATCTGCAAGGTCTTTAGTCACGTCTAGTTGGAAGACGTGTTTATAACCTACAGCTTCATCACGAGGTGTGATATGCAGAATACTTTCATCGTATTCCATCTTAGTTAATTCCTTGATAGGAACACGTCTTGCATACACTACTAGTGAGAAATAGGCTTCTAAGCCATTCTTAGCCAATGCACCTTTAACTGGTACATAGTATTTCATTTCACCATTTGGTTTCAGTTCTTCAAAGTTATGTGCAAGGAAAATCCAATTCTTTTGAGACTTGGCTACATATTCCTGCATAATCTTTTTGAAGTATTGTTGATAGTTTGACCACGCATTAGTCACATTAAGTCGTTACTCTTAATGCAGTTCTCTTATGAACTTCTGCATATTTCTATGCAGGCTAGACTATATCTTCATCCTCTTTTCAGTAGGATGCCTACCATTTCCATTTAATCTCACGCAATTTAGAGAACCACTTGGCTGTACTATCTCTTTCGAGTGCTTAGTCGTTGAACCTTATTTTAGTTGTTGAACTTTATGAGGTAGTCCTTTGGCTATAATAAATTCATTTCTTGCAGTTACTGCATCTTCTTGATTGTCAAAGTACCCTAAGTAGGTATGTTTACCTTCATAAGTTATTCTGGCTAACCAAGCATTATTAGTTATAGACCAATTAACACCAGTATATTTACTAGCATATTTAGAAGCTTTCATTCGTTGGTTCAGAGAGTTATCACTCTTAGACACCCATCGAAGATTACCTTTTTCATATCCTTTGTCATTATCAATTCTATCTACCTCTTTGGCTGATGGAAAAGATGATGGACAGTTTGGAAGTGACATGAGGTAATTAGCATAGTTTTCAAATGAATCTTTGAACTCATCTGCTATTGTTATACCTCTAGCACCATAATGAATATAGTTGTCAGAATTTGGATTTAAGCAACGTTGTTTCATTGCTAACCATCTTGTATAAAGCGGATGTTTTTCATTACCGCCTTCAAACTTCTCAACTAGTTTCTTACTACAAGCTTTTGAACAACATTTCTGTTTGATTCGTTTAGCATTTGAATAATCAACTACAAATTCTTTATTACAGGATGTATTTAAACATCTCAATTTAACTTGTCTACGTTTGGAATAAGAGATACTTCCATCTTTCTTAATACCTCTTTTGACATAGATTGGTTCTACTTCTGCAATAAAATTATTTGCAAACTCATTATTGTTCATACTTACTCCTAACTAAAAATACAATACAATTATAGGTTATGTTAGGAGACAGTACAACTAAAACCTTGGCTGCTGATTGTCTTTTACCTTTCGGCAGGCAGAGTTTCCAGCAATTAAATAGGTTTGCTATAACCATTACTGGTTAAAGGGGCTATATTTAACCCGCCATAGTATTAGCACTGGTAAGCACGTTCATAGACTCAAACATATCCATTAAGAATGTGATTGAATCAATGACAATAGTGTCAAGATTAGGGTCTTTCTCAAACATATCAAATAACTGAAATACATCATTTGGATTGTTCAAGCCACCTTGAAGCTTTTTAAAACCATCCTTAAAGGGTAATGGTTTATTAGCTTCCGTACCCAGATACAATACTTTCTCTGGGTTTCGTAGGTTGCGTAGTGAGCTGGACTTACCACCTGCGGCAGTACCAGCCACTAACAATAACATTCTTGCCATGCGTTATTACACTCCTTTATTAGCTAATGATTTAAATACAGTATGAGCTAATTCTTGTTCGCTCAAAGGGTCAGATAGACGACTATTGAAGTCGATGATTTGACGTTCAACGTTGTCTAAACTCATACCTGAATCCAGTAACATAGCACCATATTTGTACAGTTCATTGTTACGATTGCCTTGAACCATACGAACAGCAAACCATCTTTCGATGTTAGAGAGATTCTCAAGAGGTTTACGCTCTGCTTTATAGTTCTGTTCTTTACTGGTTTTAGGGATAAATGGTAGAACATCCAGCAATTCACCACTATTCAAGTAGAATATAGCTTCATGGTTTGTTGCCCATTTTCTGCTACGTTGGAATGTTGCTGTATCTGTTGGGAAAGGTAGCCATTCTTGAATATTAGCCATGAATGCTTTGTAGTCTTCAGCATTCAATTTCAGTGTATGGCTCATTGGAAGAAGGATACGGTATCTGTCACATATTTTACCATTCTTCTCAATCTGATGGCTCTTAGTGGTATGTAAAATGTATTCATACTCTGAAAGCAGTTGTTGAGCCACATCAATGGAAGTACCTTCATCAATATCCAAAACCAAGATATTGAAACCAGCAATCATGTCTGCTTCTGAGCGATGTCCATCTACAGTATGATGGTTACACCAGTTGAACTCTGGTTGCTCTAAGAGCTTAACAATACCTTTATTTGTCCAGTTTGCATGGTCATTGAGGTATCCATCAGCCCAGTCTTTAGAGTAGCTAACAATCAGTTTAGACAAGTCAGTCTCAACTAAACCTTCACCTGACAGGAACTCAATACCATCTCGGAATTGTTTCTTAATCAGAATATTGTTGCTGTATCCCCAAGCACAAGCCAAGTTAATCATTTCATTACGAGATGACTGAGCACCACGATAGAATGGCAATGCATCTACCAAATCTGCTTGAGTCAGTTCACCTTCGGTTTCAGCAATGAATTTAGCCAGTTTCTCATATGGTTTTTCACGCTTCATGAGAGATTTCAAGGCTACACCTGAATCCTCAGTGAATCGGATTGCTTGGTTCAGATTGGTTTCACTTACTTCAAAACTACCTTCGATAGCTGCATAGACACCTGCAAGCTTCAATGCTTTGAAGTAACGATGGCTCATTTCTGCTTTAAGCAGTTCTTCATGTTCTGGAAGCTTAGAGGCTTCAATTTCACAATGACGGCGATACTCAAGCAGTTTGATGCCTACGTCTTTTGGTACTTCAATGGTTGAACCAACCAAAGCTACTTCAGCAAGTTTAGACAGATGTAGGGAGATGGTTTCAATTTCCTTTTCAGAAGCTGGATTAGCCATCATGTCATACAGTTGCTCTGCTGTAAGGTCAGTTAATTTGCTGTCTTTTTTGGAATATGCAAAGAAACATCTACGAGCATAACCCATCTCTAAAAGCTCAAAGAAAGTCTTTTCATTACGAGAACCATCCAATAATTTAGATGGTGTACCAAACAGCAGTAAGTTAGCTGGTGTCATACCAAACATTTCATGGAAACGTGTATTGGTATCCGTATTCTTGGTCAGTTTGTCTTTAACCAAACCTTTATCATACAACTCCAGATAGGTATGTAATGGTTCTTCAATGGAAGCCAAGTTAGCACCAATCTCATCTACGATAAGATTCAATGCACCACATTTAGCCAGTAACAATTTGTTTCTTAACTGTTTGATAGCAGGACTTGTTGCATTATCAAAGGTAAACTTGTAAGCACCATAGGAAGCATATTCTTTCTGAATCTTTTCTAAAGCTTCAGCGTCAGTACAGCCTAAGATATTGGCTCGACTAATTGCTTCCATTTCCATAGACAGTTCTGCTTTTTTAGGCATAACGTCATGTAGGAATTTGTCTTTGAATCGGTGAATTACTTGGTTCTCAAGGAAGTTGGTAGAAAAACCCTTACCTGAGCCAGAATGCGCTAAGTTAACACCATAAACATTGATGGGTACTTTGGTAGTGATTGGGCTATCCAGTTTCATGTTCATACTGGAAACCATTAACCCAAGATAGTAATTGACCTGTAATCGGAAGAACTCTCTACTTGCATTTTGAGTCTTCTGAACAAGCACATCTACAATCTTCTCTACCATCGGATTGTAATCTAGGGATGCATAATCCATAATTAACTCCTAAAAAGAAAAGCCAGCTAGAAAAGCTGGCATTTTATCAGATGACTGATGGCTTATTTTTGCTTTTTGGGTTTGTGACGCAATTTGTAGCGTGCTTCTACAGTGTAGATACCAGCTTCGCCTTTACCCATAGGGTTAAAATAGCGTTGGTATGCAGGTTTCTTGTACAGAGTACCAATACCTTTCAGACGTACTTCAGTGTTCTCTTGTTCCAAGTATTCTTTCAGCAAGTCTTGGTAAGTATCCAGTACAGATTTTACTTCTACTACAGTTTTACCCAGTTTTTCAGCAACAATTTTGCAAAGGGTATTATTGTTTACAACAGTTTTGTTAGACATTATACAATCTCCAGTTTGTGTTTAGATTCAAAAGTTAATGGTGCTGGCTCTGAAGGTTGGCAGTAGGGACAATAATTTAGTTTACCTACATGGGTTACAATCTCACCTGAACCACCTTGCTGCATTTTATACTGCTCTGCATCTGCAATGCAATCAAAATTTTTAGTAGAGCGTTTTCCCTCAACGTAACCTGACTTGTAATACTTGTAGGTTACTTTAACACCATTCATGAGTTCCTCTTCAGTACAGCAAGGAATTTCATCTAAAGGGGAAAGCCAATAGCGTTCTAGTGTTGCTAGTTTTTGTCTGATATATAAATCAGTTTCTTGCAAAGACATTAATGGCAGTTCTTTAGACATCACTCTATACTGAGGATAGTCATCAGAGTTAAAAGCTAAATGTTGATTCCAGTTAGTAAATACAAAGTTAATACGACAAGTATCTTGGATAATTAACTCTGGATTGAGCCAACGGTAAATGGATAACTGTTTGATGTACTTATTATCGTTGATACCACTAGTCCATGAATATGTACCAGTAGTCTTAATATCTTGTACTTGACCATTGAAGACAATATCGAACTGTCCTGAGATAACAAAGTTACCTACATCTTTCCAAGCACGTTGTTCCAAGTAGATGGGTATAGAGCCTTCAGGAAGGCTGTCAGAGGTTGGATTGACTACTAGCTTAGCTGCTTGGCTCAATGGCGTTCCTAGAGCAGCTAGAGCCTGTTGTGAGCCATTCTTAATAGAATGTTCCACTGCACTATGGATAGCAGTACCAAAACGAGCAGCAGTCATATCCATAACATCTATATCAACAGGTATGGTCTCACCTTTTAGATATGATGGAAACTGTTCAGGATACATTGCTCTTCGTGTAGCAATGATGTGTCTTGGTGACTTGAGTAGTGTAGTAGTAGACAGCTCATTGCTTGTCTTTGCATACATATACTCATCATGTGCTAACCAAATAGCCATTGGTAATGGTAGATTAGTTTTATTCGTGAACATTATCAGGGTAAACCTTTTCGAGTGTAAGATTCCATTCACCAATATTACCACTTGAATCTAAGGTATCACTTAATTTAATTTCACATTTAGCAGAGCCAGTTGCTTCAATAATACACGTTAGTACCATAACTAGAGTGGAAGGAGAAAAGGTTGTACTTTCTTCTACATTGTTAGTAGCAATTTTACGAACAAGTTTACCTAGGTCTTCGTCAGATTGTTCTAAAAAAGAAGTTTCAGTTAAATTTTTATCTAAAATTAGTTTAGCCATAATTATTCACCTTTTTGGATGGATTTACTTTTAGTCTTTAATTTTCGCATTGCTTGAAAGCTATTAATTCTTCTACGCATATATTCCTCTTAAATAAGAAAGGGGAACTAAGTCCCCTTTGGTTAGTCTTTAGATTGTTTTTCTATGTGATTACTTACTGGTGAATCTTCTTCAGTATCTTCAGTGTCTTCTGCATTACGGAGTTTATGCATTAACATTTGAAGGTCAACTTGCAAAGCTAGAATCTTAACAGCTTTTCGTAAGTCATCTACTTCTTTACGAAGTTTCAGCATTTTTGCATGATACACCATAGGATTGTAGAAAAAAATGCCGAAAGCAATAATCAAACTGACGATTGCCAGAGCAATTTTAAAATCAAGAATTACGTTCATTTTGGATTCTTTCTTTAATGGATTTAGGTACTTTAAGCAATGGATACCAACCTACATGGAAGTCAGGTTGAAATGTACCAATAGAAGCTACATTGTATTTGCTTAAGACTTGTATCTTAGTACCCATTGGTGGTGGATTGGTTACTGGGTCTAACCAGTAGGTATCACTGCTTACTTGATACTTCATCTGTACTACCTCATTTCAAGGCATTGATAAGAACCAAGCAAGCATTCAGATGACGTTCTTCTTTGTTAGAGAGGAATGTAATGATGTGATGCAAGATAGCGTGTTGTTCATGAATAAAGTCACATTCAATTAACTTGTCCATCAACACGGTATACTCTTCACCAGAGATAACATCTTTCAGCTTGTTATTAGCAAGGTAATCTCTGATGTACCATGCTGCTTTATCAAGGTCTTCAATACCATTCTTGTCAGTGTATCGCCATACATACTTAAAGGCATTACCCAAAGCGAAAGGCATATGACGAGAAAACTCAATGCATTGGTATTTCTTGGATTTGTAGTGGTTTGGTTCAACTGGGTCATTGGTCAAACCCTCAGAACCATCATTAGTCAGGAATGGTTTGAGGTTTGGTTTGAAGTAATGTTTACCTTTAATGACTTTACCATTGGCATCATACAGAGGCTTACCATCTTCAAATTTACTCCAGTTAGAAGCATTCACTTCTTTGATAGCACCTACAATATTAAAGCCCATAGAATGAGCTACAGAAGTTGCTGTGACGATTTGGTCACAAAGAGCATCTAACATCTGAATTTTGAAGTCTTCAGGTAAGGTAATTGCATTACCGTCTGCATCTTGATAGATGTTAGGACTTTGTTTGAAGTTATCAGATACATCTTGAACCAAGATAGTAGCAGCTTTATGTGAGCCAATAGCTTCCATGAACTCTGCTACTTCTTCCAGATGTACACCAATCTGAGTAGCTTGGTCTTTTTCTGTTGGTTTAGGGAAAGCTGTCTCCAGCCAACGTTTAATCTGAGTAATCATAGTGATTCCTTAGCTGTTAGAAAAACTTTAGTAGATTCTGCATATTCATCTAGAGCTGCTTTGATGAATGCAGTAAGGATAGCTGCTCGTTCCCAATCAATCTTAGCAATACACATCTGGTCGCCATAAGTCTTTTGTAACTCTTTTGATGGGTTGATTTCAGCTACATTCTTGTTACCAAACCATACAATAGTATTTACATCTACCAAGTAACCATCTGCTAACCAGCCTTTATCAGAATCTTGATAATAGAAATCTGGTTTAGTATCAGTGAAAGCAAGTTTTAGAGGGGAATTAATTGGTAGAACTAATTGTACGGTGCGTTGGTTTATGAAGTTCTTTTTGTAGAATTTCAGTTTCATGGGTCTTCCTTTCATTAAGTGGGTTTGTCATGCAATAGGTCATGGCAAGTAAAAGCAGTGTCCATACTAGTAATGCTGTCCAAACCAAAAGTTTCATCAGTTTAGCGTCTGAGTGATTCTCTTTGTCGGAGAACATTTTGATAGCTTCTACGAATATGATAAGCAGAATGGCAAGAATAATAGCAATAGCAATAATCATGTTTAAACCTCGGTAACGAAATCAAATGTCTTAATGCCAATACGAGTTGCAAGGAATCGGTAATAGCATAAAAAGAATGCAGTATACCATTCACCAACTGTACAAGCATCTAACAGAGCAGATGTCATTTCCCGAAAGTTATCAATTTCATTGTAGTTATCACCTGATAATCCCCACTTACCAGTCTTCTTCTTACGTTCAGAGATACTTCTCATCCAATTCTCTAGATTGGTTCTGAATGTTTCAAACTGTTCATTGAGTTCGTCATCTACATCAAGAATATCATTGTCTCGTAGATGCTCAATCAGCATTTGAACCATGTAAGCCATAGCTGTAATACGGATAAAACTATCAGGTTTATTCTCTTTGAAAGCACCTTTCAATGTATCAAAGTACAGAAGAAATTTAAGCTTATCCTCTTCTGTAAAGGTATTATTAGACTTCATAAGTGTTCTTACACTTACTGTAGTCCATGTAAAATAAGTACTACCAATCGTAGGTGGAAGGATGTTCTTCTTTACGAAATCTTTTTGCTGAGTAATATAATTGAAAGTAGCTTGAGTACCCATTTGCTTCTTAAGCTCATGGATTTTCTTATCAATCTTCTTGATTACCTTGTCCATTGGAATCCTCTGTAATCTTTTCAATGGTACATTTCCAGTTACCTATGGGAGAATCTTTATAAGTAACACCTTCTAATTTTAGAACAGCATTATTTGCACCATAATCGTTTAATACACCTACCATTACGGTAAACATACTTTGCATACTCAAAGCATCATCACCCATAGACAGGTCTAATGCTAATTTCTTAACAGCTTTACCTAAAGCTTCATCAGACCATTCAAGGTATGTGGAAGTGTCTTTTTCTTCTTGGGTCAAAATTAATTCAGCCATATTAATTTCCTTAAATACGTTGCATAAACTTAGTAGCTTCGTCATAGGAAGTGAATGTCATGATTGGTTCAAACTCTTTAAGACAAGCTTGTGAAGCAAATCCAGCAGAATCTACTAAATCATGGCAGTAACCCACTTCCCAGACATAACCTTCGTTTAGGTCATCGACTTGTCTCATGTACTTACTGACGTACTTCTTGTTCTCAATAATCATATACAACCTTTGTAATTATTTTTACCCAAGGAAACCAAAACTCAACTATTGTATATAATCCAAGACACCAGATAGCAAAAAGTGTTGAGTTAGGAATCAATCTTGTTTTGGTTTTAGATTTGACTCTAATTGTTTTACCTGACTCATGCATTTTAATTACAAAATAAGTAAATAGATAAAATTGTTTAGTAAAAATAATTGCACCTGTAAGACATAAAAGTGCTTTAACACCTTCCCAATTAATCATTTGATTTCCTTTGTGTTGTCTAAAATAACTTGAATATCCTCTACAGTAGCATCTGTAGCAAGAGTATGTCCTTCGCTCCAGTTAGGAATAAACAAGTCTAAGTTACCATGTATTTTAACTGTATCATGTGCAATCAGAGGGTCTTCTTGCCATGAAGCTGCTTTACAGACTAGCTTATTCAGATAGTGGATAGTCTCTGCATTCTCTCTTACAAGGTAATAGCAGGCATCGTGAATCTGAGCTACTGGAAGAATATCTAAAGACTTTCTGTCTTTATCTACCTGTTCCATCACTTCTCTCATGGCTCTATTATTCAACATACACCATGATTGTCCTAATGCATTACCAGCAGTTCTTTCTTCTGCTGCTACCATATTAGACTTGGATTTAAGCCAGTTCTGAAGCAATGGTGTTCTGAGTTTCAAACCAAAGGCGCAAGTAACATAACCTGTTTTCTTGGCTTCCTCCATATGAGCTTCTTTCCATTTATCAGATACCTCATAGAGTTTGTGGTAATTGATTTCCACTTGTCTAGCCAGGTCTTCTGAGAAACCGCAGTTACTCATAAGGGTTTTGTATGTACCACCGTAAGTAAGTGCAAAAGAAGCTGGCTTACTGTCTTGTCTTAGTGGTTTATATTTAGATTGGATGCTGTTAATGACTTCTACACATTCTTCAGGTGTTGTAGCCTTTTCATGTGCTTCAACAATGTCAGGCATCTTATCTTTGAAATAAGCAAATGCTCGGAATGAATGGCTGTCGTAGCCCTCTTCGTAGATACGCAGTTTGTTAGGGTCTTTAGTTGTTACTGCTGAAATAACGTCCTCAAGACTTGCAAAGTCAATACCGCAGAATACCCATCCTTCTGGTGCTTTAAAGCATTTCTTCACTGGTTTAGCGAATCTAGAGCCAGTAGCAGGCAAATTTTGCATATTGGGGTCTGAAGAACTTAGACGACCACTAACAGTACCACATAGATTGAATGAGCCAGACAGATGTCCTTGCTGAGCAGATTTAAATGCTGGAATGAAAGCAGATAAAATCTTCTGTACATCAGCTAAAGCAGATACCTTACTCAAGATGTCTTTATAGTCATCTCTTGTTGTATGATTCAGGAGCTTAGCAATGACTTTTTTACCAGTAGCAGGTTGTTTGCTATCTGTATATTCAAGAATGGGTAAATCCATAATCTCATAAAACAAGACAGCTAATTGCTTACTAGAACCAAAGTTAAAAGGTTCTAAACAGTCATTTGCATCTATTTTCTTTACCTTTAATTTGAGGTTTCTTGCTTTGGCTTTATTAATAGCTAACAGCTTCTCTGCTTCATGGACAATAGGACTATTACGAAGTTCTTCTTCAAGTTGTTTGCCTTCATTTTCAAGGTCATTAGCTAAAGCATGAACAGATGGTAAATCAATAGGAAGTCCGTTCAACTGCATACGAATACAGTCTTTCTGAAATTCTTTAAACAAGTTATAGATTTCTACTTGTTCATCTTGAACCATCTTAGGATAATATGTGTCGTATACATACCATGTAGATAGACAGTCAATGAGGTTATATCGAAGTAACTCATCAACTGGTTGTTTGGTTACATCTGTAACGTCAATAGCCCATTTACCAGCAAAAGGTTGAGCCAAGTCTTTCAATGCAAGGTTGTTACCTGCACATGAGTTAGTAGCAAAATATACAATGAATCTGGTATCATCGTAGTTGCTTAATAAGGTAGAGATACCTTGTAGATGAGCTGCTGTCTTACCAAATGAACCATAGAGTTCAAGAATAAGCATTGTGAAGTCAAAGTTACTCTTATGAGCAATCAGCTTACCTGTATAAGTATCAAAGAAATTTCTGAGTAATGGTTTAACCTCTTCATTCACAAGGAATGAAGTACCATTATGTTTATCCCAAGCAAAACCAATAGAGTAAAGTTTATCCTTACCAAACTGTAATCCAGTGGTTTCAATATCTACTGTTAATGCTGGTTTAGTCTTTAAAAGTTTAAGGATGTCTTTAATACCATCCAGAGTGTCAGGATAAACAGCAGAGTGAACAATGTCTGAGCCAACTGCTGTATAACTACCATTAATATGGTTGGCAATAGTTTCAAAAGCTCTGTCGATAACTTCTCCCCATTTGGATGGATTGAAGCTGTATGCTTGGATAGATGGAAGGTAAGAAGCTTGGGAAGATTGACCATAAGGAAATAGCTCTCCAATAGAATTGGCTGCTCTTTTTTGGTTTGTTAGAACTTTGAAAAAGTCTGCATCAGTGCAGAGAATATAATCATATTGTTCAAGATTAAGAGAAGCCAAGAACTCTCGTTTTTCTGCTGCATTTAATTTACCTGCATTTAGACTTGTAGCAGTAAAACTGATATGGCTCAAGCTATATTTCTTAACTCTTGAGCCATATAGAGACTGAAAGCTTTGGCTATCTAGTAATCCTGTATAGAGGATTACTGCCTTCATATTACAATCCTTGTGAGTGACGGTATGACTGCCAACCAGTGAAGTTAGCATATCGTGCATTTACCATTTGAATACGAGCTGGATGTTCAAAAGGACTCAAGTGTTGTGCTACCCATAGACGTTCAGCCAATTCCAAGTCTTTCTCAATGACTGGATTAGATTGGTCATGGTTCTTATAGCTTACACGAGCACATCGTGCAGCAGAGATACGTTGTAATACCTGAGTAGCCTTATCACCATATTCCTGAGTGATTTGTACACGCTCTTCAGGGGTTACATAAGGAACGTGTAAGAAAGTTTGTTCAGGTGTAGATTCGTCAATAACTTTCTTCATTTGTTTAGCCAACTCATGAATTTCAGGTTGAGCATCTGAAGCTAAACGAAGCTTAAAAAAGTTATCCCAGTCAGTTGCTGTAACAACAACATCAATCAACTGGAATGGCTCAAGAATACGGTTAACTACTTGTTTGTGGATACCTAATTGAGCCAATTGAGCAGCTACTTTTACTGCTTCATCTCTGGCTTTGAGCCATAGCTTCAATGCACATTCTTGGATTGCTTCATCAGCTTCTTTCTCTGCAACCATACCTGCTTGGTTTAAACCAAAGTGGATAGGATGAGCAGGTTCTTGCATTACTTGGTCAATGGTCTTTTGAATAGGTACTGCACGAGAGGATGAAGCAGAGCGTGAGAATACACGGTGAGTCATTACTTCACTATGGATGAAGCGAGGATAGCGTAGTTGAAGGGTAATCAGACGCTTACCTGCCCATACGCTGTCTGCAATAATTTTAGCTGTAATCATGAGTTTTCTCTGTGTTGTTGGACATAAAGTAGTAATTGTAACAAATTTTGTCTGAGTTCATTGGATTTAAATATTGTATTTAAGTACCCAATGGGTAATGGTAGTTCAGTCTTGATATATGCTTTAAGGAATTCTCCTAAAGAGTGCATAACAACTGAAGGGATGTCTCCAATAAAGGTGCTAAGAAAAAACAATAATTCAACCTTCTCCCATTCATATTTAGTAAAACCAATATCTTCAATATAAGGGTTAAGGCTTCTCATGGTTTTTAAATGATAGCTATTGGGCATTTCGGTATTCATTGTAGGTCTCTTCATAGATAGCCAAAATATCTTCATTAGCTAGTACATTCACCATAATCTTTGCATAGATAAGGTAATCTGCTAAGCGTCTAATATTACTGCATTTGAAGATGTTCTCTTCATACATACTAGTAATGAACCTTAATTCTGCTCTTAAAGTTACATAAGTTGGAAAGTATGGTGAAATAGCAGTCTTTGTATCTAGGGATGACAGAAAATACCAATAGTTATCTTTAGCACATCCTATAAGTTCAAATGTTTTCCATAGCTCTCTTATAGGCTTTCTTGGTTCTGCTACTTCTAACATCATTGCAGTAGTAGCTTCTTCAATAATATGCCTAGCTAAGCTTCTTATTGGCTCACGAAATGATGGTTTTTGACAGTACATCTGAAGAGTTTTCTCAATTTCTTTATAAGCAAAGCCATTAAGAAAAGTATCCTTATTCTCAAATAAAGAGAATATTTTAATTAGTCTATCAGGGATAGTATTTTCTTCATAACCATACTTAGAAACAAGACGATTCTTAAACCATAACCATTTAAGATTGTTGAACATGGTTCTCTCCAAACAGACGAAAAGGATTAGTCTCCATAAGATACAGGTTTTCTAAGTATTTAATTACTTCTTGTGCAAAAGGAACTGAAGCCAACATTAAAAGAGTAAAGGCAAACATAAACTCTGAAGTACCATTTGATTTATGAGACTCGGTACGGAACATATAACGATGGTTCACTGAATCATCAATCAGTTTGTCAATTTGGAAGGCAATAGTTAAATTAGTAATACCTCCAATTTTTACAGGTCTGCCTGAAGTATTGGTTAATTTTGCATATGCTTGGTAACGAAATTCATGATAGGTAGTTCCAGCAAAGCTGTAGACTAGCTGAGGGAAATGTTCAGCCAATTCATCTTCAGTTGGTACAGGTGTCTCTAACAAGTCATCAACAATCTGACTGTTTTCAATGTACTGAACCAGCTTGTTAAAGTCTTCTTTGAAAGTTTTTGTTGTTATGTAAGTGATGATGCAACGCATAATGCTGATTGCTAAAATTCTTTTTGTATTCGTAGGAGTATTTTTAAACCTATTAGATAACAGTAGAGCAACCTTATTTATTTTATAGTTAAACTCGGCTGTTCTATTTTTTAAGAATCTGTCATGTTCGGATGTCATTTTTATACCTTTTAAAAAAGCTTTGCCCTCTGGAGTTATTTCTTAAACCTTTTACGGTATAGATTTAAAGCTTTATTAAAACGAGGTCTTAGTTCCTCTAATTTATCTAATAAATCTTCTACTTTAATCATTACACCGATTAAACCAAGCATTGCAGCTTGAGATGATACTATTCTGTCTTGTTCTCGTTGTGACCATAGAGCCATATCTGGTTTATCAGTGATAAGTGCAAAGAAGTCTAATACAGCTTCAATAGTCTTTTCTGAATAAATAGGAAATCCTCTGTATGCATTATTAACTAAATACATTGCATAGGAATATCCACGAATATCACTTCTTAAATGTTTGTTATTAGCGTATTTGGTTTGAATGAGATGCTCAGTAAGAATCTCTACTTTGCTATCAAATAAGATAGGATTATCCAACAAGGAATGAACATCTATATCTACTCTGATGGTTTGAATTAGTTTTTGAAGTTCAGTGGCGAATGCACTGTTGAGAAAATATCGTAAAGCTATAACATAGAAGTTATGAATATAAAGTTTAGCTTCGGTAATTACAGTACCATTTGGATATACTTTGTACAAAGATTCACTAAAAATACACATAAGCTCATTTGAGATATTAGAAGCATCTTCACCTGTAAACTCTGCATTGGTTTCTAAGGCAGTATCTAATCGTTGAATAGCTTCTCCAGCAGAATAAAGTTTCTTTCTACCTCTGAGATTAAAAAGGTTATTAGCCATCTAATACTCCTAATGCTTCTTTGTTATCGTAGGTCTGAATAGCTGTAATGAGCTTATCTGTTAACTCTGGGTCAGAAATGATTGTACAAAAGAATGTTACTATCTTCTCATGACTGAAAGAGGGTACATAATATGACGTTACCTCTTTACTTAATAAAGTCAGTAGTAGTTCATAACTTTCTTCATTAGCTTTTATTGTATTAAAAGTAGATATTTCATCCAAATGCTTCTTTAGTAAATACTTACTCATAGCAAAGCCACTACAGAATAATTTTTAATTACATCTTCTTTCCACTCTTGTAATTGAGGACGATACCCAAATATATCTTGAGGTGGGAAGGCTTCATAGAACTCTTCCCATCCCTCTTCATATAGAAGTTTAGCCATTACACTACATACGTCAGATTCAGTACTAGCAATATGTTGCATATTTAACTTGTACTGGGTCATAAAAGCTTTCTTTCGCATCTTCACGCTTAGCTCATAATCATCTGAGAATCTGTTCTGTAGCTTATCGCCAAACTCTACGAATATCATTTTAATTCCTCATTCACATGAATAAGTTTGCCAAAGTTCACTTCAGCATTTGGGTTATCAATACATATCCAGATTGTAGGTACACTGCATTTCTCAATGCGGTCACACCAAAGGTCTGAGAACACTACAATGAAGTTTGGCTTAGCTTTCTCTACCCATTCAAATACTGGTTCAAGTGCTGTACCACCGCCCATTTTTAAGTTCATTTTCACGAACTGAGGTTCGTCAGTGAACTCTTTGGTTTCTACGATTTTGGTGTTAAACGTCATCATAGTCAGTTTATCTGGTGAACAGTTAGTGAACATCTTCTTAATTTCACGAAGGAAGTGTTCGGCTTGTTCTTCAGATACTGAGCCAGATACGTCAAATGCAACCATGATATGTTCAAGTTTGTTTACATCCTCATTAGATGGGAAGTAATAACCTTGATTAATCATACGGCGTTCAAACTTGTGATAGCTTGGGTCTCCACGAGAGAGTTCAGTTGCATAGGAATGCAATAACTCTTCCCAAGACAAGCTACCATCTTGCAGTGCATTCAATACAATTTGCAATGTTTCAAATGCTTGACCTGCATCTTTACTAGTTACAGCTTTAAAGGCTGCTGAACTGTTGATAATGGCTTCTTGAAGCTGAGGTGATGGTGAACTGTCAAAGAAGTTCATATCGTTGCTCAGGCTATTCTGACCACCGTTATTGCCTTGACCATTACCATTGCCATTACCATTGTTTTGCTTCTGGCTCTTGTTCTGCTCAAGTACATTGTAGATGGCTTCCATTGCCATAGAACCATACTCACTGGATGCTTCTACGTCAGGTGGCAGAACATAACCAGATTGTTCAATCATCTGGTTTACGACTTCATCACAAGCACGGTTGTACAGTTCTTCATCACGTCCACCTTTACGGTATGGATGAAGCAGTGCTGCATGGTAAACCAAATGAACCAATGCACCTGCTGCTTCTTCTTTGGACAGTTCTACAAACCATTTCTCATTCAGTTTGATTTCCATCTTATTCACATCCAACAAGTTTTGGTCAGATGGAATGATGTTAAAAGAATAGAGCATGGTAATGATGAATGTACTCATCTTAGAGCGAATGTCATCACTCTTCTTAGGTGGTTGCAACAGCATACGCTTAGCGTCTGCTAATTTCTCATTGAATTCGGTTTTCATTTAGTAACTCCTGTACAGCAACATACTGTTCATAGTCTTTGATGGAATCAGCAATATCGTCAAATACTGCTAGATTATAGATTGCTTTAGCCAGTACTTCTGGATTGGCTTCTTCCAGTAACCAATCACGGTATTCATCTGGTACTTCAAAGGTTGCTTCATCTGCTGTATGAGATGGGTAAACCAAGATAGAGCCATCAGGTTTACTGGGGAAGAATCGTCTGACTAAAGCATTCATAATCATGGTGTCATCGGTGAAGGGAATGTAATAACTTACAATCTCTTCACCCCATAGACTCTCTGCATAATATTTTTCCGTATTAATTTCTGTTGGTTCAACAGTACGGACTTTATCCAGATAATTCATGATAGTTTACTTCTTGTTACGGCGAACAATACCTACCAAGTCTTCTTTTAGCAGTTCATTGTTGCCAATGTACGGTGCTTGAGAGCGAATCATACGATAGATGACAACACGCAAGTCGTCTTCTTCAATACGTTTCACATATTCAATTACGGCATCTTGGTCTTTCTCTTCGATGTGTTCACCAAGATATGCACCCAATGCCCATTTAGCAGCAATCTGCTCAGGTACAGGTGTTGTTGCTGGTTTGGCAATGATGTCTTTGTAGTCTGGCAGTTGACCATAGGTTGCATAGAAGCTACAGAAGTCAGTGGCTGCTGCTTCGCCTACAATACCTGCAATGGCTGGCATATAGATTTCATAATCCAAGTCCAACAAACCTGCTTTCAGTTCTTTAGAGAGCATTTCCAAGGTACGAGGGCAAGCATAGGTTGTTACTTCTTTGGCTGGGTCAAAGTTGTTGATGTATTTAGGCATGAAGTTGATAAAGCCATATACCAGTGGATGCCAGTTACCTTTTTCAACTTCTTTGGCAACATATTGGGTGAATACTTTGTAGTCTGCTTCCATTTCCACATGGGTAATACGGGATTGAATGGCAGTATTCATTTTAGTGACCAATGCACCGTCAGTAGCACGGTTAGAAGCCATCAGAATACGAACATTCTCATGCAGGTCATGTTCACCGATTTGACGGTCTAACAACAGTTTATAGGCGGCAGCTTGAGTGAATTTGTCGGCAGACATAAATTCATCGAGGAAAATCAACCAGCCTTCATAGCCTTCAGGGATTTTAGAACCTTTCAGTGGGAACAGGTTCATTGGCGCATAGTAAGATTTGCCTTCTTCGATTGCTGGCAAACCGTTCAGGTCGTATTGGCTTACTTGGGTCAGACGGATGTCAATCAACTTCAGTTTCAGTTCTTCGGCAATTTGTTTGATGATGGCTGATTTACCTACACCTGGTTGAGATGTAACCAAGCAAGGGATGTTGGCTTTAACAGAGTTCATCAAACGTTTTTTAGTTTGTTCTTGGTTCAATACATAGTTGATTTTTTTCATTTTGAATTTCCTTTAAAGTAACGATGGATAAAATTAAAAGGCTAATGATTTCTCATTAGCCTTCAAAGGAGATTTATAAAGGTTATTGGTATTTGGCTACAAACTCTGTGTAACCACCTACCAGTACATCGTCTACAAAGATTTGAGGTACTGTATTTACTTCCTTACCACAAATCTCTGAGAGCTTCTCTTTGGTGATACCTTCAGCAACGATGTTGATGTATTCGTATTCACCGAAGGAGGCAGCTAAAGCTTTAGCTTTCTCGCAGTATGGACAGGATGGTTTACCGTAGATTTTAACTTTCATTTAATACCTCGTTCATTCGATTAACAATTAGAAACTCTGCTAACTTCTCTGGTTTCCAATTCTCTGTTGAATTGTTCCATGTAACATTGATTACGTCAGCATCGCTATTATAACTGTTAATTGTAATAGATTCACTGGCGATATCGTTTGCAAATGTAGTGTTAGGTTTTAAAGAAAGAAAACCAACACCATAAGTCTCTGCTGTTTTTTCCAGTACTTCTTTCTTATCCTTATTAATTTTTTCAACCAATTCAGGGTAAGTCTTTCTGATTGTCTCAATATCTCTTACAAGATTATTGATTACCTTGAAATATGATAATTGAGCCATAGTGTAGTTCTGGTTTTCTTCAAAAATCTTCTGACAAAGATATTTGAGATATTCAACATTCTCTTCATGAGTAGTTAACAGCTCATGCATGAATGTACGAGTATTTTCAGCTAAGATACATTTATCTACTGATTCACCAAAGTTTCTTAATCGGTTAGTCAAGTACAAATGCTTGATTCGGTATAGGCTATCTTTCTGCATGATTAAACTACCTGTTCAAAGTCGCCTTTAGAAAGCATATAGCAGAACTCTTCAACATCAACGATGTCAGATTCTACACGGTCTTCAAAACGTTCTTTGTAGCATACCTTACCGCCTGATACAGTAACGATTTTGATGCTACGACCTTTAGGGTTAGTGAACTCTGCACCATCTTTAACATGAAGACAGGTGATACCTGATTCTTCTTTATCTTCAGATGGTTTATCATCTTTGTCATCGTACAACTCATGATGACGAGCCATTACTTTGCCCAATTCATCAGCCAAGTGGAAGTAATGGTTAGTTGAACCATTCTTCTTGTCTTCGCCTTGTTCTACAGCTTTACGGCAAGCTGTAAAGACTTCTTCTGGAATATCTTCCAGTTCATGCATGATGTCATGCAGTGCTTTGATTTTAGCTGTTACAAACAAATCAGCTAAGACTTTATCAAGTGCGCCTTCTTCTTGGCTTACACGTTTCAGCAAATCTTCCAGTGTTACTTTCATTTTGTTGCTCCTAAAAAGTGGATTAAAGATTGGATGGATTCAGTACATTTACAGTATGAACCATCATCATTGTACAGCATATAAGTAACGGTATTACCTTCAATGCTGTCAATTCGGACTAATGCTTTGTCTAAGCAGTAGTATTCATTTGGTTTCATTTTAGATACCTATTTGATTGTTGATACCCAAAGGAGAAGCTTAAGACTCTAATAGTCTATATGCTTCATAATCATGGATAATCTTATATACCCAAGCAGGTACTTTCTCTGCTCTAACTAGATTATTGAAATAGTGAAGAGCTTGAACAATACGGAATGGAATATTAACCATCTGAGAACCAGTAATACTAATGAGGTTATCCCGATTTCCAAGCTGTCTAACAGACAGTGAATTTGTTATAAACACTCGTTCTGTCTTGGTTTCACTAATAACCCAGTCTTTCTGTTTTGTATCATAGACTAATGCAGGAATTTCTTTAATATAGTAGTAAGAGTCATAATTACTAGTAATAGTCTCAAAGATATTCATTAATTCTCCAAGAGTATTTAGTATTACTTCTTTATTCATATACCATCTTAATAAAGCTA
>ERZ1674055.69-NODE-70-length-22463-cov-21.087469_pt1 | contig 22463 bp, 18 predicted proteins | sample MGYA00581121_ERZ1674055 | MGnify/ENA primary metagenome ERZ1674055 (study PRJEB41354, sample SAMEA4873334) | human saliva metagenome | biome: human-associated habitat [ENVO:00009003]; feature: mouth environment [ENVO:08000002]; material: saliva material... | reverse complement strand
TCCTCGTTCCTACAGGGAACCCGCCCTCGCTTCGCTTCGGGCACCCTGATGTCACATTCGGACGATACCGCCTTTCCGCGCTGGGGTACTATGCGGGTGCGGCCGTGTTTTCCGGGTAGCCGCTCTCGGCCCCGCTACCGGAGCGTGCCGGTGCACCTTCCGAAAGCGACATCAGGGTACCCTCTCGGGTGCTCTCCGCAGCGAAGCAAGGAGAGAGCGGAGCGCCCGAGAGGGTGGGTTCCCCTGTAGGAGCGTAGGAAGGTGCGCACCGGCCGCATCATTAGGTAAGGGGAGAGGAACGAGGACGGTCACTGCCCCTCGCCTGTAGCTCTAACCAAGCAGAGAGAGGACTAGTCCTCGTGCGCGACCTTCACGGTCACGCCGTTGAACGTCACGGTATCTCCGGGGTGCAGCTGCTTGCCGCGTGCTTCTTCAATATCGCCGTTGACCTTGACCAGGCCGTGCTGAATGACCTCGCGTGCCTGCGCGCCGTCCTCTACGAGGTTGGCGAGCTTGAGGAACTGGCCGAGGCGGATCATGTCGTCGCGAATAAAAATTTCTTCCATGTTCTCTAGTTTATCCCGCCGGGTGCATCCTGGCGTCCGGCAAAAATGGGGGGAGCTGCGAGGGGCAAGAGCATACCTTGGGCGGGTTGGTGATGGTACCCTGGTGTCTTGCATCAAAAAGTGTGCATATTGCGCCGATGAGCGCGAACACCGGGCGCCCTGCTCTGGGTAGCGCCCCCATCAACCCGAACTCACGCACGCCACAGCCGGTGGCGGGGCAGAAGGAGTAACTATGGCTGAAAAGTCCACCCTCGATAACGTTATTGCGCTCGCAAAGCGCCGCGGCTTTGTTTTCCAGGCCGGTGAAATCTACGGCGGTTCCCGCTCCGCATGGGACTACGGTCCCCTCGGCGTGGAGCTGAAGGAAAACATCCGCCAGCAGTGGTGGCAGCGTTTCGTCCGCTCCCGTGCGGACATGGTCGGCCTGGACTCCTCCGTTATTCTGCCCCGCGCGGTGTGGGAGGCCTCCGGTCACGTGGCGACCTTCACCGACCCGCTGGTTGAGTGCCTCTCCTGCCACAAGCGTCTGCGTCAGGATCACCTGCTGGAGAACTTCGAGGCGAAGAAGGGCCGCCCCGCCGAGGGCATGGAAGAGATTGCTTGCCCGAACTGTGGTACTCGTGGCGAGTGGACTGAGCCGCAGAACTTCTCCGGTCTGATGAAGACCTACCTGGGCCCGGTCGATAATGAGGAAGGCCTGCACTTCCTGCGCCCCGAGACCGCTCAGGGCATTTTCGTGAACTTCAACAACGTGGTCACCGCCTCCCGCAAGCGCCCGCCGTTCGGCATCGGCCAGATCGGTAAGTCCTTCCGTAACGAGATCACCCCCGGTAACTTCATCTTCCGTACCCGCGAGTTCGAGCAGATGGAAATCGAGTACTTCGTACACCCGGACGAGGCTGATAAGTACTTCAACGAGTGGGTTGAGGACTGCTGGAACTGGTTCGTTGACCTGGGCATTAACCCGGACAACATGCGCCGCTTCGACGTCCCCAAGGAAGAGCGCGCACACTACTCGGCCGGCACCATCGACGTCGAGTACCGCTTCGGCTTCCAGGGCTCGGAATGGGGTGAGCTCATGGGCGTCGCGAACCGCACCGACTACGACCTGGGCGTTCACAACGAGCACTCTAACGCGAAGCTCGAGTACTTCGACCAGGCCACCGGCGAACGTTACGTGCCGTACGTGATTGAGCCCTCCTTCGGCCTGACCCGTTCCATGATGGCGTTCCTCGTCGACGCATACGTTGAGGACGAAGCCCCCAACACCAAGGGCGGCGTGGACAAGCGCGTTGTGCTGAAGCTCGACCCGCGCCTGGCACCGGTCAAGGCCGCGGTGCTGCCGCTGTCCAAGAAGGCGGAGCTGTCCGAGCCCGCAACCAAGCTGGCCGAGGAGTTGCGCGGCCTGTGGAACGTGGACTACGACGAGGCGGGCGCTATTGGTCGCCGTTACCGCCGCCAGGATGAGATCGGTACCCCGTTCTGCATCACCGTGGACTTCGACACCCTCGAGGATCAGGCCGTGACCATTCGCGAACGCGACACCATGAGCCAGGAGCGTGTGGCCCTGGACCAGGTGAAGTCTTACCTGGCTGCACACCTGGCCGGCTAGTACCGGCCCGCGGCGGAGTATTCCCGCGAACCGCTGACCATTACATTGCGGCGGGTAGCCTCTGAGAGCGAAAGAGGCTACCCGCCGCAGTATATTTAGGCTACCCTGGTTAGACGCGATAGTGCGGGTCGTCACGCCGGACGGGGCGGGCCGCGGCTTGGAACCCGTCGGCGGCTCAGGCACGTACGGGTATAGGTGAAGGAGAGCATACAGACATGGCAGAACGCCTCAGCGAAAAATTTGAGATTCGCCCCTGGCAGGAGGGCGACGACCTTGCCCTGCTTGAGATTTGGAACTCTGCCCGCAATGAGGTTGAGGAGCGCCAGCGTGGCCTCTTTGGCCCCGACACGGACGGCCCGTTCAGCCGCACCCTGGTGGTGACCGCATCCGGCGTGCCGATTGCCGCCGGTTCGGTGGTGGCCTCGACCCTGCATCCGACGCGTCTGTGGTCCTACATTGAGGTGGCGGCAGACCACCGCCGCCAGGGCATCGGCACCGCCCTGATGGACGCCCTGCGAGAGGTGGCCGCGGCGCACGGCCAGACCGCCGCCCTGCGCGTGAAGCTGTCGCCGTTTAGTGACGGTGAGGAGTTCGCGCAGGCGACCGGCATGAAGCTGATTCAGCGTTCCCGCATGGTGCGCGTGGAACCGGGAGCGATTCCCCCGGTGTCTCTGCGCGAGGACGCCGACGGCAACGAAACCCAGGCCATTGAGGACCTGGCGACCGGCTCGGTGGAGCTAACCGCCGCCCTCTGGGAGTTCTACCGCCGCTCGCATCAGTGGGATGTTCCCGCTGAGGTGGGTATGGGCACGGTGAACCGCTACTTCCTCTCGGATGAGGTGCGTGCTTTTGGCGCCGTGGTGCTTCGCGACCACATTCGTGAGGCTGCCGCAGAGGGTAAGAAGGGCCCGATCGTGGCCTTCGCCGTGAGCTACCATCCCTTCGAGACCGACCCGGAGGCGGCCCTGGTGAATGAGAACACCGCAACCGAGCTGCTGCTGGGCTACGACTTCGAGAACGAGGGCGCCGTGGAGGCCATCATGCAGGTGCTGTCCCTGCTGAGCGCTAAGTACCCGGTGACGGTGGAGGTCGACGACTCCATGGAGGCGCTGGTTCAGGTGACCGACGTGCTGCTGCGCGCCGGTACCGCCTCGGTGGAGGGCGACCCGACCTATATTTACGTGACCGAGTAGGTTCTCGGGTAGGTTCCCGAGTATATTCCCGAGTATATTCCCGAGTATATTCTCGGCACCGAGCCTGCCGGCTGGTTCTTGCCGAGAGGGGCGGGGGAGTGGAATACTCTCCCGCCCCTTTCGCGTGCCTGCGCCTCACCACCATTGTTAAGTCTGTGCCGTGCCGCCGTACTGTGTTGCTGTACTGCGCCGCCGTACCCCGATAGCTCTGTACCCCGTCAGCTGAGTCCGGTTCCTGATTTGCCCCCGTATGCCACAATATAGGGGTGAATTCTGAAGCACCCCGTCTGACTCTTCCGCCCCTAAAGCTGGGCAAACTGACCGTTGACACCCCCGTGGTCCTCGCCCCTATGGCCGGCGTGACCAATAAGGCTTTCCGCCGCCTCTGCAGCGAATACGGTGGCGGCCTGTACGTGACCGAAATGGTGACCGCGCGCGCCCTCGTGGAACGCAAGCCCGAGTCCCTGCGCATCATCGAGCACGACCCGGACGAGAAGATTCGTTCCATTCAGATTTACGGTGTGGACGCGGTCAATGTCGGCAAGGCCGTGCGCATGGTCGTTGAAGAGGACCGTGCCGACCACATTGACCTGAACTTCGGCTGCCCGGCGCCCAAGGTGACCCGCCGAGGCGGCGGCGCAGCCCTGCCCTGGAAGACCGACCTGTTCACCGCGATTGTGCAGACGGCGGTCAAAGAGGCCTCCCGCAACGATATTCCGCTGACCATTAAGATGCGCAAGGGCATCGACGACGACCACATCACGTTCCTCGAATCCGCCAAGATTGCGCGCGATGCCGGCGTGGCCGCGATAGCTCTGCACGGTCGTACCGCCGCCCAGCACTATTCGGGTAAGGCCGACTGGGATTCCATCGCCCAGCTGCGCGAACTGATTCCCGACGTGCCGATTCTGGGCAATGGCGATATTTTCTCCGCCGAGGACGCCATGCGCATGGTCGAGCAGACCGGCGTGGACGGCGTGGTGATTGGCCGCGGCTGCCAGGGCCGCCCGTGGCTGTTCGGCGACCTGCAGAACGCCTTCGAGGGCTCCCCAGAGCGCGTGCGCCCCACCCTCTCGGAAGTGGCCGACATGATTTACCGCCACGCCGAGCTGCTGGTCGAGACCTTCAGCGACGAGACCCGCGGCCTGCGCGAGATCCGCAAGCACGTGGCCTGGTACTTCAAGGGCTACCCGGTCGGCGGCGAGCTACGCGCCAAGATGGCGCAGGTGCCCGACCTGGCGACCTTCCGCGAGCTGCTGGCCCAGCTCGACCACACCATCGGCTACCCCGGCGCCGCCGTGGAGGGCTCTCGAGGTCGCGCCGGCAGGCCCAAGCAGCCGCACCTGCCCGACGGCTGGCTGGATTCGCGCATCCTGGGCGACGCCGAACGCCTGGGCCTGGTGGAGGCCGAGCTCGACATCTCGGGCGGCTAAACCCCGTCCGAACCATCGCGGCTGAACCCTCAGCCAACCCGCCCCGGGGTCGTCCCCGGGGCTCACGCATCACCACCGTAGAATTGAGTTCATGGCTGGATTAATCCGCAAAGAAGACATCGACGAAGTACGTGCCCGCACCGATATTCGCGAAATCATTGAAGGCTACGTGAGCCTCAAAAGCGCGGGTATCGGCACGTACAAGGGCCTGTGCCCGTTCCACGACGAGCGCACGCCCTCCTTCAACGTGCGCCCGCAGGTGGGCTCGTACCACTGCTTCGGTTGTGGTGAGTCCGGTGACGTGTACTCCTTCGTCATGGCCATGGAACACACCGGCTTCGTGGAGACCGTGGAACGTCTGGCCGCCCGCATTGGCTACACCCTGCACTACGAGGGCGGTAACCCCGGCGAACGCTACGAGGCGGGCATGCGTCGCCGCCTGCTCGACGCGCACAAGATTGCCGCCGAGTTCTTCGAACGCAACCTCTACTCGCCGGACGCACAGGAGGCGCAACGCTTCCTTGGCGCCCGCGGCTTCGACCCCGCCGCCACCCGCCACTTCGGCGTGGGCTACGCCCCGCGCGGCTGGGACCACCTGCTCAAGCACCTTCGCTCCCAGGGCTTCACCGACGAGGAGCTGAAGGCGACCGGCATGTTCTCCGAGGGCAACCGCGGCCTGTACGACCGCTTCCGCGGCCGCATCATCTGGCCGATTCGCACCATCGCGGGGGAGACCATCGGCTTCGGCGCCCGCCGCCTCTTCGACGACGACCAGGGCCCCAAGTACCTGAACACCCCCGAGACGCAGCTGTACAAGAAGTCCCAGGTGCTCTACGGCATCGACCTGGCCAAACGCGAGATGACCAAGAAGAAGCAGGTCGTCATCGTGGAGGGTTACACGGACGTGATGGCCGCGCACCTGGCGGGCGTCACCACCGCCGTGGCCACCTGCGGTACCGCCTTCGGTCCCGGCCACATCAAGATGGTGCGCCGCATGATTACCGACGACGGCTCCGGCGGAGAGGTCATCTTCACCTTTGACGGTGACGCCGCCGGCCAGAAGGCCGCCATGGCCGCGTTCCAGGAGGACCAGCGCTTCGTCGCGCAGACCTTCGTGGCGGTGGCCGAGGACGGCATGGACCCCTGCGACCTGCGCCTGCACAAGGGGGACGCCGCCGTGCGCTCGCTGATTGCCTCGCGTCGCCCGCTCTTCGAGTTCGCCATTGACACGACCCTCGCCAAGTACGATTTGGCAACCCTGGAGGGCCGTGTGCTGGCGATGCGCGCCATCGCCCCGATTATTGCCGGTATCAAGGACCGCGACCTGCGCCCCGCCTATATGCGCAAGGTGTCGGGTCAGCTCGGCCTGGAGCTGGACGAGATTCAGCGCGCCGTGGCGTACGCGCAGAACCACCCCAAAACCCAGCGCAGCTACCGGGAAGAGACCCCCGCGGCGCCCCGCTACGAGCGTCTGCCCGAGCGCGGCCCCGCCGGACCGTACCCCGCGGATGCGCCCTACGACCCCGGCTACGACGCACCCCCGCCCGAGGAGTACCCGGCTCAGAGCGCCTACGCGGGTTATAACGCCGCCGCGCATCCGCCCGCTCCCGCCGCGAACTACGGCACCCCCTACGCGCAGGCTCCGGGTGGGCAGGCTCAGGGCGGGCAGAACGGCGCGGAACCGGGTGCCGCTCAGGGCGCCCCCGCCGCGGAGGAGTTCCTCACCCCCGACCCTAACGACCCGGTCGCGCGCCTCGAAAAGGCCGCCCTGGAGATCGCCCTGCAGCACCCCGAGCTCATCAGCGTGGAGCAGTGGCGTAACCTAGCCGCCGTGCAGTTCCGCTACCGCACCCACCGTGAGGTGGCCGCCGGCATTATTCACGCCGCAACCGTCATGGCGCCCACGCCCGGTATCGAGTGGATTAACTGCGTGCGTTCCGGCGCGGTGGAGGGGGTTCACCCCGCCATCGCGGAGCTGGCCGTCTCGCCCCTGCCCGTCAGCAGCGCTGAGCGTCTGCCCGGCTTCGTGACCGGCGCGCTCAACGCCCTGTTCGAGCAGCAGATTGCCCGCCAGAAGTCCGACCTGATGATGCGCCTGGAGCAGCTGAGCGCCAACCCGGACGATGAGGAGTACGAGGCGGTACAGCGGCTGCTCCTTGAGCTCGAGATGCGCCGCCGTCAGCTCACAGCCCAGCGCGCCTAAACTCGCAGCCCAACGCGCCTATGACCGCGTGTCATCTACGCCCCCCCCGATGCGGGCGCGATGGGGAAGGGGACGACGGGGCAGAGGCGTAGCCCGGAGGTCCGCAGGGCGCCCTGCGGGCGATTCCGCACCGCCACCACGAAATGTGATGCACTTCATCGTATCTCGGCTTGCGGAGCCCCGAGACCCCCGGTATAGTTATTACTCGTTGCAAGGGAAACCGCGCAACGAAAACAAAATATTCCCCCGTAGCTCAATTGGCAGAGCATTCGACTGTTAATCGAAGGGTTACTGGTTCGAGTCCAGTCGGGGGAGCAGATATAGCAAGAACCCCGGAACTTCGTTCCGGGGTTCTTGCTATATCTGCTCCTCTGGCTCGAACCAGTAACCACTCCGCCATACGCAGGCGCTGGGGCGCCTGCTCCAGGCTCCGTCTGGTTCGAGTCCAGCGCAACAGTGGCATACGGGGTGGTTGAGATTTTTGGTTCCTCGCGCGCTCGGAAAATCTTCGCCTCGCTGGTTCGAGTCCAGTCGGGGGGCAACGAACCATTTTTCGCCCGCCGCTGTCGCCGAACTCCGACAGGTTCCCGCCGCCGGTGAGCACCCGCCTCCGGCCCTCTTAGCGCAGGTCGCGGGCAGTCTGTTTCTCAGCTCGCGGCTGAACCTCACCCCTCAAAAAGTCGAAAATACCCCAAGAGATGGCCGTAACCTCCGTTCAAACGGTCACGAACACTTGGGGCGAGGGGCTAAAATATAGGAGGTGGAGTGCGAATCAGAAGCCTCCAAACACGAGTCACGGAGAGGTGGTCATGACCACTACTACTAATCCCAAGGCACCCAAGGGGTTCTTTGCTGGCATCAGCGGGATTAAGTCCGGCGTCGCGAACATCATCGACGCTGGCAAAACCTTCAAGTCCCTCGGCCCCAGCCAGGTCAAGGACGAGATCCAGATTGCAAAGCACGAGCTGAAGACCAAGGGCATTGCCGTTGGTAAGGGCGCGGCTTTCTTCGGCGTTGCCGCCGTCTTCGGTCTCTTCCTCATCATCGCCCTGGTTGCTGCCGCAATCCTCGGTCTCGGCACCGTCATGCCGTACTGGGCATCGGCACTGATTTTTGCCCTCATCTTCCTGATCGTCGTGGCCATCTGCGCGCTGGTCGGCCTCAAGAAGGTCAAGGCACAGCTGCCCTTCAAGCCCGAATCCGCAATCTTCGGTCTGCTCTTCGACCTCGGCGTGCTCAAGGAAGGCACCGCCATGTCCGCTGAGCGCCTGAAGAAGGAACAGGCAGAGCGTGCCGCTCAGAAGGCTAAGGAAGCCGAAGAGGCCGCAGAACGCGCCCGCAAGGAAGCCGAAGAACGCAAGGCTCGCGGCGAGGAAGAGCCCAAGCCGCCGACCTTCGAAGAGCTCAAGCAGCGCACCGCAGAGCGCCGTCAGCACCTGGCCGCCCTGCGCGACGACCTGCAGTCCTACACCGGCGACGTTCAGGCCAACACCCAGCAGGCTCTGGACGCTCTCAAGGCAGTGCCCTCCGAGGTCGCCGCAGGTGCAGCAGCAACCGGCCGTGGCCTGGCAGAGAACGTGCGCAAGCCCGAGGTTCTGCAGGCTCGCTGGAAGTCCTTCGCAGCGCTGGGCGCATCCATCGCGACTGTCCTGCACTTCCTCAACCGCCTGGTCCGCCGCTAAGCGAATTACCGCCCACGCGCGACCACCGGTCGAGTAACACAACGCCCCGACAGGCCCCGCCCGTCGGGGCGTTGTCGTGCCCAGAGAAACCCGCAACCTGCCTCCGCGGGGGCGGTAGCTACCTTTTTGGGGCAATTCCCAGGGGCCAACCCGCCCCGCAGGTCGGATAACGCGGCGAGTCCCCGGTAGAATGGACAAATGTCGTGCACCACAGGATGCCCCCTCCGCGCGCGGCGACCACAGGCAGATACGGCATACAGGAACGGTTCCGGCGTTAGCCGCCACCCAACCCAGTCACCGACACACTACACCCGATGAGGAGCCCCGTCATGGACCAGGCAAAGACGATTCTGATTGGCGCAGAGACCTACCCGCCGGATATTAACGGCGCGGCACAATTCGGGCACCGCCTCGCAAACGCCATGCTCAAGCGAGGCCACTCCGTGCACGTGGTAGCCGCCAGCCCCATCCCCGGCCCCAGCTACCGCACCGAGGTCGAGGGCGGCATCGTTGAGCATCGTCTGCGCTCACACCTGCCCCCGACCCACGAGACCAACCGCATCTGCGTGCCCTGGGAGATTTGGTCCGAGGTCGGCAAGATTCTTGACGAGGTGCGCCCCGACGTCGTGCACGTGCAGTGCCACTACATTATCGGCCGAGCCCTCATCTTCCAGGCGAAGCGCCGCGGTATCCGCGTTATCGCAACCAACCACTTCATGCCCGCCAACCTGGACCCGTTCCTGCCCTTCCCCGCACCCGTCAAGCGTCTGATTGACCGCTGCACCTGGAAGGACATGCGCTTCTGCTTCGCTCGTACCGCCGTGGTCACGACTCCCACCCAGATTGGTGCCGATGCAATGCGCGACCTGGGCCACTTTACCCACCCCGTCATGCCCGTCTCGAACGGTATCGAAATTAGCGACTACGAGCTGGCCGAGGGCACGGATATCGGCAAGGTCCCCGGCGAGCTGCGCATCGCCTTCGTGGGCCGCCTGGCCGAGGAGAAGAACGTGGACGTTCTCATCGAGGCCTTCTCGATGCTGCCCGACTCGTACGACCACGTGGTACTAGATATCTCCGGCGACGGCGAGCTGCGCGAGGCCCTCGAGCAGAAGGCGCATGACTGCGGCGTGGCCGACCGCGTGATTTTCCGCGGTTTCGTGCCCGACGATCAGCTGCCCGAGGTCTACCAGATGGCCGACATCTTCTGCCAGCCCGGCACCGCAGAGCTGCAGTCCCTGGTCTCGCTGGAAGCAATGAGCGCCTCCACCCCGGTGGTTCTCGCTAACGCCCTGGCCCTGCCCCACCTGGTCGAGCAGGGCGTCAACGGCTACCTCTTCGAGCCGAATAACGCGAAGGACCTGGCGGAGAAGCTGGAGGCAATCATCTCCCTGCCCGCTGAGGAACGCGAGCAGATGGGCCGCGAATCCCGCCGCATCGTGGGATTCCACAGCGCGGAGAACACCTGGCGTACCTTCGAGGAGCTCTACGTGAGCGACGCGCCCTACGAGCGTTACCTGGCTTCCCGCCCCTAACGATCCCGAACGGTTCAGGGCTCCCGGGGCGGTCCGAGACCGCTTCGTCGTGGTCGGCGAGCGGGGGAGCGGAGCGCCGAGGACCGGATCGCAATGTTTTTCACTCTGGGAGTGCCTTCGGGTACCCTAGATGATGGTGCGCTCGCGAGATAATAGGCGATGCCTGCACCGGATGGGGAGTTAGCTCAGCCGGTTAGAGCAGGGGACTCATAATCCCTTGGTCGCGGGTTCGAGCCCCGCACTCCCTACGGCCCCGTCCGTCGACTTCACCCACTTGTCGACGGGCGGGGCTTTCTGCGTCTGAGATATAGGATGCTCGTATCGGTAGGCGTTGAGGTGACCTCCTTAGTCATGCCCTAGGTTTAGATAAATGACCGCGCGGAGAGCGCACCTGCGGTTGATAGGGTACTGTGGAAGAGTCTCATGTAAAGAGAGACCGTGATTGCACCTTGGGTACGGAAGATACCGGTAGGCTCGCATCATTGACAGACACACCATACGAGAGGATCTCAATGTCAGAGAACACTCCCCACAACCCGCAGCAGGGCGATTCTGCCGCAGCGGGCTACGGCTACGATGCTGAAGCCCGACCCGCGCAGGATGCTTCGCTGACGGGCCAGCCCGCGCAGGTAGCTCAGCCGGCGCAGCCCACCCAGCCGGCTCAGCAGGGTGCCCCCGCCCAGGGCGCGCAGCCTCAGCAGCCCGCCGGCCAGCCGATTCCGCCGGTCCAGGGCCAGGCCTACCCTGGTGCTCAGCCCGGTCAGCCCGCGCAGGCGGTCTACGCACCCGCCGCGCCGAACCCCTTCGTGACGGCTCTGCGTGCAAGCTGGGATGCGTTCCTGGAGGTCTTCGCCGGCAAGCCCGGCCCCGCACAGTCCCGTCTGGCCGCCTCCGGCCTGTGGGGTTGGGTTATCCCCAGCCTTCTGCAGACCATTATCTCGGCGTTCTTCCTCACCCAGCTGTCGCTGGGCTTCGTGAAGTTCGCGTTGCGTGATGCCTACAGCCTGGTGGCTTACAAGATTACCTTCGGTCAGGTCTTCCTTGCCTTCCTGGTGTTCCTCGTGGTTTCTGCCGTGGTGCTGATTCTGCGCGGTGTGCAGATTCTGCTGACCGCACGCATCGGTAAGGCTCCGGCGAACTTCTCGTCCTCGATGCAGGTAGTGGCGGTTTCGTGCCTGCCCCTAATCCCCACGTACATTCTTCTGAGCCTGGTGGCTCTCTTCATGCGCGGCGTCAGCAGCAACGAGGGCTTCGGGTTCATCTTTGTGCTGCTGGGCCTGGTGATGTCCTTCGCAGTGTTCTCGGGCGAGGCACTCATCTACCTGGGTCTGAACCGTCTGGGCCGCTTCGCTAAGTCTCCGGTCATCATGCACGCGCTGCTGAGCACCGCGTGGGTGCTCGCCGTGATGGTTGTGTACTTCATTACCTTCCGCATGCTCAACTAAGGAAACCCGTATGCAGACTCTGACTTATTCCGTTCAGCGTGGCTCCCGCCAGCGCTGGATGCTCCTGGCCGTTCTGCTGACCATTGCGGCCCTGATTCTGAGCGCCTGCGGTGCGAAGATTGAGACCCAGCTTGGCCTCGAAAGCGCCGATAAGGGTGTTCGCACCATGCAGGTTTCCTTCGACCTCAAGGACAACCAGGACAAGATCAAGGGCGGCACCCAGGCTCTGGACGCCTCCCTCCGCAAGCACCTGCCTAGCGGCCTTGAGTACGGCGGTATCCAGTCCGAGGGCGACAAGGCCCGCGCGACCTTCACCCTGCCCTTCTCGTCGATTGACGAGTACCGCTCCAAGGTGGCCAGCATCCTGAAGGCTTCCGGCACCGATACCGAACCGCAGATTAGCATCATCAACTCCAGCCAGGGCCTGGTGCAGGGCATCCAGGTGAAGGAGAACTTCACCTCGAAGGAGCTGCTGGGCTGGGTTCCGGAGGCCCTCGTGGTCGACGGTGTGATTGAGTCCTCGCGTAAGAGCAGCGTGTTCAGCAGCGACGGCGACACCACCGTGAAGTTCGGCGATAAGGAAGTGAAGAACTCCGGCGGTTCCACTATTTCCGCTAAGGACGTGCAGGACCGCGGCTTCAAGGGCGTTCTGATTCAGGCGTCCGAGAAGGATGGCGGCTACGACGTCGTGATTTCCTTCATCGCGAAGGAAATTATGAGCTCCGAGACTTCCTCTGCGGTCGACGCATTCCTGAACCAGGTCAAGCCCGACGGTGCTGAGCTGAAGAAGGGCCTGGACGCTTCCGAGGCAAAGAGCTACGCTCCCTCCGCTTCGACGAACGCCGCCAAGGAAGAGATTGGTCGCACCATGACCTTCCACGCCTCCTCCTCGCAGGACCTGAGCGATAAGATCAAGAAGGTGCTCGGCGCAAGCACCACCGACCTGACCTTCACTCGCGACGTGACCGAGGAATCCCACGTCTTCAAGGTTGAGAAGACCGTCTCCGGCACCCTGGACTGCTCCCTGCTGTGCTCCCCGGAGGGCTACGGCGTTGCCCTCTCGCTGAAGAACAGCGATGGTGACAGCTACAGCAGCGCATCTTCCAGCTCTTCGAGCTCCTCAAGCTCTTCGTCCAGCACCTCGAATAAGACGATGCCCACCTTCACCCTCGTCTCTTCGAAGACCGTGACGATGAAGAACGTGAAGATGGCGACCTCCCTGGGTCTGGACGGCTCGCTGGAGGCACGCATCCTCTACTCCTTCCCCACGAGCGACATCGCCGGTGCTGAGCAGAAGCTCAAGGACTCCCTGGCCGGTGGCGGCGATGACGAGACCGAGGTTCGTCAGGACGGCGACTCCACCATCGTGAGCGTGAAGATTCGTGGCAAGGACCAGGACGAGTTCAACCAGCGTCTGGGCTCCTACCTGAACGGCTCGAAGATTACCGTGACTCGCGAGGGCGGTTACCACCCCTTCGGCTCCGACTACACGGTGCGCCCCGAGGTCAACCCGGCTTCGAAGATGGGTAGTAGCTACTACCAGGTACCCTTCGAGTTCACCTTCAAGGCCCCGGCCTTCTCCTCGCTGGATCAGCAGAAGGTGCGCACCGCGAACCCCCGATACGTGGAGGCGGGCATTGAGTTCACCGTCAACGGCGGCGAGCTGAGCATGAAGAGCGATCGCGGCGTGTTCGCGACTCGCGACCTGCAGATTCCGGCTTCCGGCCTGAGCATGACCGACCTGATCGTGAACGGCATTATCCTGGCTCTGGTTCTGGCCGGCCTGATTCTGCTGTTCCTCTTCCGCAAGAAGATTGCGGCCGCCCGCGCGAAGGGCCGTGAGCGTCGTGAAGCAACCGCCGCCGCTTACGCTGCGACCGCTCCCGCCGCGGCCGGTGCTGCTGGCGCAGCCTATGGCGCCGCTCAGGGTTACGCCGCTCCTGCTCAGGGTGCTCCGGCTCAGGATGCATACCAGCAGCAGGCGGCCTACCCGGCACAGGGAGGCTACCAGCCGCAGCAGGGTGCCGCTTACGCTGCAGGGGACGACTCGCCCACGCAGGTCTTCAGCCCCCAGACCGTAGCCCAGTCCGGTGCGGCCCAGCCCGGTGCGGCCCAGCCCGCGCAGGGCGAGGCTGACCCGACGGTTGCCATGCCCGCTCAGGCTCCCGCTCAGGATGCTCCGCAGCAGCCTGCTCAGCCGCAGTACGGTCAGCAGCAGCCTGCTCAGCCGGCCCAGCCGACCCAGTTCGGCGATACTGACGGCGACGTGCTCCAGTAGGTAGCGACCAACCTCCGGACGTAGCTTCCCACCGGGAGCGTAGTTCAGTGCGAGGTTTGTGGCCCGTTGTCTCCCAAAGGGAGGCGACGGGCCATCGCTGTATCCAGCTGCCTGCGGGAGTCATCCACTCCCGGGGGGTGAGAGAGAGGAGGGATAGAGAGAGCATCACCGCGGCCCGAGGCTAGTACCCGCCCGGTACCGGAAGCAAAATACTGGGATCTTGCGAACCCAGCAGGCTCATGGGGTTCACGTATTCGGCCTCGCGTCCGCTGCCGTCCCCGCGGGCGCCTCCCTGACGCACGCCCCAGTACAGGCACGGGGCGGAGCATCGCCGGTAGGGGCGCTCGCCGTTCTCGCCAGCACTCTCCGGGGCGGCAACGGTGCCGACGGCATCCCCGGCCGTTACCTCGGTGCCGACCGGGAGCGCCTCGTCCATGGGCTCGAAGGTGCTGCGCCGACCGTCCGGATGGGCAATGACCAGCACTTTTCGGTTGACGACCGTACCGCTGAACACCACTCTTCCCGGTGCCGGCGCGTAGACGTGCCGGTCGCGGTCGGGCACGGCCAGATCCACCCCGCGGTGCCCGGCGCTCCAGCGCTGGGCGGGTTTCTCGAAGGGGTGGATAACCCGCGGAGCGGAGTCCGCGGTGGGGGAGCGGTAGCGTGTGCGGCCGGCGACGAGCTCAACGGCGTGTGGACCTGCACTGCCCGCAGCGTGGAGGCCCGGCGCCTCCGTTACCGAGGCGGCAACAGCCTCGGCTACCTCAGCACCCGTTTCGTTCATATAGCTCTGGCTGCCCGCACCCGGCAGGCAGCAGGCCAGGAGAGCAAGGCATCGTAGCGCTCGCTCTAGGGTCTTCAATGCGGTCTTCATAGATCGAGCTCATCATGTATCCGATGGAGCCGCCACACCGCGTCGAGAAATGTGGATAAACCCGTCGGTTTCGGTAGAAAATCCTTGATCCACAGTGCCGCTCAACACAGCGGAACGGCCGGGAAGGGCGTTAAGCCTCTTCTTGCGGATTAATCGCAAAAAATACGGTACAATTTCGTATTGCAGTGCGCCTGCGCGGATATTCTCTCCCTCGAGGGGAGCCCGTGGGGCATCACTGACGACGCGCGGCGTGAGCGGCACCCCTAGAAAAGGGGGCCGATAAGGGACCTTCGGTCCACCCATCCGGGTGGTTAGGGCCTGAGCTGAACGGGCAACCGTGAACGCTAATCGCCGCCAGGAGAAACTGATAACTACTATGCGCGCGTTGGGCTAGCCCGAATGGGAGGTCCGCGCGGCACCACAAAGGAGACGACATGCCCGTCGTAACTATGCGTGAAATGCTGGATTCCGGCGTTCACTTCGGTCACCAGACCCGCCGTTGGAACCCCAAGATGAAGCGCTTCATCCTGACCGAGCGCAACGGCATCTACATCATCGACCTGCAGCAGTCCCTCGCCTTCATCGACAAGGCATACGAGGCTGTTAAGTCGACCGTCGCACACGGTGGCAACATCCTGTTCGTCGGCACCAAGAAGCAGGCTCAGGAAGTTATCGCTGAGCAGGCAACCCGCGTGAACATGCCCTACGTGAACCACCGCTGGCTCGGTGGTATGCTGACCAACTTCAGCACCATCTCCAAGAGCATCGAGCGTATGAAGGAACTCGAGCAGATTGACTTCGACGATGTGGCAGGCTCTCGCTACACCAAGAAGGAACTGCTCCTGATGCGTCGCGAGTTCGAGAAGCTCGAGAAGACCCTCGGCGGTATCCGCAACCTGACCAAGGTTCCCTCCCTCCTGTGGGTCGTTGACACCAAGAAGGAGCACCTGGCAGTTAACGAGGCTCAGAAGCTGGGCATCCCCGTTGTTGCTATCCTCGACACCAACTGCGACCCCGACGAAGTTGCTTTCCCGATCCCCGGTAACGACGACGCTATCCGCTCCGTCAACCTGCTGACCCGCGTGATTGCTGACGCTGTTGCAGCCGGCCTGATCGAGCGCAACGCTAAGAAGAACGGCAAGACCGAAGCAGCTGAGGAGCCCATGGCAGCTTGGGAGCGCGAGCTCCTGGAGCAGCACGAGGCTGCAAAGGCTGAAGAGGCAGCTAAGTAAGCTTTCTTAGCCCACTAAGCTTTATGCTTTGTGGCCCCCGCCCGCGGGGACCACGTTCGGACGGCGCCCGCCCTGACCTGGGCGCGGCGCCGTCCGCCATAGTACCACCGGGAAATTTCCCGATTATTACAGCAACACAAGGAGTTCACAATGGCGAACTACACCGCAGCAGACATCAAGGCACTGCGCGAGAAGACCGGCGCAGGTATGCTCGACGTCAAGAAGGCTCTGGACGAGGCAAACGGCGACCAGCAGAAGGCTGCCGAGATCATCCGCGTTAAGGGTCTGAAGGGCATCACCAAGCGCGAGGGCCGCGCAACCGCTGAGGGCCTGGTGGCTGCACGCGTCGAGAACGGCGTTGGCTACATGGTTGAGGTCAACTCCGAGACCGACTTCGTGGCAAAGTCCGACCCCTTCATCGCTTTCGGCCAGAACGTGCTCGAGGCCGCTATTGCCGCAGACGCTTCCACCCTGGAAGAGCTGAAGGCTGCAACCTACGAGGGCAAGACCGTTGAGGAGCTGACCACCGACGCTGGCGCACTGCTGGGCGAGAAGATCGTTGTCCGCCGCATTGCACGCGTTGAGGGCGAGAACGTTGCAGTGTACCTGCACAAGACCTCCAAGGACCTGCCCGCACAGGTTGGCGTTCTGCTGGCTGTCTCCGGTGAGAACACCGACGAGATCGCACACGACGTTGCAGTCCACATTGCTGCAATGAGCCCCAAGTACCTGGACTCCGAGTCCATCCCCGCCGATCAGGTTGAGACCGAGAAGCGCGTTGCTCGCGAGACCGCAATCGCCGAGGGCAAGCCCGAGAAGATTCTGGACAAGATCGTTGAGGGTCGCCTGAAGGGCTTCTTCAAGGAGAACACCCTGCTGGACCAGGACTTCGCAAAGGACTCCAAGAAGTCTGTCGCACAGGTCCTGTCCGAGGCTGGCGCAACCGCAACCGCATTCGCACGTTTCCGCGTGGGTGCATAAGGAACGACGTCACGTTCTGCATCTAAACCGATTCGCTTCGATAAGGGGCGAAAACTGAGGTTTGGATTATAGCGTTGAGCCGGGTAGTCACCAGTGGTGGCTACCCGGCTTTGCTGTATCCTTGATAGGGACCGGGCGGCCTAAACCCGCCCACATAACTCTTCGAATAAAAGCCACTGGAGGAACCATGACTGAAGCGAATCCCCGCCCGATGCACCGTGATGATACCGGCCGCCGCCGCGTGCTGCTCAAGCTCTCCGGTGAGGTTTTTGGCGGCGGTGAAGTTGGCATCTCTACCGAGGTGGTTCGCAGCATCGCCAAGCAGATTGCCGCAACCGTCGGCGAGGTTGAGACCTCCATCGTGATCGGTGGCGGCAACTTCTTCCGTGGCGCCGAGCTCTCGCAGGCCGGCATGGACCGCTCCCGCGCGGACTACATGGGCATGCTCGGCACCGTCATGAACTCCCTGGCCCTGCAGGACTTCCTGGAGCAGGAGGGCATTGACACCCGCGTTCAGTCCGCCATCACCATGCCGCAGGTTGCAGAGACCTACATTCCCCGCCGCGCCATCCGCCACATGCAGAAGGACCGCGTCGTGATCTTCGGTGCCGGCGCGGGTCTGCCCTACTTCTCCACCGACACCGTGGCCGCCCAGCGCGCCCTGGAAATCCACGCCGACGAGGTGCTGGTCGCCAAGAACGGTGTGGACGGCATCTACACCGCTGACCCCAACAAGGACCCCAACGCTGAGCGTCTGTACAACCTCACCTACGACGAGGCAATGCAGCGCAACATCCGCGTGCTGGACCAGACCGCGTTCTCCCTGTGCCGCGACAACAACGTGACGATGCGCGTGTTCGGCATGCAGGGCGAGGGCAACGTGACCCGCGCAATCCTGGGCGAGAAGATGGGTACCCTCGTCACCCGCTAGGGGCGCATCCGGCCCGCCAAACCGCGCTTTCGGGCGCGCAATAACGTCACGGTACCGAGCGGGTAGAGCCTAACTCGCCCTGCCCGCCGGTACCGTCTAAACTGATAGAAACCACGGCGTTCACCATCTTTCGTACGTGTTCATGCCTTCTCCGCATATTTGGGGTCTGACGCCCCGGAGTGCGTGCGGCAGAGAAACGGGAGGGTGAGGAACGCGCCCCACCGACAATTCTGCACACCAGAATTACGACTAAGGAGATCCTTCCGTGATCGAAGAAATCCTTGCCGAAGCCGGCGAGAAGATGGAAAAGACCATCGAAGCAACCAAGACCGAGTTCGCAAAGGTCCGCACCGGCCGCGTGAACCCCGCCATCTTCAGCGGCCTGACCGCCGAGTACTATGGCGCTCCCACCCCTCTGCAGCAGCTGGTGTCCTTCAACGTTGAAGACGCACGCACCGTCAAGATTGTTCCCTTCGACGTGACCGCCCTGGCCGCTATCGAGAAGGCACTGCGCGACTCCGACCTGGGCGTTAACCCCAGCAACGACGGCGCCGCAATCCGCGTGGTCATGCCCGAAATGACCGCCGAGCGCCGCAAGGAGTACACCAAGCTCGTCAACCAGAAGGCTGAGGAGGCACGCATCTCGATCCGTAACGTGCGCCGCCACGCCAAGACCTCCATCGACAAGCTCGTCAAGGACAGCGAGATTGGTGAGGACGAGGGCGCACGCGCCGAGAAGGATCTGGACGCTCTGACCAAGAAGCACGTCGAGCAGATCGACGCTCTGTACAAGCACAAGGAAGCCGAGCTCCTCGAGGTCTAAATCCTCATCACGACACGCAACGAAGCGAAGGAAGGGACAGCAGCGCACGCCGCTCTGCCCCGCCAACCGGGGACAGAGAATGAACACTACGTCTGAGAACGCTAAGCCCGCCTCCAAGGCAGGCCGCAACCTACCCGCCGCCATTGGCGTGGGTGTGAGCTTCGGCCTCGTCCTGGTGCTGGGCCTTTTCATCCAGCCGGTCCTGGTGGCCTTTGCCGCCGTGGCCGCCGGGATAGGCGTCTGGGAAGTGACTACGGTCCTCAACACCCGCCGCGGCTACGGCATCCCCGCCGTCCCGCTGGGGATCCTCTCAACGGTGTCGGTGGCCTGCGGTTACGCCGCGGGATTCGGCGGGCTGTGGCTTGCGGTGGGCGTGACCCTGCTGCTGCTTCTGCTGGCTTCGTATGCTCCTCGGGTCGACCGCAGGGTGTCGCCGCTGAGGTCCTGGGCCGGCGGCCTGCTGGCCGTGCTGTGGATTCCCCTCATGCTGGGTACCGCGATGGTGTACTTCCGGAGCGAGCACGGCGTGCAGGGAATCCTCATGATCCTGCTCATGGCCGTCAGCAACGACACCTTCGGCTACATCGCCGGCGTGAACTGGGGCAAGCACCCCATGGCGCCGCGAATTTCGCCGAAGAAGAGCTGGGAGGGCCTGACCGGTTCCTTCGTCGGCTCGGCCCTGGTCGCTTCCATCGCTTTTGCCGTGATGGGTTCGCCCTGGTTCTGGGGTATTCCCTTCGCCGCGGTGATGGTGATTGCCTCCACCGCCGGCGACCTGGTGGAATCCGTCTTCAAGCGCCGCATGGGTGTGAAGGACATGTCGAATATCCTACCCGGCCACGGCGGCATGATGGACCGCCTTGACTCGGTTCTGTTCGCGGCCGCCGCCGGCTGCCTCATCTTCGCCTTCGTGATGCCCCTCTAAGGGCGTGACGCTCAGCGGGGTGTTTCTCTCCCACAGCGGGGGAGGGGCACCCCGCTTTGCGTGCCGGGAGGCTCGTACCGGGTCCTGCGCATCCGGGCGGTCTGGGTAGGCGTTGGCGCGCGCGGCGGCGGATGCACGGTGTGCATCTGAGACATGGCCCGCAGGTTCTTGCACGATGCGGCCTCGACGTTGGTATTCTTAAAGCTCAATCGTTGAGAGGAGTCACCTTGGCCAGCACCACCCGCGGAGGCGGATTTGCCCGCGCCGGAGAAACCGAACCCGGCTACAAGCGCAGCGAAGTAGACCGCCTCTTCACCCGCCTCGCCGAGGACTACGAAAAGCTCAGCGGAGCAGCCGAGCTCCCCGAAGATCTCTACACCTCCCGACGGATTCGTCAGGTCATCTTCCGCGAGGAGCCCGGCGGCTACAAGCTCGACGTGGTTGATCGCGCCCTCGAAAAGATTGAGGAGCGCTTCGCCAAGCTCGAGCGCAGCCGCTACATCGAGGCGTACGGCCTGGACAACTGGGAACGCTCCCTCGTGGAGACCGGTGAGCTGCTCGCCGGCCGCCTGGAGCGTCCCGCCGGTGAGCGTTTCCGCCGCCCCAGCAAGCGCCGCTACATGGGCTACTTCGTTGGCGATGTGGACGCCGTCTGCGACCGCGTGTATGCCCAGCTCAACAGCGAAGAGCCGCTCGACCCCTCGGTCGTGCGCCACGCGATGTTCCGCCCGGCATCGGGCACCGTCAGTTACGACGAGACGCAGGTGGACGCCTTCTTGGACCGCTGCATCGAGCTACTGCAGGACCTGCTCTAAAACGTACGTGTTGAATCCCCCGCCCCGGACGACAGGGCGGGGGATTCTTCTATGCTGAGGTCTTATGTACTGAGGTCTTCTACGCGGAAGGGTCTATGCGGAGGCGAGCCAGCGTGCCGCAGCGAAGCCGCGAGCTCGTGAGACACTAGAACCATGAAGTTTGGATCCTCAGAACGCGTCGGCGGCAGCCGTGACCGCCTCACCGACGCCCTCGCAGAACTCACCCGCGCACCGCAGCGCGTCACCCTCCTCGGCTCGACCGGCTCCATCGGCACCCAAGCCATGGAGGTCATCGACCACCTCGCCGCGCTCAAGGGCACCAGCGCCTCCGCAGCCGACGCACCGCTGAAGGTCGTCGCCCTCTCGGCGGGTTCCCGCTCCCTCGAGCTGCTCGCCCGCCAGGCCGTGCACACTCGCGCCGAGCTGGTCGCCACCAGCGGCACCGCTGAAGACGCGCAGCGCCTGCGCGAACTCATCGAGGCGGCAGCCTCCGAAGCCGGCGTCACCGGCTACACCCCGCAGATCGCCCACGGCGCCGAAGCATCCGTACAGGCGGCAGCGCACCCAGCAGACACCGTCCTCAACGGCATCACCGGCTCCATCGGCCTGGAACCGACCCTCACCGCCCTCAACAGTAGCTACCGCGTGGCACTCGCCAACAAGGAATCCCTCATCGCAGGCGGCCCGCTCGTACGCGCCGCCGTGGACGCCTCGCCCCTGGACATTCCCATGGTGCCCGTCGACTCGGAGCACTCCGCCATCGCCCAGGCGCTCGTCTCCGGAACCGACGCCGAAATCGACCGGCTCATCCTCACCGCCTCGGGCGGCCCGTTCCGCGGCTACAAGCGCGAACAGCTGCACGACGTGACCCCCGCGCAGGCGCTCGCACACCCCACCTGGGACATGGGCCTGGTCGTCACCACCAACTCCGCAACCATGGTCAACAAGGCACTCGAAGTGCTCGAGGCGCACCACCTGTTCGGCGTGGACCTGGACCGTATTGACGTGGCGGTTCACCCGCAGTCCATCGTGCACTCCATGGTGCAGTTCGTGGACGGCTCAACCATCGCGCAGGCCTCGCCGCCGAGCATGGTGCTGCCCATCGCTCTGGGCCTGACCTGGCCGCACCGCATCCCCGGCGCCGTGCCCGCTTGTGACTGGTCGAAGGCGGCATCCTGGACTTTTGAGCCTCTGGACGAGGAAGCATTCCCCGCCGTGCGCATGATCAAGGACGCCGGCAAGATTGGCGGCACCCACCCGGCAGTGTTCAACGCCGCCAACGAGGAGGCCGTGGCAGCATTCCACGCGGGCGCGATTCGCTTTACCGACATTGTCGATTCGGTGGCGCGCGTGCTGGAGGAGCACACCGGCAGCGCCGAGGCGGTCTCTGACGCTGATTTGACGCTGGAGGCTGTGCTGAACGCGGAGCGTTGGGCTCGCGTGCGCGCGAATGAGCTGCTGGGCATGACCGGCAACTAACCGGTTCTGAGGCGGTATTCGCATTTCTATGGGATGCGGCCGGTGCGGACCTTCCTACGCTCCTACAGGGGAACCCACCCTCTCGGGTGCTCCGCCCTTCCTTGCTTCGCTGCGGAGAGCACCCGAGAGGGTACCCTGATGTCGCTGCCGGAAGGTGCACCGGCTCGCCCTGGCAGTGCTTGGGCGCGCGGAGGGGCGGTGTTCGTCCTCGCCTCGCTGGTTGGGATGGCACGCCGCATGTTTCCTCCGCGCCTACGCAGGGGCACCCGTCACCCGGACGCTCCGCTTTCTCCTTGCTTTGCGGCGGAGAGCGTCCGTGTGACACCCTGAGGGCGCATCCGGAAAACACGGCGCGCCACCGCAGGTAGCCTAGCGTGCGTGTGGAGGGGCGGTGTCGTCCGAAGTGACATCAGGGTGCCCGAAGCGAAGCGAGGGCGGGTGCCCCTGTAGGAACGA
>ERZ1674055.63-NODE-63-length-24668-cov-16.534189_pt1 | contig 24668 bp, 19 predicted proteins | sample MGYA00581121_ERZ1674055 | MGnify/ENA primary metagenome ERZ1674055 (study PRJEB41354, sample SAMEA4873334) | human saliva metagenome | biome: human-associated habitat [ENVO:00009003]; feature: mouth environment [ENVO:08000002]; material: saliva material... | reverse complement strand
GAAGCTACCGAACAGATTTATCAGAGGGTCGTTAAGCGCATTGATGAAATTCCCGACAGTCAGCTCAAAAAATACATTGAACGCATTGTAGAGGGATTCAGCGTAGAAGATATGCTCTTCTATCACGAGAACTCTCATAAAGTCGCAAATCAGGTTCACGCAAAAATTAAGGATTTACTGGAAGAACACCGAATCAAAAAATTCAATACGGATCTTGAAACCGAAGCTATCTCAGTTAGGGAGTCGTATGCCTTGCCTGACCTCATCTTCCCGAAGGAAACCGTCCCGTACAGCATCTCTAAATCGTTGTATGAGGAAGAGGGTAAGATGAACGGTCTGGAGACAAAGTGCGCGGAGCACTTCTCTGGTCTCGATAACGTCAAATGGTGGCATCGTAATATCGAGCGTAAGGGATTCTGCATTAACGGGCCTATCAGTAATCACTACCCTGACTTTATCGTGGAGACAAATAACGGTCATATCGTTATTGTTGAGACAAAGGGAACTCAGCTAAAGAATAACGACGACTCTAAGCAGAAGCTCAAGTTGGGAAAACAATGGGCGGATAAAGCAGGCACAAAGTATCGCTACTACATGGTGTTCGATGAGGGGGATACCCCTATGGATGGAGCTTATGAAATGAGTAAGTTCCTGGAGATTCTTCAGCGCCTGTAAAGCAGAGTAGACAGTGGCTGGGAGCTCAATAGGTACTTCCCGAGCCCCCGGATATTTGTCGCTGTTTGAGGATGCACCCGCAGGGGAGCATACGTGAAACCCCCGCCGTCTGTAGTTCGCTACAGGACGGCGGGGGTTTTCTGCGTCTAGGTTTAGGATACTAGCCGAGGCATACCGGAATCTGCTGGAAGGGGAGTAACACCCCTCTGCTGTGTTGAGGCGATTTGAGGGCAGGGCTCCAGCCGAACCTGAACGTAGCCTGTGAACTGTGGTACCCTACTAGAAGCACAAAACCTTTAAATCCGTCCCGTGAGGCGGGGAAGGAGACGGCTATGTCGGGGACAAGTGTACCCGCAACCGGTACGAACCGGGTTGCCCGCGTGGCCACCACCGCGCAGCCTGAAGCGCTGCATCCCGCAGCACTCGGGGGCCATCAATCGGCGACCCCTCACTCGCAGCAGGCGACCACCGTCGGTCGCACCATCCTCAGCGAGGACGAAATTCGCCGCGCCCTCACCCGCATCGCCTACGAAATCATCGAAACCAATAAAGGTGTAGACAACCTCGTACTCATCGGCATCCGCTCCCGCGGCGTGCCCCTCGCGGCACGACTCGCCGCACGCATCCAAGCCCTCGAGCCGACCTTCACCGCAGAAGACCGACTCGGCGCCCTGGACATCACCGCCTACCGCGACGACCAGCGCGACGCCCCCGAACCGCAAACAGCGGGGGAGAGCCTCATGCCCGCCGTCGGCATCGAAGGCAAAACCGTGGTTCTCGTCGACGACGTCCTCTACTCCGGCCGCACCGTACGCGCCGCCCTCGACGCACTCAACGCCCACGGCCGGCCCGCCCTCGTACGCCTGGCGGTCCTCGTAGACCGCGGACACCGGCAACTACCCATCCGCGCCGACCACGTGGGCAAAAACCTGCCCACCAGCGCCAGCGAAACCGTGCGCGTCGTACTCACCGAAACCGACAACGCAACAGACCGAGTTGACATTATCCAGCTGGGAGGGCTCTCATGAAGCATCTGCTCGACACCCGCGAACTAACCCGCGAAGAAGCCATCGAAATCCTCGACGTCGCCGACTACATGGCGCAGGTCAAGGCCGAAAACCGCACCCTGAACGTGCTGAACGGCAAGACCGTCGTCAACCTCTTCTTCGAGGACTCCACCCGCACCCGCCTCTCCTTCGAATCCGCCGAGAAGCGCCTGGGCGCGGCCGTCACGAACTTCTCCGCCTCGGGATCCTCCCTCTCCAAGGGTGAGTCGCTCAAGGACACCGCGCAGACCCTCAAGGCCATCGGCGCGGACGCCTTCGTGATTCGCCACTCCGCCTCGGGCGCACCGCAGCGCCTCGCCGAGGCCGGCTGGACCGACATTCCCGTGCTCAACGCGGGCGACGGCACCCACGCACACCCCACCCAGGCACTGCTCGACGCCGTGTCCCTGCGCCAGTACAAGGCAGAACGCGACGGCCTCGACAGCCCCCGCGGCACCGACCTGTCAGGCATGCGCGTGCTCATCGTCGGCGACATCCTGCACTCGCGCGTGGCACGCTCCAACCTCTGGCTGCTGACCACCCTCGGCGCGCAGGTCGTCTTCGTCGCACCGCCGACCCTGCTGCCGCTGAACACCGCCTCCTGGGTTGAAGAAGCCGGCCTGGAAATCTTCCACGACTTCGACGAAGCTATCGCCACCAAGCCCGACGCCGTGATGCTACTGCGCATCCAGAAGGAACGCATGCGCGCCGCGTACTTCCCCTCCGCCGAGGAGTACACCGAGCTGTGGGGCCTGACTGCCGAACGCTTCGCAACCCTGCAGGCGCAGCCGCAGCCGGTCGCAATCCTGCACCCGGGCCCCATGAACCGCGGCCTGGAAATCTGCACCGAAGCCGCCGATGCCGCCAACTCCTGGGTTCTGCGCCAGGTCAGCAACGGCGTGGCGCTGCGCATGGCGGTGCTCTACCTGCTTCTGACCGACGGCTCCAGCGCCAAGCTCTACGCCGGCGACGAATCCTAAACGACCTTCCTAACGAGAGGAACCAACACCATGAGCAAGTACCTGATTAAGGGCGCAAGCCTCTACGGCGAAAAGGTCGCCGATATCCTCATCGAGGACGGCGTGATTAGCCGCATTGCAGAGAACATTGACGCCGCGGATGCACAGGTCGTCGAGGCGGCAGGCCAGGTGGCGCTGCCCGGCCTGGTCGACATCCACACCCACCTGCGTCAGCCCGGCTACGAGGCTTCCGAAACCGTCGAGACCGGCACCCGCGCTGCGGCCCTGGGCGGCTACACCGCGGTGTTCGCCATGGCGAACTCCCTGCCCGTGGCAGACACCGCCGCCGTGGTTGAGCAGGTGGACCGCCTCGGCAAGGAATCCGCATGGTGCCGCGTGCAGCCCATCGGCGCCGTGACCGTGGGCCTGAAGGGCGAGCGCCTCTCCGACATCGGCGGCATGGCGAACTCCACCGCGAATGTGCGCGTGTTCTCCGACGACGGCATGTGCGTGTACGACCCGGCTGTGATGCGCCGCGCCCTCGAATACGTCAAGACCTTCGACGGCGTTATTGCGCAGCACGCGCAGGAGCCGCGCCTGACCGAGGGCGCCCAGATGAACGAGGGTAAGGTGTCCGCTGACCTGGGTCTGGCCGGTTGGCCCGCCGTCGCAGAGGAGGCAATCATCGCCCGCGACGTGCTGCTGGCTGAGCACCTGAACTCCAAGCTGCACATCTGCCACCTGTCCACCAAGGGCTCCATTGAGGTTGTGCGCTGGGCTAAGTCCCGCGGCGTGAAGGTGACCGCGGAGGCAACCCCGCACCACCTGCTGCTCACCGACGAGACCGCACGCACCTACGACCCGGTGTTCAAGGTGAACCCGCCGCTGCGCACCGAAGAGGACGTCATGGCGCTGCGCCAGGCAGTCGCTGACGGCATCATCGACGTGATTGGTACCGACCACGCACCGCACCCGGCAGAGACCAAGGAATGTGAGTGGGCCTGCGCCGCGAACGGCATGACCGGCCTGGAGCAGGCACTGTCCATCATCCAGATGACCCTGGTCGACACCGGCATGATTACCTGGCGCGACGTGGCACGTATCCTCTCCGAGCAGCCCGCTAAGATTGGCCGTCTGGAGGCCGAGCAGGGCCGCCCGCTGGCCGAAGGCGAACCGGCCAACATTGTGCTGGTCGACCCCAAGGCAACCCGCGTGATTAAGCCGGAGGAGCAGGCTACCAAGGGCAAGAACAACCCCTACCGCGGCATGGAGGTGCCCGGCTCGATTCGCGCAACCTTCTACGCCGGCCACCCGACCGTGCTGAACGGCGAGCTGGCCACCCCGCGCAAGTAAGTTCGCATAGGTTTAGCTCGCGCAGGTTAGTTCACGCAGCTGAGTTTGCACGACTGGCCCGCAAGGCGAACCGCGTAGCGACCGTGCCGGCGGTGGCGGGTTTAGGCCCGCCACCGCCGCGCCGGGAGGCTCAACCTCGTCGGGAGCACCGCCCCCAACCTCACCAACCCAGGCCGAGACAATCGACCGCGACACCAACCGAAAGAGAGAACCTTCGTGGGAAAGCTCATCACCGCCATCATCTGCATCGCCCTGGTTGCGCTATGCATCTACGGCATGTGGCATGGATGGCGCTCGCGCCTGGCACGCCAGGCGAACATGTTCGGCTCCCTCAAGGAAGTTCCCGAACGCTACGAGGGCATGACCGCCGACGCTGCTTTTGAGGGCGAGTACGTCAGCACCACGATTTTCGGTAACTGGCTGGACCGCGTGGGTTTCGATTCGCTCGGCTTCAAGAGCAAGTCCACCCTGCTGATTTACCCGGACAGCATCATCTTCACCCGTAACGGCGCGAAGGACCTGTGGATTCCGGCGAAGAAGCTCGCAGTCATCACCACCGACCGCGGTATGGCGGGCAAGGTTGTGGAGAAGAACGGCCTGGTCGTGATTGGTTGGACCCTGGACGGTCACCGCGTGCAGACCGGCTTCCGCACCCGCTACGCCGAGGACAAGCAGGCGGTACTGCAGGAGCTGCGCCGCATCGCCCCGAACGCGGTAGATGCGCCCGAGAAGTGGGCGGCAGACCCCGCCGAGGGCACCGAGCAGGCCAAGTAGGCGGCGCAACGCACCCCGGCACTTCCGGCAACATACCTCGGCCCCGAAGCCGAACACGACACAGCACGACACCCTAGATTTAGCCCGGGCGGGCAGAACAGCCCGCCCCGGCAGCAAGAGACTATCCCCAACGCACCGAGCGGCACTCACCGCAAGGCCCGCGGGGGAGAGCACCACAGAAAAGGAAAAGAGAGCATGACTGACATGACACGATCCGGCGCCCTGCGTACGGACCGCGCGCTGCTCGTCCTGGAGGACGGCACCGTCTACCGCGGCTATGGCTACGGCGCAACCGGCGCGTCCCTGGGCGAGGCGGTTTTCGCGACCGGCATGACCGGCTACCAGGAAACCCTGACCGACCCCTCCTACGCGGGTCAGATTGTGGTTCAGACCGCTCCCCATATTGGCAACACCGGTGTGAACACCACCGACGCTGAAGCCCCCAAGATTTGGGTTGCCGGCTACGTGGTTCGTGACGCCGCACGTGTGGCATCCAGCTGGCGTTCTGAGCGCACCCTCGACGAAGAGCTCATCGAGCAGGGCATCATCGGTATTCAGGGCATTGACACTCGCGCCCTGACCCGCCGCCTGCGTTCGAGCGGTTCGATGCGTGCGGGCGTGTTCTCCGGTGAGCACGCAGAACGCCCCGAAGCTGAACTGCTGGAGGAGGTGCGCGCCTCCGAGCCGATGGCAGGCCGTAAGCTCGCTGACTCCGTTTCGGTTGACACCGCCTACACCGTTGAGCCGCACCAGTTCAACTGGTTCGCACCCCCGGTCGCAACCATCGTAGCCCTGGACCTGGGCATCAAGTCGATGACCCCGCAGCGTTTCGCTGAGCGTGGCGTGCGCGTGCACGTGCTGCCCGCAAGCGCAACCCTCGAGGACATCTACTCCTACAACCCCGACGGCGTGTTCTTCTCCAACGGCCCCGGTGACCCGGCAACCGCTGACGAGCAGGTTGAGCTATTGCAGGGCGTGCTGCGTAAGGGTACCCCGTTCTTTGGCATCTGCTTCGGTAACCAGCTGCTCGGCCGCGCGCTGGGCTTTGGCACCTACAAGCTACCCTTCGGTCACCGCGGCATCAACCAGCCGGTGATGGACAAGACCACCGGCAAGGTTGAAATCACCGCGCATAACCACGGCTTCGCTGTGGACGCGCCGATTGGCGACTACGTAACCGCACCGAACGCCGAGTTCGGTCAGGTCATGGTCTCCCACGTGGGTCTGAACGACAACGTGGTGGAGGGCCTGACCTGTAAGGACATCCCGGCCTTCTCGGTTCAGTACCACCCCGAAGCCGCCGCGGGTCCGCACGACTCCGCCTACCTCTTTGACCGTTTCATCGACCTGATGGTCGCAACCAAGACTGCAAAGGAAGCCTAAATGCCTCGTCGTACCGACCTTAACAGCGTCCTCGTCATCGGTTCCGGCCCGATCGTCATCGGTCAGGCAGCGGAATTCGACTACTCCGGCACCCAGGCGCTGCGCGTGCTGAAGGAGGAGGGCGTGCGCGTCATCCTCGTGAACTCCAACCCGGCAACCATCATGACCGACCCCGAGTTCGCGGACGCCACCTACATTGAACCCATCACCCCCGAGGTGATCGAGAAGATTATCGCGAAGGAAAAGCCCGACGCCATCCTGCCGACCCTGGGCGGCCAGACCGCTCTGAACGCGGCCATCGAGCTGGGCGAGCGCGGCATCCTCGAGAAGTACAACGTCGAGCTGATTGGCGCGAACATTGACGCCATCAACCTCGGCGAGGACCGCGAGGCCTTCAAGGGCGTCGTGGAGCGTGCCGGCGGCGAGTCGGCCCGCTCGGTCATCGTCCACTCCATGCCGGAGGCCCTGGAGGCCGCCAAGGAGCTCGGCTACCCGATGGTGGTTCGCCCCTCCTTCACCATGGGTGGTCTCGGCTCGGGCATGGCGTACAACGAGGAAGACCTCTACCGCATCGCCGGCGCCGGTATTCAGTACTCGCCCACCAGCGAGGTCCTGCTCGAGGAGTCCATCCTCGGCTGGAAGGAATACGAGCTGGAGATGATGCGTGACACCAACGACAACGTCGTGGTCGTCTGCTCCATCGAGAACTTCGATCCCGTGGGCGTGCACACCGGTGACTCCATCACCGTGGCCCCCGCGCTGACCCTGACCGACCGTGAGTTCCAGAAGCTGCGCGACATCGCAATTAACGTGATTCGCGAGGTTGGCGTGGACACCGGTGGCTGCAACATCCAGTTCGCTATCGACCCGAAGACCGGCCGCGTCATCGTCATTGAGATGAACCCGCGCGTGTCCCGTTCCTCGGCACTCGCATCGAAGGCTACCGGCTTCCCGATCGCGAAGATTGCGACCAAGCTGTCGCTGGGCTACACCCTGGACGAGATTCCGAACGACATCACCCAGAAGACCCCGGCCTCCTTCGAGCCGACCCTGGACTACGTGGTCGTGAAGGTTCCGCGCTTCGCGTTTGAGAAGTTCCCGGCTGCCGACCCGACCCTGACCACCACCATGAAGAGCGTAGGCGAGGCCATGGCCCTGGGCCGTAACTTCACCGAGGCTCTGCAGAAGGCCATGCGTTCGCTCGAGCAGAAGGGCGCCTCCTTCTCGTTCAAGCCGCTGACCCTCTCCGAGGTGGAGCTGGCCGAGCTGATTGAGAAGACCAAGGTTCCGACCACCCAGCGTATCTACCAGGTTCAGCAGGCTCTGCTGGCCGGCGCAACCGTGGAGCAGCTGCACGAGGCCACCAAGATTGACCCGTGGTTCCTGGATCAGCTGGTGCTGCTGAACGAGGTTGCCGGCGTGGTTTACGAGAAGCGTGACCACCTGGATCCGGAGACCCTGAAGCTGGCCAAGCGCCACGGCTTCTCGGACGCACAGATTGCCGAGATTATCGGCTCTTCCGAGGACGTTGTGCGCGGTGTGCGCCACGCCCTGGGTATCCGCCCGGTCTTCAAGACCGTGGATACCTGCGCCGCCGAGTTTGAGGCGTTCACCCCGTACCACTACTCCTCCTACGACCTGGAGGATGAGGTTGCGCACCACGAGAAGCCCTCGATTATGATTCTGGGTTCGGGCCCGAACCGCATCGGTCAGGGTATCGAGTTCGACTACTCGTGCGTGCACGCCTCTATGGTGCTGCGTTCGCTGGGTTACGAGACCGTCATGGTCAACTGCAACCCCGAGACCGTTTCAACCGACTACGATATCTCGACCCGCCTGTACTTCGAGCCGCTGACCCTTGAGGACGTGCTCGAGATCGTTGAGTCGGAGCGTCGTACCGGCGGTCTGAAGGGCGTGTTCGTGCAACTGGGTGGCCAGACCCCGCTGAAGCTGGCTCGCGCCCTGAAGGATGCGGGCGTGCCGATTCTGGGCACCACCCCCGAGGCCATCGACCTGGCCGAGGACCGCGGCGAGTTCTCCCGCGTGCTGGAGGAGGGCGGCCTGATTTCGCCCAAGAACGGTACCGCGTTCACCTTCGAGGGCGCTAAGCGCATCGCCGACGAAATCGGTTACCCGGTTCTGGTTCGCCCCTCGTACGTGCTGGGCGGCCGCGGCATGGAAATCGTCTACGACGAGGCTAACCTGGCCCGCTACCTGGAGAACGCTACCGAGGTTTCGCCCTCGCAGCCGGCTCTGATTGACAAGTTCCTTGAGGATGCCATCGAGATTGACGTGGACGCCCTGTTCGACGGCGAGGAGCTGTACCTGGGCGGCGTCATGGAGCACATTGAGGAAGCCGGTATTCACTCCGGTGACTCCTCCTGTACTCTGCCCCCGATTACCCTCGGCCCGGACATCATCGCCAAGGTGAAGGACGCTACCGAGAAGATTGCTCGCGGTACCGGCGTGCGCGGCCTGATTAACATTCAGTTCGCGTACGTTTCCGAGAACCTGTACGTGATTGAGGCTAACCCGCGCGCGTCCCGTACCGTTCCGTTCGTGTCGAAGGCTACCGGCGTGCAGCTGGCTAAGGCCGCCGTGCTGATTGGCCTGGGCAAGACCATTGCCGAGCTGAAGGCTGAGGGCTACCTGCCGCAGCACATGGACGGCGCATCCCTGCCGCAGGAGACCGCGATTGCTGTGAAGGCTGCGGTTCTGCCGTTCGCCCGCTTCCGCACCCCCGAGGGTGTGGTGGTCGATTCGCTGCTGAGCCCCGAGATGCGTTCGACCGGTGAGGTCATGGGCCTGGATCAGCACTTCGACACCGCGTTCGCGAAGGCTCAGGCCGGCGCCGGTTCGCCGATGCCGACCTCCGGTAAGGTCTTCATTTCGGTGGCCAACCACGACAAGCGTAACGTCATCATCTACGCGAAGATGCTGGAGTCGCTGGGCTTCGAGATCGTTTCGACCGGTGGTACCGCCGAGATTCTGCGCCGCAACGGCCTGAACTCGATTCTGGTGGCTTCGAAGTTTGCCGAGGCAAACGGCGACCACTCGATCGTGGATATGGTCCGCAACGGTGACATCGACCTGATTCTGAACACCCCCGCCGGTGGTGCCGCTCGTAGCGACGGCTACGAGATTCGTGCCGCCGCCGTGTCGGTCGGCTGCCCGGTGATGACCACCATCTCCGAGTTCGCCGCCGCCGTTCAGGCGATTACCGCTCTGCGCGAGCACAGCTGGGACATCATGAGCCTGCAGGAGCACGACGTCAAGCTGGCCGCCGCCGTGGACGCTCGCCTGGCTTCCGAGGGTGGCGAGGCGTAATGTCCGCTTCCTTTGGTGACCGCCTGGCGAAGGCGATGGCCGAGCGCGGCCCGCTGTGCGTGGGCATTGACCCGCACCCGAACCTGCTGGAGCAGTGGGGCCTGGAGGATTCCGCCGAGGGTCTGGCCGCCTTCACCGAGGCCGTGTACGAGGGTTGCGCACCCTTCGCGGCCGCGCTGAAGCCGCAGGTGGCGCTGTTTGAGCGTCACGGCTCTGCCGGCCTGGCCGTGCTGGAGGCGCTGTTCGCCCGCGCCGCCGCCGACGGCGTGCTGATTGTGGCTGACGCGAAGCGCGGCGACATCGGCTCGACCATGAAGGCCTACGCGGATGCGTGGCTCGGCTCCTCCTCGCCGCTGGGTACCGATTCGGTGACGCTGAGCCCGTACCTGGGCTTCGAGTCGCTGCGTCCGGCGCTGGATTTGGCCGCCCAGAACGACCGCGGCACCTTCGTGCTGGCGCTGACCTCGAACCCCGAGGGTAAGAGCGTGCAGCACGTGGGCGCATCGGAGTCCGAGGGCGCGGTGGCCAAGCGCATTATTGCCGCGGCGGTAGCCGAGAACGCGTCCCGTCAGTGGGAGCAGATGGGTCCGTGCGGCCTGGTGGTCGGTGCGACCGTCGGCCAGGCGCTGGTTGACCTGGGCATTGACCTGGGTTCCTTCAACGGCCCGATTCTGTCGCCCGGTTACGGCGCGCAGGGTGCTTCGGCCGCTGACCTGTACCGCGTGTTCGCGGGTGTGGAGTCGCAGGTGCTGGTGAACTCCAGCCGCGGTGTGCTCTCTGCGGGCCCGTCGGTTGAGGCTCTGGCGCAGGCAGCGCAGGCGGCTCGCGACGACCTGCTGGTTGTCCGCGGCGCATAGTCCGCGCTCAGCGTATAGCTAAGCCTGGATGGGGCGCGCACCCCGGTCGGTTCCTTCGGGAGCTCGGCCGGGGTGCGTGCCCTTTTCTGTGTCCGCCGGGGTGGGGGAGGGGCCGCGCATCCGGCAGTGTGACCAAACAGTATCGGTCCCGCCCGTGCGTGGCTTTTGATCGGGCGATGACTCCGCTATGCTAGGAAGAGTGCTTCCGGAATTTACGTGCTGACGTGCGTAGACGCATTGTTGGTGCGTGGGGAGCACCGCGAATGGAGCGGGGCCTCCCGAGACATTCGTGATACATTAGTTGATAAGTAAAATTCAATACTCGCAGAAATGGGGGACCCAACCATGCCGCTGACTCCGCTAACCGAGGATGCGCGCGCCTCCGCCCGCGAGAAGGCAGTACTTGCCCGAGCACACCGCCAGGAAATTAAGCGTGCACTGAGTGAACGTGAGCTTTCCGTACGTCAGGTTCTCGATATGGTCGATTCCGACCCTGCACTGGCTAAAATGCCGGTGGGGCAGATGCTGCGCGCACTTCCGGGCATTGGTGCCGTTCGAGCAGAACGCATCATTGAAGAACTTCATATTGCGCCGACCCGCCGTCTGGGTGGTCTTGGCGTTCACCAGCGTCGCAAGATGGTGGAGTACTTCAACCGTAATTCGCGGTATCTCAACCGCGCACGTCGCAGGACTGCTGCTCAGTCTTCTGAATCTTCTCAGTCCTAAAGTGTTTGCGCCCCGCGCGTGCGGCGGCGCATCTGGAAGGAAGCTATGTCTCAGCCGACTTTGACCGTTCTGGCCGGCCCCACCGCCGTTGGTAAGGGTACGGTGTGCCAGTACATCCGCGAGAACTATCCGAAGGTGTGGTTCTCGGTGTCCGCAACCACTCGCGATCCTCGCCCCGGTGAGGTCGACGGCGTTCACTACTACTTTGTCTCTATGGACGAGTTTGATCAGATGATTGCCGACGGCCAGATGCTGGAGTACGCGGTGGTGCACGGAAAGAACAAGTACGGCACCCCGCGCGCTAAGGTGCAGGAGGCTCTGGACGCCGGTCACCCGGTGATTCTGGAGATTGACCTGCAGGGCGCTCGCCAGATTCGTGAGACCATGCCTGACGCCCGCCTGATTTTCCTGGCCCCGCCGAGCTGGGATGAGCTGGTGTCGCGTCTGAAGGGCCGCGGTACCGAGAGTGAGCAGGAGCAGGCTCGCCGTCTGGAAACCGCGAAGGTTGAGCTGGCCGCCGAGAAGGAATTTGACGTGACGGTGGTGAACGACAGCGTGGAGCGTGCGGCTCGGGAAATTGCCGAGCTGATTGGCGCCGCGTAGGTCTCCCGCCGTGAGGGGCGGGTCACGCAAAAATAGCGTGACCCGCCCCTTTGCGTCTTCTCCACCATCCGGTACGTGCTTTTTAGCCGCCGAGAGGGTAGAATAGTTCTTTAGTTTTGACCGAGCCCTTCCCGCGCCCGCCCGAATCCGAGCGTGGGCACCCCGCGAAGGGCGTTCGGTACGTACATCCATCAAGATCTTTGGAGTTTTTAGTGGCAAACGAAATCAAGGAACACGAGGACTATAACTTCGTTGACGGCGTTACTCCCGAGGGCATCGTGAGCCCCAGCGCAGACTCGCTGATCGAGAAGGCAGAGTCCAAGTACGGCCTGGTGATTTTCGGTGCCCGCCGCGCCCGCCAGATCAACGCGTACTACGCTAACCTGCAGGATTCCAAGAACCCTCACATCGGCCCGCTGGTCGACGCTGACTCGACTGAGAAGTCCCTGTCGGTTGCTATGCGCGAGATCATTACCGACCGCGTTGAGGCTGAGCACAAGCCCGGCACCAAGTTCAACGAGGACGGTTACCCGATCGCTGAAGAGCCGAACGCTCTGATTGACTTCAGCGTCACCGAGTACCCCGACGCTATCGAGGAAGAGTACATTCCCGCCGGTAGCGACGAGGTCATCGCGATTGAAGAGGTCATCCTCGACGACCACGCCGAGTAACGAGCCGACCGGCTAGTTTAAGGATTATCTGACGTACCATGCGCATTATCGTTGGTATGGGAGGGGGCATCGCCGCGTACAAGGCGGCGATGCTCCTTCGCCTTTTTGCGAAGAATGGTGACGAGGTTATCGCCATGCCCACCCCGAACGCAACCAAGTTCGTGGGGGTACCCACCCTGGAGGCGCTGAGCGGCAACCCCGTTTCGACCGACGTATTCGAGCGCGTGCCCGAGGTGAACCACGTGCGCCAGGCCGAGCAGGCCGACGCCGTAGTGATTGCCCCGGCCACCGCTGACCTGCTGGCCCGCCTGGCCGCCGGACGCGCGGATGATTTGCTGTCGGCGACCGTGCTGACCACGCACGCGCCCGTGATTCTGGCCCCGGCCATGCACACGCAGATGTGGGAGAACCCGGCGACCCGCGCGAACGTGCAGACCCTGCGTTCGTGGGGCTACCACGTGATTGAGCCGGCGATTGGCCGTCTGACGGGCCCGGACTCCGGCCCCGGCCGCATGCCCGAACCCGAGGACATCTTCCGCCTGGCGCAGGAGGTCATCGCGCGGTTCCCGAAGCGTTCCACGCACCCGGTGTACACGCCCGGCTACGCCCCGACCCAACCCCTGTACGCCGATACGGAGCAGGAGCGCGCGGCCGCCGCACGCCTGGCGACCCTGGGGTCGGTGAGCATCGACGGTCATGGCGGCCCCGAGGCCGTCGAGAGCGCGGCCCGGGAGGTGCCCGCCGCATCCGGTCCGCTGACCGGACGCACCGTGGTGATTACCGCCGGCGGCACCCGCGAGCCCCTCGACCCCGTGCGCTATCTGGGTAACCGCTCGACCGGCAAACAGGGCGTGGCCCTGGCCGAGGCGGCCCGCGACCTGGGCGCGCACGTGCACCTGATCGCCGCGAACATTGAGGTGCCCGCCCCCGAGGGTGTGCGGGTGACCCGTGTTGAACGCGCCCTAGAGCTGCGCGAGGTAGTCCTGGAGGTGAGCGCATCCGCGGACGTTCTGGTGATGTCCGCTGCGGTGGCCGATTTCAGGCCCGCCGAGTTCGCCGAGTTCAAGATTAAGAAGAGCGCCGATTCCGAGGATGCGCCGGTCATCAACCTGGTGCGCAACCCCGATATCCTGCGTGAGGTTGTGGTGCGTCGCGCTCAGGCTCGGGAGGCCGGTCAGACCTGCATGGGCCCGCAGATTATTGTGGGTTTCGCCGCGGAGACCGGCTCGGCAGAAAAGACCCCGCTGGAGTTGGGCCGCGAGAAGATGCAACGCAAGGGTGCCGACTTCCTGGCCGTGAACACGGTGGGCGTGAACCTGGGCTTCGGCACGGACGAGAACACGATTACCCTGCTCTCTGCGCTGACCGATGAGGAGCCGGTGCTGATCGGCTCGAAGAAGGACGTTTCGGTGCGCCTGCTGGAGTACGTGAGCGGCTTCTTCGGCCCGGACTGCTCCTAGCCCGCGGCCGCCCCCGCGGCAGACGCATCCGAGCAGATTCGTGGCGCTCTTCACAACGTTTTCATAACATTTTTACGGCGCTTTTCACGAGCGGAACATTCGACCCGTCGCATTCTTTGCGGCGGGTCGTTTCGCGTTAACGCTCGGGGGAGATGGGGGAGGGGCGACTCTTTTTTGTCATGTCCTGAAATATGTGAGCACGGGCCCGGACCGTCTAATCAAGGTCTTGTATCATGGCTTATAGAGTAGTTCGCGTCAAAGGGGAAGAGACACCATGGCAGACAATCAGCACCATGCCGCCGCACATTCCGTCCAGAGCGATGAGCGCCCGCAGATTCTGGTGATTACCGGCATCTCCGGTGCGGGCCGTAGCACCGTCGCTAACGTGCTCGAGGACGAGGGCTGGTACGTTATCGATAACATCCCCCCGCAGATGCTCGGTTCCCTGGCCGAGCTGGTGACCCGCGACGGCGCTCGCGTGCCGAAGGTGGCTCTCGGTATTGACGTGCGCGCCCGCGCGCTGTTCTCTGATTTGCCGGCCGCCATCGAGACGTTGCGCAAGTCCGATATTGACTTCTCCATGCTCTTCCTGGATGCCAAGGACGAGACCATCATCGCCCGTTACGAGGCTCAGCGCCGCCCGCACCCGCTGCAGGGTGAGGGTCGCGTGCTCGACGGCATCCGCGCCGAGCGCACCCTCTTCGAGGGCCTGCGCCTGGCCTCGGACCGCACGATTGATACGACCGGCATGAACGTTCACGAGCTGGCCCGCACCGTGCGCGAGATGTTCGCCGAGGGTGCGGACAAGAAGCTGAACCTGACCGTCATGAGCTTCGGCTTTAAGTACGGTGCGCCTTCGGACGCCAACTACATGGCCGACATGCGCTTTATTCCGAACCCGCACTGGGTACCCGAACTGCGCCCGCTGACCGGCCAGGACGCCCCCGTGCGCGACTACGTGCTGGAGCACGCCGGCACCGAGGAGTTCATCAGCAACTACCTGGCCGCCCTGCGTCCCGTGCTGGAGGGCTACCGCCGCGAGGGTAAGTACTACGCCACCATCGCGATTGGTTGCACCGGTGGTAAGCACCGCTCGGTGGCCGTGACCGAGGAGCTGGCCCGCCGCCTCTCCGCCTTCCCCGATGTCAACGTGAACGTGCAGCACCGCGACAAGGGCCGCGAATAGCCCCGCAGTACTGACCGGCAACCCATAATCAGCTACCGGTCGCCCTTCGCACACCGAGCGGAGGGCCGGCCGCTTCCGGGTATGTGAGATACAGACTATGAACACTCATTCAACCAGTTATGACACTCAGGGGATTCCCCGCCTACCCGCGCTCCCAACCCAGGCTCTGCGTCTGCTGAAGACCACGCACCGTTCACCGAAGGTGACGGCCATGGGCGGCGGGCACGGCCTGTACGGATCGCTTTCGGCTCTGCGCCACGTGACCCCCGACCTGACGGCCGTGGTAACCGTGGCGGACGACGGCGGCTCCTCGGGTCGCCTGCGTGAGGAGATGGGTATTCTTCCTCCCGGAGATTTGCGCATGGCGCTCTCGGCGCTCTGCGACGACACCGATTGGGGCCGCACCTGGCGTGACGTCATGCAACACCGTTTCGCCGCGCCCGAAGGCTACGAGGGGGAGTTTCCCCTGGACTATCACGCGCTCGGCAACCTGCTCATCGCGACGCTCTGGCAGCTGCTGGACGACCCGGTGGCCGGCCTGGACTGGGCGGGCGCCCTGCTGAACGCCCGCGGCCGCGTGCTCCCCATGGCCCTGGACCCCATGGTGATTTACGGTACCGTGCTGCGCGAGCACTCCGGTGGCGGAATCGAGCGGGTCAAGGTCGTGGGGCAGGTGAACCTCTCCAAGGAGGAGCGCGTGCACGATATTGGCCTGTCCCCGGAGCATGCGCGTCCCTGCCCGGAGGCGCTCTCCGCTATTGAGGAATCCGACTGGATTGTGCTCGGCCCCGGCTCGTGGCGCACCTCGGTTCTGCCGCACCTGCTGCTGGACGCCCAGCGCGAGGCGATTATTCGCACGGAGGCGCGCCGATGCGTGGTCATGAACCTCTCCGACGACAAGGAGACCGTGGGGTTTACCCCGGCAACCCACCTGGAGCTTCTGCGTCAGTACGCGTCCAAGCTGCACCTGGACGCCGTGATTGCCGACGCCGACATGCAGGCCGACCACCGCGCGGGACTCGAGCGCGAGGCCGCCTCGATGGGTGCGAAGGTCGTGTGGGCGCACCTGCGTTCGAGCACCCGGCCGGATGTGCACGATCCGCTGAAGCTCGCCTCCGCGTACAACGAAACCTTCGAGCTGAGCGCTTAGAGGTTCTCTTCGCCCGCTCAGGAAGCGGCGACCCGAATTTTAGCCCGAACTTTACCAGACTGAACTTTTCCGGCCACCCGTGCCGACTACCCGCCCAGAAGGACACCAACCTATGGCATTGACCACCCTCGTCAAAGACGAACTCGCCAGCTATGACGCGCCGAAAATCTCTGCCCGCAAGGCCGAGATTTCAACGATTCTGCGCTTCACCGGCGGTCTGCACATTGTCTCGGGGCGAATCGTGGTGGAATCTGAGGTAGATCACGAGCCCACCGCCCACCGCATGCGCCGCATTATCTCTGAGATTTACGGTCACGACTCCGAGCTCACCAGCGTCACCGGTGGCGGCCTGCGCCGCGGTGGCCGCTACGTGGTGCGCGTGGATCAGGGCGGCGAGGCCCTGGCCCGTCAGACCGGTCTGCTGGATGTGCGCGGTCGCCCCGTGCGCGGCCTGCCGCCGGCCGTGGTCAACGGTTCCCTGCAGGATGCGGAGGCCGTCATGCGCGGCGCATTCCTGGCGCACGGCTCCCTGACCGAGCCGGGCCGTTCCTCCGCACTGGAGTTTACCTGCCCCGGCCCCGAGGCCGCCCTGGCTCTCGTGGGTGCCGCCCGTCGCCTCGAGATCATTGCGAAGGCCCGCGAGGTGCGCGGCACCGACCGCGTGGTGGTGCGTGACGGCGAGACCATTGCGCAACTGCTCGAGCGCATGGGCGCGACCGGCACCCTCACCACCTGGCGTGAGGCCCGCACCCGCAAGGAGGTGCGCGCGACCGCCAACCGACTGGCCAACTTTGATGACGCTAACCTGCGCCGTAGCGCCCAGGCCGCCGTGGCGGCCAGCGCCCGCGTGGAGCGCGCCCTCGAAATTCTGGGCGATCAGGCCCCCGAACACCTGCGTTACGCGGGGGAGCTACGCGTGGTGAACAAGCACGCCTCTCTGGACGAGTTGGGTCGCCTGGCCGAGCCGCCCATGACGAAGGACGCGATTGCGGGCCGTATTCGCCGCCTGCTGGTCATGGCCGATAAGCGCGCCGCCGAGCTAGGTATTCCCGGTACCGAGCTGCCGCGCGAGGACTAGGGCGTGGCTGGCTAAGGCCGCGAGCGGGTAGAGCCGCCGGACGATTTCACGGGTGTTGAACTATTTTGTGGGTGCGGAAGGTTTTAAGAACGCCGAAAACCCGCGACCTAGCCGTTATGTTTTGGCCCCCGTGTTACGTGTGCACGCCGTGCATATTTGAATAAAAGGGTAGATTTTTTCAAAAAGAAGCCTGTGGATTGCGCCTTTTCCCGCCGGGGAAGGGACGTTATCCACAGGCTTTTCTGCGCTCCGGAATAGCCGCGCGCGCAAGCCTAGTGTGGGGGTATGACGAGCATGACCCCCAACCACCGCACTTCCTTTCAGAATCTCCCGCCGCGGGAAGATTCCTCGGCCGAGCGGGCTTTCAACGAGTTCGCCGACGAACTAGTCCCCGCCGAATACGGGTACCACGTGGCAGATTCACCGGGCGTCACCACGCCGACCGGGGTGCCGCCGCGCACAGCGCGCGAACTCATGAACGGCCTGTACCGCACGCCCGGGCGCGCCCCGGAACCCGCGAACCCCGCGGCCCCCGAAAGCGGTGGGCCCGTCGGGTCCAATCCTTCGAGGCGTGCCGAGGCAATTCCGGACTGCGACCGGGAAGACACCGTGCGCCTGGGCAGCGCATCCCGCGCCGAGGATAGCCCGGAGGCCTCCGACGAATCGGGCGCTCTGGAAGAGCCAGAGGCCCTGGAAGAGTGGGACGATTGGGAGGACTGGGAAGAGGCCGATGCGCCCGGCACCACCCGCAGAACGCGCTGGGGCATCTCGCCGCGCGCCCTGGTACTCGTGGCGCTCATCGTCCTGGCGGTCGTCATCTGGGGAGTCTCGCAGTTCTCGGCGGCGCCCCGCAGCGAGCCGGTAGCCCAGGTGCCCGCACCGGCTTCGGGCACCGCGCAGGTGAGCGGGCAGGTGGCGGAAAGTGCGCATCCGACGCCCCAGCCCAGTCAGGCGGCCGAGGTGCGGGTGCACGTGGCCGGGGCCGTCAATAACCCCGGCGTGTACACCCTCCCGGCGAACGGCCGCGCCGTGGACGCCATCGCCGCCGCATCCGGGGCCGCCGCCGATGCCGACCTAGATCGGGTGAACCTCGCCGGCGAGCTGACCGACGGCATGCAGCTCTACGTTCCGCGCCGAGGGGAAACCGCCGCGCCGGCGCCGATTCAACCCAACACCGCGCAGGGAGGGGCTCAGGGTACATCCCAGCGAGGAGGCTCGCAGCCTCAGCGCACCCTCACCCCCTCCGGCGGCACGGGTACTTCCACCGCCTCAGCCCCTGTCAACATCAACACCGCGACCGCCGAGCAGCTGCAGAGCCTGCCGCGTATCGGCCCGGCCATGGCCCAGCGCATCATCGCCTGGCGTGAGGCCCACGGCGGCTTCCGCAGCGTGGATGAGCTGGATGCGGTGCCCGGCATCGGCCCGACCCTGCTCGAGACCCTGCGTCCGCTGGTGACGGTCTGATGGCTCGTACTTTGCACACACCGGCCCGCGGAGGCAATCGACTGCGTGGCCTTTACGGCAGCCTTCGGCACGGCTGGGCGGTGCAGGCCGAGCGGTGGACAGAACGCCGAGGCAGCGAGGAGCTGAGGGCCCAGGGGAGCCTTATCCACCTGGACCTGCGTCTCATCCCGGCCACGCTTACCCTCTGGGGGTTCACCGCGCTTGCCCTAAACCGTGGAACATGGTCGGTACTCCACCCGGCGGCGTGCGTTCTGATTGGGGTGCTGGGGTGCCTGGCTATAGCCTTGCTGGCGCCGAGAGGTGGGGCGGATTCGCGCCTCGCGAAGGCACGGGGGCCCTTCCTCTTCCGCCTTGCGGGCCAGGGGGTGCTGGTTGCCTGCGTCATCGTCGCGCAGGCGGTGCTGCTCTGCGCCACGGGGGTCGATGCCTCCCGCGCCACCCTGCACCAGGCTCAGGGCCGGTCCATTCGCCTGAGCGGCGTCGTGGAACAGGTGCGCCCTATCGATCCGCGCACCACCCTGACGGTCATCAGGCTGGAGGAGGTACAGGGCCGTGCCGTGCGGGCCGCGGTCAACGAGCGGGTGCGGGTGTACGCGCGTGCGACCTCCGGCAAGGCTCCCCAAGGCGCGAGGGGAGGCTCGGGGAGTCGGCCGCTGCGGCCCGGAACGAGAGTCACGGCCATCGGCACCGTGGAGTTCGGCGAGGGCCCGTTCACCGCGACGGCTCGCCTGCGCGGAACGCTCTTCGCACAGAACAACAGCTCAACGAGCGGTAACCCCGGTGGCGCGGACCCCCGAGGCATGCTGACCGGCCTTAAGGAGCGGCTACGAGCCCACGGCCGGGAGGTTCTCGGGGCAGACTCGGCAGCGATCGTTCTGGGCACGGCTTACGGTGACGACTCCCTCATGAGCGCCACAATCCGTGAAGAGTACAAGCTCAGCGGGCTCAGCCACCTGACGGCGGTTTCCGGGGCGAACATCGCCCTCATGTTTGCCGCCGCCTACCGCCTGATGCTACACGTGCAGCCCTACCGCATCGCCACCGGCTACCTGCACTACCGCTCCTGGGCCGAGCGGCTGAGGAGGCTGGGAGAGTTGCGGCACGGTATCGCCGGGCGGGGTGGTGCACGCACCCGTCCGAGGAGGCACGACGGCACTAGGCACGCGACGGTCACCTCCACCGACCCGGCACCGAGCGCCACCCTCCCTCCGCTCGTACGCAGGCTGAGCCTCTTGAGCGTCCCGCGCCGGGCCGTGATGCTCTGCGGCATCGCGGCGGTACTCACCTACGCCACGCTCCTGGAGAACGAGGGATCGGTCGTACGTTCCCTCGCCATGGGTCTGCTCGGTGCCTACGCCCTACTGCGCGGCTCGGGTCGCCAATCGCTGGCCGCACTGCAGGTTACCGTACTGGCCTGCCTGCTCTTGGCACCTCATCGCGCCCTGGACGCCGGATTCGCCCTCTCAGTCACGGCCACCGCCGCGCTCATCCTATTGGGCCCGCCCCTGGCACGCCTTTTCATGCGGGCCCTGCCGGGATTCTGGGCGCACGCGCTTGCAACCCCCATCGTGGCCTCCCTGTGGTGCGCCCCGCTCATCCTGGCGATGAGCGGTAAGGTGCCGCTCTACGCGGTCCCAGCCAACCTCGCGGCGGCCCCCCTCGCCCCGGTGAGCATGCTCGCCGGGCTGGCCGCCCTGGGATTCCTCGCGACGGGCATGACGCCCCTGGCCGACCTCTGCCTGCGCGTCGGGGGTCTCGCGGCTGCGGGCATCGAACGCATCGCCGTCACCGCGGCCCAAGCCCCCGGAAACCCCTGGGAGCCGGGGAACGACCTCCCTGCGGTGCTCCTGAGCATCGCGGTCGTTGCGGGGCTCAGCGCACTGCTCTGGTGGGCGGATGCGCGCCGCTACCGCACCGTAACCCACCGCCGCTACCTGCGGGTCGTCGCGCGGAGCACCGGCACGCGAGGTACCGACGAAAATATCACCGGCAGAAAGGAGGCAACCGGCGCGGAGAGGCTATGATGGATACTCAGCGGAACCCCGCGAGACAAACCCAACAGAAGGCGAGTGATGAGCGTGGCAGGTCAGCGTACACCCCAGCGTGGCCGAGGAGGATACAGCCGCCGCGGCGGCCCGGCCCTCGACACCGCCTGGCGTACCGTCACGCCCGCGCCGGCCGTCATGCTCTACGGCCCCGAGGAGTACTTCGCCTCCCGCGCCGCGGCACGTCTGCGCGAGCTCTTCCGCGAGGCGCACCCCGAGGTGGACCGCGTGCAGATGAACGCCGCAACTTACACGGCGGGGGAGCTGACCCTGCAGGCGTCCCCCTCACTTTTCGGTTCGGCCAAAATCATTGAGGTGGAGAACCTCGCCTCCATGAGCGAGGACTTCCTCACCGATACGCTCGCCTACCTGAACGCTCCCGAGCCGGACATCATGCTGATTCTGAACCACTCGGGCGGCAACCGAGGCAAGAAGCTCATCGACCTGGTGCGCTCCCAGTTTGTGCTCGTCAATTGCAAGGCGCTCAAAACCGACCGTGAGAAGGGCGAGTTCCTGGCCAGCGAGTTCTCGGCCGCCCGCCGACCCATCACCGGGGGAGCGCTGGCCCTGCTGACCGCCGCCGCATCGGACACCGCCGAGCTGGCCGCCGCCTGCCAGCAGCTGCTCGCCGATATCCCCGGCGAAATCACCGAGGAATCCGTGAACCTCTATTACGGCGGCCGCACCGAGGTCACCGCGTTCCGAGTAAGTGACGCCGCCATCTCGGGTAACGCTCCCGAGGCCCTGCGCCTGCTCCGCCACGCGTTGGCCACCGGCACGGAGCCGATTCCGATGCTCGGCGCGCTTGCCATGCGTATCCGCAATATTGCGCGCGTGCACCACGTGCGCATGAGCGCCAACGAGCTGGCGCGCGAGGTAGGCATGGCGCCGTGGCAGGTTGAGCAGGCTCAGCGAGATGGCCGCCGCTTCACCGGCGCCCAGCTGGCGCATATCGTGCAGCTTCTGGCCGATGCCGACGCTCAGCTCAAGGGAGAATCGCAGGATGCGGTGTACGCCGTGGAGCGCGCGGTGCTGGCGATTGCACTGCCCGCCCGCGACTAGTGCATAATGGTGCGCATGCTTGAATTCCTGAAGAAAATTTTCTTTGCCCTGCTGCCCCACCTGCAGAAGGCGGCGGAGGACATGCTCAACGAGGCGGCCTCCTCTAAGGGCTCCGACGGCTCGCACGAATCGAAGAGCGAGGAACGCCGCGCGTCCTCGCAGTCTTCGCCTAAGCCGAGCGCCCCGAAGTCTTCCTCGGCAAAGTCCACGGCAAATTCCTCGGCGCCTAAGCCTTCCGCACCGGCTTCGACCGGTGCATCCGACGGTTCGGATTACCCGGGCGATTACCGCGACATGATCAACTTTGAGTACTCGCCCTCCCTGGATGGCGACGCTGACCCGGGTGAAATCGTGTGGACGTGGGTTCCCTTCGAGGAGGACCACTCGCAGGGTAAGGACCGCCCGGTGCTTCTGGTGGGTCGTGACGGTGAGTACCTGCTGGCGCTGATGATGACCAGCAAGGACCACAATAACCGTGAGCACGCTGACCCGAACTACCTCGATATTGGTTCGGGTCCGTGGGATCCGCAGGGCCGCGCTTCTGAGGTGAAGCTGAACCGTGTGATTCGTGTTCGCCCGGATGCGATGCGCCGTGAGGGTGCGATTATGCCGGAGGATACGTTCCGCCTGATTGAGCGTGCGTGGACTCGCCATAACGGCTAACGCCCTGTGCCGGTAGTTTTGCCGGTGACCGGTGCCGGTAATCTGCGCCGGATGTGGAGGCTGCGTGTAGTGGTTTTCACAGTATTTTTCTCTCCGCGGGGGTCTGTCGTGGAGGCTGTTCATCTGGTATTATGTGTGGTTGAGTGTCCGATGGTCATCGGGCACTGCTGGCCGGTTGCCATAGGCATCCCCACGCCGCTCAGTCGATGATCGGCCAGCGTCGCCCTCACCGACCAATAAGACAAAACAGAAAGTTTAATTGTGGCTAACATTAAGTCTCAGAAGAAGCGTATCCTCACCAACGAGAAGGCTCGCCTGCGTAACAACGCTGTAAAGTCCGAGCTGAAGACCGCGACCCGCAAGGTCAAGGCTGCTGTTGAGGCACAGAACCAGGAAGCTGCTGTTGAGGCTCTGCGTTTTGTGAACCGTAAGCTGGACAAGGCTGTTTCCAAGGGTGTTCTGCACAAGAAGACCGCTGCAAACAAGAAGTCCGGTCTTGCTGCGCTCGTCAACAAGGCTTTCTAAAACTTGCGGGGTACCTAAGTACCTCTCTGGTTTAAGGGCAGAGGCCCCCTGTGTTCCCCCTCCTCTAAGGGGAACGCAGGGGGTTTCTTTTTCGTGTATACTTGGGTTCAAGGAGTTAGACGATTCCCCTGCAACCCTGAGCCTCATCTATTGGTGCGGCAATAATGCTTGGGCGGCCGCGGCTTTACGCTTCGGTCTAGAGGACCGTTCGGGGGCGTCACCGGCTAACTCCTCATAACTTTTGTGAAAGGCATCCTGCTAAGTGGCGAGGTGCCTTTTGCTATGCCCGGAAGGAACCTAAAACTGAGTGAAGTGCTGTTCCTGTCGTAAAGAGAAGAGGTAGCATTGGCAAAACCTTTTCAAAATAGTGAGTAAATTGTGACTATTTGCTGCTCATGCTGATGACTGGGAGGTGGAGCCCGCAGCCTGCGACCCAATGGAGTAGTAGCAAGCCAGTAATACAAAGACAAATGACGAAATAGGAAGATAGATTTTTCGTGTATACTTGGGTTCAAGGAGTTAGACGATTCCTCTGTAACCCTGAGCCTCACTTATTCGTGTGGCAATAATGCTTGGGCGGCCGCGGCTTTATGCTTCGGTCTAGAAGACCGTCGGGGGCGTCACCGGCTAACTCCTCATAACTTTTGTGAAAGGCATCCTGCTAAGTGGCGGGGTGCCTTTTGCTATACCCGCACGCCGTGGTTTTATGACGCACAGATTCGGGGAGGCGCCCGGCCAGTGACGAAACCGCTTGCGGGCCGCGCGGGAGCCCGTATAGTGGGAACTATCAGCGGTAGCGCACACCACCCGCGCCTGCATGTAGCGCCGTACACAGCGCTACGAACGGCACCGGGGGAGTGAGCGCCGCCGATACACACCACACAACCACCGACGGTTGACCGGCAACTTTCCATACGCCCCATGTACCCGGTGAACCAACCACGAGCTAAGGACAACGATGAGCCAGCCGAACTTCCCGCCCGCCCGACTCTTTGACGCTTTCGCCAAGCCCGCCTCCACAGAACAGTCCGCGAAGAAGGGACTGCTCGGCAAGCTGGGCCTGGGCGAATCCTCCGAGGAGGACAACTACACGACCGTCATGCTGGTCGGCTTCAACTCCGCGAAGGAACCCCCGGGCAACGGTGAGGACGCCCTCGACGTGATTCACCGCGCGTTCGACCCGTGCGATGAGAGCCCCGGCTTCGATATGGACGACTTCTACGACTACGGTTCCGTTGCCCCGCAGCTGCAGAACAGCGACGACTCCGAATCCACGGTCCTGGTGTGGCCCAAGATGTTCTACAACATGGTCACCATCCCGGAGCGCCGCCTGCGCCTGCTCGTGGTGACCGGCCCCGCCCCCAGCCTGTGCATGCGGCGGTTCATGACCCGCTTCTTCAAGTACGTGAAGAAGCTCCACGTGGATCACGCCATCTTCGTTGAGACCTTTGAAGATCAGGTGGCGCACACCCGCCCGTACCCGTACACGCTGACCACTCATGACGAGAAGCTGGCGGCAATCCCCGGTATTCTGCACGAGGACTACACCGGTTCTACCTCGGTGACGATGGCGATGTCTGCGCTCGCCGCCGAGCACGGCCTGTCTTCCTCGGTCATGCTGCGTATGAGCATCCCGGGGTATCTGAGCTTTGACCAGCAGA
>ERZ1674055.58-NODE-58-length-27637-cov-6.473606_pt1 | contig 27637 bp, 25 predicted proteins | sample MGYA00581121_ERZ1674055 | MGnify/ENA primary metagenome ERZ1674055 (study PRJEB41354, sample SAMEA4873334) | human saliva metagenome | biome: human-associated habitat [ENVO:00009003]; feature: mouth environment [ENVO:08000002]; material: saliva material... | reverse complement strand
AGGCGGGGGTGGTGGTCATGGGTGGGGTCTTCCTTGGGTGGTTTCTTTTAGGGGGGGTTACATGGAGGGCATGAGCCAGGTGGAGGGGTTGGGGAAGGCGAGTGCTTCTTCGGTGCGGGAGTTGGAGCGGTTTTGGACGGATTGGGAAATCCATTTGAAGAAGCTGAGGATGTTGCCGGGTTCTAGGGGTTGTGCTTCGGGTGCGGGTGCGGAGGGGTAGATGCTGAGGGATTTTTTGATGTCTGCGTCGGTGTTGGGGTTTCCGGTGGGGATGTAGACGGGGAGGAAGACCCAGCTTCCCTTTTCGGGTCGTCCTTTTTCGTCGAATTTGATGTGTTCTTTGAGGCGGTTGATGGTGTATTCGAGGAGGGTTTGGTTACCTGTGGGTGCGGGTGCGTTGTGGTCGGTTGCCATGCCGTCGGTGACGAGGAAAATCATGGGCGCGTAGTGGGGGTGGGAGCCGTACTTTTCGAGGCGCTTTTCGATGGTTTCGATTGCGGTCAGAAGCGCCTGGTTGGTGGAGGTGGTGACCATGTCGGTGAAGACCGGCTGAGTGTTGAGGTACTTGTAGTGCGTGGTGTCCTTCGTCGGGTCAGCCTCCGCCTCCTGAATGTCGCTGATTTCACCGGGGGTGGTGAACAGCGTCGGCTCACTAACCTGCGTGCCGTAGGTGATGTAGGAAATCTCAGCACGCTCACGAGCGACCAAATCCTTAACCAGCTCATCCTGAAGAAGCTCATGACCACGCATCAACTCACGCATCTTCGGGTCATCACCATCCATACCCCACATCGACGTAGAGCAGTCATAAATAAGGACAACCGGGCAACGAGGCTCCGGGTTATCAGCAAACTGCTCCTCAGCAAACTGCTCCTTCAACGATTCAATAACATCAGAATTCAAAGAAATCTGCTCATGAGGCATAACAAAAACCGCCTAACGGTACGAAAACAATGAAACACAAAGGAGAGTAATCACCCTTACATATCAACCATATCATTAGGCGGTCTAACGTTACAGCAAAACCACTACTGCTTCGTCACATGCTTCGTACCCACCGGCTTACTCGGAGACGGAGAAGGTGACGCAGAAGCAGACGGCGACGGAGAAGGTGAAGGACTCTTCACCGGCGCAGGATTCACAGTAGCACCCCCACGCGCATTATTATTCGACGCAACACTCTTCGACACACTCTCATTCCTCGCCACAGCAGGAGCCTGCTCCCCCGCCTGAGCCGCCGGTGCAGGATTCACAGTAGCAACACCACTCCCCTGACCACCACCAGCCACAGAACCACCACCAGAAGCCACAGCCGGAACCTCAGCAGGAGCCTGCACCGGAGCAGAAGACACCTCAACCGACGGCGAACCGGACGGAACCGCACTCGGCACAGGAGAAACAGTAGCCACCGAAGGAACCTCCGTCACAACAGGAGCCTGCACCGAAGCAGACGGAGACGGCTTAGGATACGAACCATCCACAGGAGTCGTCTCCACCACCAAATTGTATTCATAATTGAACAAGAAAGTATTCCCCACCTCCTGCGTACCATCAGTACCCACAGAACTACCCGAACACGTGATAAAGTACGTCTTCTTATCCCCATCCTTACGCCACAACTCAGAATGAGAAGACAACTCATCCTGCTTGACGAGGTAAATGCCGGTCACAGCAAACTCGTGGCGCTCGCCGTGCTCATCGGTAAGGAACATGTGGTCGCATTTATCGAGACGGTGCAGGTACCCCCAGGGCGACAAAGCACCACTGTTCAGGTTGATGTGTCCAGCGAGCACAGTTGAACCAGTGTTAGAGCTCAAAGGGGAGCCGGATGCGTAGTAGATGCCGTTCGGAGCGGCAGGCAAGGTGACGTCATTATTGCTGAACCCAGAGGGCGTTACTTGCGCACCCTGCACCACCTGGGTATTGCTCAGCAGAGTGGGTGCCCACCAGACAGCAGACTTGTTCTTGAGTGCTTTCGGCGGCTCCGAACCGTTCTGCTGGGGCTTCAAATCACAGCTTGCGTTCCTGAACTCGGTAGGAGGCTTCGGCGCGTACAGCAAACCGTTCTCAGTCACCCCAACAGTGTCCCGACCGTTGTAGGTGACTTTTCCACCATGCCCATCGTCGCCAATGATTTGAGCTTTCAAACCAAAAAAATCATCCAAACCCGAGTACATGCCGTCAGCGAGCGCGCCTGGTGTGCCGTAGGTTCGGGTGAGGTAGGTGGAGTCGTTGAGGTGGGTTGTCCAGCCGGTGAAGAAGAGTGCTGATGTGAGGCATCCTGCTACTGCGGTGGTGATGAGGGGTTTTTTCTTCCACCAGGGTTGGGGCTGTTCTTCTTCTTCGGTGGTGGTGTTGGGGTCGGTGATGGGTGTGTTTTCTTTGGGTTGTTTGGTGAGTTTTTGTTTTAGCGTCTTGAAATCCATCACGTCTGTTTCTGGGTTGTTGGGGTGGGTGCGGGGCACCCGCCCACCTTGGTCGTTTCCTGTGTTGTGTTTATTTTACAGGGGTTTGGGTGACCGTTTTGGTGGGCGGGTGCTTTGGTGGGGGTGGTGTTGGTTAGTTTTCTTTCTTGCGGGTGCGGGTTCCGGCGGCTACGAAGGTTCCTGCGAGGGCGAGGGAGAGTCCGGTTGCGATGAGGGGCATTGCGGCGGCGGGTGCGCCGGTGTTGGTGGCTACGCCTGCGTCGCCGGTGCGGAGGGTTTGTCCTTTGACGGTGTTGGAGGTGTTGGTGGTTTTTGCCGCGACGGTGGTGGTGGGGGTGCTGACGATGGGGGTTCCGGTGGTGGTGACGGTGGTGCCGAGGGTGCTTTCGAGGACTTCGCCGGTGGTGGTGTTGGTGGTGACTTCGCCGCCGTCTTCGAAGCGGGTGGTGGTGGTTCCTGCTTGTGCGTCGGTGTTGATGGTGGTGACGGGTGCGGTGGAGACTACTCGTCCGGCGCTGTCGTGGCGGGTGGCGTTGTCTTTGGGGATTTCGGTTTCGGCGGGTGCTTTGTAGTTTTTGTCTACGGTTTCAGCGGTGTTTTCCACGGCGGGTGAGGGGGTGTTGGTGTCCGGTGCCGGGGTGGGGTTGTTGGTTGCGTCCGGTGCGGGGGTTTCGGGTGCGGGGGTAGGCTCGCCCGTGTTATCCGGTGCGGGTGTGGGGTCGGTGCTGGGTGCAGGAGTCTCAGGTGCGGGGGTGGGCTCTTCCTTGGGTTCTTCCTTCTTCACAACACTGATTCGTACTTCGCCGGATGCGGGGATTTTACCCATGAACCAGTAGTCCTTCTCGGGGTCTACTTGGCTTGCTTCTGCGATGTTGTTGGCGATGAGGTCGGAGCCTTTGACGATTTCGCCGCTTTTACCTGCGGGGCTTCCGAAGGTTGCTCCTTCGGGGAGGAAGGTGCGGAGGGTGTCGAGGGATGCCCAGGTGAGGTTGCTTGCGACGCTTGAGTCGTTGGTGACGGTCAGGTCGGTGTAGGTGCTGTCGTTTCCTGCTTGGGCGTTGTCTACTCGGAAGTGTGCGTCGATTTCGCTGGAGTAGATGAGGTCGCCGCTGGTGAGGTGGGGTGCGAGTGCTCCGCCGGTGTTGGTGGGGGTGTCGTCGCTGGTGGTGGTGTCGCCTGCTTCGGTGGTTGCGGTTGCGGCGGGGGTGGGGTCTAGTTCCTCTGCGATAAGGGGTGCAAAGGTTCCGGTTGCGATGGTGGTTGCGGCGATTGCGGCGGCAACCTTGCGGCGGGTACTGATGTTCTTCTTAGTCTTGGTCATGGTGTTTCCTCCGAAGTTGGTGGGTTTTCATGATGGGTATATCGGTTATTTGGTGGTGTGGATGGTCGGGATGGTGTCAGGCTGTTTCTGGTATGCGATTTCACCTTTCCCGGAGAGGGGTTTGAACTGGGGGCAGATTTTGGCGAGCGGGCACCAGGAGCAGAGGAATGAGGGGCTGTAGTGGAACGTCCCGGTGCTGGTGAGGGTGTCAATCATTTGGTCTGCCTGGGGGTACGCGTCTTTAACCCAGCCGTCGAACGCTTTGTGTGCCTCGGTGGGGTTGTTGGTGGCGCTGAGCAGGGAGGGTACGGAGACGACGTTTACAGGTTCGTTCACTGCGGGGAAGAGAAGTTCGGCGCGGGGTACGTTCCAGCCGTTCTGCTCGGCGAGCAAAAGGTAGCTGTACTGCTGGAATGCTTCTCTGAATCCGTCAGGCAGTTGCCAGCTGGTCAGTCCTTCACGGCTTGTGATGCGTTCGGGAAGCCTGGGGATGGTCTCGCCTGCGTTGGGTCCGGTTCTTTTGGTGTAGGTGAGGTAATACTGCTTGAGTTTCGAGGCAGTCTTGTAGTCTTGGATGGTGCCTTCACCGTTGTGGTTGGTGATGCGGTCGATGATGCCGAAGGTTCTACGTTTTGCGCCACCGATGTTCCCTCCGAGGGGCACTTCAAGGGGCGATTTGCCGTTCGGGAGCTGGTGAAGCTGGGTGTTTTGGGGTGTCTCCGGTGGCTGTCCAGGGCGGCGGAAGCTGAATCCGTTGCGCACGGTGTTTACGAGCCACCGGATTTGCTCTTCGTCTTGGTTGATTTGAGGGTACTTGCCGGTGAGGAGGGTGCTCTTGATGAGGTTCTGCGCGTTGTCGATGGTTCGCTCTTCAGGGGGGAACTTGAGCAGGTTCTCGTAGATTTCGTGGAAGGCTGTACCGCGTACCATTTCAACGGTGTCGGTCTGGATTCCAAGGATTTTAGAGTACCGCTGGGCTACCATGTTGGCGTGGCAACCGTAGAGGTTCATGACCAGCGACGGAGAGAGCTTTGAGCTGTCGAGCTTACTGAGAATTTCGGGGTCTTCAATGATGAGAGCTTCAGCGGTGATGTAGCCCTTGTAATCTTTGGTTTCGGCGGCAACCGTCATGAGTGTGTTGTGCAGTCTTTGTTGGAGCAGGCTCTGGTGCCGGTTACCCACCGTAGTGCTAGTAGGGTGAGGCGCATTGAGCTGTTCCGGGGTGAGCGGGTACCCGGTAGTAGGGTTAAGACTGGGAGGTAGCTGGTCGGAGATAGGGGGCTTGTTGGCAATGTATTTGAGGATGTTTGCCTGTTGCTGATTGAGCATGGGGTATTTTTCCTTGACCTGGGCAAAATAATGATGCACCCACACCACAGCAACAGACGCTGAGGTCGTGGGTGCATCTATTCTAGCAGTTAGAAGCGGATGAATCCGAGGAGGAACACTAGGGTGATGATGTTGTAGACCGCGTGAGCGATGTAGGTGGAGCCAATGCTGTTCGTCTTAGTTCTCAACCAACCGAGAGCCAGACCGATAACGAGCAGGATGAAGAACTGAACACCTGCAAACATGGTCATAGGGGTTTCAACGAAATGCCCTGCCGCAAAGATAATACCCTGAACTAGGACGCTCACCAGAGCAGTAGCGCCAAACCGTTGCAAGGTGTCCATGACGATACCACGGTAGATAACCTCTTCAATCAGAGGCACCAAAAAAACAGTAGCAATAAACAGGGTCGGAATCTCAAGACCGCTCAACGAATTGTTCGTATTGCTACTAGTATCTAGATGCGCCACATTCGTTGCCACGAACGAAACAACCTGAGCGAACACCCCCAGACCAACACCAGTAGCGAGCGCCTTCGTCATGTCCTGCGAGGTTACTGCGAACCAGTTGAAGGTCGGCATGAACCATTTGTCGTAGTCAAGTAGTCGTAGGGCGAGGGGGATGAGTCCGATGCCGGTTACTGTTGCGGCGAGGGGGATGAGTGTTGTGGCTGTGGGGAATCCTGTGGTGGTGAGGAGGATGCTGAGGATTAGCCAGGTGGCGCCTACCCATGTGAGGGGTAGGAGGCTCCATGTGTTGCCCCAATATTGTTGGTGCATCCAGGGGAAGAGTACTTGTTGGAGGGTGGGTTTCTGGTTTTCGGGTTGGGTGTTGTTCATGATTGTTTATCATATCTTGGTTTGCTATGTTTTGTGTGCCCCCGGTGTTTGTCCTGGTTTCAGGTATGATGGTGGGGTACCCCTTTGTTTTGTTTTTGTCTTTTGTGGAGGCTGTTTTTTATGGGTCGTGTGAAGAAGTCTGTGGCTGTTTCTGAGGTTCCTGGTGAGGGTCGTGCGCGTGCGCTTGAGGCTGTTATGGCTCAGATTGATAAGAATTATGGTGCTGGTGCGGTGATGCGTATGGGTGACCGTAAGCATCGTGTTGCTGAAGCTGTTTCGACGAGCTCGATTGCTTTGGATGCGGCTTTGGGTATTGGTGGTGTGCCGAAGGGTCGTGTGGTTGAGGTGTATGGTCCTGAGTCTTCGGGTAAGACGACTTTGGCGTTGCATATGGTGGCTAATGTGCAGAAGGCTGGTGGTGTGGCGGCGTTTATTGATGCTGAGCATGCTCTTGACCCTTTGTATGCGGCTCGTATTGGTGTGGATTTGGATGAGTTGTTGGTTTCTCAGCCGGATACTGGTGAGCAGGCGTTGGACATTATGGACATGCTTGTTGGCTCTGGGGCGGTGGATATTATTGTGGTGGATTCGGTGGCGGCTCTTGTTCCGCGTGCTGAGATTGAGGGTGACATGGGTGATTCGCATGTTGGTTTGCAGGCTCGCCTGATGAGTCAGGCTTTGCGTAAGATTACTGGTCGTCTTGCCGCTACCAATACGACCGCGATTTTCATCAATCAGCTTCGCGAGAAGATTGGTGTGTTCTTCGGTAGCCCCGAGACCACCACTGGCGGTAAGGCGTTGAAGTTCTACGCTTCGGTTCGTGTGGACATCCGCCGTACCGGTCCCATCAAGAACGCCGCCGGGGAGACTATCGGCAACCGCACCCGAGCCAAGATTGTCAAGAACAAAATGGCTCCCCCGTTCCAGCAGGCAGAATTCGACATCCTCTACAACGTCGGCATCAACACCTACGGCGAACTCGCAGACCTCGGCGTAGAAACAGACGTCATCAAAAAGAGCGGAGCCTACTACAGCTACCAGCCCGACAACGGCGACGAACCCGTCAAAGCCCAAGGACGCGGCAACTTCATCGACACCCTCGCACAAACCGACATCACCACCATCCAAGAAATCGGCAACAAAATCGCCGCCGAAATCTTCCCCGAAGTGCCCTACACCGCCTACGGCAACAAACACGCTGAACCCATCATCAAATACACCCCCGAAGACAACCCCCAACAGGAAGCACCCACCACCACCCGAAAAGCACCGTCAGCCCTCGACGAAGAATTCTAACCCAAACCACACCACACCCTAAGTACAATAAGAAGGTGGGGCAAAGAAGACACAACACTTCCAAGCCCCACCTTCAACCACACCCACCCAACCAAGGACACCCACCATGCCCATCAACCTCGAAAAACTCCGCAAACACCTCGCCCACCACATGAAAACCACCCACCAAGTAACCACCATCCTCGCCAACGCAGGCATCAAAGAACCCGAACTCACCCAAATCATCACCCAACTCACCCAAGAAAAATACCTCAACGACGCAGAATACGTCGCCGAATACGTACGCACCGACCGCGCAAAAAACAAACACACCTCAGCCGAAAAAATGAAACACACCCTCACCAAAGAACACGGCATCGACCCCACCACCGTCGAAGACGTCCTCTCCGAAATGGGCGCCTACAACGAAAACCTCACCCAAGCAATCAAACACGCCGAAAAAATCATCAGCAAAGCAATCAAACCCGACTCAGTAGAAACACTCGACACGCAGAAACTCACCATGCGAGTCAGCAGGCAACTCGCCTCACGCGGATACGACGAAGACACCATCAAAGAAGCAATCTACCAAGCGTGCACCAACCTACTCACAGACATCGACTAACAACCGCCCCACAATACGCAAAACACCAGCACCCCTACCGTAGAATCTAAGGCAGGGGTGCTGGTGTTTTGCGGTCGCGCTCGCTATCTAGAGCTCTTCCATGCCACGGGCGCCATGCTCACTGATGACGTCCATGTCCTCGCCCCAGTCAGGGATGTACGCTTCATCAGAGTCAATTTTCTTTCCGAGTGTGAAGCTACGCTGGTTTCCGTCAGCATCCTTCTCCCCCGTATGGACGACAGTTTGCCCGTCCACCTGCTCCTGCCGAACATTATGACTGGAGGCGTCCTGCTGGTTCTCCTGTAGCCATTTATCAATGAAGTCTGGGGCGGCAAAGAACCCTTGGAAGTCATACAACTTACCATTCAGGTACATCATCCCTCGACCCTTAATGTCCGGTCGAATGGTGGTTCCTGCACCAGATTCCAGAGTCATGACACTTGCCGCAGAGGTGAGAGTACCAGCGGCAATACGGCACATGAAGTTGGAGCGAATCTCACCCGAGATAATCTTCGCGTCAGGTCTCTGCATTGCCAGCACCAGGTGCACACCGGATGCACGACCAAGACGAGCGATGGAACCGATAATGACCAGTGCTTCACCCTTGAGCTGGTCGTCAGCCTTACCCTCATCGGTCTTCGCACCCGTTGGGGACAGAAGCTCCGCCGCCTCATCCACCATGACCATGAGACGTTGCCTGGGTCCGTCACCCTCTTCAGAAGGCAAGTCCATGAAGTCATTGACGCCATGCTTCTCCATCTCCGCATAGCGTTGCATCATGGTCTGCTGGGCAAACCTCAGCACCGTCAAGGCGTCTTCAAGGGTTGTTGCAATCCCAAGAACTACCGGCGCGTAGGGTCTGTAGACTGAAAGCTCCACCTTCTTCAAGTCCACACCCAAGAACCGCCAGTGTTGCGGGCGCATGATGCACTGGAACACGAAGTTTCTCTGGAGCACACTATTGTGGGTGACGATAGATTTACCGTCCTTGCCACCCGAGCGGTACAAGTTCTTGGGTGAACCCACCACAAAACACCGTGAAGGAACCGGATTGATTCGTTTAATTTTAGAAATTCTCATGCAGAAAATCTTTCAAATTTCAGATACGCACCGACGGTGCTTTATGGCGTAAAAATGTGGGGTGAGTACCCAGCAGAAACCCACCAGCCACTCACCCCACATATCGGAAAAAGGGGACTATATTTACTTGGTCTTCAGCAGTTCCTTAGCGACAGTCACCTTCGCCTCAAGATTCTGGAACTTAAAAGCCCGAACCTTGCCAATATCAACACGGCGACCCTTCACCGCGATACCCTTCTCAGCAAAGCCCGAATCAACACCCGGCACCAGCAGACCCGGAGCCACCGCATCCAAAGCCTCAATGTAGATGTTCACCGGACGGCTCAAGCCCCTATCCAAAGAAACCGGAGCAACCTCATACGGGCTCTGACCCTCACCCGTCACACCCGCAACATAGAACTGATGCTTCGCCTTAGAAACAGACCCGAAACTCTTCGCCTTCTTCTCGTCCACCTCAGTAATCAGCCACCCCGTACCCAGGCTCTTCACCACAGCCTCACGCACAAAATTCTGGAACTCCAAAACAAGCGCAACATCATCAGCCTGCTTCACCAGAGCCTTAGACAACTCCTGAAGAGCCTCAGCATGAAGCATGTCCGCAGACTTCACCACGAACCGACCAGACTTAGAGTTAAACTCGACGTTCTTGTAAGCGGCAACAACCTTCTGCACCGCCTTGCCCAAGTTATCGTTCTCATCCTGCACCTTCTTGTTCCCGCGAAGCTGAAGCAGGTCAGAAATCTCAATAAAACCTTCAGGAGTACCATTACCCAACATGCGCATGTTCTCCGCAAACCACTTCTGGGTTGCCGGGTAGGTCTCCTCATTACGAATAAGCTCAAAAGCCATAGCGGTGGCTCCTTTCAAGAACCAGGTAGTTACTGATTGGTATTACACAATTTCCATAGCAGATTCCGACCTGCTACATAAAGCCTTGCAGATTATCCCCAAAGAACTTCTCAGCACGAGTAACCCTCTTCACCGGAGTGCGCGCAACCAGCGTCACCAAACCCACGTCGATGTAGCCCTTCTGGTCGTCACGAATGGCTTTGTACCATTTATCGAGCAGTTCGATAAACCGGTCATTGTCTGTGGGCTTAAACGGCGCAGTCCACCACTGCTTCAAACGCAAAAAAGTCAGTGTCCCAGGAATCATCTCAGGAGCATCAGGGTTCTTCTCCCGCTCAGGATTCTTAACCTCTTTAGCGTGAATATTCACAATGCCTTCAACATGGGCTCGCTTTTCTCCACCGAGGTATTTCTTCCAAAGATGGATAGCTTGTTTCATCCGCAGGTACCGAGGGTAACCGCCACCAGCCACGACAGCGTAGTTCGGCTTCTTACCCTTCGGAGGGTACCGGAACTGGTAGGTCGCCTTGGGGTCATTCAAATCAACCCCTGCGGACCACATCTTCGAATCAATAATCCAGACATTCGACCCAATCACGAGGACATGGTCGGTATCAGGTGAATCCACGAGACCAAGCTCTTTATCCTCCGAGGTCAGGCTCTCACGCTCTTCATTCAAATCGTCGTCATCCTCGCCGTCCAGAGCAACAACTTCCATCTCAGTCTCAACATCGTCACCCTCCTTGCGAGGAATTGATACTGAGTGGCAGATAACGACATCGGGCTTATCATCTGCCCACTTTGCGAGCGCTTGAGCGGTCAGTTCTTCGCCTTTGATTCCTGCTTTGACCTTGCCAAGTTTTTTCTGCTTGTCCCAGCGGGGTGGGGGGAATTCGAGTGCGTTGTGGAGGCTGGCGGCGGGAGTGCCGAATGTGCGGTTTGCGGAGCGCGCTCCTGGTTTACTGGTGTCAGTGTCGGGGGCGGGTTCTTTGGTCAGGTGTTCGATAATGAGGGGGATGCGTTCTTGTGCGCGTTTGGCTCGTTTGGCACCGATGTGGTCGAAGTAGCCTTCGGGTGGCATGAGGAGGGGTGCGTAGAGGTCGGGGTTTTTGGTGGGGGTGAGGTCTTTGGTGTTTTGTTGTTGGGTTTTTTTGAGGTGGTTTTTGTAGGCTTCTGCAAAGGTGATGGGTTTGTGGGTCATGTTATGCCTCGTCCGTGGTGATGGTTGCGTTGGTGAAGGTGGGGTTGATGGTTCCAGTGGGGTCGGTGGTGCAGGTGAGGGAGGCTTGGGCAGTTTGTCCGGGTTGGATGTGTTTGATGTTGTAGGTGCAGGTGCCGAGGTTGGTGGGGGTGAACCATTGGGTGATGTTGGTTGCGGCGGTTGCGTCTACGGTTCCGTGGATGTTGTAGGCGTTGGTGGTGCCTTGGTTGGTGATGGTGGCTGTGTAGGTGCCGTTGGTGCGGGTGATGCCGGTGAGGGTGGCTTTGCCGTTGTCGGGGAGGTTGATGGTGGTGGTTCCGGTGGGTGTGTAGGTTTTGTTGCCGGTGATTTGGGTGTTGGTGAGGTGGATGATGAGGAGTAGGAGGAGGAGTAGTGCGATGGTGGCTGTGCCTCTGCCTGTGGTGGTTCCGGGGATTACTTTGGTGAGGGGTTTTCCGATGAGGGGTAGTTTTTGTCCTTTGTTGAGGATTTTTGCGGTGTTGTCGAGGAGAGTGTTGGTGCGGTCTTTGAGTGTTTTTTTGTTGGTGTTGGGTGCGGTTTGGGGGTTTTCGGGTGCGCTGATTTGTTGAGGGGCGTTGTTATCTTCGTCTGTTTCGTCGTCTAGGGTGTCTTCGTCGTCAGCCTCGTCTTCATATTCCTCATCGTCGTATTCTTCGTATTCGTAGGTGTACTCGTCTTCGTCTTCGTCGTTGTTGTGTTGGGCGTTGAGTTTTTCCCAGTATTGGTAGTCGTTGTAGTTGAGGTTGTTGTCTGCTTCGGCTTCGGTGAGGGCGAGCAGGATTTGTTCGGCTTCGGGGATGTATTCGCCGGTTGTGGGGTCGGTGAGCAGTGCGGCGCCGTCTGCGTCGCGGGGCAAGTCGTCGATGGTGAGGGCGGCAGGGCGGGCGTCTATATCAGTTTCGACGACGACTTCTTCGTCTTCTGTGTGGAAGGGCTCTTCTACGTCTGCTGTAGCTCGGTCGAGAGCGGATTGGGGTTCACCGTCGGTGCCGTAGAGTAGGTCGTCGTCGCTGAGGTAGTAGTCCCAGTATCCGTCAGTGTTGTCTTCGTCGTCGGTTGCGAAGCTGATGTTTTCTTCGTCGTCACCGAAGTCTGCGTTAGTGGTCTCGGGTTCGGGGCTGGGTTCTTCTTCGTCTTCGTCATCGGAGAGCTTTTGGATGCGGTTGAGCAGGTCGTCACCGAAGTCTGATTCGTCCTCTTCGAGGCTGTTGCTGGTCTCTGTTTCAGGCTCTTGGGGCGCGGCAGGCTCTTCCCCTAGTGTGGGGAAAGAATCAACATCTACAACGTTGTCGTTCTCGGTGGGCTCTTCGATTTTGGGCACCAGAGGAGGAATCGGTGCGTTCTGGGATGCAGGGGACTTTGACAAGTTGATAGCCATTGGGATTCCTCCTTTAGAGGCGTAGCTGACGGTAGGGCAGATAGGTAGTGCAAGGCTTACAAAATATATAGCTGGTTTGTCCTACGCGAGCGTAGACGGCTGTTGCCAGTTTTGTTGATGTTGCGCTCATAATTTAATATTGGCAATATTAGATACATTAGCTGTAGCTCAAGGATGCCGGATAGGAGGGCACACATGGCGAAGAATCAGACGTATAAGGCTTTTGTGGCTCTCCCTTCTCATGTCTTGGATTTGAGCGGCGAGCTACTGGACACTGAGCTTGTCATGAGTCAGCTCGTGTCTGAGGCGCGGGGCATTGCGGCTTACGCCACCTATGTTGTTCGTAATGACGTGAAGCTTGGGTCTGCTCTGGCGGGTGTTACTGTGTCTGCTCCTGCTGAGGCAGGTCGCCAGGCTGGTGTAATGATGCCTGACTTTTTGGCGGCTGGTCGTACTGGTAGGTCGCGTAAAGAGAAGTTAGTGCAGTATAACGTAGTCGCGTCGTATCGTTCGTGGCAGGAGCGTGCCAAAGCCGTTGAGAGTACCTCTACCAAGTATCTGAGTCAAGGCTGGAAGCGCACCATGAACGCCTCAGTGCCCACTTATGGGGATGACTACATCAATCTGGGTGCGGTCGATAAGAGTTATGCGGTCATCGAGAATAACCCCACCACTGACGGTGAAATCGTCCTCAAAATGGTTATCCAGGGGCAGTGGTATCGACTGATTTTCAGCTTTGACGCCACCCGTTTTCCCGAGGGGAAAGTGACCCTGCCGCTCATTAGGGTTCAGGGTGGCGCACCTGTTTTTATTTTCACGGTCGTGACCGATAACCCAGTCGTTCAGTTCTCAGGCGACTATGTCGTCGGTGTGGATGTGGGTATCAACAACTACGCGACCGTGGTTGTGTGCAACACCTCCACAGGTAAGGTAGTCCATGAGACGACGCTCTCCCAACGCGTTCACTCCCTCTGGAATTCCGTTCGAGCGTCCGAGAAGCAGGTTCGTTCCTTGCGTAAGAAAGCGGCTGGACTGCTGTACCATCGCCAAGCACGCATGTCAGCTCTCGATGAGGCACAGCTTCACCGCGAAGCGGCTTCCAGAAAGAAACGTGAGTTGGCGATTCTAGCCGCCCAAGAAATCGCCTACCTATCACACTTCTGGGGTAACGCTGTGGTTGCTGTTGAAGACCTCAGCTGGAATCGCAACACCATGCAAAACGGCAGATGGAATAGGGGTGCGTTCACCCAATGGCTCACCCACTACATCAGTCAGAATGGTGGGTGGGTTGTTGCCGTGAACGCGGCGAACACCTCGCAAATCTGCCATGCTTGCGGTGATGAGGTTGAGCACCCTGAGCATAAGGTATCCGTTTGTGCCGAGCACGGCGCAATGGATAGGGACGTGAATGCCGCCGCAATCATCGCCGCCCGCGCCGTATCCAAGGTAGAGAAAGCACGGAAAACCCGAGCCAAAAACCGCAAACTCCAACCCCAAACACCCCTCAAAACCCCTGCGGCTAGAGCTTCACTGAAATACCCCGGCAGGGACAGAACAAAGCACACTCCTACACCGAAAAGGAAGAACCACCCCCGAATTTCCAAGGAGGTGATTCTTCCTTCTTCTAGCCCCGCTAGGGTCAATATGACCAGGGTACTAGCGGACTGTGGCGCATGCGGCGTTGCAGAGACCAGCCAGGCGGCTATCAATCAGGGAAACGTAGCTTACAAATGTAGGCTATGTAACCTTAATTGATACTCTACGGGGATGTGGTGGTGCAGGGGGGGGTGGTTGCTGATGAGTAGACCGCAAGCATGGACACCGCGCCCTTCGAGAGCCTGGGCACAACTAATCGGCTTCACCCCCTCGGAGGCGCTAGTGACCTCCCTGAACCGGGTGGTGGCATCACTCTTCACTTGCCGGAGCAATGTCATAAATGCGGGCGGCATCCTTGATAGACGCCCTAATCTTGAGGATTTGGTTGGGGTAGGCAGGCGAGCGACATGGTCTTCGCCGTACAGTTCTGCCACATGCTTGAAAGCGTCATCTCGGTGTTCGGTGTGGAAATCGGTATCAATATCGGGGGGTGAGCCGGGGCTCACGACGGTGTTTGATTCGATTTGGATGTAGGTTTCACCGTTGATGATTTGCGTGACAGCCATAAAAACTACCGTTCTCCCTGCTTCTGAAGCTCGCGTCGCTGGTAGCAGGCATACCAGGTTGCTCGCGTCCAGGCGGACGCATAGAGGGTAACCTCATCGTTGATGTTCCAGATTCCCTTGAGCCGGTTCTCAAAGACTTCTTGGACAGCAAAGGTGAGTTTAAAGTTGAACACTTTACTCATATCTGCGAGCAAGGCTTCCTGATTTGCGACGTCGAAGAAAGGAAGGCGACCCGATTCCACGGTGCCACTCCCCGTCTTCATGACATAGTTGGTCAGCTGACTGATTGCTTCTTCGGTTGCGGCACGCAATGCTCCAGGGGTCTCGGCGGCTTTGTCGATTGCTTCACCGATACGGTCTAGCTCACCCCGAACCATGCAACGCATCAACGCTGTGGTAGTGGATTCATCTGCGTCGTAGTCGTCGGGGTTGCGGAGGTATTCTTCTAGACGTGCAAGTGCCATACGTGCGGAGCCGCCTGCGTTTTGTGCGCACCAGCGGATGCCGTTTGCGGTGATGGTGATTCCTTCTTGACCGGCGATGTTTTGGAGCCAGTCTTCGAGGGTTTGTTGGCGGATGTTGTTGAATTTGTACCATTGGAGGCGGCTTCTGATTGCGTCGTCGATGCGGGGGTTGTGGTTGGTGCAGAAGATGATGGGTGCTTTGGGGGTGTTTTCTTTGTTTTCTAGGTAGTCGTAGAATACTCCCCATGCGGCGCTGGTGAGTCCGTGGCATTCATCGACGATGATGAAGGGTGCGCCGAGTGCTTGTTTGACGGTGCCGAGGGTGACGATTTCTCGTGCGATTTCGATGCCGCCTGCTTTGGATGCGTTGAAGTAGTGGATTGCTCCGAGTTTTGCGGTTTGGACGGTTTTGCACCAGTCGCATTTTTGGCAGGGGTCTGCTGAGTTTTTGGGTCGTCCGGTGCAGTTGAGGGCTTTGGCGAGGACGAGTGCGATGCTGGTTTTGCCGGTTCCTGCGGTGCCTTCGAACATGCGTCCTTGGACGTGTCGGTTTTCGATGACGTCGATTTTGAGTTGGTTGATGATTTTGTCTTGTCCGATGAAGTCGTCCCAGGTTTCGGGTTGGTATTTGCGGTGGTATTCGATGTAGGGGGTGTTTTTGGTTTCGGTCATTGGGTGTTTCCTTTCTGGGTTAGTTGGGGTTGGTGAGTGGGTGGGTGTTGTGGTCTGTGAGTACCCAGTCGCCGGGTTGGATTTGGTGGACGTATTTTTGGGCTCAACCCCACATGCATGGGGAAAACGGTGTACTCGTCTTCGTCATCGTTGTCGTTGTGGGCTCAACCCCACATGTATGGGGAAAACACTTCCTGGCAGGGTTTTACGCCTGCAAGGTGCCTGAAAATCATTCGCTTTCCCCTGTGGGGTGGGTAGGCGGTGCCCGCCTACGGTGACCTTTACGCCCAATAGTGAGCACTCGGGTCTTGATGACCACCGCTAAGGGTGGTGCATCCGTTTATAAGGCTCTCCCCCAGCCGGAGGCGAGCATATCCCCATCATAGCACTCACCCCATGCCGGTCGCCGAAATGACACAGGGGTTGGTATGCGAAAAAAGGGTTGATTGGGGCGACGTAGAACTCGCAACCCGGTACGGGGGTGATACCGTTTGCTCACGCTTTGGGTGGGTTGAAGCGTCTTTCTGACGCTGGTATCCCGGTTTACGAATTGCGGTTCAGATATGAGGTGGGCTCCAAGGGGTAGATACGGAAAGAAGGGGCACTCCTGGTTTGGAGTGCCCCTTCTCAATTCAAATTCACTTCAACACACTATAGAAGAGATGCGCACCGTTTGGGGCTTCAATCCTACGCGGGAATCATAGCACATGTGAGCGGGTTACTTACTTCCCTTGGGTTTCTTCGTGCGAAGGCTTTCGGGGAGAAGTTTCTGCTGTCGGCGGCGGTTGAGCGGAGGTACTTTGCTGTACATCGACTCTGCTCTCTCAACCAGGGGGAACCGCTTGCCGGGGAACTTCAGTTCGTTACCGGCGATAACACCGACGTGCAGGTATGAGGTAGGCGACCCGTCTTCACGAACCATCGAATCGGGGGTCGCCACTTCGATACGCTTAGCCTCTGTCTTCTCCCCGGTGAAGCAGGCGTTGTTCACGTCTACCAGAATGGGGATAACACCATTCGGCGTTCTCGAAATCACCCTATCGAACAGCCAAGGCTCAAGCTTCTTCCCACGATACATAAGGTTCACAGACCGAGGGCGGCGGGCAAGCCCTTTCTCCCACAACCAGCCAGAACGCTCCGGGGTGAACTCCGAAGTCAGGCGTACAGGGAAGAACATGTATGCTCTTTCCCCCACCACCATCAGCGGAGGGTTTTTCCACTGGTTCTTATTCCGTGAGAACCAGCGACCCGAAGGGCTCTTCTTCCCCTTAGACGAATTGGCATACCGGATGAATTTCCAGTCGCCGTCATGGGATTCAGCTTCACGGTCTACCACCTCAGCCCAACGTTCTGCCCCGAGGTTAGCGAAGGTCTTCTCACTTGTCTCAGAAGAATTCGGAATCAGCTCCCCCAACGCACCAAAAGACAGAAGCTCAGGCATATTGCTGGGTGTGTAGAAGAAACGCACACCGAACCGGTACCAGAAGAACGCCACACCAATGAACCCTGCAATAACCGTCACAGACCCTAGAATCGGGTTCAACATGTAGGCGGTAACAATCTGACCGGTAACACCTGCAAGACCCATCAACACAGGCACAGGCGTCCACCGAGAAACACCCCACGTACCAAACTGGGAAAGCACCCAATAGACGAGAAGCGCCACAAGAGGACTAAGACCGGCAGTAATGTACCCATCCGTGAACGGAGACGCGAGCGCCCCGATGTTTGCCATTCCTACGACCATGAAGGCGGTGATGAGTAGGGATGTGAGGATTTTGATGAGGACGGCGGCTCTGGACATGGTTATGGCGAGGGTGATGCCGATGGTGAGCCAGAGCCAGGGTACCCACCATCGGATTCCGATGGTGGTTTCTGCGGCGAAGGAGAGGAAGATGGTGAAGCAGATTGCGGGGAGGGTGAGTTTGCCGAGGGAGCCGCTGATGGTTTGGGTGGTGGTGGTTGCCCATTTTTTGAGGCGTTCGGTGGGTGGGGTTTTGACGGCGTTGGTGTTATTTTTCATTGTTGGTTTCTACCCAGCCTTCCATGTGGGGGGTTTGTTTTCCTTCCCAGAGGGGTTTGAGGTTGGGGGGGAAGTAGTTTTCGCCTTTGAGGATTTTGCCGTCTTCGCGGAGGATGGGTTTGCCGTCGAGCCCGAGTTTGGACATGTTTGAGGCGTGTACTTCCATGAGTGCTTTGTCGAGGGAGACGCCTGCGCCTATGGCTGTTCCTGCGTGGATGACGGTTTGGTCTGCGAGGCTGTCGAGGAGTTCGACTTTGTCGATGACCATTTTTTCGGTGGGGATGAGGTCGTAGATTTCTTGGATTGCTTTGGTGAGGATTTCTTCGCCTTTTTTGCCGAAGAGGGAGCGGGTGAATTCGCCGAATTCTTCTGCGGAGAGGCTGTGTCGGAAGCGGAGGAATTTTTTGGCTTCGGTGGTGGTGACGTCGATGGGTTCGGTGGGTGTGGGGTGTCCGTAGGTTTCGTGGAATTGGCGGAGTGCTCGGGTGAGGTGGCTTTCGCCGGGGTGCTGGGGTGCCGGTAGTGCGGGGGGTTTGGGGGTTTCGGTCATGGTGTTTCTCCTTGAGTGTTAGGGGGGGTTAGGGGCGGAAGTGCTTGTTGTCTCCGGGGCGGAGTTTGAAGCATCGTTGGCAGGTGGCGGCGTATGCGAAGACTGAGGATTCCCAGGCGTGGAGTCCAAGTTTGCACAGTAGTGCGCCTACGCGTGCGTTTCGTTCGCGTCGTTCAGTGTTGGTCATTGGGTTTTCCTTTCGTTGGTACTCTTTTATTTTAGGGGAACCAGAGGCGGTTGCTGTACAAGCGTTTCTTGAGTTCCGTGTCGGTGGTGTCCCAGAGGTTTGTGTCTGTGAAGAGCAGGTTGTTGGTGCCATGTTCTTCGGCGAGGGAAATGACCATAGGGACGATGGTGTCTCGGATGGGCACCTGTGCTTCTTGGTTCCAGGAGTGCCAGTGTCCGTGGAAGAGGCACATGGGTTTAGCTACAGCTACTGCGTCGGCGATATGCTCTCGGGTCTGCCGGGCATCCCTCAACACCTCAGTAGGCACAGGGATTCCTCGACCACCAACAGTAGGGGCACCAGAATGCTTACGAGGCATATACGCACCAGCAGGAGCATCATGCGTGACCATAATATCCACCACCCCACCGACACGCTCCACACCAGCCTTAACTGCTTCAACGTCCTCAGCCGTCACCAACTCAGACTTCGACCACTCACCACGGAACCGCATATGCTCCCGGTTGATGCTCCCAGCACCACCCAAACCCAAGAAACTCAACCCACGCCGACCACCCGCATCGCCAATACGCAACGACGCACCACGAGTAGCCCAAAAAACACGAGGAGCAACCCGCACAAAACCATCCCCATCAGCACAGGCACGCAAATCATTCAAGCCCTCACGAGCAAACACCGTACCCTCACCCCCAACAGAGCCCACCGTACGATTAAACTGCTCATGGTTACCCTCCACAAACACCACCACATAATCATGCAACTCAGCCCGAGCATTCACCTCAGCAATAAACGCCCAATACTCAACCCGACCCGGAAAATACCCAAAATCACCCACATGCAAAACAACCTGCGCACCCTGCCGAGCCACCTTCGACAAAATCCTACGCACAGGAACAACATCCCCATGCCAATCACCCGCAACAGCCACCCGCGTAGCCCCAGACACAAAATCCTGAAGAACAACCACAAAAACCAGCACCTAACCACTAGAAAACAAAACAAAAAACTAAATACAGCACCATCAACACTACCAGAACCACACCAAAACTAAGAACCCAAACTCCGCCCCAAAACAACCTCCTCACCCCGACGAATATACTCACCCGCCGCAACCCGAACCTCATCCACCAACACAGGGTCACCAATCCCCCGAAGAGTCTCAGAACCCCCAGCACCAACCCACCGGTCATACCACTCAACAACCGACCCCACACCACCAAAACCACCACCAGCATCCCCACCCGAGCCTCCCACCGGAACCTCATCCCTAACAACAGCCCTCGGCACCAAACTAAACGACAAAGCAAACCCCGCCGCACGACCAATAGCCACCTGGTCCCTACCAGCCAAAACACTCGGAGCCACACCAAAAACCAGCTGTCTCACAATAGGCTCCCCACCCACCCCCTCAACACCTACCAAATTACCAACAATCGCCTCCGTCAAATCAGACGAATCCATACCCTCCGCATAAATAGGCTCCAAATCAATCTGAGGACGCTGAACAACACTACGCAACTCCTGACTAACCTCACCCAAAGAAAGGTCAATATGCCAAAGAGCGTACCCCCTACCCAGCTCACCCTCAGAGTCAGAAAAGCCCCTACGAATAAGAGAACCATTGTAGAAGACCTTATCCTCCGGTGCACCCACATACCCGCGCTCGCTAAGGTGCCCAAGCATCATGACGTCCCATCCCGCGTTGAGGAAAATGTCAGAGATGACCTTTTCTCGGATAGTGTCAGGGAGCTTGATGCGCTCTTTACGGTCAGGGTCGATGACGGTTCCGTGAGTCGTGAAAATATTGATAGCACCGTCCACCGGCACCACCTGCTTCATCACCTCAGTGCTCTCATCATGCATATGGTGAGAGACCATGTGCAGAACAATATTAGGCTCTTGCAGAAGCTGATACGTCTGATACGGCTCGGAATGCACATAAATCCCAGCATCAGGTTGGTGGAGAACCATCGTATAGGGGACATCATCGGAAGTCCCACCGGCGTCCCGGTTGCCCACGATAACGTAAACCGGGATACCAGCCTCAGAAAGTCGCTTCAACCCACCCAAAGCATGAGCTAACGCACGATACGAAGGATGCGACTCATAGAACAAATCACCGGCAATAACCACGGCATCTGCACCGTCAGTAATCACCCCAGAAATAGCCGAGTCCCACGCAACATACACGTCCAACTCTCGAACAGGTACTGCCTTCCCATCAAGAGAATCGGACGTCATCTTCCGCAATGACACCTTATCTCTATACCCCAGCCACACATCAGACAAATGCGCCACCGTAAAAGCGCCCTCGACCATCACCAACACAACCTTTCGCAATAAACAAAAATAGGTGAGAATCGGAAAACCTGATTCCCACCTATCCATTATGCCAGCTACTCACCCAGCAGAGCCTTCACAGCATTAATCGCACCAGCAACCTTAGCCGCCTGCTCAGCCGAAAGCTCACCGCTAGAGAGCAAACCAACCATATCCTTGTACTTATCTACAAACACAGCGCTAGACTTCACAAAGTTAGCGACAGAAGTATTACGGGCGTAATTCTTATTGTCGTCTTCAAGATTAGTCACCGCCGCAAGAATGCGTTCCGGGTCCTTAGAAGCCATAGCGTCAATATTCTGGTAAGTACCATTAGCCAACGGAGTCATTAAATTTCCTATTCTGTAGGTTGTATTACGTGAATGAATAGCAGGAGCAATCCAGCAAACCTGCAACGAAATAATCATAACACACTACAGGTTAGTAATGCAACTCCGTCTAGAGGTCAGCCAAATCAGCAGTCGCTTCCAACAACTCAGCCATAAGAACAACCAAGTCCTCGACGTTACCCCCATGAACCACCCGCCCAACTCGACCTTCAACCCCACCACCAACAGCTAGAGGTGCCAACCGCCCGCACACACCAACCGCCCGGCGGAACACCTCATCGCCAACCACCCCACGCCCACCCCCAACAGCTTCGACCACCTCTGCCACAGAATCCCCCACATTGCCCACATCAGGTACGCCCTCCACAGGAACATCACCCGGAGCAACACGAACACCCGGAGCCGGAAGCTCCTTCAAACTACGAACACCCCGAGTCAAATAATGCCGATACGCACCATCGTACGCATCAAGGTTCTCTCTAAACGCCCGCGTATCCTCCCGCGCCCAGAACTTAATGGCGTTCATAATCACCACGGAACGCTCATCCACTCGCCACGAACGGTCGCTAGAGCCAAGGATGTATGCGGTATCCAGAGTCCTTACACGGGAAAGTGCGACATACCCCAAGCCTGTGGAAAAAGCCTTGCTGAGGTCGAGGACTGCACCGTCGTAGGTCTGCCCTTGAGATTTGTGTACGGTGATTGAATAGCCAGCTCTGAGCGGGAAGACCTGCGACTGGGCATAACACATACCCACGTACTCGTCGTCCTTGTTCTTCACCGGGCGGGTAAGCTCCTGAGAGATGTTCGGGATGATGAAGGTGCCCTCTGCAAACTCCACCACAGGCAGGACATCAGCGTATCCGGGGATATTCTCAGTGCTGGTGTAGATGGTAGCTTTCGTGCCAGTATTGACACTGGACTGAAGTACCGCATAGCCCTTCACATACCCCATAGACCCGTTAGTGATTCTTTCAGATTCAAGATATTTGGAAGAATCAGACTTACGCATGAGGTGGAGGGTTACCCCCTCTTTAGACCCGGCTCTACCGACAGGGTAACCTTGCGTAGGCATGTCTGCCACAACTTTAGCCCCAATTTTTAGTTTCACAGGTGAGGTGGCACGTCTTTCCATTGCTCGCCACTGACTTCGCTGTGCAGGGGTCAAGTCTTCGATGTCCACGAGCAGGTCAGCCTCGGATTCAAAGATGACTTCTTCACCTTCAAGCTCGGCGATACAGGAGGCATTGTGTTTATCGACGTTCACGTTGGTGGTGTATAGGCGGATGGTGGGTTCACCTTCGGTTGCCTTGTCACGTTCCTTCGCCTCGTCCACACTGATGGAGCGTGATTGAAGCAGGCGCATATCTTCCTCGGTGAGAGCGTTCTGAGACATGTGCTGAATGACCTGACTGAGCTTCGGGTCGGTAGCTCGGTGTGATTTGGTCAAGAAGCAGTAGTGGAAGTTTGACTGCTCCCAGGCGGGGGTATCGAACGCAAACTTATCGTGGTGTTCCTGCCCATTGAGCTCCCGATCTGCGACAGGGGGAAGCTGGTTGAAGTCGCCCACGGCAATAATCTGCACACCACCCCACGGCTTGTTGTTCTTGCGAATCTTGCGGAGATGTTCTTCCATCTCTTGCCAGAGCTGACCATAGACCATCGAGACCTCGTCAATGATGAGGGTCTTGATGTTGAGAAGTTCAGGGTTATTGTTGAACTTGTAGGAGAGTTTGCCAGTCTTGCGGTCTGTCTTTTTCTGGTAGTCGATTCGGAATACTTTGTGGATGGTCTCGCCATTGATATTTTTTGCCGCCGCCCCGGTGGGTGCACAGACTGCGTAGGAGATTTGGTGTGCTTCCAGCAGGCGGCATGCCAAATGGACTACAGCAGATTTACCTGTTCCCGGTCCACCTGCAAGGAAAATGTTCTCCCCTACCAAGATGCGAGCCAGCGCCTCAAACTGGCTTGTTCCTTCAGTGCTACCAGCCGCTTCCTCCGCATTCGCGTAACTGAGGTACTTATCGTCCATGATGCGGTCAATAGCCTCAACAAAATCCATCTCCTCTGCATCAGCAAGGATAGGACGAACCTCAACGGTCGGCTTCGCGGCAGTAGCACTTTCCATAAACTCTCCTCAATAGTGGTGGGGTCTGAAAAGAATATAGCGCGACTACTACATAGCGCTGAGCCTCAGACAAAGGCGCAGTAACGATTCATTGCTCCGCTCTCGGAACGGGTCACTGAGCCAATCCGCTAAGGTCTCTTCCATGAGGAGAGCCTTCCCCAGCCCGACCGTGCGTGCCTGGTGGTAGGCTTTCCGTACAGACCACTTGTTGCCGCCGACCGCTAGAGCCACTTTATCTAAGGTAATCCAACGGTCAGCGGCTTGCAGAGCGGCAATTTTGCGGAGCTCAGCAATCTTTGCCTTCAAGATGCTAACGGTAAAGCTTTCGCCACCTGTTGCTCTTCTGATGGTGTCGTTAATGTTGAGGTAATCCTGCTCGATGATGTAGTCGAGAATCCCCCAGGGAGCTTTTTTGCCTACTTCTCCTGCGAGGTAGGGTGCAATGTCTTCAACCGTAAGTTTCTGCACCTCACGTTTGTCGAGGGTTCGAGCGTAGCGAAGTAGGGGGATGATGCGTTCAAATTCGTCACCCGCATAACCTGCCGCCAAAGTGACAGCTGTACGGGACAGCCCAGCATTCTCAAGCTCCTTGACCGTACGGTTCTTAGAAGCGGTAGGGGTGAACGTTTCAACACCCAGAGACGAGAAGTCCTTGACAAGCGCCCTGGTCTGGTTGGACGGCAAGCCCGTAGTGATAATGAGCTTGAGCCACAGACCATCCTTGCCAGTAAGAGCCTCTAACGTCTCGTAGGCTAGGATGAGCTCTTTCTTACTCTTCGTGTGCAGGATGTAAACCCTCGGCAACCGCAACAGGTTCGGAGCCGCCGCCTCAGAAACATCCTTCACATAAATCGGGTCAATATCGTACTGGTCAGTAATACCCTGAACCAGATAATGCATAAACACAGTATTCGTCTCAACAATAAGCGTCGTATCAGGCAGTGACATCCTAAGCACGGTCTTTCACTAGCGGGTTAGCGGAATGAGCTTTAACGTTCAAAACGGGGACAGTAAAATTCTTCGACTCCGGGTACTCGGTAAGGCAAAGCATCGCCAACGAATCAAAAGAATGCCCCTGATTATCCCCCATAACAAAAACCTCACCAGACTGAAGAGTGTACGAATAATCAGCAGAAGTCTTACAACTAGGATTCACCCCCGTTTTCTGCACCCCATTCACATACAGAGCACCAGCAACAACACTCACCGAATCCCCCTCCACCGCCGCCACCCTCTTCACAGCAGTACCACTAGCCCCCCCTGCATACTGCCAACTCAAAGGCATATCCACCACAGCAACCTCACCCCGCGACACAACAGACACCTCTTTAGGAAACCGTAAAACTTGCCCATCATGCAAAGCAGGCTCCATCGAATCACCAACCACCCTATACTGAATCTCCGCAGAAACCCCCACCGAAGTAAGAGCCTTATCCACCAAAGCAGGGTCATTCGCAAGGGCGAAACCCCCACCCACAAGAACCCCCACCCCCACCAACGCAAACGTAGCTCGCCGAATAGTCCTCCAAGGCGTTGCTCTGACAGTAGCCGTATTAGCAGACTCATCCCGCTGAGGGACAGCCGGACTAGGGTCCCCACGGAGAGCATCCATACGATAGTCATTAGTCATAGTGAATGAAACGCTCCTTACTTCTTCTTACTGGCTCGGTAATGCGCGTTCATCGCCGCACGCCCCTGACCATAAATACCTTCAGTAGTCTTGAGAATCGCAAGCTCTGCGGTGAGAAGAGACTTATAAATGCTGATACGAGTACTAAGCTCACTCACCTTACCACTCGCCGCATTGTAGGCGTGCTGTGCTTGGTTGATTTGAGCTTGCAGAGGCTCACATTTAAGAGCGACCAGGGTCTTGAGCGCGTTCTCAGTCAGCGCTCGCCGAGCGGGTTGCCCGTTCACCTCGGATGCCTGATATTGAGCTCTATACTGCTCAGCTAAGACTCGGTTTTTTCCTTCTTCGTAGGAGGTCTTGGCGGCGGCGAGCTTAGCTTCTGCCCAGGTCTTATCCTCCGAGGCTTTAGCGTATTTGACTGCGAGGTTTGTCAGCTCGTTTGTTAGGGTGATGACGTTATGGAAGTCGAGTTCCTGTGCTTCCTGTTCGAGCTGTTCAGTATCAAAGTCGATAGGGGTTTCGTCGGTAAGTTCGGTGAGGATTTCGTCAGCGGTTCGGGGGTACCCGTACTGCGGTCCACCATAGGGCAGAGGCTTGCCGTAGAGGGTTTTCGGGTTCTCAGGGGTATGTGCCATGACTGGTACCTTTCTGCTGATTTCTTGGTCGGGCGTGTAATAATTATATATAGAGTTCCTATTTTTGGTTTATTGAAAGGTGTGCCATGAGCAAGAAGTTTACTCGACGCGATGTTGTGTCTATTGCAGGTGTTGGTGCTTTGGCGGCGGGCGGTGCGGCAGTCGGTGCCGGTATCGGTCAGTACCTGGACGAGCAGAACAAGTCTAAGGCAAAATCTCAAGCCGAAGCGTTCAACAACCCGTCCGAAAGCTCAGTCGCTGAGCTTCGACAAAAGACAACGAGTATTGCGACCGAGGCGCCCACCGCTAACCCCTCAGCAGGGAGCAGTGCAGTTCCGGCAGATGCGGCAATGAGCAACGAAGCAGACGGGATTGAGAACCTACCGGACGACACAACACCCGGACTAGGCGAAGAACCGAAGTCACTGAACTGGAGGGAAATCCCCCCGATGTCTCTGCGTATCCCGAGAGTATGGTTCAACGCCAGAACACAATCCACCGGCATCACCTACAACGCCCAAACTAAATTCTGGGAACTAGTCATCCCCGTGACCTACCGAATCGGCGTGTTCGACGGCTCCGCCCCCCTAACCTCCGACAAAGGCACCACGGTGATGGTCGGACACGTGAACTGGGACAACGGCGCCGCCGCACCCATGAGCGCAATCACCGCCTGTAGACTCGGAGACGACGTGTACACCACAGACCGAGACGGCGTCCTCACCGAATGGGCAGTAACCCAAATCGTCCCTGACGTCCCCCAAACCGAGCTGTCCTCCAGATGGAACCTCGAAGACAAAACCGGCAAACGCCAGCTCCTCATGGCAACCTGCCACGGAACCTACAACGCCGCCACCGACAGATGGAGCTACACCCAGAACTTCGTAGTCATCGCCGAACCCAAACACAAATAACCCCACAGAGCACAAAAGCGGGAGCCAGAACAAACCTCCAACTCGCAAGAGTAGAAGAGCTTGTCCTGGCTCCCAAAATTAGTTGCCAATAACCACTTACACAACTACGCACAACTCGGATTAGATGCCTGCCGGTTGGCAAACACCACGAGTCATTCGCACCACCAATATATCACACCCACACCACACCTAAAGAATCGTCAAACCATCAGCAGACACCAACGTCGGCACATTTGGAGCATACACGCCTGTAGCATGCCGCCTATGCACCTTCTGCACATACGAACCAAACCCACGCTGATAATCCTCACGCCGCAACAACGTCTTCTTCAACCCATCCACCGCAAAAAACAAAGACCCCCGAATATTCGTCAAAGTCCCCCACGGCTCCAAACTTACCCCACCCTCATAAAACATCGGATGCAAAAAAGTGCTCATTGCCTCATACGCCGCCGCATCACGCATCGACAGCGAACCATGCACCTGCGGAAAAGGACACGCCTCCGAAGCCGCCGCCCACGACGCATACACCTCAGCCACCGAATGACCCATAATCGGGTCAGCGTCAAACCGCACACCATCCCCCAACCTCAAACACTGCCCCTGATACAATGTCCCCAAATACTTCACATTCAACGCATACGCCGCCGCACGAGCACTCTGAGGGCGACCCAAATTCACCCACTCCCCATAACTCAACCCAGCATGCGTCACCAACCGACCATCCACCTCCACAGCCACAAAAAAACGAAACGCAGAATCACTACGCTTCTCATCTGACAACCACCCCTCACGCACAAAATTCACCCCAGACAACGTATCCCTCAAATACTTATCCGCCAAATCCTTCTCCATATTCAAATACAACATCTCCGTCGAACCCATCAAACATACAAACGGAAACGACGAATACCGAGAACCAGCCCACAATCCATTAAACAACAACGCATTCTCCACCACCGGAGACACATAACGAAAATCATCTCCCACAGAACCACCCACCTCCAAAAACGGAGCCAACCTCAACATCCCACCCAAAAATACCGACCCCTCAACCTCACGCACCAACGGCAAAACACGCCGCTCAAAAACACCAAACTGCCCCTGCAACCCAGGAACAAACAACAACCGAGAAAACGACGACGTATCCCACCCCAACTCCCCCTCAACCAAACCCCCACCAGCCACACCAAACACCGAACCCCCCGACCCAACCCCCACAACCCCATCAACCGAATCCTCAACCCCCACACCAGGCA
>ERZ1674055.39-NODE-39-length-39382-cov-15.023139_pt1 | contig 39382 bp, 27 predicted proteins | sample MGYA00581121_ERZ1674055 | MGnify/ENA primary metagenome ERZ1674055 (study PRJEB41354, sample SAMEA4873334) | human saliva metagenome | biome: human-associated habitat [ENVO:00009003]; feature: mouth environment [ENVO:08000002]; material: saliva material... | reverse complement strand
TCACCAAGACTGACGGTCTGACCGAGGACGACGTTCTGATGGCTGTTCTGGATGCCGGCGCCGAAGAGGTCCTGGACGAGGGCGATATCTTCACCGTCATCTCCGCACCTACCGACCTGCCCGAGATTCGTAAGGCTCTGGACGAGGCCGGCCTGGAGTACAACAACGACGACCCGGTCTTCCGCCCGACCATGCAGGTCGACCTGGACGCCGAGGGCGCTAAGAAGTTCCTGAAGCTGGCAGACGCCATCGAGGAACTGGACGACGTGCAGAACGTCTACTCGAACGCTAACGTCTCTGACGAGGTTGCTGCTCAGCTGGAAGCCGAGTAGTCACCGCCCGAGCGCGCCACTTCTGAGCGTGCACTGAAGCCACTTCCCGGCCGGCCCACCGCGCGTGGACCCGGCGGGAGGTGGCTTTTGAACGTTATGCCGGTCGGCGCCCGATCTAAACGCCCGGCCGTGTTCCGGCTGGCGGCCCCGCGAACTGCGGTATCGCAGACTTTACCCCGCGAAGGCTCCGCGAAGACCCAGTGAAGACCCAGTGAAGACCCCGCGAACTTTGGAAAGCGAACTGTGGAAGGAAAGCACACGTGAACGCTGCATCCGCCGCGCGCGATAGCATGCGCGAAAACCATACGGTCGCCGCCGTGGACCGCGTGCCGGGGGCGACCCGCATCATGGGCGTGGACCCCGGCCTCACGCGCTGCGGCTTCTCAATGCTCGACATGACCGCGGACCGCAAGGCGCACTTCGTGAACGTGGGCGTGGCGGGCACCGACCCGGCCCGCACGCTGGATCAGCGCATCCTCTGGATTTTCAACGCGGCCTCGCACTGGCTGGACACCTACCGGCCCGACGCCCTAGCGATTGAGCGCGTCTTTGCGCAGGAGCAGGTGAACACGGTGATTGGTACGGCGCACGCCTCGGGCGCGGTGATTTCTGCGGCGGCGATGCGCGGCGTGCCGGTGTTCTTCCATACGCCCTCCGAGGTGAAGGCGGCGGTGACCGGCAGCGGTCGCGCGGATAAGGCCTCGGTGGGTCGCATGGTGACCCGCATTCTGGGCTTGAACGCCATGCCGAAGCCCGCGGACGCGGCCGACGCGCTGGCCATCGCCATCTGTCACGGCTGGCGCGGCGGCGGCATCGGCTCGGGTATTAACATGTCGGCGCAGACGCAGACGCACCAGGGATCGCGGCCCGCGAAGGCTCGCCGTGCGGGTTCGCTGACCCCCGCGCAGCGCGCCTGGATGGAGGCGGAGGCTAAGGCCCGCCGCTAGGGGTGCCGACTCGTTACCCTTCGAGCAAACCCCTTCGAACGTACCGGGAGCCGGATTCGCTAAAGAATTCGAATATCCCTTGATTTCAGAAGAAATATTCTAATATACTGATAGTATCTTCCCGCGGCATACCCGCCGGCCCCGATGCGCGCCGGCGGCACAACAGGCCGCGGGGGAGTGCTGTATCGTTCGCCCCGGCGCGGGGCGTTGAAAGGTGGAGAGAATGATTGCATCGCTGACCGGCCGCGTGGCCCAGGTGGGGCTTGACCACGCGGTGATTGACGTTAATGGTTTCGGCATGCTGGTGCACGCCACCGCACGCACTCTCTCTAAGCTGCGCACAGGGGAGGAGGCCACCGTGCTGACCACCATGATCGTGCGCGAGGAATCCATGACCCTCTACGGCTTCTCGGAACCGGCCGAACGCGAGGTCTTTGACATGATGCTCTCGGTCTCGGGCATCGGCCCTCGCATCGCCCTGGCGGTGCTGAGCGTGCACACCGCCGCGGAGGTGGAGCGAGCCGTGGCCACCGGTGACGACAAGGCCTTCACGAAGGTTCCGGGCATCGGTCCGAAGGGTGCCCGCCGCATTGTGCTGGAGCTTGCCGGCAAGCTGATTCTGAGCGACGGTCAGACCGATGAGCTGCCGCTGAGCCAGGGCATCGTGTGGAAGCCGCAGGTGCTGGATGCGTTGACCTCCCTGGGCTGGAGCGAGAAGGACGCCTCCGCCGCCATCGACGCGTACGTGAAGCACAATCCCTCCGCCGAGAGCGAGCCGGTGGGCGTGGCTCTGCGCGGCGTGCTCGCATCCCTGGGTACGCAGAACACGGTGGGTCGCCACTAGGGCCGCTCGCCGAGCCCTGACTGACCCCGGCCGATTTTGGCGCGCCCGTTACCTTGCGCCTCACTCACTCCACGAAAGAAGAATTTTATGACCCAGAACCCCTACGATTCGCAGGCCGCGGTATCCCCGGTTTCCGGCGGGTATTTTCCCGGTCAGGTGCCCGGCGTCCCGGGTGCGCCCGCGCAGCGCCTGGTCGCAATGGAAGAAGAGCCCGAAGAGAAGATGATTGAGGCGGCCCTGCGCCCCAAGTCCCTGGACGACTTCGTGGGTCAGCGCCGCGTGCGCCAGCAGCTTTCTCTCGTGCTGGAGGCCTCGAAGATGCGCGGCCGCAGCGCCGATCACGTGCTGCTTTCGGGCCCTCCCGGCCTGGGTAAGACCACCCTGGCCATGATTATTGCGGCCGAGATGGACGCGCCCCTGCGCATCACCTCCGGCCCCGCGATTCAACATTCCGGGGATTTGGCGGCGATTCTGTCTTCGCTGACCCCCGGCGAGGTGCTGTTCCTCGACGAGATTCACCGCATGAGCCGCCCGGCCGAGGAAATGCTCTATATGGCGATGGAAGACTTCCGCGTGGACATCGTGGTGGGTAAGGGTGCCGGCGCGACCTCCATTCCGCTGGAGCTTCCGCAGTTCACCCTGGTGGGCGCAACAACCCGTGCGGGTCTGCTACCCGGGCCTCTGCGCGACCGCTTTGGCTTTACCGGTCACCTGGAGTTCTACTCGGTTGAGGAGCTGGAGCTGGTGCTGCGCCGTAGCGCCGGCCTGATGGACATGCAGATTACCTCCGAGGGCTTCACCGAGATTGCGGGTCGCTCCCGCGGCACGCCCCGTATCGCGAACCGCCTGCTGCGCCGCGTGCGCGACTGGGCCCTGGTGAACGGCGTGGACCGCATCAACGCGCGTGATGCCGCGACCGCCCTGGACATGTACGAGGTAGATTCGCGTGGCCTGGATCGCCTGGACCGCGCCGTGCTGGAATCGCTCATCCACAAGTTCGGCGGTGGGCCGGTTGGCCTGTCCACCCTCGCCATTGCGGTGGGGGAGGAGACCGAGACCGTGGAGACCGTGGCGGAGCCCTACCTGGTGCGCGAGGGCCTGATTGGTCGCACCCCGCGCGGTCGCGTGGCCCTGCCCGCGGCCTGGGAACACCTGGGTCTGGAGGCCCCCGAGATTCAGCTCTAGAGCCGCACCGGCCAAGACATACAGCAAGTAGCCCGTGGGAGGTATCGCCCTTCCCGCGGGCTCTTCTACGCGTTCGCAACAGCTCTTCTGCAGGTTCTGTTGGCGTCGCCGAGCCTTGCCGGCGACATAAAATTACGCCACGGGCTGGATAAAACTCAGGTAAACCTCACAAAAACGCTGGTTCGGTGCGCTAAAGCTCCTGCTCTCGCGTAGGATGGATACGTACTGTATCTACGATTCCACGCCTTTTAGCACGCTCAACCCGCGCGGTGAGCGGCGCGGGTGCGGATGTGAAAGTGAGACCATGGATTTTAACCTCCTGATTATGATTGCCATGATGGCGTTCCTGGCATGGATGATGTTCTCCGCCCAGAAGCGTCAGCGTAAGCAGATGGAGGAACTGCGCGCAATGCAGCAGTCTCTCGTCCCCGGCACTCAGGTTATGACCGGTTCCGGCTTCTACGGCACCGTCGTCAGCACCGATTTCGATGACAATAAGATTCAGCTGGAGCTGGCCAAGGGCGTTGTTATCACCGTGGCGCTGAACGCAATTATGAGCGTTGTTGAGGACGAGGCCCCCGCCGCACCCCTGACCGAGGACGTCGAGCCGGCATCCGCGGAATCTCAGGCTCCCGTGGAAGGCGGCGTCTCCGAGGACTCCTCGAAGACCGCCCAGTAACTTAAGACCGAACGACCCGGCGCCGCGCACTCGGCGTCGGGTTTTCGCGTCCGCTAAGGAATCTGTAGAACACCTAATCTACACACGAAAATACTCATAGAAGGAACATTATGGCTAAGCGTTCACCGCTTGCAGCCGCGCGAGGGGCGCTCCTCTCGATGGTCCTGCTCATGGTTGTGATGGCTGCCGGCATCTTCGGCAGCACCTACTCGGGAGGCTCCTGGGCACCGAAACTGGCCCTGGACCTCTCGGGTGGTACGCAGATGATTCTCTCCCCGAAGGTCAACGGATCATCGGACGGGAACGTTACCCAGGAGCAGCTGAACCAGGCGGTTGAGATTATTCGTCAGCGCGTTGACGGCGCCGGCGTGTCTGAGGCGGAGGTCACCACCTCCTTCGGCTCGGGTAACAACGTGGTCGTCTCGGTTCCCGGCACGATTAGCTCCGAGACCCGTCAGCTGATTCAGGCATCCGCAAATATGACGTTCCGCCCGGTCCTGGTGGCCGGTGAAGGCGCCGCGGTTGCCGAGGGATCCCGCACCGCGGACGACAAGCTACCCAAGCCGACCGCCGAGCCGACCGACGGTTCGGACCGCAACTGGATTACCGCCGACCTGTACAAGCAGTACGAGGCGAAGGACTGCACCGCGGCCCGCAACGAGGACACGGATAGCGCCGACCCGACCAAGCCGATGGTGGCCTGCTCCGCCGACGGCAAGGAGAAGTACATCCTGGGTCCCGTGGAGCTGAATGGTAGCGATATTTCTACCGCGAGCCACACCCAGGAGACCAGCGGCCAGGGTGTGACCACCGGTCGTTGGGCTGTGACCATTCAGTTCAACGATGCCGCCCGCGAGAAGTTCCAGAACATCACTTCCCGCCTGAACGCGATTCGTGCCCAGAACTCTTCTGATGCGCGTGCTCGCTTCGCGATTATGCTGGACGGCAAGGTGCTGTCCGCCCCGATTTCGCAGGCCGTGATTTCTGACGGTAAGCCGCAGATTACCGGTAACTTCACCGAGCAGGAGGCGAAGGCTCTTGCCGACCAGCTGAAGTATGGCGCCCTGCCGATTAGCTTCACGATCCAGTCGGAGCAGCAGATTTCTGCAACCCTGGGTTCGGAGCAGCTGCGCGTGGGTCTGCTGACCGGCCTGATCGGTCTGCTGCTGGTGTTCATCTACTCGCTGTTCCAGTACCGCCTGCTGGGCTTCGTGACGATTGCGTCGCTGGTGGTTGCCGGCATCATTTCGTACGAGGCGATTGCCCTGCTGGGTTGGGCCCTGAACTACCGCCTGTCCCTGGCGGGCGTGGCCGGTCTGATTGTGGCGATTGGTGCGACGGCCGACTCGTTCATCGTGTACTTTGAGCGTATCCGTGACGAGATTCGTGCGGGCCGCACGATTCCCTCGGCCGTGAACCACGGTTGGAAGCGCGCATCCCGCACGATTCTGGCGTCGAAGGCCGTGAACCTGCTGGCCGCCGTGGTGCTGTACGTGGTGTCTGTGGGTTCGGTGAAGGGCTTCGCGTTCACGCTGGGCCTGACCGCAATCGCCGACCTTCTGGTGGTGTACCTGTTCACCCACCCGGCGCTGACCCTGCTGGCGAACACCCGTTACTTCGGTGAGGGCCACCGCCACTCGGGCCTGTCGCCTGAGTCGCTGGGTTCCACGCCGCTGTACCGCGGTGCCGGTCGCATCCGCACCCCGGAGGAGAAGCAGCTGAGCATCGCCGAGCGTCGCCGTGCGGAACGTGCGGCTGAGGAGCCGGCCTCCGACGACGCCGCTTCCGCTTCGGACGAGAAGAAGGAGAGCTAGGCATGGCTACCGATGTGAAACCTAATGCTTTTGCCCGCTTCGGTAACGACCTGCACTCGGGCGCCCGTTCGTACCCCTTCGTGGGTAAGCGCCGCCTGTGGCTGGCCCTGGCCGCGATGCTGATGGCCGTCTCGGTTCTGATTCCGGCGGTTGGTGGAGGCTTCAACCTGGGTATTGACTTCCGCGGCGGTTCGGAATTCGTGGTCTCGAAGACCGCGCACGTCGATGTCGCAACCGGCGAGCGCGTCATTCATGAGAAGGCGAAGGACGCCTCCGAGGTTCACGTAACCAATATTGCGCCGGGCACGATTCGCGCGCAGATGAGCAAGCTCAGCGATGATGAGACCCTGCAGGTGAAGAAGGCCCTGCAGGAGGCGTACGGTGTCTCTGAGAATGACGTGACCTCCTCGTTCGTGGGCCCGACCTGGGGTGCGGATGTGACCCGTCAGGCTTTCTGGGGCCTCGTGGTGTTCGTGATCCTGGCCCTGGTGGGTATGGCCTTCTACTTCCGCACCTGGAAGATGTCACTGGCCTCGATTGCGGGTCTGTTCTTCACCGTGGTGGTGACGGTTGGCCTGTACGCCGCGTTCGGCTTTGAGATTACTCCGAGTGCAATTATCGGCTTCCTGACGATTCTGAGTTACTCGCTGTACGACTCGGTGGTGGTGTTCGACAAGATTCGTGAGAACACGGACGGCGTGCTGGAACGCCGCGACACGACCTTCGCCGAGCAGATTAACCTGGCCGTGAACCAGACGCTGGTCCGTTCGATTAACACCGCAATCGTGGGTGTTCTGCCGGTGGGCGCGATCCTGTTCATTGGTGCGTTTATGCTGGGTGCGGGTACGCTGCAGGACCTGTCGCTGTCGCTGTTCGTGGGTATTCTGGTGGGCATGTTCGGTACGCTGTTCGTGTCTGCCCCGCTGTACGCGACGCTCCGCCTGGGTGAGGCTAAGATTCGTGAGCACACCGCGAAGGTTGAGAACGGCGACTTCAAGGACGACGAGGAGGCCGAGGAGTCTGACTCTGAGGGCTCCGAAGACTCTGGCAATGAGGGCTCCGAGGATTCCGCGGAGGCGCCCGCCAAGAAGTCGGTCAAGAAGCCGGCCCGCGCGACGATTGAGATTCATCGCGTGAACGTAAGCGAGTAGCCCGCGTTCTCGCCGATGCTGGGGGAGTCGATACCGAAAGGTGTCGGCTCCCCTTTAGCGTGCCCGGTTTAGCCTGCCCGGGCGTGTGCGGTTGGGGCGTGTCAAAACGCCGCATAGTTTGGTGCCTTCCGGGCCGCTGGGTACGATAAGAGTAGAAGAAGCTGTGCGCCCGCGTGTGAGCCAGCCAACCGGCCCGGTGGTAGCTTTCAACGATGAGGAACCCGAGCGTGCGGCTGATTATCGTGAGCCCGAAGGAGCCTGGAATGAGTGCAGAACCTGCCGTGAACGCCAACGCTGAGACCCCCGCGCCGAACGAGGCTGCCCAGGTGAAGCCCTCCCAGCCCGCGCCGAATCGGGCCGAAGCTAAGCGAGCCGCGGCTGACCAGAACACCGCAGCGCATCCTGCTGCGGAAGCCGAGGACAAGCCTGCGGTTCGCCCCGCCGGCCCGATTCCCCTGCCCGAGCCGGATGCATCCGTCGCGAAGAAGCACCGCGGCTCGCACCGCGTCATGGCCGCCGGTGGACGCAGGCCGAACCGCCTGGTCTTTGGCGGCCGCACCACTATGCAAACCTCCGACGCGAACGGCGAAACGATTCACTTCTCGCCCATGATCGCGCCGGTCGTGCGCGCGGTGCGCCGCTACCACCCCGACGAGGATATCCGCGTGCTGCAGCGCGCCTACGAGGTGGCGAACCACTACCACGAGGGCCAGAAGCGTAAGAGCGGCGACCCGTACATCACGCACCCGGTGGCTGTGACCGCGATTCTTGCGGAGATGGGCGCGACCGGCCCCGTGCTCGCCGCCGGCCTGCTGCACGACACGGTGGAAGACACCGACTACACGATGGAGCAGCTCACCGAGGAGTTCGGCGAGGAAGTCGCCTACCTGGTCGACGGCGTGACCAAGCTGGACAAGATGACGTACGGTGAGAACGCCTCCATCGAGACGATTCGTAAGCTCGTGCTGTCCATGAGCAAGGACATTCGCGTGCTGCTCATTAAGCTTGCCGACCGCCTGCACAACGCCCGCACCTGGCGTTTCGTGCCGCAGGCTTCCGCCGCGAAGAAGGCGGAGGAGACCCTGAAGATTTACGCGCCGCTCGCGCACCGCCTGGGCCTGAACACGATCAAGTGGGAGCTGGAGGACCTCTCCTTCGCCGCCATGAGCCCGGAGATTTACGCCGAGATGGTGCGCATGGTCGGCGAACGCACCCCCGCGCTCGAAAAGTTCCTGAACGAGGCACGCACCAAGATTACGGAGCGTCTGAAAGACGTGGGCATCGACGCGACCGTGACCGGCCGCCCCAAGCACTACTACTCGATTCATCAGAAGATGAAGACCAAGGGCCGCAGCTTCGACGAGATTAACGACATTCTCGCCGTGCGCATCATGGTCGAGGAAGAAGCGGAATGCTACACGGTGCTCGGCCACGTGCTGTCCCTGTGGCCGTCGATGACCGGCCGTTTTAAGGACTACATTAAGAACCCGAAGAACAATAACTATCAGTCGCTGCACTTGACCGTGTACGGTCCGGGTAACCTGCCGCTTGAGATTCAGATCCGCACCTACAAGATGCACGAAGAAGCTGAGTACGGTGTGGCGGCGCACTGGCGCTATAAGGCGGCGTCGCGCGGCGAGAAGGTCGCAGCTCGTGGCGGCGCGCCCGCGAAGGACCCGAAGGAGCCGGGTACCCAGACCTCGGCGATGATGAACGTCGGCATCCTGCAGTCTATTGCGGAGATTTCGAACTCCAACCCGGAGTCGGAGAAGTTCTACGAGTCGCTCGCTGACACCCTCGATACCGACGAAATCGTGGTGCTCACCCCCAACGGTGAGGCAATCGCCCTGCCCAACGGCTCCACCCCCGTGGACTTCGCCTACGCCATCCACAGTGAAGTTGGCGACCGCACCGTCGGCGCGAAGGTCGACGGCCGCCTCGTGCCGCTGCACACGGTCCTGCCCACCGGCGCCACCGTGGAGATTATGACCACGAAGAACGAAGACGCCGGACCCAGCGAGGACTGGCTGAAGTTCGTTCGCTCCTCACGCGCTCGCACGAAGATCCGCCAGTACTTCGCGAAGGAACGCCGCCTGGAGGCGCTGCTCGCCGGCCGCGAGATGCTCACCAAGAGCATGCGCAACAGTGAGCTGCCGTTGCAGAAGATGATGAGCCCGGAGATTATGACTCAGGTGGCTCAGCTGTTGCACAAGAACGATGTGGCGTCGCTGTACCGTGCGATTGGTGAGCACGAGATCGCGCCGAAGCAGGTCATTGACACCCTCGTTGAGGTGCACCGCGGCGACGAGCCTGCGCCCGAGGTTGAGGTCAGCGACTTTGATGAGACGCTGCTGAAGTCGACCCGCAAGGCGATTGGCGATAACGGCGTGATTGTGCCGGGTGCTGAGGGTGTGCTGACGAAGATTGCGCGCTGCTGCACCCCGGTCCCGCCGGATGACATTATCGGCATTGTGACCCGTTACAACGGTATTTCGGTGCACCGCCGTGACTGCCCGAACATGCGTAACGCTGACGAGGAGCCGCGCGTGACCACGGTTGAGTGGGCGTCTTCGCCGTCCGCTACGTACCGTGTGCAGATTCAGGTGGAGGCGCTGGACCGTAAGGGCCTGCTGAGCGACCTGATCCGTGCAATCTCTGAGTCGGGCGTGAACATTCTGGACGCGCGCGTGCACACTTCGGAGGATCGTACCGTGGTGGACCGCTTCGCCCTGGAGCTGGGTGACCGCTTCATGCTGGAGCACGTGCTGAACGTGGTCCGTAACGTGACGGGCGTGTACAAGGCGTACCGCCTGACCGGCGCGAAACCCTCGGAAGCGTAGGCTCTTTAGAAATATCCTTTATGTGTTGATTTTTGGGTGCTGGTTTTTGTACTCTGGAGTTAACCGTTCGGCCCGCTACTCTTGATGGAGTAGACGGGCCGGATTTCTATTTTCTGGTCTTTACGCTGAGAAGCCACATGTGTTCAACACATGTGGCTTCTCGCCGTTAAGCGGGTTGGGTTCCATAATGACGAACCGGCGAGTACGGGGTCGGGGGAACCCGTATACTGAAAGAGTTCGCGCCGCTGGGTACGAAATGGCTTGTGGAAGCTATGAACGCTCCCACGGAGTAAGGCATCTAAACCGGCGCTGGCGCATGTGTACGACCGGGACTGTACGGGTCCCGAACTTTTGACGTTTCTGCGACTAGAAACGATAACTAATGAGAGGTTGACCGCCCCCATGACGACGCAGTCTACGGATTCTTCCGCTACTACTGACGAGCACCGTAACCGCAACGCTGAGCGTGCGCAGCTGCACTCCACGATTTGGCGTATTGCGAATGACCTGCGCGGCTCGGTAGACGGCTGGGACTTTAAGCAGTACGTGCTGGGCATGCTTTTCTATCGTTACCTCTCTGAGAGCCAGGTGCGCTTTGTTGAGGCTCAGAGAATTGAAATGCCGGGGCGTTTTGAAGACCTATCGGATGACGTGTTTAAGGAAAACGAGGACGCTAAGGATTACTTCATTAATGAGCGCGGCTTCCTGCTGCTGCCTTCGCAGCTGTTCTCGAATGTGTACAAGAACGCTAGCCAGAATCAGAATTTGAATGAGACTCTTGCGAACGTGTTCAAGGCGTTTGAGGAGTCGGCGCGCGGTACCGACTCCGAAGCGAACGTGAAGGGCCTCTTCGACGACTTTGTGCTGGATTCGAATAAGCTGGGTGTGAGCCCGGCGGCTCGTCACGAGAACTTGCTCAAGCTCATGGACGCTGTGGCGGGTATGAATCTTGAGAAGGGTTACGAAGATAGCGAGAATGACGCTTTCGGTGACGCCTACGAGTACCTGATGGGCATGTACGCGGCGAATGCGGGTAAGAGCGGCGGCGAGTATTACACTCCGCAGGAGGTTTCGGAGCTGCTGGCGAAGATTGCCATGGATGGTCGTGATGCCGAGCAGATTCGTACCGTGTATGACCCGGCGTGTGGTTCGGGTTCGCTGCTGTTGAAGGTTAAGCGTGAGCTGGGTAAGAACTCGGACGGCCTGCGTTTTGTGGGTCAGGAGATTAACCTGACCACTTACAACCTGTGCCGTATGAACATGATTCTGCACGGTGTGCCGGTGGATGATTTCAGCATTGCGCACGGTGATACTCTAATTGACCCGAAGCACCGCGGCGGTGCGGACGGCGATTTTGAGGAGCCGTTCGGCGCGATTGTGTCTAACCCTCCGTATTCGACGAAGTGGAAGGGCGATGATGACCCGACCCTGATTCACGATGACCGTTACGCCCCGGCGGCTGTATTGGCGCCTAAATCGAAGGCTGATTTGGCGTTTACGATGCACATGCTGGCGTCGCTGGATGAGGCGGGTACGGCTGCGATTGTTGAGTTCCCGGGTGTGCTGTACCGTGGTGCCGCAGAGCGTAAGATTCGTGAGTACCTGCTGAAGCAGAACGTGGTGGATGCGGTGATTCAGCTGCCCGCCAACCTGTTCTACGGTACGAGCATTGCGACCTGCATTCTGGTGCTGAAGAAGGGCCGTCGTAAGGATCATTCGGTTCTGTTCGTGGATGCTTCGCAGCTTTTCGATAAGGGCACGAACCAGAATATTTTGGGTAAGGCGCACCGTGAGAAGATTCTGGATGTGCTGGCGGCTCGTGAGGAGCGTGAGCATTTCTCGGCGTTGGTTCCGGTGGAGAAGCTGCTGGAGCAGGAGGCGAACCTGGCGGTGTCGAGCTGGGTTGAGCCGGAGGACACCCGTGAGCGTGTGGATATTGTCGAGCTGAATTCCCGTATTGAGGGTATTGTGGCTCGTCAGGCTCAGCTGCGCGTGGAGATTGACGCTATTGTGGCGCGCCTGGAAGGCGGCGAGTAGTCGTGGCGGAAGTGACGAATTATATTGACCGCCTGGTGGCTGAACTCTGCCCGGACGGGGTAGAGTACCGCTCGCTGGAATCTCTGGGAAAGCGAAATAAGGGAACTGCGATTACAGCCTCTAAGATGCGGTCCCTTGAGCCTGGTAATAAAGACCTGAGAATCTTTGCCGCTGGATCTACATTTGTTGATACTGATTCTTCAAATATTCCGGCAAAAGATATTCTGCATGGCCCGGCAATTATTGTTAAATCTAGAGGTTATATCGGCTTCGAATATTATGAGAAGTCCTTCACTCACAAAAATGAAATGTGGTCTTATACCTTAGATAGCAATATTGTTAATCAGAAGTTTATTTACTATTACCTTCTGACCCAAGCATATTATCTGCAGGAACTTGCCCGGAGTAAATCAGTGAAGCTTCCCCAGCTTTCTGTGAAAGATACGGATTCACTTGAGGTTCCTGTTCCTCCCATGGAGGTTCAGGAAGCGATTGTTGAAATTCTCGACAAATTCACGAACCTGGAAGCGGAGCTGGAAGCGGAGCTGGAAGCGGAGCTGGAAGCGCGTACTCTGCAATACGGGTATTACCGTGATTCGCTCTTCGAAGCCCTCGACTGTCCCCGCGTTCCTCTAGGCTCTTTTGCGCGGCTTGTGCGTGGTTCAGGTATGCCGAAGACTGATTTTTCTGAATCCGGTGTGGGTGCAATTCACTACGGCCAGATTTACACCAAATTTGGTACTGCAACCGCAGAAGTTATTGCGCATGTTCCGGAAGACAAAGCGAAAAAACTTGCTGTAGTTAACCCTGGTGATGTCATTGTGGCTAACACGAGCGAAAACCTTGAAGATGTTTGCAAAGCTGTAGCTTGGGTTGGAGATTCCGACATCGTTACTGGCGGTCACGCAACGGTTATTAAGGCTCCTGAGCAGAACGCAAAGTTTATTTCTTATTACATGGCGACTGGCCAGTTCAATAAGGATAAAAGGCGTCATGCTTTTGGCACGAAGGTTATTGACGTTGCACCGAAGAACCTAGCAAAAATCGAGTTTCCGCTTCCTCCTTTGGAAGAGCAGCAGCGCATTGTCGATATTCTCGACCGTTTCGACGCCCTAACCAGCAGCCTCTCCGAGGGTCTACCCGCAGAGCTCGCAGCGCGTCGCAGCCAGTACGAGTACTACCGCGACCAGCTACTCACCTTCCCCCGCAAGGGCGAAAACCAGTAGCCACCCGCGCATCAAATTGCGCATCACGCGCACACCCCGTGCAGGGGTAGTGGCCACTCCGCCACCCCTGCACGGGCCGCTAGACCTCAACCACATACCTCAACCACACTCAACAAACTGGGCCCGCTAACTCTGAGCCCAACCATCCACACACTCAACCCCTACGCAAAGGAGCACCCCGTGGAAACCGTACCCAACCACCCCCGCCCCACCGAAGGACGCACCGAAAGCATCCTCAGCTCGGACGACTTCACCGTCATCGCCAAGCTCAAGGGAACTGGTCTCTACGAGGAATGGAAGGCACAGCACCAGAAGAAGCGTGAGCACCAGAGCGAATCGCAGCTCGAAGCCGAACTCATCGAAACCCTCAAAACCCAGGGCTACGACTACCTGCCGCGCCTCACCGACGAAGCCGCACTCATCCGCAACCTGCGCGAACAGCTCGAACGCCTCAACACCCGCCCCGAAGAAGGCGCCTACGGCCCCAACAGCGGCTTCCACTTCACCGACGAAGAATTCGACCGCCTGCTCACCGAACACATCGCCCGCTCCAACGACGGCATCCTCGAAAAAGCAAAGCTCATCCAGGAAGAACGCTTCATCGACTTCCGCCTCGAAGACGGCACCCTGCGCAACATCATGCTCATCGACGCCGCCTACCCCGCACGCAACCGCATGCAGGTCATCAACCAGTACCGCGTACCCGCCCCTAACGGCAAGGTACTCAACCGCTACGACGTGACCATCCTCGTCAACGGCCTGCCCCTCGTACACATCGAACTCAAGAAGCGCAACGTGCCCATCCGTGAAGCCTTCCAGCAGATCGAGCGATACCAGAACGAAGGCTTCCAGCAGGACCAGTACCGCCTCTTCGAATACGCCCAGATCTTCATCATCAGCAACGGCTTCGAAACCAAGTACTACTCCAACACCGTGCGCCACAAGCACATCGAAGACCAGCAGACCGCCAGCCGCAAGACCGCCTCCGGTGGCTCCGCAGGCAAGAGCTTCGACTTCACCAGCTACTGGTCAGACGAACAGAACAACCGAATCAACGACCTGATTCTCTTCGCGCGCACCTTCCTCACCCGCCACACCCTCGCAAACATCCTGACCCGCTACTGCATCCTTACCGTGGACAAGGACCTGTTGGTCATGCGCCCCTACCAGATCGCGGCAACCGAGAAAATCATTAAGCGCGTCGAAATCGCCAACAACAACCCTAAGATTCTCGGCACCAAAGAAGCCGGCGGCTACATCTGGCACACCACCGGTAGCGGCAAGACCCTCACCAGCTTCAAAACCGCACGCCGCCTGGCAGAAACCGGGCTCGTCGACAAGGTCATCTTCGTCGTGGACCGCAAGGACCTCGACTACCAGACCATGCTCGAATACAACAACTTCCAGGCAGACTCCGTCAGCTCCACCGGCAGCACCCGCGAACTCAGCAACCGCCTCGCCGACCGCGGAACCAACATCGTAGTCACCACCATCCACAAGCTGTCCAACCTCATCACCGCCGAACCCGAACACCCCGTCTACGGCCAGCGCGTAGCCATCATCTTCGACGAATGCCACCGCTCCCAGTTCGGCCGCATGAACACCGCCATCAAGAAGAGCTTCAAGAAGTACAGCATGTTCGGGTTCACCGGCACCCCCATCTTCGAAAAGAACTCCGCAGGCGGCCCCGGCACCACCACCGTCGAAGTCTTCGGCGACTGCCTGCACACCTACACCGTCGTCGACGCCATCAACGACAAGAACGTGCTGAAATTCCACCTGGAATACACCAACACCAGCCTCACCTTTGCTGAGCTCGAAGAAACCTCCTACGCAGAAGAAATTGCCGCCGAACGCGCCGAAACCCCCGACGCGAAGGAACTCGCCAAGTTCGCAAAGAGCAAGGAAGTACTCGAAAGCCCCGAACGTATCGAAGCCGTAGCCACCTACATCCTGGACAACTACGACCGCAAAACCAACCAGAGCGCAGCCACCAGCTACGACATCAAAAAGACCCGCACCATCAACGGCGTCACCGAACACTACGTACAGCGCGTGCGCGGCTTCAACTCGATCCTGGCAACCTCCTCCATCGACGCCGCCTGCACCTACTACGACGCCCTCAACACCCTGCAAGAAGAGCGCATCGCAGACGGTACCCTGCGCCCCGAACAGAAGCTCAAGGTCGCCATCATCTACTCGCAGGGCAACGGCGGGCAGCTCTTCGACACCTTCGGCGAAGAAGAAAACTTCACCTTCGCCACCGAAGGCACCGGCAGCCGTATGGACGGCTTCCTCGAAGACTACAACACCATGTTCGGCACCAACTTCAGCACCGACGGCGACTCCTTCGACAACTACTACAAGGACGTCTCCCGCCGCATGAAGGTACGCGAACTGGACCTGCTCATCGTCGTCAATATGTTCCTGACCGGCTTCGACTCCAAGACCGTCAATACCCTCTGGGTAGACAAGAACCTGAAGATGCACGGCCTGGTGCAGGCATACAGCCGCACCAACCGAATCCTCAACTCGCTCAAGCCCTCCGGCAACATCGTGTGCTTCCGCGACCTCGAACAGGCAACCAAGGACGCCTTCACCCTCTTCGGCGACACCGAAAACAGCAGCGGCCAGTCTGCCCTCGACATCGCCTTCACCCGATCCTACAAGGAAGCCTACGCCGAATACGACAAGGCCGTATCTGACCTGCGCGAAGAATTCCCCATCGACGAGGGCGGCTCCATCACCGTGGATACCCCCGAAGACAAGGCCCGCTACATCGAGCTGATGAACCAGGTGCTTGAACTGCAGCAGGAACTGCGCGTGCACGACGAGTTCATCCGCGACGGCGGCAACGAACTCATCAGCGACTACGACATGCAGGGCTACACCGGTGTCTACAACGACATCTACGAAGAAGCCCGCGAACTGCGCCGCGAACAGGAAGAAGCGAAGGACGGCGCCGACAGCGAGGGCGACGGCGAAGAAAAGCCGACCGGAGTTGACCCGTTCGCCGGTGTCCACTTCCTCACCGAGCTGGTGAAGCAGCAGGAAGTCGGTGTGCTCTACATCCTCGAGCTCGTCAAGGCAGCCCGCGCCGCACGCCACGGCAAGGCGGCAGGGGAGAGCGGCACCGCCGAAACTGCTCAGGACAGCGTCGAGTACTTCCGCGACCGCGTGCGCCTCGCAATTCGTAACGACGCCGACCTGCGCGAAAGCGGCGACATCATCGAGGACTACTTCGATACCTACCTGAACGAGTCCGAAGACCACGACGTGCAGGAACACTTCCACCACTACGTGACCGACCGCCGCACCCGCGAAGAAGACACCATCGTGAAGGACGAAGAGCTGGACTCCGCAGAGACCCAGCGCGTCGTCAACCGTGCGCTCAAGGAAAACCGCCGCACCATCCCCGGCAAGATCAGCCGCCTGGTCAAGGGCAAAATCTCGCTCTTCGGCGGCAAGCTCGGCGGTGCGAAAACCGAGGACGCAGCAACCAAGGCGAAGCGCGTGAAGCAGAAGCTGGAAAAGCACATCGTCCGCTTCATGCCGTTCCTTGGCGGAGAATAACCCGCGGTGACGTGCTGTGACCAGCGGTAGTAGTCCGCGGTAATCCGTCCAGAGGTAATTCGCCCAGAAGCCACATGTGTTTCGAGAAGCCACTTCTTTGGTGGCTTCTCGAAACACATGTGGCTTTTCGCCGTTCATGAGGGTAGGCGGCCCGTGTTTTACCCCCGGGTAAATCCCGCCCCGCTTATCGTGTCAGGGGTCCACCCTACTCTGGTATCAGAAGCACCGAAGCCCCCGCGCCGAGAGCACCGCAGCCTCCCAGCGCCAGCGCATCCCGCGAGAAAGGACCACCACCATGGCACGCAGCCCCGAAGCTGAAGCCCGCTACAAGGCCTACCAGAAGAAGTACCACGCCGAACGCAACGCCCGCGCCCGCTACTCCTACGAGAAGCTCGAAAAGGCACGCCGCGTCGTCGTCAAGGGTAAGAACCTCTCCGCCGAGTTCATGCAGAGTCGTGCTCCCGGTGTTACCGGTGAAACCCCCTGGGAGAAGGACCTGACCGTCCACCCCCTCAAGTGGCGCCGTTACGGTATGCCCAAGGACCTTCCCACCATGGTGGATGACTACGAATTTGAGGGCAAGAGGATTTATCGTTTCTTCATTGACCCGCGCATGCTCTTCGACTGCTCCCTCTTCGACAACATGACCGATGAGGAAATCGCCTACTTCAACGATGAGAAGCACTGGTCAGGCGATATTCCTAAAAATTATGACCACGTCACGCTTGAGAACGAGCTGGAAGGTGAACCCGGCGTGTACGGCTACCTCGTGCATGTGAACCGAGGACGTAAGGAAAAGAACAACCCCCCGAGGGGCCGCTCACGGTACAAGCGCAAGGACGGCAAGGAACTCGTCTGGGATGACCCGCGCCTGGACGCACCCTACTGGCAGGAATGCGGTGACTACATGTACCCGTACTTCACCGAGGAAGAAGCCCTCCGCGCATTCAAATTCGAGAAGCCCGGCGAATACAGCCGAATCTACAGGAAGGTATATCTTTACCGCCTGACCAAGCCCATCAATCTCGGTGACGTCCGGGTATGGCTCAACAGCGACCGCCCGCTCCGTAAAAAGGAGCACGGAGCCATTCTCTTGGATGCAGCCGGTACCGACACCTACGGCCGCCTATACGTATTCGATAAGTCACGGCAGGCACTCCTCAGCGTGGACGAACTCGACGAAATCGAGGAACAAGAATCCTGGGACCGCCTCACGCCCGAAGAACAGCAGAAAATCAATGACGAGTACGAATACTACGAAAAGCTGGAAGAAGAACGCAGGCAGATTAACGAGAAACGTTTCAACGCCCTCGACCATCTCTTCAAGGAACGTTTCAACGTTGATGACCCTGTTACTTCGCTTCTGAAATGGGCAGAAGAAAAGGCAGAAAACCACCCCGACGATGAATCCGCCGGTTTCTGGGCAGAAGAACTGCGGGAAGAAATTCCGAACATGTCCCTGGACGAAAAGCTCGACCTTCTCGAAGAACACGTTTACCCCAACGATTACTACGAATGCGAAGAGCTACTGCGCTCACTCAATATCGTCACCCCGGACGAGACGATGAGCCACCTGGTAGAGGTCATGCCGCTCAGCCAGAAGACGATTGAGGAAGTAGTAGCTAAGCACAAGTACAACCTGAAGCAAGGATACGAAACCAAGAAGCTGGGCTTCCGCCGTAAGGCAGGGGAGTTCCACCTGAACGAGGAACAGGAACAGTATGTACGCTCCAAGTTGAGGATTCCCTACAATCGTCGGGGAGGAGAAGGATCCGCCACGCTTTTCCGCCGCGTATACGACAACGAATGGTACCGTTGCCTGGAACCGGAACAGCATGAAGAGCTCAACGGCTTCTCCTGGGAAACCATCAATATGGAGGATTACCTTGCCGGACGCCTGTTGACCTTTGGCGATGCTCTTCCGTACGGCGCATTTGCTCCGAAGCATAACCGTATTGAGTTCCTGGCAGATCTGCTCAAGCGTGGTGAGATTGATATGCCGACCTTCTGGAAGCGTGTAGAAGACTCCTCATACGTGAGCGGCATGGAACAGTTCGGCCCTGACGGGGACCAGTCCTTCATCCTCACGAAGAAGAACTGGCGCCAGGCCGTGGACTTCTGGGACACGGATTACCCCGAAGACTATGAATGGGACTCCTATGACAACATATCTGTGTTCCCCAAAAGTCTAGGCGGAGACAGCGAGGAAGAATACTCAAAACGTCTTATCTGGCGCACCAAGGATTGGGAAGCATGGATTGACTCGCTGCCTGATGACTGGTGGGCTGTCAACACCGCATCCGTATGGACTGCTGTGCACGATTTTGAGCAGCCGGCGCTAATCCCGGAAATGCTGGCCTACCATGCAACGAAGGCAAATTAGCCCTACAGTTTCTGGCGGTAACACAAGCCACCGCCCGTAACGAAAATCCGCACGTTTGCTCAGATAACCGGCGGTTATCCGCCCAGAAGCCACATGTGCTTCGAAAAGCCACTTCTTTGGTGGCTTCTCGAAACACATGTGGCTTCTCGCCGTTCGTGGGAGGAGCCTTCTCGGCAGGGTAGCAGTCTTCACCGCCTCATCTCCGCGAAGCGTATGCGGGCGGTGGGGGAGCGCGTCTCCAGAAAACCCTCGTCACACAATATTTTCTGGTTTTTCTCCGGCGTGGGCGGTGCAGCCCCTTATCTTGTCAGGGGTGCCCCGTACCTTTGGTGGTAGAGAACAACGACGCATTCTCATTCCTCCATCGAACGACCAAAGGAGAAACCCATGTACACGGATGGCTACTACAGCGATGAAGACTTCCGCACCTTCTGCTCCGGTCAGGACGCCGCCAACATCGACGACTTCTTTACCGACAACGGCGAATACCTCATGGTGTACCTGCCCGAAGTCACCGACCGCGAGTTCCTCGCCGGCCTCCGCTACGGTAACCGCTGCGATGCTCTCTGTCAGAGCGGATACGCCTTCGACGAGGCGGAAGAGGCCCTCCGCGACATGTACGCGCTCGCCGTCTGAGCCGGGATGCGGTGGACCCGCCGGGGGAGTAGGGCCCTGCATTTTGACGGTGCGATGGCCTGACAGAAGTGGCTTCGTTGCCGTAAGAGTATAGGCATCGTTGCGGTAGGCAAATGTTGTTTGATAGCGAAAATAATGTATTGCGGTTTTTTGACTGTCATAAACCGCAAAAGAGTGCAAACATGGCTAAATTTCCTGTAGGGTGGTTCTGGGACTCATAGTGATGCACCGGTGCATCGATAATGCGAGGTACCTAGTCTGGGTGCTTTTGGATACGTTGCTGTACCTAAAGAAAGCTTCTCGACTAGCACATACACACCATCACCGACGATTGGAGCACCCCTAATGGGACCTGAATCCGTTTTGACCCGCCGTGCGCTGCTGAGCGGCGGCGCACTCTTCGGCCTGACCGGACTGCTTGCGGCATGCGGTCAGCAGGCCGCTAATGAGGCTGCCGGCTCGACTTCTTCCGCCGCACCGAGTGAGACCGCTTCGGCCTCGGCTTCGGCTACCGAGGCGTCTTCGGCCTCAGCCACCCCGAGCCCTGTCATTACCCGCGGCTACTCGGGTGGCTCCAAGGCACCCGACGGCGAGTACCGCAAGGCGGACGGTTACGGCCCAGCCCAAAATGTCCCGAAGCCCCGCAATGAGCCTGCGCAGTACCCTGAGAATGAAGATGGCATGCAAAGCATGATGAATAATTGGCTAGATGCCCACAACTATGGAATGCAGACGGGTGATTGTAGCTATGCCCGGATGTACATGGGAAAAAATACATCGGAGTACAAGTTCTACGACTACCTTGAGGGGTTGTATAAGCGTGGCGGCTGGGTCATCGAAGGAACCGATGGTTATCAGCAGGAAGGTGCTTTTACTTTCGACGCGGAGACTAAAGAATATACACTGGTGACCCGTCATCTGTGGACGTACGCTATCTATGTTGAGCCTGATGGGCATACAACCACAAAGAAAAATACTGCCAATAACGACGACATGTGTGCATTTATCTTCAGTTTTAATAATGGGTATTGGAAGATTGTGAATACGCTTTCTCAGCGCGAATTGATTCAAAAGGGGATTTTGAAAAAGTGATTTTTCGTTCCAGTACCCTTGTAAAGCTTCTGCTGTGTTCTACTCTTGTGAATATAAGTTCTTTCTCCGTTATTTACGCAGCGGAGTGTCAGAATCCTAACGGCCATTGTGTACAAATTCCTGGAGATTCCTCAGCCCCTTTGCCGCCATCTCGTTCCACTGGTGAAGGGGAAGAAGATAATACTGTAAATGATTCAAAAAGTGATAATACAGGTGTCGAATATGATGCTGAAAAAGCTGCTGAAGAATTTAGGAGAAGGAATGTTGAAACACTGGATGGTATGAACCGTAGAATGTTTTTCCCAAAGTATAACAACCAACAATCAGGAAAAGACGTTTGTTATACCGAGGACCAGCGTCCGGGTAAACCCATACGCGTCCTAGAACAACCCGCAACCGGCGAAGCTGCAAACTACAACCTAAAAACCGGGTTCTCAACATACTGCCAACCCAACGATACTAAAACCCTCACCCCCACCAACCCCAAAGAAACCCCCAAAGGTCCCACTATCGAAGAAATGCTCCAAGAAATCGAGGACCAATTCGCTAACACCAATATCCAGGCCCCTGTTTTGAAGCAGTCCTACAACCTTGGCTCTGGTCAGGGCGAAGATAACCCCAACGTCTATAAGAATCAGGCCGTCAACTTCTACGTCGACGCACCCACCGCACGTTGGGAAGGCGACCTCATGATCGGCCACGTAGAAATCGAATCCTATCCCACCCAAATGACCATCCAGTACGGCAACGGTGACGAGGATACTTTCTACACCATGGGTAAGCCGGTTAGCAGGGCACGCGGTGAAGAGTCACGCAAGACCGCCACCAGTTATGTGTATAAGCGTTCGGGCAATTTCCATGCCTACGCAACGGTGTCTTACTCTGGTCGTTTCCGGGTGAACGGCGGCGACTGGCAGGCGCTGGATGTCGTGTTGACGAAGGACACCGTTGACCCGCTACTGATTCGTGTGTGGTGGGTTGATGTGGGACGCGTCGGCGGCACCTGCGATGAAGACGACACTCGTTGGGGCTGCAAGAACGACCCCACCATGGGTAAAAAGGATAACCCGAACCCGCGCCTACGCAAGGCCGATATCCGTACCGGTCAGCGTTGGCACCTGAATGATAGTGGTGTGGGGGACACGGAGTATTCGTTGCATCGTGACTGGCCCGACATGTAAACCAGTTCTAACTCAACATATAGATAACTGCAGCAGGCGGCCCCGGATGCGTGTGCATCCGGGGCCGCCTGTTTCGTTTGGGCTAATTCAGCGGGGGCGGAAATTCGGTAATGACTTAGCGATTTCGGTCATGACTTAGCGTCTTTGGTAATGGTTAAAACCCCAGCCTGAAGTCACTAACCCATTACCGAAAAAGCTAAACCACTAACAGCTTCCCGCCCACCTGGCACATCCGGGGCCGTCTGCTTTTTAGACAGAGGTTTTCGATAGGTTAGTGTCTTCGCCGTGGGTCTTTAACCCGCATTAAAGTCACTAACCTATCGAAAATCCATGAACCCGGTGCGCCCTCCATCTGCATCGGGTGGGGGCGCGAATATAACCCCCGCAGACACGCAGAAGCCACATGTGTTTCGAGAAGCCACCAAAAAGTGGCTTTTCGAAACACATGTGGCTTCTCGGCGTTAATTAGACCGTTATTTAGACCGTCGGCTAGACCCTAGTTGCCGAAGCCCTGCAGGGTTGCCGCCCAGGCGCGGCGCGCCTCCAGAGCTTCCTTGGCCTTGGCGATCTTCTTGGAGTCGCCGCCCTTCTCAGCTGCGGCGAGCTCTGCCTCCAGTTCGGCGAGGGAGTCCTCGATCTGTGCGAGCAGGGAGTTCGCGCGTGCAGCCTTCGCCGGGTCGTTGCGCTTCCACTTGGCCTCTTCGGCGCCGTTGATTTCGTCCTGAATACGGCGCAGCTCGCCGTCTACGCGGCGCAGGTCGTTGCGGGGCACGCGGCCAGCCGCATCCCAGCGATCCAGAATCTTCTCGAAGGCGGCCTTTGCTGCCTCAATATCCTCAACGGGCAGGAGCGCGCGGGCCTCCTCCAGCAGTGCCTCCTTGACCTTCAGGTTTTCGACGTAGACTGCGTCCTGCGCGGCCTCAGCCTCGTGGCGGGCGTTGAAGAACACATCCTGAGCGGCGCGGAAACGAGCCCACAGCTTGTCGTCCTCACGGCGGTGACCGCGCGGAACCTGCTTCCAGGCGCGCATCAGCTCACCGTACGCGCGGGAGGTCTCAGACCAATCGGTCGAGGTGGACAGCTCCTCGGCGCGAGCAATCAGCTCTTCCTTCGCGCGCTTGATGCGTGCGTTGCGGTCGTCCAGCTGGGAGAAGTGCGCGCGGCGGTTGCGGTCGAAGGTGGTGCGGGCGGCGCGGAAACGCTTCCACAGCTCGTCCTCCACGCTCTTGGCCAGGTGAATCTCACGCTGAGCCTTCTTCCACGCCTCGAACAGCTCGTTCATGCGGGCGTGCGAGTTCTTCCAGTGAATCTGGTCGGGGTCCTGGCCGGCAATCTGCTCGGCCTCGGCCACAATCTCTTCACGCACGGCCAGGGCACGTTCACGGTTCTCGGTGCGGGCCTGCTGCTGCTTCTCGCCAAGTTCGGCGATCTGCTCAGCGAGGGAGACGAGGCGCTTCTGCAGACCGGAGTAGTCGCCGACCATGTTGCGCACGCCAATCTGCGAGCCGATGGAGGCGATGCCCTTCTGCAGATCCGCGGCGGGGGCGTTATTGGCCAGGCGCGACTCGAGCAGGGCGACCTGCGCCTCAACGTTTTCAAACTTACGGGCGAAGTAGCTGAGCGCTTCATCTTCGGATGCGCCGGGCAGCTGACCTACGGCGTACTCTTCGCCATCGACAATGACGAAGACGTGGCCGTCCTCGGAGACGCGACCGAACTGGCGGGCCTTCTCGAGGTTTACAGTGTCGTCGGATTTGGTAGTCACCGCTATAACTCTTTCACTCGGGGGTGCCGGATGCGGGGAGCGCCTTCGCGCCGTCTCGCCGAGGCGTGGGCCGCAGCCAGCCGCGGGGCACCCGTTGGGTTGTGCGTGTGCACCTCCTAAGCATAGCCGGTACGGGCCTCGCGTGAGTAGTGTCCGGTCGTGTTGTGTTCGTGGCGAACCGCCCGCCGCCGCGCATGTGGGCTCCGGCTATTCCGTTGAGCCGCTACCTGCGTTGCCTCCGTTGCCGCGCATGCGAACCGCCGCCGCTACGCGTGCCCGCGGGTGCTTCGGCTTGAATCGACCAACGTGCCCCTGCGGAGGGCCACCGCCGACACCACCCACGCCGGGCGTTTGGGCGTTCCCGCCGACCCGCGCCCCGCATCCGGCGAATGTGCGAGCCCCCTCCGTGCGTGCGGGTGTTGGTATGATGATAGATATGCCCGGCACCGTAGAGCGCCGGGGTTTTGTTGTCGAGTTCTTTATCAAGGAGTAGAGCGCATGGCTCGCAAGGCGTCGCTGTCTGGTTTCCCCGAGTATCTTCCGGCTGAACGACTGGTTGAGAACCACGTTCTCGACACCCTGCGTGAGACTTTTGAGCTGCACGGTTTTTCCCCGATTGAGACTCGTTCGGTAGAGACCATCGAGCAGCTGCTGCGCAAGGGCGAAATCGACAAGGAAGTGTACGCCATCTCGCGCCTGCAGGAGGACGACTCCGCGAAGGCCAAGGAGAAGCTGGCGCTGCACTTTGACCTGACCGTGCCGTTTGCCCGCTACGTGGTGGAGAACGCCGGCTACCTGAACTTCCCGTTCTCGCGTTACCAGATTCAGAAGGTCTGGCGTGGCGAGCGCCCGCAGGAGGGCCGCGCCCGCGAGTTCACCCAGGCAGATATTGACGTGGTTGGCGACGGCGAGCTGCCGTTCCGTTACGACGTGACCCTCGCGCTGGTCGTTGTCGATGCGCTGTCGAAGCTGCCGATTCCCGATTTCAAGCTGCGCGTGAATAACCGCAAGCTGGCCGAGGGATTCTACCTGGGCCTGGGCCTGACCGACACCGCGGCCGTGCTGCGCTCCATCGACAAGCTGGAGAAGATTGGTCCCGAGCGCGTGGCCGAGGAGCTTCAGTCCGAGGCCGGTGCGAGCGCGGAGGCTGCCGCGGCCGCCCTGGAGCTGGCCCAGATTCGTACCGAGGATGCATCCTTCGTGGAGCAGGTGCGTGAGCTGGCCGCCAAGTATTCGGTGGAGCACGAGCTGCTGGATCAGGGTCTTGCCGAGCTGGCCGAGGTCATTGAGGAGGCGGCCCGCCGTGCGCCGGGTAAGGTGCTGGCTGACCTGTCGATTGCCCGCGGTCTGGACTACTACACCGGCACCGTATACGAGACCGTGCTGGTCGGCCACGAGTCGCTGGGTTCGATTTGCTCGGGTGGTCGCTATGAGTCGCTGGCCTCGAACGGCAAGAAGACCTACCCGGGTGTGGGCCTGTCCATTGGCGTGACCCGAGTGGTGGCTCGCATCCTCTCGCAGGGCTTTGCGCAGGCAAGCCGCAAGGTGCCTTCGGCCGTGTTCGTGGCCCTGACGAATGATGAGGGCTGGTCGGCCGCGAATGATGTTGCGGATGCACTGCGCGCCCGCGGCATCGCGTGCGAGGTCTCTGCGAATGCGGCGAAGTTCGGCAAGCAGATTAAGTACGCCGAGAAGCGCGGTATTCCGTTCGTGTGGTTCATCTCTTCGGATGAGTCTGGTGCCCCGGTTCACGAGGTGAAGGATATCCGTTCGGGTGAGCAGGTGCCCGCCGATCCGAATTCGTGGATGCCGCCGGCTGAGGACCTGCACGTTCAGATTGTGCGTGCTGAGGGTCTGTAAATACCTGTAATACCCGTATTATCTGGCCGCGGTAATATTTGGTGGCTGTATTATCTGGCCGCTGTAAGTCTGTCGTTTACCCGCCCGGTGGGGAGGATGTTAGCCTCCCTGCCGGGCGGGTTTTGCGTGGTCTAGTGGCGGGGGAGTCTAGTAACTCGGTGGGTGGTTTAGTAACCCGGTGGATGGGCTAGTCGCTTTTGGGATGGTTAAGACCCACCCCAAACGCGGCTAAACCACCCACAAACCAAAACCGCGACCCATTGAGAGGCGACCGGGTTCACCGCAGAAGCAACCTCCGCAGGTGGGCCACGACTTCCGGTTCCTTCTGGAAGATATCGGCCCAGGTCAGGTGTATAACCGTCCAGCCGGCGCGGGTGAGCGCCCGGTCGCGGGCCGCCTCCTGCCGGTCTCGGCCCGGGTAATCGACGTACTTCTGTTCACCGTCAAACTCGAGAATGACCCGTAGCTCGGGCCAGGCGAAATCCGTTCGGTAGCGTCGACCCTCGCACACAATCGGGTACTGGGTCACGGGGGAGGGCAGCTCGTGCTCCATGAGTAGGCATCGGGTGAGGCTTTCGCCGGCCGACTCGCTGGATGCATCCATCGCCTGAACAACGAGCGACCCATTCGAGCGGCCGCGCCCCGTAAGGTGCGTGAGGGCGTCGGTCACAGCCTCGGGCGTTAGGAGCCCCCGCCGCATCACGGAGTCGGTCAGCACCACGGCGTTCCGAAAAGGCATGGTCCGCACGCAATCCTGCAGCGTGCGAGTCACTGTTGTGACGGGAATGGATGTGCCCGGAATTACGGTCACCTCGCCGGGGTCAAGAGTAAATCGGTACCGACGGATTCGCCCCCGGTCCGAGGGACTTTTAGCGTTGCTGCACACGTTGAGTCTGGCCGGAACGCCCATCAGGTCGAGCCCCCAGAGCACCGCGGCTGATTCGTGCGAGAAGACCCCTTGCAGGCCGGCCTTGTGGGCGGCGATGCATCGTACTCGAAGCCGATCATCGTCTCGAAGGCCGGTAGCATCGGAGGCGTAGATGTAGGCTCCTCGCTGAATACGTTGCAGGGTCCCGGAGGCTATCAGTCTGTTGACTTCCCTCGCGCCGATTCCCCGCAGCTTAAGGATGCGCGTGGTCAGCACAAGGGAGTACAGTTCGACGGTTCGTGGGGTGGGGGCGGTCAGGGAGTTCATACCCATCAGGCTGTCATATCGTGGCCGTTGCACGTGGCGAAAATCAAAATCTGTGGATAACTCGGCTGAAGACGAAGAAGGTTGCCCATCCACAGGGGAGAGATTCGTCCCGTCGGGTGGATTCTGGGTGATCTAGTATCGGGGTCTGAGTAGTCTGGTGGGTGGTTTAGTCACTTGAAACATGGTTTAGTCGCTTCTGCGGTGGGTCTTAACCACCCCAAACGCGACTAAACCACCCACAAACCGAAACCGCCCCTCGCAGCCCCTACCAACCTCCTTCCGCGAGAGAGTCCATGCCCCGGCAAGACGGGCTACAATGGATAGGGCGCACGCAGTGTGCGCATATCATCAACCGCGAGTACCCGGCTACTGTCTATAGTCGTGAGGTGCCCGCTATGAAAGGAATGTCTGTGCTTCGCACTCACACCAACGGCGAGCTGACCGCCGCAAATATTGGAGAGACTGTTACCCTGACCGGTTGGGTGGCTCGCCGCCGCGACCACGGTGGCGTCGCTTTCGTTGACCTGCGTGACCGTGAGGGTGTCACCCAGTGTGTTTTCCACAATGAGGCTGATTTTGAGCACCTGCGCAACGAGTACGTTCTGCGCGTGACCGGTAAGGTTTCCAAGCGCCCGGAGGGTAACGAGAACCCGAACCTGGCCACCGGTGAGATTGAGGTTGAGGTGTCCACCGTTGAGGTGCTGAACACCGCGGCCCCGCTGCCTTTCCAGATTGACGAGCACGTTGAGGTGGGTGAGGAGGCGCGCCTGCGCTACCGCTACCTGGATCTTCGCCGCCCGGAGCCGGCCCGCATCATGCGCCTGCGTTCGGAAGCGAACCGTGCGGCACGCAACCTGCTGGCCGAGGACGGCTACATTGAGGTTGAGACCCCGACCCTGACCCGTTCCACCCCCGAGGGTGCACGCGACTTCCTGGTGCCGGCTCGTCTGGCTCCGGGTTCGTGGTACGCTCTGCCGCAGTCCCCGCAGCTGTTCAAGCAGCTGCTGCAGGTGGGCGGTATTGAGAAGTACTACCAGATTGCCCGCTGCTACCGTGACGAGGACTTCCGCGCCGACCGTCAGCCCGAGTTCACCCAGCTGGACATTGAGGCTTCGTTCATTGACCAGGAAGACATCATTGACCTGGGCGAGCGCATCGTTGAGGCTGTGTGGAACCTGATTGATGTGAAGGTTCCCCGCCCGATTCAGCGCATGACCTACAAGGATGCGATGGAGAAGTACGGTTCGGACAAGCCTGACCTGCGTTTTGGTCTGGAGCTGACTGAGCTGACCGAGTACTTCAAGGACACCACTTTCCGCGTGTTCAAGGCTCCCTACGTGGGCGCCGTGGTGATGCCCGGTGGCGCATCCCAGCCCCGCCGCACCCTGGACGCTTGGCAGGAATGGGCTAAGCAGCGCGGCGCTAAGGGTCTGGCTTACGTTCTCATTCAGGAGGATGGCGAGCTGACCGGCCCGGTGGCTAAGAACATTACTGACGCTGAGCGTGCTGGCCTGGCTGAGGCTACCGGCGCGAAGCCCGGCGACTGCATCTTCTTCGCTGCCGGTGAGGCTAAGGCTTCCCGTGCGCTGCTGGGTGCTGCTCGTGTTGAGATTGGTCACCGTACCGGCCTGATTAAGGACGGCGAGTGGTCCTTCGTGTGGGTTATTGACGCTCCCATGTTCGAGTCTTCTGCTGAGGCTACTGAGTCCGGTGACGTGGCTCTGGGTCACTCTGCTTGGACTGCTGTGCACCACGCGTTCACCTCCCCGAAGCCCGAGTTCATGGATACTTTCGACACTGACCCGGGTTCGGCTCTGGCGTACGCTTACGACATTGTCTGCAACGGTAACGAGATTGGTGGCGGTTCGATCCGTATTCACCGCCGTGACGTGCAGGAACGCGTGTTCGCTGTGATGGGCATTGGTGAGGAAGAGGCTCAGGAGAAGTTCGGCTTCCTGCTGGATGCGTTCAAGTACGGCGCGCCGCCCATGGGTGGTATTGCGTTCGGTTGGGACCGTATTGTGTCTCTGCTGGCTGGCGTTGATTCGATCCGCGAGGTTATTGCGTTCCCGAAGACCGGTAACGGTTTTGATCCGCTGACTGCGGCTCCTGCACCGATTACTCCGGAGCAGCGTAAGGAAGCCGGCGTGGACTTCAAGCCGAAGAAGAAGGACGAGGAGTAATCTTCTCCAGTCTTTGGTCTTGCACCCCGTGCGGGGTGCGGGGCTGTGCGGCGATTATCTGGCGGGGCATTGAGTCTTGAGCTTTGAGCTCCGAGCTGTGAGGCTCGGGTCTTGCCGGGGTCGCCGTTGAGGGTGGGTTGTGTATTCTGCTGTGCAGGGTCGCAGCCCACCTTTTTGTCAATGGATACGCGAGAGAACAGCGGGAGGGGAGCATGCGCATCCTGATTGCCGGCCCGAGCGGTAGCGGTAAGACGACGTTTGCGGCGCGGTTGGGGCGCATCCTGGACATTCCGCATACGGAGATGGACTCGCTGCACTGGGGTCCGAACTGGACCCCGCGCCCTAGTTTTGAGGCGGACGTTCAGGCGCTCATCGAGCGGCCCGCGTGGATTACGGAGTGGCAGTATCCGCAGGTGCGTGGCCGTCTGCTGGAGCGCGCGGACGTGGTGATTTACCTGCGCTATAGCCGCGCGGTGGTCATGTGGCGCGTGGTTCGCCGGACGGTGCGCCGCGCGGTGACGGGTCAGAGGCTGTGGGCTGATAATGTGGAGCCGCCGCTGAAGAATATTCTGCGGGACCCGGACAACATGATTCGGTACACGTGGAGGAGCTACCCGCACGTCGGGGAGCTGCTGGCGGAGGCTCGCGGGCAGCATCTGCAGAAGCGTTTTATTGAGTTCCGTACCCCGCGGGCGGCGAACCAGTTTTTGCGTGCCGTGCAGCTGCGCGGCGTGCTCTGAGGCGGCTGCCCTAAACCAGCCGCCTCTAAAACGGCTACCGAGCGCGGTGTTGAAAGAGATGTATGAGCCCGGCGAAGGCCGGCTCCAAGTTGAAAGGTGAACCCAGTTGAAAGGTGAACGATGCGAGTAGTTATTCAGCGCGTAACCCGCGCGGCGGTGCGCGTGAACGGCGAGACGGTCGGCGCGATTGAGCAGCCCGGCTACCTGGTGCTGGTCGGCATCACCCACGGCGACGGCGCGGCCCAGATTGCGAAGCTTGCCGATAAGACCGCGAACCTGCGCCTGCTGGAGGGGGAGAAGTCCCTCCTCGATGAGGGCGCGCCCGTGCTGGCGGTCAGCCAGTTCACCCTCTACGGGGACGCGAAGAAGGGCCGCCGCCCCTCCTGGTCTGCCGCGGCCCCGGGCCCGGTGAGCGAGCCGCTGTTCAACGACTACGTTCAGGCGCTGCGCGGCCACGGCCTGCACGTTGAGACCGGCGTGTTCGGTGCGGATATGCAGGTGGAGCTGGTCAATGACGGCCCGGTGACCCTGATTCTCGACAGTGAGACCCTCTAGGGTTGGCATCTCAATCGGCGAGCGAATCGTCCCGGGGGTATAAACCCAACCCCTGGGTTATGAACCCGCGGCGAAGACACTAACCTATCGAAACCCCATCGAAAACCCATGCGGCTTCACGCCGCGAGCTAAATCCGCAGCTGTATACCCACACCCCGTACCCGCCTCCAGATTGTGAAACGATAGAGTAAGACTATGGCTGATTCCCTCTTTGATCTTGAATTGCCCGATGACGGGGACCGCGTGAGCTTGATTGGCGCGCCCGCTGAGGAGTCCGCCTCCTCGCGTGCCTCTGCGTCGCGTGCGCATTCTGCGCGTTCGGCGTCTCGTGCACCGTTGGCGGTGCGGATGCGTCCGCGCACGATTGATGAGGTCCTCGGCCAGGAGCATCTGCTGACTCCGGGTGCGCCTCTGCGCGTGTTGGCGGGGGAGAACGCCGGCCCGGCTGGCCCGTCCTCGGTGATTTTGTACGGCCCTCCGGGTACGGGTAAGACCACTCTGGCGCATGTGATTGCGCGCGCGCCGGGCCGCAAGTTCGTGGAGCTTTCGGCGATTACCGCGGGTGTGAAGGACGTTCGCGCGGTCATGGATCAGGCGCTGCTCGACCGCGACATGTACGGCACGACCACCGTGCTGTTCCTGGACGAGATTCACCGTTTCACGAAGGCTCAGCAGGATGCGCTCTTACCCGGCGTGGAGAACCGCTGGGTGATTCTGGTGGCGGCCACGACCGAGAACCCGTCGTTCAGCATCATTTCGCCGCTGCTTTCGCGCTCGCTGCTACTGCGGGTTCATTCGCTGGAGCAGTCCGATATTGAGCGGCTGATTGACCGTGCCCTGGCCGACCCGCGCGGTTTTGGCGGTGCGGCGGTGATTGATGCGGATGCGCGCGCCCACCTCGCGGCGGTTTCTGGGGGCGACGCTCGCCGCTCCCTGACCTCCCTGGAGGCGGCGGCTGCGATTGCCTTTAGCGAGGCCGAACAGGCTTCGGCAGAGGCCGCCGGCTCGCACGGGGGCGGCTCCGCCGAAACCGCAGAAACCGAACCGGCTGAGAATGACCCCGCTCAGTCCGACCCTGCGCAGCCCGACCCCACCGAGGGATCAGATGAACCGGCGGGGGAGAAGTCCCTGGAACCCGCCGCCCCCGTGCGTATTACCCTGGCGCACGCCGTGGAGGCGGTGGACCGCGCCGCAATTCGTTACGACCGTTCGGGTGACCAGCACTATGACGTGGTGAGCGCGTTCATCAAGTCCATGCGCGGCTCCGACGCGGATGCCGCGGTGCACTACCTGGCGCGTATGTTGGAGGGCGGCGAGGACCCGCGCTTCGTGGCGCGTCGCATCATGATTCTGGCGAGCGAGGACATTGGCCTGGCTGATCCGCAGGCCCTGCAGGTGGCGACGGCCGCGGCGCAGTCGGTGGCGCTGGTGGGCATGCCGGAGGCGCGCATTATCCTCTCGCAGGCGGTGATTTATTGTGCGCTCGCGCCGAAGTCGAACGCCGCCTATAACGCGATTAACCGCGCGATTGCGGATGTGCGTGCGGGCGCCTCGGGTCAGGTTCCGGTGCACCTGCGCGACGCTCACTATGCGGGGGCTAAGCAGTTTGGGCACGGTGACGGCTACATTTATGCGCACGATGCGCCGGGCCACGTGGCGGCGCAGCAGTACTTGCCGGATACCCTGCGCGGCACGGTGTACTACGAGCCGACTCAGCACGGTTTTGAGCGTACGTTGACGGAGCGTCGTGAGCGTATCCGCAGGATTCTTGACGGCCGCAACTAGCCGCACGGAGGGGCCGTGCCGTTTCACCGTGCGAACTAGCCGCGGCGCGCGCTTGCCCCGCAGACTAGCCGTGCTCATTAGCCGCGCGGGCCGGTTGGCTGAGCGGTTTAGCCGCATGAATTAGCCGCGCGGACTTATCACGCAAACCACCCGCGCCGGCCCGTCTATAGGACAGCAGACAGTTAGCACACGCAAAATGCGGTGCGCAGTACCTCGGTCGTACTGCGCACCGCATCAGAGTTTGAGTTGTGATAGATGTCTTGACCGCCGGCCAATCCCGGAAGGGCGGACGCCAAGCTTGTATGCCTAGTCTAGGCGATGCGAGAGCTCGAAAGCAAGCTAATCCCATAGATTCACAGGTTAAAAATAACGGAATGATTACAATCCAACATCTACACCCGGCAATTTTGCGAGGAAGGCTCCCCTAAATGCTTCTGACGGGTGTAAATATTCCCCGTGGGGTTCGTGTGGGTATATGTCAAAAACCCACACAAACGGCAATTTAAACTAAAGATTCCCCAAAAGGCTGGTAAAGCCGGGGCGCATCCGGTAAGCTTGACGGGTCTGGCAATTGCTATGCCCGCATCCGTGCGAGCATGAGTAATGTAGCTGCGAGGTACTCTGCCTCGCGCTCTCCGCCTCACCGCCGCGCAGCAACGACCGAATCGGTCGCGCGCGGGCCACGGCGAGGTCACCCGAGGAGGCCAGTATCCAAACAGACCGAGGCCCCACCCGTGAGGGTGCAGGAGCCTCACATAGAAAGGTAGATTGTGGCTAAGCACAACCGCACCCGCCGTACCGTGCGTCAGTCCCGTGCCCTGGGCATTGCACTGACCCCGAAGGCAGAAAAGTACCTCGAGCGTCGTCCTTACGGCCCCGGCCAGCACGGCCGTGCCCGCAAGAAGGCTGACTCCAACTACGCTACCCAGCTGAAGGAAAAGCAGCGTCTGCGCGCTCAGTACAACATCCGCGAGGCACAGATGCGCCGCGCATACCTCGAGGCAAAGCGCGTTGAGGGCCAGACCGGTAAGAACCTGGTCGAGCTGCTCGAGACCCGCCTCGACGCCCTGGTTCTGCGTGCAGGTTTCGCCCGCACCATTGCACAGGCACGTCAGATGGTTGTTCACCGTCACATTCTGGTTGACGGCGTTCGCGTGGACCGCCCCTCGTTCCACGTCAAGCCCGGCCAGCTGATCCACGTTCACCCCAAGGCTGAGAAGACCACCCCCTTCCAGGCTGCGGCTGCTGGCGAGAACCAGGCAGTTCTGCCCGAGGTTCCGGCATACCTGAACGTTGAGATCGAGAAGCTGCACGCAAAGCTTGAGCGCAAGCCCAAGCGCGAAGAGATCCCCGTGATCTGCGACGAGCAGCTGGTCGTTGAGTACTACTCGCGTCTGGCATAATCTCGATTTTTCGAGAAGCAACCCGTTCCGTACCGTTTCGGTGGGGGACGGGTTGTTCCCGTTTAAGGGCCCGGCTTGGGGTTCTGCCCCTCGGATGCGGGTTTCGCCTCGGCTCATTGAGGAACCTGTGAATTGTTCAATCCTGGGAGTTTCATGAGAGTTTAAGGGGCGCGAGAAGGAATTTTCGACTAGAATAAGGGATTGAACTGTGTAGGCAGTCCGACCGATGCGCCATGGCGGCGCGCCGGTGAGTATGACTATTGACAAGCACCATGCGTTACGCGAAATGAGGTACAGATGACTGGCGGAGATATTGCAGGCCTGATTGCGGCGGGAGTTTTCGCGATTCTTGTGGCGCTGCTGGCCCTTCCCATTATTCGCCTGACCAAGGTGTTTGATGAGCTGATTGTGACGATTCGTTCGCTCAACCAGAGCACCGCGCCGCTCATTGAAGAGGTGACCCGCACCGTGGTGACCACCAACGAGCAGCTCGAGAAGGTTGACGACATCACCTCGAACGTTTCGGACGCCTCCGCGAACGTTTCGGCCCTGTCCTCGCTGGTGACCTCGACCGTGGGCCAGCCGCTGATTAAGGTGGCTTCCTTCTCCTACGGCGTGCGCCAGGCCTTCCGCGGCGGCAACAAGTCCGGCCAGCAGGGTGGCACCTCCGCGGGCGGTGAGAACTAATGGGTCTGCTCCGTTCCGTTCTTCTGCTCGGTGCCGGTGCCGCGGCGGGCTACCTTGCCTCCCGACGCGCCTCCTCTTCCGAGTCCGCACAGCGTACCCCCGGTAGCGCCCTGCTCAAGCGTGAGCACGGCGAGCTGGCCCTCAACCCGGAGTCTCAGATGGCAAAATTCTTCGATTCGCCCCTCGGCAAGCCCCTGCAGCCCTACGCGCTGAAGGCCGTCGAGTTCGCCGCTCGCGTGCGCGAGGGTATGCAGGAGAAGGAGATGGAGCTCAACGCCAAGGTGGAGCGCCAGAAGCAGGACCTGCGTCCCGGTTCCCTCGACACCTGGGAGAGGGGCATGAGTACGACCGAGATTGAGGCCGCAAACCGCCGTATTGCCGAGCGTGAGCTCATTGAGGTGGAGTCGCAGATCGCCTCGCTGGAAAAGGCGCGCGAGCAGCGCATCGCCCGCGATCGCGAGCTCGGGGATGACTTCTTCAACTAATTAGACTTTGGCCGAAAGGCCGCCGTCTACCGGACCGACTTGCCCGTCGCGTGAGGGCGTTGGAGGGGCCCATAATGGCCCCTCGATTAGCCATTTTGCGCGCGGAGAGGCACCATAGGTCAGTAGACTATTTAGAATTTCGCACAGATTATTCAAAGGAACGAGATGCTCTCACAGGAGATTTCCAAGCGCTGGATCGATTTCTTCGCTTCCCGCGGCCACACCGTGGTGCCTTCGGCATCGCTGATTTCGAACGAACCCGGCGCCATGTTCACCATCGCCGGCATGGTTCCGTTCATTCCCTACTTCCTGGGCCGTGAGACCCCTCCGTTCTCCCGCGCGACCAGCGTGCAGAAGTGCATCCGCACCCTGGACATCGAAGAGGTCGGTAAGACTGCGCGTCACGGTACCTTCTTCCAGATGGCCGGTAACTTCTCCTTTGGTGATTACTTCAAGGAGCAGGCGATTCCTTTCGCCTACGAGCTGCTGACCACCCCGCAGGATCAGGGTGGTTTTGGTCTGGATCCGGAGCGCCTGTGGGTCACCATTTATGAGGGTGACGACGAGGCGTTCGATATTTGGCACAACAAGGTGGGCTTCCCGGCTGAGCGTATTCAGCGCATGGGCATGAAGGAGAACTACTGGTCCACCGGCCAGCCCGGCCCCGCAGGCCCCGACTCCGAGATTTTCTACGACCGCGGCCCCGCCTACGGTAAGGAAGGCGGCCCGGCGGCTGACGACGACCGTTACATCGAGATCTGGAACCTCGTGTTCATGCAGTACCAGCGTGGCGAGGGCATCGGCAAGGACGACTTCGAGATTCTGGGCGACCTGCCGAAGAAGAACATCGATACCGGTCTGGGCGTTGAGCGTCTGGCCATGCTGCTGCAGGGCGTCGAGAACTTCTACGAGACCGACCAGGTGCGCCCCGTGCTGGATGCGGCGTCCAAGCTCTCCGGCAAGAAGTACCACGGCTCCGAGTCCGCCGAGGACGAGGGCTACGAGGACGACGTGCGCATGCGCGTTGTGGCCGACCACATCCGTTCCTCGCTCATGCTGATTGCCGACGGCGTGACCCCCTCGAACGAGGGTCGCGGCTACATTCTGCGCCGTCTGATGCGCCGCGCGATCCGCGCTATGCGCCTGCTGGGCGTGACCGAGCCCTGCCTGCCCGTGCTGTTCCCGGCTTCGCGTGACGCGATGAAGGGTGCGTTCCCGTACGTGGCTGACGACTTCGAGCGCATCTCCCGCATTGCCTACGCCGAGGAGAAGGCGTTCCTGCACACCATTGAGACCGGTACCGAGCGCCTGGAAGAGGCTGTGGCCGCCGCTAAGAAGGACGGCTCGAACTCCGTTTCCGGCGCCGAGGCCTTCGCACTGCACGACACCTACGGCTTCCCGATTGACCTGACCCTCGAGATGGCCGCCGAGGCCGGCGTGAAGGTTGACGAGAAGGCCTTCCGCGAGCTGATGGCAGAGCAGCGCCACCGCGCACAGGCTGACGCCAAGGCTAAGAAGGGTGCTTTTGCCGACCTCTCCGAGCTGCGTAAGCTCGTGGACGAGCGCGGCTCCATCTTCACCGGTTACACCGAGCTGCGCACCGAGACCAAGCTGCGCGCCATCCTGGTGGACGGCGTGTCCGTGCCCGCCGCCAAGGCCGGCGACAAGATCGAGGTCGTCCTGGACGAAACCCCGTTCTACGCCGAGGCCGGTGGCCAGGCAGCCGACACCGGTGTGATTACCGGTAACGGCTTCATCATTGACGTCCAGGACGTTCAGCAGCCCGTCAAGGGCCTGAGCGTTCACCGCGCCATCGTGCGCGAGGGTGAGGCTCACGTCGGTGCCGATGTTGTGGCACAGGTTGACGTGCAGCGCCGCCGCGACGGTGAGAAGGCACACTCCGGTACCCACATCATCCACGCCGCCCTGCACCAGGTGCTCGGCAACGAGGCAACCCAGCGCGGCTCCTTCAACAAGGAAGGCTACCTGCGCTTCGACTTCGCGTGGGGCGAGGGCCTGTCCGAGTCCGCTAAGCGCGAGGTGGAAGAGGTTGCTAACCTCGCCATCCGCGACAACCACGAGGTGATTACCCGCGTGATGCCGCTGGCCGAGGCGAAGGCTCTGGGTGCCATGAGCCTCTTCGGCGAGAAGTACGGCGACGTGGTGCGCGTGGTTGAGATTGGCGGCGACTTCTCCCGCGAGCTGTGCGGTGGTACCCACGTGGGCACCTCTGCCGAGATTGGTTCGCTGTCGCTGCTGACCGAGAGCTCCGTGGGCTCCGGCAACCGCCGCGTCGAGGCCCTGGTGGGTCTGGACTCCTTCAACCACCTGGCAGCTGAGCGCACCCTGGTGAACCAGCTGACCGGCCTGATGAAGGTTCAGTCCTCCGCAGACCTGCCCGAGAAGATTAACCAGACCCTGGCTAAGCTGAAGGCCGCCGAGAAGGAGCTGGCTCAGCTGCGTCGCGAGAAGCTGCAGGCCGAGGCCGGCAAGCTTCTGGAGAACGCACAGACCATCGGCTCCGTGCGCGTTCTGGCCCACAACGCCGGCGAGCTGGACGCCAACGGCGTGCGCGAGCTGGCCCTGGACCTGCGTTCCCGCTTCGGTTCCGAGGCCGCCGTGGTGGCCGTGGCCGGCGTATCTAACGGCCGTCCCGTGATCCTCGTGGCAACCACCGAGGGCGCTCGCTCCGCCGGCGTGAAGGCTGGCGCACTGGTCCGCGTGGCCGCCGGCGTGCTCGGCGGCGGCGGCGGCGGTAAGGACGACGTCGCTCAGGGCGGTGGCCAGGACGCATCCAAGATTGGTGCCGCTCTGGACGCCGTTCGTGACGCTATCGCACAGGCTCAGGCCTAAGACATGGCAGAATTCCAGCGCGGAGTGCGGATGGGTGTTGACGTGGGTAAGGCCCGCGTCGGCACCGCCCTCAGCGACCCCGACGGCATCCTCGCCACCCCGCTCAAGACGCTGCGTCGCGACGAGAAGAAGAACTCCGATCGTCGCGTGCTACGCAAGCTGATTGAGGTGAACGAGGTGGTCGAGGTTTTCGTCGGGCTTCCGAAGACCATGCGCGGCGGGGAGTCCTCCTCGACCGAGATGGCTCGGGAATACGCTCAGGCTCTGCGCTCCGAGCTGGACGCCGAAAATAAGACACACATTAACATTTGGCTGGTGGATGAGCGACTCACCACCGTGAGCGCTCACCGTGCACTGCACGAGGCTGGGGTATCCAGCCGAGACTTCAAGACTATGGTTGACCAGGTGGCGGCTGTGAACATTTTGCAGTACAGCCTGGACGCCCTCAAGGCAGGGCAGTCTGTAGCCGGGTACAAGGTGAGCGATCCGGCCCACGAAGAGAACCGATCGCACGAGTTAGAAGGGGCTGCGGTTGGTGCCGTCAATGAAACGGAGAACCTTCAGTGACCGAAAAGAATAAACATTCCGAGGAACACCCAGAAGAAAGCGGTCTGGACCTTTTTCGGCCGACGAAAGCCGATGAGGAAAAAGGCATTACCGGCATTACCTTGGAGCACGAGATTGTCTCTGTAGCGACTCTGCGTGCTCGCAAGCGCCGTCGCCGCGCCATCATGCTGAGCGCCATGTCGCTCTTTGTGGCGGCCCTGGTGATTATTTCTGCCGCTTTCATCACGCGGTACGATCCGTTCAAGACGCGCGACTACTCCGGCGGCGGTAACGGCACGACCGTGACCTTCACGATCCGCTCGGGCCAGTCCACCGCGCAGGTGGCGAACGAGCTGGAGGCGGCCGGCGTGATTGCCGACGCCGATAAGTTCGTCGAGGTGTACAGCAAGGAAAGCAACGGCAAGTACCTGCAGCCGGGCACCTACGAGCTTCAGCAGCACATGAGCAGCTCGAGCGCAATCAACACGATTATCGAGGCGAATAGTAACGTGCTGTACTTGGCGATTCCGCAGGGTAAGCGCGTGACCGAGACCATCGACCTGATCGTTTCCGGTTCTGACGGCGCGTTCACCCGCAAGCAGGTGGAAGAGGCCGTGCAGAACTACACGCAGTACGGCGTGCCGAGCAACTTCCCCTCGATTGAGGGTTGGCTGCACCCGGGCGAGTACCGATTCCCGAAGGACACCGACATCAAGAAGGTCATTCAGACCATGGTCGATAAGACCAAGGCCGACCTGAAGGAAGCCGGCGTGAGCGGCGATCAGAAGGCCTTCGAGGTGCTGACCATCGCCTCCATCGTGGAGCTTGAGGCTCAGCCGAAGGACTACGTGGCGGTTGCGGGCATCATTGAGAACCGTCTGAACAACCCGGATGGTGAGACCTCCGGCCTGATTCAGTCGGACGCAACCGTGACCTACGGTCTGGGTGTCCGCTCCTACCACCTGACGGAGGAGCAGAAGGCAGACAAGAGCAACAAGTACAACACGTACGCGAACAAGGGTCTGCCGAAGGGTCCGATTGGTTCCCCGCAGCTGGCGTCCATCAAGGCCGCCGCCGCTCCGGAGAAGAACCCGTACTACTACTGGGTGACCGTCGACCTGGATTCCGGTGAGACTAAGTACTCCCGCACTTACGCTGAGCACCAGCGTTACGTGGAAGAGTACAACCAGTGGTGCTCGAAGCACCCGGGCCGCTGTAACTAAGCTGCAGCTGATGTAGAGGGCGGGCATCGTTCCCACGAGAGTGGGGCGGTGCCCGCCTTTGCTGTACCCGCTAAAATGGGAGGTGGCCCCCGCGGCCGTCCGTGACCCGGCATTGAGAGCGAAAGAGTATCGATGAAGACTGAACCGTACCGCGAAGCCCCGTATCTTCGCCGCGCCTACGT
>ERZ1674055.31-NODE-31-length-46030-cov-19.373007_pt1 | contig 46030 bp, 27 predicted proteins | sample MGYA00581121_ERZ1674055 | MGnify/ENA primary metagenome ERZ1674055 (study PRJEB41354, sample SAMEA4873334) | human saliva metagenome | biome: human-associated habitat [ENVO:00009003]; feature: mouth environment [ENVO:08000002]; material: saliva material... | reverse complement strand
AGACAGCATTCTCAGCGTTCAGCTGCACACGGCTCTCAATATTCGAGGACCAGCCGGCACCGAACACACCGGATACAGCATGCTGACCGAACACGGCCACGCTGTTGTACATACGGGTTACAGCGCAGGCAGAAACCACGCCGGAGAACGCCATGTCGGTCTCTTCTTCGATGAAGTTACCGGTTGCAACATTCACGGGATCATTCACATAACCGCTGGTAGTAGGCTTACCCACAACAGCAGGCGCCGGAACTTTCAACTCGTGACGCTCAGTACTGACACCAGCTGCACTGATTGCACCTTCCAGAGTGAAATTGGCAACGGTAATAATCTGGCCCGAGCTACCGTACTGCTGAAAGGTATCGGCTACGATGCCCAGCCAAGTCTTATCGTTAGCGTTCGACTTATTCCATTCTTCAAACGTGCTGATGAGATTTTCAGCATCGACGGAGCCCCACTGGCACTTAACCATAAACTCTGTGGAAAGGTTACGCAGCTTGCCAGGCTCAGCGTCAAAGCTAGTACCAAGGTTCGCCAAAGTATTAGAGAGAGCACGCACAGTCGAAGGGCGCGCCGAAGAAACAGTCATACTCCCTGACCGAGTCTCAGTGCTCTCACGATGACCTAGCGATGTGGTGTCAATCGAGGTATCCGGCTTATACGATTGCGGCTTAGGCGGCTCACCTCCGAACGTTTCAACCCACCATTTACGGAAACCACCCAAGTCATGCTCATAGTGGTACATAAGGTCGCGGTTCTCATTTTCCTTATGAGCTGACTCTTTGAGGCGATCCACTACATCAGCCAGTTGACGGAAGATGCTGGCGATATCACGACCATCGCTAATGGTGGTATCAATATTTGCCGCCGCAACATCGGCGTAGTGACCTCTAAAGTCTTCCAGAGCCCTTGTCAGTGAGTTCTTAAGAGGGGGTAATGCATTATCAATATTCTGCGCGACAGTGCGGCAGGCATTGGCAAGGGCATCCGACGTAGCATCATCGTACTTGACTTTTTCAGTATTCAGATTCATGCTCTGTTGTCTTTCAGTGTGGTTAGTACGGAAGTGTGGTGATTAAACAGATGTAGACAGACATGCACACCATGCCTGGAAAACAACGTGGGTATAACAGAAAACGCCGCTTACCGCTCACCGCCCCGTAGCCGGGGAGCGGGGCGGTAAACGGCGTTTACCAGGGAAGGCTTAGGAGCCGCCACCTGCCTGGAAGATATCGGTAGAAATCTGGTTGAGCTGCTCACGCAGGTCGGTCAGTTCCTGAGTCAGGTTACGCAGGGTGTTTTCTACGCCGGGCCAGGTGTCATTGCGGAAACGCTCAGCCAGGGGGCCGTCCCAGTTGTTGGGATCCTTCAGCTGGTTACCCTGCTGGTTGAGGTTGTTGATTTCGTTCTGCAGGCCGCCGTTGATGATGTTCTGCAAGGCAGTAATAGCATCCTTGGCTGCCTGCGATGAGAGTACGCGATCAGACACGGTGATCCTCTTTCGTCGATGAATTGCCGGAAGATGTGCATTAGACACGCGAATATCAAATACGCACCTTTAGTGCTTTGCACCACTTTGAACATTACACTATTTCGCGGCAAAGCGCACCCTCTGCACCCTGTTGTGAGAAAAATTTTTCATAGTAGACATTGCACAACAGTGCGTGCATATACATTTATCTACTCTCATCTAGGGATTTCTCCCGCTACGGGTATCCTTAGGAAGAGTACGCCACCTGCCGGTGGTGCGCTTCCGGATATTCACCAACCACATACGAAAAGAGGACTTTCATGTCTGAAAACACCCCGCAGCCGACTGCACCGCAGCAGCCGCAATTCACCCAGCAGGCACCCGCCGCACAGCCCGCACACGGCGCACCCATCGAGGCACCGAAAAAGAAAAAGTGGGCGGCAGTAACCGCACTAGTCCTGGGCATTATCTCCGCCCTGACCGGCTTCATTATCCTGGGTGCATTTACCGCAATCCCGACCGTTATCTTCGCGATTATTGCCCTAGTCATGGTCAAGCGCGGCACCGGCAACGGCAAGGTCATGGCCATCATTTCGCTCGTGCTGGTCGCGGTTGCGATGGTCACCTTCGTTCTGGGTAACAATGTGCGCGCAGAGAGGGATGCAAGGCTTAAGCAGCGAGCCCAGGAAGCAATCCAGAAGTGTGAGAGCAAGGAATTTGTTGGCGCCTACTACACCGAGAAGGACGGTAAGCGTTACTGCGCATACGGCGGCTGGCTCTACCCTGTAGACGACGACAAGTAAACCGCTTCGCCTGGTTTAGTAACCGATGATGCGATAGGTGGGGGCGTTCGCGTGTGCGGCAGTCGCCGTGCCTGCGAGCGCCCCTCAACCATATCTTTAGTGAGCACTACGCGTATGGATTATCCAGATAATTTCTGGAGCGCCATGCAGAAGCCCCTCACCGATTCACTCGGTGAGGGGCTTTCCTCATGCATAGACAACCGGTACTAACCGGTACATCCGGCGGGGATGGGGTTACGCCTCCTTGGAGAGCTTAGCCATCCACTCCTCAATCTCCTCGACGGTGCGGGGCAGCGCAGCGGAGAGGTTCACGTTGCCGTCCTCGGTGCAGAGCACGTCGTCCTCAAGGCGGATACCGATGCCGCGGTACTCCTCGGGAACCGACAGGTCCTCGTCCTTGAAGTACAGGGCCGGCTCGATGGTGAAGACCATGCCCGGCTCCAGCTCAGCCCACATGTACAGCTCGGCCTTAGCCTGCGCGCAGTCGTGCACGTCCAGGCCCAGGTGGTGGCTGGTGCCGTGCGGCATCCAGCGGCGGTGCTGACCGCCCTCAACGGTGAGCGAAACATCGGCGGAAACCGGCAGCAGGCCCCACTCCTCCAGGCGGTGCGCCAGAACGTTCATGGCGGCCTCGTGGATCTCGTAGAACTTGGTGCCCGGCTTAGCCACGGCGAATGCGGCGTCAGCAGCTTCCAGCACAGCGTTGTAGACCTTCGCCTGAACCTCGGTGAACTTGCCGTTCACGGGGAAGGTGCGGGTCACGTCAGCAGTGTACAGGGTGTCGTCCTCAACACCGGCGTCCAGCAGCAGCAGCTTGCCCTCGTCCACGGTGCCGTTGTTACGAATCCAGTGCAGGATGGTTGCGTTGTTACCGCAGGCTGCGATGGTGTCGTAGCCCAGGTCGTTACCGTCGGTACGTGCCACGGAGAAGAACGCGGTCTCAACCACGCGCTCGCCGCGGTGGTGCTTCACGGCCTTGGGCAGCTCGCGCACAACCTCTTCGAAGCCCTTGACGGTCATGGCGACCGAACGCTTCAGGTTCTCAACCTCGATCTCGTCCTTAATCAGGCGAGCCTCGGAAAGTGCCACGGCCAGCTCGGAGTCCAGCTTGTCAGCCTGCTCCAGCTCCACGCCGGTGTTGTAGCGGGAGGTGTCAACGAGAGCGTCAACAGCCGGGTCAACGTTGCGGACCAGGCGGATGTTCACGCCGCCCAGACCCTGGTTGCCGGCGTTCTTGGTGACAGCCACCTCAAGCTCGGACAGGTCACGGGTGCGGATGCCGAAGCGCTCGGAGAATTCCTTCAGGGTGGGGCGGGGGCCAACCCAGAACTCGCCGTAGCGTGCATCGGCGTAGAACTCGGTGGTGTCGCGGCCGGCCAGCGGGCGGAAGTACAGGGTCACCTCGTGGTTGGAACCGTTATCGCCGGTACCCTCCTCGACGGGCTCAAAAATCAGCACGGCGTCCGGCTCGTGGTCAACGCCCAGACCGGTCTGGTGAGCGAAGGCCGAGTGCGGACGGAAGCGGTAATCGCAGTCGTTCGAACGGACCTTCAGCGGGCCTGCGGGCAGAACCAGGCGCTCGCCGGGGAAAGCCTTGGAAATCTTGGCGCGGCGCTCAGCTGCGTAGTCTGCTACGGGTTCGCGGGTGTAGCCGCCGTCCTCGGCCTTGGCCCAGTCCTTAGCGATGAATTCGGTAAACGCAGACGCTTTGGGGGTGCTGCGGTGATCAGTCTTCTGAGCTTCGGTGCTCTTCTTATTGTTCTCAGTCATGCCTTAATCATATCGCCTTCGCCACAGATGGGCGCATATTCGGGTCCCCACGACCAAATAGTCGGTGGGCCGCCGCCAATGTTGGTAGGGTGGAAGAAGAGAAAGACACCGTAGACACCATTCAGACACAAATCCCCGAGAAACGGGCCCCGCCGCGTGAGGCGGCGCGAGCACCCGTACGGGGTGAGGAGACGGAGCGGCACATGAGCCAGGCAGAGACGAACCCGACGGCCCCGACGGCCCCGGAAGGTCGAGAGCACAACGGACGCTACGATCTGCACATCCACTCCGCCATCTCAGACGGCACCCAGAGCCTTGAAGAGCTGGTGCAGCTCATCGCCCAAACCGGGCTGGCCGGGTTCGCCCTGACCGACCACGACACCGCATCCGGGTGGGATAGGGCCTCCCGCCTGGCCGAGGAACACGGCCTGGACTTTCTGCCCGGCGCCGAGTTCTCCTGCCGCTACCACTACACCGAGGACCGCCCCCGCACGAAGACGATTCACCTGCTGGCCTACGGCTTCGACCCGGTGCACTCCGAGCTTGCACACCGCGTGGAGCAGATTCGCCTCAGCCGCGAAGGCCGCGCCCGCGCCATCCTCGAGCGCCTGGCCGCCGACTACCCGCTGACCTGGGACGACGTGCTCGCACAGGTGGGGGAGGGCAACGCCGCCGTGGGCCGCCCGCACATCGCCGACGCGCTGGTCGCCGCCGGAATCGTGCGGGACCGCACCGAGGCCTTCAACCGCCTGCTCTACACGGGCAGCCCCTACTACGTGCCCCAGCAGGCCCTGGACCCGGTGGAGGCGGTGCGCCTGGTCCGCGAGGCCGGCGGCGTGCCGGTCATCGCGCACCCCATGAGCACGATGCGCGGGCCCGCCCTGAGCCTGGACTACCTGGGCAAGCTGGTGGATGCGGGCCTGGCCGGCGTGGAGGTGTACCACCGCGAGAACTCCGCGGAAGACCGCGCGCGTCTGCTGAAGTTTATTGAGGAGCGCCGCGCGGCGGGCACCGACCTGCTGGTGACCGGTTCGAGCGACTACCACGGCGCGGGCAAACCGAACCTGCTGGGCGAAAACACGACGGACGCGGCCACGGTGGCGCGCATCCGCGAACAGATCGCGTAGGGCGGCTGACGGGCCGCACCCATTCACGCCTATTCACGTCTATTCAACGAACCCACGAAGGGGCGGGACGGAATCTCCTGAGATTCCGTCCCGCCCCTTCTCGCATACGGGTTGCGCCCCTGGCGGCGCGGCTAAACCGGCCCGAATTACCGGGCAGGTCGAACGAGCTGAGCTGGCCCGAAAAGCAAAACCGGCCCGAAAAGCAGAACCGGCCGCGCGGTTACAGGCTCTCGCGGGAGGCCCGGTGCTGCAGCACCTCATCGGCCGTGGAGGCGGCCGCCTCCGCAGCCCTCGCCGCGCGAGCCTTCGCGCGCGCCTGGCGCTGACGCTGACGGCGCAGTTCGTTCCGCCCGTCGACGCGCATCTTCCGATCCACCGTATCCATTGACCAGTGACGCACGAACTTGCACGAGGCTCCCTCAACCGGGCGGGTCGTCTCGGTCAGCGTCTCCAGCACAGCCTTGAGCGCGTGGCGGCTCGCCGCCGTCAGCGCGTCTCGGCTCGTACCGCCGCGCACGCCCACCGTGCGCTTGGGAGTGAACAGCACGCTCGCCCCGCGGGGCACGCCGCGGTACGCCTCGAAAGAGACCGGGTCCACGTTCAGGCGCTTCGCCATGACCTCAATCGCCGGGGGATTCTGGTCCACGCACACGAACTTGCGGCCCAGCTGAGCCGCCGCCGCGCCCGTCGACCCCGAACCCGCGAAGAAATCCAGCACCCAATCGCCCGGGCGGGAGCTGGCCGCAATCATGCGGCGCAGCAGGCCGGTGGGCTTCTGCGTGGGGTAGCCCGTCTTCTCCTTACCCGTCGGCGAGACAATCGTGTGCCACCACACGTCCGTGGGGAGCTTGCCTCGCGAGGCCTTCTCCTCGGTCACCAGGCCGGGGGCCATGTACGGTTCGCGGTCCACCTCGGCGGTGTTGAAGTAGTAGCTGCGGTGATCCTTCGCGTACACGAGGATGTTGTCGTGCTTGGTCGGCCAGCGGCGCGTGGACTTCGCGCCGTAGTCGTACGCCCAAATCAGCTCGTTAATGAAGTTCTCACGCCCAAAAATCATGTCGCACATGATCTTCACGTAGTGCACTTCGCGCCAATCCAGGTGCAGGTACAGGGTGCCGTCCTGCGCGAGCAGGCGGTGCGCCTGCTCAATGCGCGGGGCCAGGAACGCCCAGTAGTCCTCGAAGGAGTCGTTGTAGCTCGCCAGGGTCTGCAGGGTGCTCGAGTAGCTCTTTCCCTTGAACCCGGTGCGGTCGCCCTTCTCGGAGGCCTCCGAGCTCAGCGTGCGGCGCGTCTGCTTCTTGCCCGTGTTGAAGGGCGGGTCAATGTAGATGACCGTGAACGCGCCGTCGGGCAGCTCGCGCAGGTAGTGCAGGTTATCCGCCTGCACAATCAGGGAGGGGCCCTGCGGGTCGAACGTGCCCGAACGCAGGCCGGGCTGCGCGGAGGCATCACCCGGCTCGGTGGGGGAGGGCACGGCGGGCGCCGGGGATGCTGAGATACCCAACCCTAGCCCTCTGCACCGGGGCGCTCGGCGCCGGAACGCTCGGAGGAACGGCGGCGGGTGCGGCGGCGCGGCTGACGCTCCGCGGACTTACCCTCCACCGGCTGGCCCTCAACGCGGCGGGTGCGGCGACGCTGGCGGGGCGCACGCTCGGCGCGGGGTGCCTCGGACTCAGAACCCGAACGCTCGGAGGAACGCTCAGCCGAACGTGCGGAGCGGCGGCGGCCCTCGGAACGGCTGCCCTTCTCGCCATCGCGGGAACGGCCACCGCGGCGGCCGCCCTTCTCACCGTCGCGGGAACGGCCACCGCGTCCACGGGAATCGCGGCGGGAACCGCGACCGTCACGGCTTTCGCGCTCCTCGCGGGCGTTGGCGAAGAACTCGTCGCCCATGCCCTCGGCCACGCGCTCCTCGCGCGGCAGACGGCCCTTCGTACCGAGCGGAATGTTCAGATCGTAGAAGAGGTGTTCCGAGGAGGAGTAGGTCTCCACGGGGTCGGGCACGCCCAGCTCGAGGGCGTCGTTGATGACCTTCCAGCGGGGCAGGTCGTCCCAGTCCACCAGGGTGATGGCGGTACCCTCGTTGCCCGCGCGGCCGGTGCGGCCGGTGCGGTGCAGGTAGGTCTTCTCGTCCTCGGGCACGCGGTGGTTAATCACGTGGGTCACGTCGTCGACGTCGATACCGCGGGCGGCCACGTCGGTGGCGACCAGGATGTCGACCTTGCCGGTGCGGAACGCCTTCAGCGCCTGCTCGCGGGCCACCTGGTTCAGGTCGCCGTGCAGGGGAGCGGCCGCGAAGCCGCGGTTGACGAGCTCCTCGGCCACGCGGGCGGCATCGCGCTTGGTCTTGGTGAAGATGATGGTGCGGCCGCGGCCCGTGGCGCGCAGGATGCGGCCAATCATCTCGTCCTTGTCGAGGTGGTGGGCGCGGTAGACGACCTGGCGAATCGACGCCTTGGTCTTCGAAGCGTCCTCGGGGTCGGCGGCGCTAATGCGCATGGGCTTGGTCATGTACTGGCGCGCCATGGCAATCACGGGGCCGGGCATGGTGGCGGAGAACAGCATGCTTTGACGCTTCTCGGGCAGGTAGCTGAGAATCTTCTCCACCGAGGGCTGGAAACCCAGGTCCAGCATTTCGTCGGCCTCGTCGAGGACCACGATCTTGACCTGCTTGAGGTTCAGGAAGCCCTGCTTGTACAGGTCGATGATGCGGCCGGGGGTGCCCACGACCACTTCCAGGCCGCGGCGCAGCAGCTCGGCCTGCGGCTCAATCGGCACGCCACCGTAGAGGGTGGCGACGCGGGCGTTGCGCAGCTTCGCGGCGATGGCCAGGTCGTCGCCCACCTGAATGGCGAGCTCGCGGGTGGGAACCAGAATCAGGGCCTGGGGTGCGCCGGGGTACTCCAGGTCGGCCCAACCCTCGTCGTCGCGGCCGACCACGCGCTGGATGGTGGGCAGACCGAAGCCGAGGGTCTTACCGGTACCGGTCTTCGCCTGACCAATGATGTCCTGACCAGACAGAGCCACGGGAAGGGTGAGCTCCTGAATGGGGAAGGGAGAGGTGATGCCAACCGCCGCGAGGGCGTCGCTAATATCCTGGCGAACGCCGAAGTCGGCGAAGGACTTTGCAGTCTGAGTGGTTTCCTGCGTATTCGTTTCAGTCACTGGACCGTATCTTTCTACCCCTGGTCGGGGTGTGTCGTCTCCCCGAAGGGGTAGGGGCCAGTGCCAGCGGGGCTGTGCAATGGCCGGTCGATATCGAAAGCCGGCCGCGGGAAATTCTAGTGCGGGAAATTCTGTCGAGAACGCCGCGCTCGGGTCGCTCCGGCGGGTGGGCCGGTGCGGTGTTGCGGGCTCGCCGCCCGGCGTAGGGGGTGCCGGGGTGCGGTGCCGCGCTGCGGCGTGATACTCGGGGTACAGTGTGGGTACGACCGGTCATTCACTTAACCCCTCAATATTAACCCGGATCGCTCCGGAACGCACCATCGGGAGGCTGTGGTGTACGCCCCTCGCGGCCGTTGCGGAGGCGTGCGGGAGGAACGCGGAAAGGGGCGAGGAATACTGCGAGAGGCCCCACGGATGCGTAGCGCCCCGCCGCTCCGCGGGTGAATCGCGGAGAGCGGGGCGTGCAGGGTACGATGCGGCGATTAGGCGCCGATGCCGAAGCCCACGTGGCGCTTGGCGTCGCTACCGAGCTCGACGTAGCTGATCTGGCCGCCGGGAATCAGGGTGGTGTTGCCCTTATCGTCCATGATTTCCAGGATCGAGCCGTCCTCGATGGCCTTGGTGACCTTCTCGGTGAGAATTTCCTTAGCCTCGCTGGTCTCGACAACGATTTCGCGGGTGTTGTGGCGAACGCCAATCTTGATTTCCATGGTTCTCCTTGCGGATGCTCTCGGGGCTCGCCGTCGGCCAACCTCGGTCGGGGCGCGCCTCTGCTTCGTTCTGTCTCTACCCTCTACTCTAGCGCGCGAGTGCCCCGCGGTACGGCCCGCCGCGGGCACTTCGCCCCGGGCTGAGAGCGAGCCTGGCTGAGCATATGCCGGGTACAGCGGGCGCGGAAAGGGCCCGGCGCGCATGTTCGCCGGGCCCAATACACAAGCTCTATCGCCTAGTCGTCAGCAACCTGAATACCGTACAGAACCTCCAGTGCGTGCACGTACTCGTCCGTGCGGCCCTGGGCCGCCAGCATCTTCGCGCGCACCGTCGGGGTGTGCAGCAGGGACTTCACGGTGCGGCGCATCGCGATTTCCAGCTGCTCGGCGGCGGCACCGCATCCGAACTGGTTGCGGGCCTTCTCCAGCTCGGAGTCGAGCACCGCCATCGTGTGCGAGCGCAGGGCCACAATGGCCGAGTCAATCGTGCGGGCGCGCTGGCGTGACAGGAAGGCGGCCAGCTCGGACTCCACGATACGCAGCGCGGTGGCCACGGCCTCCTCGGTCTCTTCGGGGGCGGCCAGGCGCACCGACTCGAGCGTAATCAGCTCGACGTTCGGCAGGTCGGCCACCGAGGGATCGAAGTCGCGCGAGAGGGCCAGGTCGAGGATTGTGTGGTGACCGGCGGGAATCTGCTCGGGCTGAAGCGGCGCGGAGCCGCCCGAGCAACCGATAATCAGGTCGGCCTCTGCCATGGCCTGTTCCATGCCGCCCTCGGGCACCGCGAAAACATCGCGCTTGGCGGCGAACTCGGGGGCGCGTCCGGAACGGGAGTTCACCCAGATGTCGGTGCAGCCGCGGTCGCGCAGGGCCGCAATCGTGGCGCCCGCGTAGGCGCCGGTGCCGAACACCAGGGCGCGGCGGGTGGGCCAATCCTTCTCGGTTACCTCGTCGGCCAAATCCAGGGCCACGGAGACGATGGAGCGTCCCTGCGAGCCCAGGAGGGTGTGCTGGCCGACCTGGCGGGCCGTGTGCGCGGCGTGTTCGAAGAGCTGAACCAGCTCGCCGGGCAGGGGGCGCTCATCCCGCTGTGCCTTCTCCTGGGCGGAGGCGAGGGCGCGGCGTACCTGGCCGGCAATCTCGCGCTCACCCACGACGGCGGACTCCAAGCCGGAGGCGACCGTCAGCAGGTGGCGGACGGCGTCCTCGCCCTCGTACAAGTCGAAGCTGCCGGAGACGAGCGCGGAATCCAGCCCGGACCGACCGGAGATGCTGGAGGTAATCATGTCGCGGATGGCGGGCAGGTGCGCGGCAATGGGGAGCTGGACGTACATCTCGAGGCGGTTGCAGGTGGCCAGGACCACCGAACCGGTCACGCCCAGCTGACGGGCGTCGTCGCTAGAGAGGACGTCGGGTATGCCAGAGGCACCGGCGCTCAGGGCAGCGACGGTGGTTAGATCTACTGTGTGGTGCGATGCCACAAATGCATAAGTACTCACTAGTGACTAATCATAACCGCCGGGGGTGACGGGCTGTAAAGCGCGCATAACCTAAGTGACTTCATGAAGCGTCATGTTGGCGGGGTGCGGATGAGGAATAACGGGGAGCAAGTACTTTCTAAAGGGTCCAAAAAATAGGCACGAGAGATAAGGAAAATAAACGCGGGTCGTCGCGGGTCATATGGCCCAATGTATAAATAATCACTTCCGGGTGGCTCTCGGTGCACCAAACAGTGCCCTATAAGCCTCCCACTAGGGGTTTTATTCATGGGTGGCCGCGAATAGCCTCGCCCCGCTCCCGGTACATCGCGGACCAGATAAGGTAAGCCTGACACGTAACATAGTGAATCATGGGGGAACCTAAGCGTGACAAAGTGTCATAAAAACCCCTAACAAAACCTGTCACACTAGACACTATGAGCGAAAACCAGCAGCACACACTTCCGGCCGAAAGCTCTGCACCCTCGCAGACCCTGCCCACGCACCCCACCGACGCACAGCGCCCCCTGCTTACCGACGAGCAGCTCGCGCACCTGCCCGCGCAGCACCCCCTGCGCGCCGGAACCGCCGCCGACTCGCCCATGCTCCAGGCCCTCACCGGCCGCCCCTCAAGCCACCGACCCGTCTGGTTCATGCGCCAGGCCGGCCGCTCCCTGCCCGAATACCGCCGAGTACGCGAGGGCATCCCCATGCTGGATGCCTGCCTCACCCCCGAGCTGGCCGCAGAAATCACCGTGCAGCCCGTCCGTCGCCACAAGGTCGACGCCGGCATCTTCTTCTCCGACATCGTGATTCCCATGAAGCTCGCGGGCGTCAACGTGGACATCGTGCCCGGTAAGGGCCCGGTCCTCGACCGCCCCGTGCGCACCCTCGAGGATGTGCGCGCCCTGCCCGAACTGACCGAAAGCGCCCTGGACCCCATCCGTGAGGCCATCGCCGCCACCGTCGAAATGCTCGGCGACACCCCGCTCATCGGCTTCGCCGGCGCACCCTTCACCGTCGCCGCCTACATGGTTGAGGGCGGCCCCTCCCGCGACCACCTGCGCCCGCGCACCATGATGCACGCCGACCCCGCCGCCTGGCACGAGCTGGCCTCCTGGGCCGCCCGCACCGCCGGCCAGTTCCTGCGCGCGCAGATTGAGGCGGGTGCCTCCGCCGTGCAGCTCTTCGACTCGTGGGCGGGCTCCCTCGGCGAGGGCGACTACCGCCGCTACGTGCAACAGCACTCCGCCGAGACCCTGGACGCCGTGCGCGAGTACGGCGTGCCGCGCATCCACTTCGGCACCGGCACCGCCGCGCTGCTGCCCGCGATGCACGAGGCCGGCGCGGACGTCATCGGTGTGGACTACCGCCTGCCGCTCTCCGCCGCAAACACCCTGCTCAACGGCGCGGTGCCCCTGCAGGGTAACATCGACCCGGCACTGCTCGCCGCGGGCCCCGAAAGCCTCTATGCGCACGTGGACGAAGTCCTCGCCGAAGGCTCCGCCGCCCCCTCGCATGTGGTCAACCTCGGCCACGGCGTACCCCCGACCACCGACCCGCAGGTACTGACCGACCTGGTTCGCTACATTCACGAGAAGACGGCGAACTAGGGCGACGAACTCGCGGGGCCGGCGTAGAATCGGCACCGTGGGAACCCACAACCACCGGCCACCAGCTGACAGACAAAGGAGAAAACCATGGGGAATCACGATAACCAGGCGCACCGATACACCGCGCAGGGACAGTCCTCCACCGCACGTCTGGCGGCACGAGCGGCTCACCGCGCCAACGACAAGGCGCCCACCGCCATCGTTATCGGCGGCGGCCCCTCCGGCCTGATCGCGGCCCGCCGCCTCGCCGCGGCAGGCCTGCGCGTGACCCTGCTCGAACAGCGTCCCCACCTCGGCGGTGCCGTGGGCGCGCACGAAGTCGGCGGCCTGCTGCTGGACTCCGGCGCCGAATCCTTCGCAACCCGCAGCCCCATCGTGCGCGAACTCGTCGAGGAGCTCGGCCTGGGCGATCAGATCGTCACCCCCAATTCCTACGGTTCCTGGCTGTACCTGCCGCAGGGAGCCTGCCGCACCCCCAGCACCGGCATTATGGGTATTCCCGGCAATGTGAGCGATAAGTCGCTGATTCCCGTCATCGGTAAGAGCGGCCTGCGCCGTGCCCAGCTGGACCGCCTCCTGCCCGCCTCCGTGGGCGAGAAGGCGAAGACCCTGGGCGAGCTCGTGCGCCTGCGCATGGGCCAGAAGGTGCTCGATAACCTGGTCGCACCCGTGGTCTCGGGCGTGTACTCCACCCACCCCGACAAGCTCGACGTGGACGCCACCATCCCCGGCCTGCGCGCGGCCCTGCGCAAGCACGGCTCCCTCTCGGCAGCCGCGGCCGCCTTCCGTTCGGCGGCCCCCGCCGGCTCGCAGGTTGCGGGCATCGTGGGCGGCATGAACCAGCTCTCCGAGCGTCTCGTGGAGGAACTCTACGAGGCCGGCGTGCGCATCGTGACCAACTTTGACGTCATCGCCGTGGACCGCGACGAATCCACCGGCCAGTGGTTCATCATCCAGCGCCACACCACTGACGGCGAGAACACGCCCCTCTACGCCGACTACCTGGTGCTCGCCACCGACGGCCCGACCGTGGCCCGACTCATCGGCCCGCACGTCTCCACCGCGCTGCCCGCCGTGGAACCCGGCCCCGAGGTCGCCCTCGTGACCCTCGTCGTAGATGCGCCGGCCCTCAACCAGCACCCCCGCGGCACCGGTCTGCTCGTCTCGGAACAGGCCACCGCCGTGCGCGCCAAGGCCCTGACCCACGCGACCGCCAAGTGGCAGTGGGTGGCCGACGAGGCCGGCCCGGACCGCCACGTGGTGCGCCTGTCCTACGGCCGAGGCGGCGAGGACTCCCGCTTCTCCGAGGTCGCCCTGGCTGACGAGCAGCTCATCACCCTGGCCCTGCGTGACGCAACCCGCATGACGGACGTGCCGCTCACCCACAACAATCTGGTGGATGCGGACGTCGTGCGCTGGCGCGGTGTTCTGCCCGCCTCCACGCCGGGTCACCGCAAGCGCGTGCAGGAGTTCCGCGAGCGCGCCAGCGAGCTGGGCACGCTCAGCACCGTCGGCTCCTGGGCCGCAGGCTCGGGCCTCGTGGCCACGGTGCGCGACACCTACGAGCAGATGGACCGCCTCATCACCCACGCCGCCCAGAACTGGGAGAGCGTGAAGGCCCCCGAACCCAAGCAGGATGCGGCGACCGCCCCCGGCACCCCCGGCACCAAGCCCAGGGGCGCGTAGCATCCTTCAAAGACTTCCCACGCCTGTGGGATACCTCCTACCGCTTCGGGCGGGAAGAGTGCAGAATATTCACCAATCAACCGGTGTGCGGCTACGGAAGCCACACACCACGAACAGCGGGTTACCGCTGAGGAAAGGAAGAGAAGAACCATGTCTCACCCCCACGCAGCACAGGGCGGCCACGGCCACGGCGGTTACACCCACCCCGGCCAGGGTTACGGTGGCGCTCCCAAGGGCTACGCTGTTCAGCACTCCGCAGCCGACGAGAACCGTCGCGGCCGCGAAGAGGGCGAAACCCTGCACTACGCCCTGTACACCGTGTTCGCACGCTCCGGCGCACGCCCGGCAGAGGCTAACACCGACGAGGCCCGCGCCGAGTTCGAGAAGGTTGCCGAGCAGCTGGCCGCCGAGGGCGTGACCCTGCGCGGCATCTACGACGTCTCCGCAATGCGCGACAACGCCGACATCATGATTTGGACCCACGGTCAGAGCCCCGAGAAGCTGCAGGCAGCCGTGCGCAAGATTCGCCGCACCGCACTGTTCTCCGGCACCACCATCGTCTGGTCCACCATGGGCGTTCACCGCGAGGCCGAGTTCACCCGCAACCACGCACCCGCCTACGCCCGCGGCAAGGCCCCCGAGGCTTGGGTCTGCGTGTACCCCTTCGTGCGCTCCTACGACTGGTACTACATGAACCCCGAGCGTCGCGCCGAGATGCTGAAGAACCACGGCATGAAGGCCATCGACTTCCCGCAGGTTCTGGCCAATACCGTCGCATCGTTCGGCCTGAACGACTACGAGTGGGTCCTGGCTCTCGAAGCACCTGTGCTGGTTGACCTGGTCGACCTGATGCGCCACTTCCGCAACACCGAGGCTCGCCTGCACGTTCGTGAAGACACCCCCTTCTACACCGGTCGTCGCATCGGTGCCGATGAAGTAGCCGAGGTTCTGGCGTGAGCCAACAGCCTCACGGCGCTACCCGCGGATGCGGTTGCTCCCACCCCGGTTCGTCCAGCGCGGTAGAGGCCGCCGCCGAGAACACCTCGGCTGCGTCCTCCGCCACCGGCGCGGCCGGGGTGGCGGCGCGTCCCGCGCGTTTCGCCCCCGCACACACAAACCCCTCGGGCGAGGGCACCCTGAAAGGCTCCCTCCTGCCCGATGACGTCATCCCCAACCGCACCGACCCCGCCAACACGGCCTCCAACGGCCCGGCGCGGCTGACCGAGCAGACCCTGGGGGAGTACCGCAGCGAGCGGACCATCATCCGTGTTCGCGCCGAGGAACCCCGCCCCTACGACCTGGTGATTCTCTCCTCCTTCGGCGGCCCCGAGGGCCAAGAGGACGTCATCCCCTTCCTGCGCAACGTGACCGCCGGCCGCGGCATCCCGGACGAGCGCCTCGAAGAGGTCGCCACCCACTACCGCGCCAACGGCGGTGTTTCGCCGATTAACGAGCAGAACCGCGCCCTGCTCGCCGCGCTACAGCAGGCGCTGGCCGAGCGCGGCCCGCACATCCCGATTACCTGGGCGAACCGCAACTGGAAGCCCTACGTGAAGGACGTGCTCGCCGAGGCCTACGAGAACGGCCACCGCAACGTGCTGGTGCTGGCCACCAGCGCCTACCCGGGTTACTCAAGCTGCCGCCAGTACCGCGAGGACTACGGCATCGCGCTTCAGCAGCTCGGCCTGGAAGGTCGCGTGCACGTGGGCAAGATCCGCCAGTTCTTTGACGTTCCCGGCTTCGCCCGCGCCTTCGCCGACGGGCTGAAGGACGGCCTCGCCACGGTGCGCGAACAGCTTGCCGCACGCGATAGCGGTTCGCTCAATCCACGCCTACGCATCATGTTCTGCACCCACTCGGTACCCACCTCCGCCGCAAACGAGGCGGGCCCGCGCGGCGTGAACTACGAGGGCGGCTCCGCCTACGTGGAGAAGCACCTGCAGGTCGCCCGCGCCGTGCTTTCGCTCGTGCGCGATGAGGCCCCGCAGCTTCTGCAGAACGTCGAATGGGAGCTGGTGTACCAGTCCCGCTCCGGCCCGCCCTCCATGCCCTGGCTGGAACCGGACGTCAACGACGCCCTGGAGGCGCTGCCCACCCCCGCCAACCCCGGCGAGGACGGCGAGGCCCCCGTGGAAGGCGTCGTGCTGGTGCCCCTCGGCTTCGTCTCCGACCACATGGAGGTGAAGTGGGACCTCGACACCGAGGCCCTGGACACCTGCGAGCGCCTGGGCGTGGTGGCCGTGCGCACCCCGACCCCCGGTACGCATCCGGCGTACGTGGAGTCGCTGCGCCGCCTCATTGAGGAGCGCGTGGAAAACGACATTCCCGCCGACCTGCGCCCCGGACGTGAGAGCGTCTGCGCTCCGAGCGCGAGCGGCCAGTACGGCTGGTTCGACGAGTGCGAGCCGGGCTGCTGCAAGCCGGGCCGTGGCGCGGAGAAACCCGTCATCGCCGAATATTGCATCGGATGCACCGACCGGTCCGAAGAGGACTAGAGCAGGAGAGAAATGAGCCACAGCGAGTATATTCTGGGCACCCGAGGCTCCGCGCTCGCGCTCACCCAGAGCCGTCTGGCGGCCGAATCCGTCACCGAGCTCTACGCCGAGCATCAGCCGGGCGGTGAGCCCGCCGAAAGCGTGAGCTTTGAGCTGCGCACCGTCAAGACCGAGGGCGACGTGCTCACCGGCCCGCTGGCCACCCTGGGCGGCACCGGTGTGTTCGCCGCCGCCCTGCGCCAGCGCCTGCTGGACGGTGCCGACGCCCCCGCCGAGCAGCGCGTGGACATGGCCGTTCATTCCCTGAAGGACCTGCCCTCCGCGCCCTGCCCCGGCCTGGTCGTCGCCGCAACCCTCAAGCGTGAGGACCCGCGCGACGCCCTCGTGGCTCGCGACGGCCTGACCGTCGACACCCTGCCGGAGGGCTCCCGCGTGGGCACCGGCTCGCCGCGCCGCGCCGCCCAACTGCGAGCCCTGCGACCCGACCTCGAGATCGTGGATATCCGCGGTAACGTGGGCACCCGCATCGGCCGCGTGAAGGGCCTCGAGGAGCACTCCGGCAAGCAGGTCGTCCTCCGTCAGAACGCCGAGACCGACGAGCACGCCGACCGCGGCGTGGGCACCGAACGCCTTGGCGATTGCGACGCCGTGGTGCTGGCCGTCTCCGGCCTCAAGCGCCTGGGCAAGGAACACCTGATTACCGAGTACCTGGACCCCAGCCGCATGCTGCCGGCCCCCGGCCAGGGCGCCCTGGCCTTGGAGGTGCGCGAGAGCGAGTTCGGCAACCCCGATCCGGCCGTGCTCGACGACGCCGAGCTGGCCCGGCCGACCCGCTCCCTGGGCCGCGCGCTGATTGCCGCGAACCACTACGAGACGCGCCTGGCCGTCAGCGCCGAGCGCGCCCTGTTGCGCCGCCTGGAGGCCGGATGCGCCGCCCCCATCGGCGCTTTCGCCGAGATCGTTGAGGGCGACCTGGTGCTCAGCGCGATGGTGGCCTCCCCGGATGGCACCGACCTGCTGCGTCACACCTCTGCGACCTCCGAGCTGGATGTGCCCGGCGCCGAGCGCCTGGGCGTGCGCGTGGCCGAGGACCTGCTACAGATGGGTGCCGCCGCCCTGGCCGGTCTGGACGTCAAGTAACCATGGACGAGGAGCAACGCCCCGCCGAACGGGGCGCCACGGTTCTGCTGACCCGCTCGGCGGCCCAGGGCGCGGCCTTCGCGCGCGCCCTCGCCGAGGAGTGGGAAGCTGAGCGGGCCGCTAAACCGTCCGCCCGCGAAAGCACCAGCGAAGAGACCCGCGAAGGTGACAACGGGGAGGGCCCGCGGGACCCCTCGCAGGACCGCCTGCGGAACCCCGCGGCCCCTCGTGTGCTCTTCGCGCCCCTGCAGCAGGCACGCACCGTGCCCGCCACCGAGGAGCTGCGCGGTATTCCCGCGCTCCTGGAGTCCGGAGCCTACGCCTGGGTGAGCTTTACGAGCGCCCACACCGTGCGCGCCTGCGCCGAGCTCTGGGGTGAGGACTTCGCCCGCGCGGTTCACTCCGGGGGAGCGCGCATCGCCTGCGTGGGTGCGGCAACCGCCCGCGCCGTGCGCGCCCAGCTCGGGCTGGACGCGGACTTCCAGCCGAGCGTTCAGAGCGCCGCCGGCATGCTCGCGGAGCTCGAAGGGCCCGCGGTCGGGGCTGTCTCAACCGATTCAGCCGCGGCCGGGCCCGCTTCAACCGAACCCGCCGCCGTGCTGGTTCTGGAGGGCTCCAACGCCCGCCCGACCCTGCGCGAGGGCCTCAAAAACCTGGGCTGGTCGGTGACCGCGCGCGTGCTCTACGACATGGTGCCAGCCGAGCGGGTGGAGCCCGGCGAGCTGAGCCTCAGTGCCGCCCGCGCCCTCCTGCAGGGCGCAGACGCCCCCAACCCGGAAACCCCCGCCCCGGATGTGCTGGTGGTGACCGCGCCCTCCCGCCTGCACGCCCTACTCGACGGCGCGCCCGCGCTAGAGCCCGAATCCGTGCCGCCGGTGGTGGCGATTGGGGCGACCACCGCATCCGCCTGCCGCGCCCTCAACCTGCGCCACGTGCAGGCCGATTCACCCTCCCCGAGGGATTTGGCGCGCGCCGCAGTATCCCTCATCTAAGACTTCACATTATTTCGTAAGAATTTTCAGGAGAGATCATGAACCTCACCCGTCGCCCGCGCCGCCTGCGCACCACCGCAGCCATGCGCTCCCTCGTCGCCGAGACCACCCTGCGCCCCTCGCAGCTGATTCAGGTGTTCTTCGTGCGCGACGGCATTACCGAGCCGCAGCCGATTCGCTCCATGCCCGGTCAGTACCAGCACACCCTGGAGAGCATCATCCCCGCCGTGCGCGAGGCCTACGAGGCGGGCATCCGCTGCATCGACCTGTTTGGTATTCCCCGCGATGAGGATAAGGACGAGGTCGGCTCGACCGCATGGGATCCGCAGGGCATCCTGAACCGTGCGATTGCCGTGTGCCGCGAGGAGTTCGGCGACGACCTGGTGGTCATGGCCGACACCTGCCTGGACGAGTTCACGAGCCACGGCCACTGCGGCGTGCTGGTCGATGACGGCCACGGCACGCTCGTGGTGGATAACGACCAGACCGTGGAGCTGTACTGCAAGATGGCGGTTTCGCAGGCTCGCGCGGGTGCGCACACCGTTTCGCCCTCGGGCATGATGGACGGCCAGATTGCGGCCATGCGTGCCGCCCTGGACGAGGCTGGTTTCGAGGACGTGTCGATTTTGGCGTATTCGGCGAAGTACGCTTCGGCGTTCTTCGGCCCGTTCCGTGACGCGGTGGAGTCGACCTTCAAGGGCGACCGCAAGACCTACCAACAGGACCCGGCCAACCGCCGCGAGTCGCTGCTGGAGGTGCGCGCCGACCTGGAGGAGGGCGCGGATATGGTCATGGTGAAGCCTGCCGGTAGCTACTTGGATATTGTGCGCGAGGTGGCGGAATTTTCGCCGGTGCCTGTGGCGGCTTACCAGGTGTCGGGCGAGTACGCGATGATTGAGGCGGCCGCCGCGAACGGCTGGATTAACCGCAAGGCCGTGGTGCTGGAGTCGCTGCGTTCGATTCACCGCGCCGGTGCGGACGTCATCCTGACCTACTACGGTACGGAGGCGGCCCGCTGGCTCCGCGAGCTGGACGCCTAAACACCCCCACTTTTAATGCTGAGAAGCCACATGTGCTTCGAAAAGCCACGTCTTTGGTGGCTTCTCGAAACACATGTGGCTTCTCGCGGTATATTAGGCGGCAGGTTTACTTGTACTGCGCCTTCTGGAAGGATGCGCGGCGCGCCGCCTCCTCCGCGTGCTTACCCGCGGGGATGTGACCCAGGGTCGTGCAAATCGCGCGGCCGTCCAGGAAGTACCCGGCCAGCTTCTCGCGGTCGGCGGGGGAGTCGAGCCGAGCCCAGTCTCCCTGCTCCAGCTTGAACGCGAGCTGCGCAATCAGGCAGTCAATATTCGGGTCCTTCAGCGGGAAGGTGCGCTTGCTGCCGTTGGGGAGCATCACCTCCACCTTCCACTGCGCGGGATCCTTCGCGTCCGTCTTAATCGCGTCCGGGTTGTTCGGGAGCACCCGGAACGCCCGGAGCGTCGAGTACTCGCGGGTCTTCGCCGGCAGCAGCACGCGGCCGGTCACGAAGGAATCGGGGTTGAACAGAATATAGCTGCGTACCTGTGCCCACGCCGTTAGGAGCGAGATTACCGCGCCGATTCCCAGGAGCATCGAGGTGTGGCCAACGTAGGGGAGGGCGATATCCTCCATCTCGAGCCCCGAGAGCGAGTACAGGAAGTACAGCAGGGCCTGAGCCGCCAGGAACTGCAGAATCCAGAACCCAACGCGGTCCAGACGAATCGGGCCGATGCCGGGAACCGCACCCTTCACGCGGAACGGCGCGCTCAGCCGACCCAGGGTCGCGGAGTAGATGCGGGGCATGCCCAGCGTGCGCTCATCGGCGCTGAAGCCACGGGCCGTACGCCAGCTACGGCGGCCCCAGCGGGCACCCGCGTACACCATGAGGAACGGCAGGATTAGCGCCGGTAGCAGGATGCCGTCGTAGGCGATGTCCCAGTACAGCGTAAAGATGGACACCATCACGACCCACGCCCACGCGTACATCAGTACGTGCAACCAGCCGCCCACGATGCTACTGCCGGGGATGCTCTCCAGCTGCTTCTTTGCCCGCTTCGTCACCGAGCCCTTCTGGGCAGAAGAGAGCGGCAAACCGCTCGCGGCCATATCCTCGAGGCGGATTCTCGCGGCCTCAACGGGATCCCCCTTGACCGCCACGAAAAGCTCCCGCGCCTTGGCGGCGGGAATATTCACCGGGTAGGCAATATCCACCAGCAGGCAGGCGAAGGTGTACGCCATGAAGGCAATCAGCCAGACGTCACGCACCGGCTCCAGGGGAATTCCCAGGGCAGACAAATCCATGGGTTTCTCCTCTCTCTATTCGCTCGCGTCTAGGCGGATGCGGCAGCAGCTGCGGCGGCCGGCAGGGCCGAGATGATGCGGTCCATGGCCGCGTCGTCGTGAGCGGCAGAGACGAACCAGGCCTCGAACGCGCTCGGCGGCAGGTACACGCCGGACTCCAGCATCGAGTGGAAGAACGCGGTGTAACGGTTGGTGGCCGAGGCTTTGACATCCGCGTAGTTGTGCACGCCCTTCTCGGAGGTGCCGAAGGCCACCGAGAAGAGGTTGCCGGCGTTCTGGATGGAGTGGTCCACACCCGCGGCGGTGAACGCCTCGGTCAGGGCTCGGCGCAGCTGGGCGCTGCGGGCATCCAGGATCTTGTAGACCTCCTCGTCCGCCAGGGTCAGGGTCTCAATGCCGGCGGCCACCGACAGCGGGTTACCCGAGAGGGTGCCGGCCTGGTAGACCGGGCCGACCGGGGCCAGGTACTCCATGATGCGGCGCTTACCGGCCAGGGCCGCGATGGGCATGCCGCCGCCGATGACCTTGCCGAAGGTGAAAATATCGGGAACCCAGCCGCCGTCCTCGGGGGCGGCGTAGCCCCAGTAACCGGCAGAGGAGACGCGGAAACCGGTCAGCACCTCGTCAAAGATGACGAGCGCGCCGTTGGCGTGGGCAATCTCGTGCAGGCCGCGGTTGAAGCCGGGTTCGGGGGCGACCACGCCCATGTTGCAGGGGGCCGCCTCGGTGATGACGGCGGCAATCTGACCCTCGTGGGTTTCGAAGGCCTCGCGCACGGCATCCAGGTCGTTGTAGGGCAGCACGATGGTCTCGGCAGCGGTCGCGGCGGTCACGCCAGCAGAACCGGGCAGCGCCAGGGTTGCCACGCCCGAACCGGCCTCGGAGAGCAGCGCATCCACGTGGCCGTGGTAGCAGCCGGCAAACTTAATGATCTTGTCGCGGCCGGTCACGCCGCGAGCCAGGCGAATCGCGGTCATGGTCGCCTCAGTACCGGTGGACACCATGCGCACCTGCTCAATCGCGCCGGGAATCGCGGCGTTAATGCGGTTGATGACCAGCTCGGCCAGCTCCGCCTCGGGGGCGCTCGCCGCACCGAAGGACAGGCCGCGCGCGGCGGCCTGCTGAACGGCCTCCACAACCTGCGGGTGCGCGTGGCCCAGAATCGACGGGCCCCAGGAGCAGACCAGGTCAACGTATTCGTTGCCGTCCGCGTCGTACAGGTAGGGGCCCTTAGCCTTCGCGGCGAAGGCGGGGGTGCCGCCCACGGAGTTGAATGCGCGCACCGGGGAATTCACACCACCGGGAATCACCGCGCGAGAACGCTCGAATAGCTTCTCGCTGGCTTCGTGGTGTAGCGGGTGGGTGGGGGAGGGAGTCATCGTATCGGTGCCTTTCAAACGAGACGGCGAATTCAAGAATTACAGGGGACGAGGCGTGCCGGGCGGCAGAGCCCTCGCGCCGCTAACGTCCCGTACCCTAACCATCATAGGTGTTTCAGGTAAACCGCAGGTGACGAGCGTCTGAACGTACCGAAAGGTGACGACAAAACACGTCTGACGGGCGGGGTAACGGGCTGGGAACGTAGCTGGGTCGCGCGCGTGGGGGGGGGGCTACGCGGTAGGGGACCGGTAGCGGGTTAGCGCAGGTGGCGGTCGGTATCCAGGCGGTTCAGCACCTGCGTGTCCTGATCGAACAGCCAGTTCTTATCGAATAGCAGACGCACGAAGGCCAGGCCCATACCCAGCGCCATGAAGATGAGCAGGGACTGCACGAAACCGGTTGCCGCCGAGTACATGTCACCGCTGGCAAAATGCGACATGGAACGGTAGAACGGGACACCCGGAACCATCGTCACCACGGCCGGAACCGACAGGGAAATACGGGTGTACTTGCGCTGGTGCAACGGCGCCACAACCTCGGCCAGGATGCCCACACCAAACACGGCAATCGTCGCGGCCATATGCGCGGGCATGCCCGCCTCAACCATATGAATACGGATGGGGTTCGCTACCGCAGCAATCACGCCACCCCACACGCACGCCACGGGGGAGGCGGCGAAGAGCATCGCGAAGCCGGCCGCCGCAACACCAGAGGAAAGCACCTGCAACACCAAATACAGGGTCGGGTCAAGGTTAAGAGGAGCCGGGGAAGCCAATGGCAGGTGGAAGAGCGAACCCAAAACCCACACCGCAAAAGACGCGCTGAGCAGCAGCAAACCCACGTAGGTCAGGCGCGAAATACCCGCGAGGAAGTCCATACGGGAAATGTCGAGCATGCCCGTCACCATGGGGAAACCGGGCACCAGGAACAGCACCGAGGAAATAAAACCGATCATGTGGTTCGGGCTAACCCAACCAGCCGCAACCAGCACATTGACAACCGCAATGTACAGGCCAGCCGCCAGGAAGCCGCAGGCCATCCAGGTGGCCAGGTGGCTCACACCGCGCTTGAGCAGGGTCGAACGCAGAAACTGGCCGGCACCGGCGGCGAGGAACACGACCGAGCACTCCACCAGGCCGCCGCGGTTCAGGAACGCGAACCCGGCACAGGCCACCGCGGAGGCCAGCGCCAGCATCCAGCGGGTGTACAGGGGCTTAGCCGAATCGATGCGGTCCAGCTCGGCGTTCGCCTCCGCCGGGGTGATGCGTTCGGGCAGCTCGGAGATGAACTTGCCCAGCTGATCGATCTTGTGGGCGTTAATGCCCATCGTGCGCTGCTCGGCCACTTCGGTGCGGAAGTTACCCTCGGTGTAGGAGGAGGTGGAAATCTCGGTGAAGGTCACCTGCGCGTGGTGCTCCTTCAGACCCACAGCCTTCGCTAGGCGCGCCATGGACGCCTTAATGCGGTACGCGCTCGCACCCGACTTCATGAGGATGCGGCCCAGTCGGAGCACCACCTGGGATTGCGCGACCAGGTGCTCGTGGGCGAGGCGGCTCGACCCGAGGTAGATGCTTCGGGTGTTCGTGTCGTAGTACTGTTCTGCGGATTCTGAGGGGTTGCTGGGCTGATGATCCATTAAAAACTCCGTGGCGCGCCGTCGTATGTGTAGTGGGGTTCGTGTACGTCCCTCACTAGGATAGGTGAGATGCCGCGGCGGCGGTAGCGGCGGGGCGCCCCTTACCGGCGGACGGGCCAGCGGCCGTCGATGACCTCGGATTCCTTGCCCGGCTGCGTGCGCAACCACGCCTGGAAGCTCGCCGCCTGCTCCGCCGCCCACTGAATCTGCTGCTCGTGCAGCTGGTGGGCGTCCACGTTGAGAACCTCGGGGAACTGCTCGGTGAGCTTGACGAGCAGGCGCTCGGCGGCCAGGGCATCATCGGCGGAGGTGTGCGCGTTCTCGAGGGAGACGCCGTACTCGGCGGCCAGCACCTCGAGGGTGCGCTTGCCGCGTTTACGCGGAATCACATGCTTATGCAGAACGTACGGGTCGAGCACCACACCGGGCGGCAGCTCGCCGTTTGCAATATTGTGGCGCAGCATCTCGTGGTGCAGCACAGAGAAGTCGTAGGCGGCATTGAACGCAATAATCGGTACACCGTCGATGTTGAGCGCACCAATTGCGCCGGCAAGCTCCCACACGACCTCGCGGGCGGGACGGCCGTGCTCGCGAGCGTACTCGGTCGTAATACCGTGCACGGCGGCGGCACCGGCGGGAATCTCAACGCCGGGGTCGGCAAGCCACTCGCCACGGCGCACCACATTACCCTGAGGGTCCAGTAGGATCAGGGAAGCAGTCACGATGCGGGCGGTGGTGACGTCCACACCGGTGGTTTCAAGGTCAAAAGTGGCGCGCAGGCCGTTCATCCAGGTCATGCTATAAGACTAACCCAGCGGCGAAGAAGGCGCGCGCCGGTTCGTTACGCGCGCACGCGCTATAGATACGGATGCGGGAGGAGGTGGCGAGCCGCTGTGGGGTCTTAGCCGGGAAACGGGGAGAGGGGAGTGCCCAAAGTCGGCCCCGAATGACGGGCGGCGGGGCGGACCCGCCGCCCACCCGATAGACTGAAGCCATGACAACTCAACTGCTCACCGGCATCCCCGGCACCGGCAAGACCCATCACCTCACCGAACGCGCCCTGCGCTACCTCTCCGACGGGAACGACCCCGCCCGCCTGCTTATCCTCGCACCCACCCGCACCGCCGCGACCCGCATGCGAGACACCATCGCCGCATCCAGCGACCGCAGCCTCTCCGTAGCCCCCACTCGTGCCTGGGCCGCATACGCCTTCGACCTGCTCAAACGAGCCCAAACCCGCGGGCTCCTCACCGGCGTCGAAGGCAACCTCAAACTCCTCTCCGGCCCCGAGCAAGACGTCATCATTGGCGAACTACTTGCCAACCACGCCGAAGGCATCGCCCCCGGACCCGCCTGGCCCGACTCCCTCCGCGAAGCCCTACCCACCCGCGGCTTCCGCCACGAAATCCGCGACTTCTTCGACCGCATGGCCGAATACGACCTCACCGCCGAGGACGTCCAGGCCCTCGCCCGCGACTACAACCGACCCGTCTGGGCCGCCCTCGCCCAGCTACACACCGAATACCGCGCCGTGCGAGCCCTCCGCGCCAAAAACGCCTACGACCCCGCCGTGCTCATCAACGACGCCTGCCGGCTGCTACTGCGCAACCCCGAATTCCTCGCCGAAGAGCGCCGCCGCTACGACCTCATCCTCATCGACGACGTGCAGGAGCTCAGCCCCTCCATCTACCGCCTGCTGCGCCTCATCGCCGCCGAAGAGCCGCCCGCAGACGCCGCCGAGCTGGCCGCAGAATACCCGGACGTCTTCGCCGCCGCGCCCGAAGTCATCATGACCTACAGCGACGAAGCCGTCGTCCAGGGCTTCCGCGGCGCACGCCCCGACCTGGTGCGCACGCTACCCGAAAGCTTCCCGCACCTGGCCGAACGCACCCTCACCACCTCCTACCGCCTGCCCGCACTCATGATGCCGCTGCTCGCCGACATCCGCCGCCGCCTGCCGCGCTACAGCCGCTACGTGCCCGCCGCAGAGACGGACGGGCAGAACGGGCAGAAGCCCCCCGCAACCTTCGGGCGCATCAACACCACCCCCGCCGACGAGGCCCTCACCTGGGGCGCCGCCGACGAGCCGCTACTGCACCTGGGGGCCGACGGCAAAATCCTCGACCCCGCGCACTACCGCACCGCACCCGCCGGCGTGTATAAGTATGCGCTCGCCAGCGCCCAGGACGAGGCGAACCTGCTCGCCCAGCTGCTACTCGAAGACCGCATCTACGGCAACCGCCCCTACCGCGAGAGCGCCATCATCGTGCGCAACGGCGCGGACGTGGCGCGCATCCGCCGAGTGCTCTCGGCCAGCGGTATTCCCTCGCGCACCTCCGCCGCCCTCGTGCCCGTGCGCGACGAACCCGCCGTGCGCCCCTTCCTCGACGCGCTCAGCCTGCTCGTCTACGCCCGCAAACGCGGCGAGAAAGCCCTCAACCCAGCCGTCACCGGCGCGGGCTACGAGGCCCTGAGCCCCGACGAGGCCGAAGAGATCATGCGCAAGAGCCTCGACGACGTCATCGCCGAAGAAAACCGCTCCAACCCCCTCAACGGGGCGAACAGCGCCATCACCCTGCTCACCTCGCGGCTGGGCGGCGCATCCAGCATGGACGTGCGGCGACTCCGCCAGCAGCTACGATCCGTCGAACTGCAAACCGGTGGCCACCGCCCCAGCGACGACCTGTTGCTGGGCGCCCTGCTACACCCCGAAACCCTCCCCGAAGAGGGCGTGGGGCGCGCCGTGCACCGCATTGCCGCCGTGCTCTCCGCGGGCCGCAAGGCCCTCGCCCGACCCGACTCCACCAGCACCGAGGTGCTCTGGGCCCTCTGGGAAGCCAGCGGCCTCGAAAAAACCTGGGTCGCCCAATCGCGCGGCGCGGGCCCCGAAGCCGACGCCGCCCACCGCAACCTCGACGCCATGATCGGTCTCTTCGAGGCCGCCGACCGATTCGACGAGCAGATGCGCGGCGCCGGTGCCGAACAATTCCTGGACTTCATCGACGCGCAGGACCTACCCATGGACACCCTGGCCGCCCGCGGCGTACGCCAGGACGCGGTGGAAATCCTCACCCCCGCCCTGGCCGCAGGCCAATCCTGGCGCACCGTATATGTATGCGGCCTGCAGGAGGGCACCTGGCCCAACACCACCGTGCGCGGCTCCCTGCTGGCTACCGGCGACCTGGTCGACATCTGCGACGCCAGGATGCGCCGCCCCGCCCCCGCTAACCCGGCCCACGCTAACCCCGACGCGCAGGCAGAGGGGGAGCAGGTGCCGCCCGCACGTATTCGCAGCTACCCCGAACGCGTGCGCGACACCCGCCACGACGAGCTGCGCATGTTCGCCGTCGCCGCCACTCGAGCCAGCACCCGCCTGGTGCTGACCGCCGTGCGCAACGAGGACGAAGCTCCCGGCGAGTTCTTCGACTTCGTGGTGCCCACCGACGCCGAGAACGACTCGCCCGAGGTTCCCATCACCCGCGTGCGCCGCCCCGCCACCCTGCGCTCGCTCGTGGCGGAGCTGCGCCGCACCCTCGTTGAGGATGCGCTCACCGCCATGAGCGCCGAGGACGCCGAGCTGAAGAACGCGGCCGGCTCGCCTGGATTAGAAGCTCACGCACCCGATGCCCCCGCTACCGCAGAGGATGCGCTGAACCCCGAGGCCGCCCTGAACCCCAAGGCCGCGGCCTTCCGCTTCGACGCCGCATCGCGCACCCTGGCCCGCCTGGCCCGCGTGCAGGCGCCCGGTGCATCCCCCGAGCAGTGGTGGGGCCTGCTGCCGCTGTCGAGCACCGAACCGTTCTTCGCCCGCCCCGCCCAAGAATCGCCAGAAAATGGCGCAGACGGAAACGCCCCCGACGAGGGGCGACGCACCATCGCGCTCTCGCCCTCGCGCCTGGAAACCATCCACAACTCCCCGCTGGACTGGCTGGTATCCGCCGCCCGTGCCGAGGCCCAGACCGACCTCTCCCGCTCCCTGGGCACCCTCGTGCACGCCATCGCCGAGGAGTACCCGACCGGCACCCTCGAAGAGCTCCAAACCGCACTGGAGGAGCGCATCGGCTCCCTGGGCGTGCCCGCCCGTAGGGAGGACGAGAGCGAAGAGGAGTACCGAGAGCGCGTGCCCTGGGAGGCCTACGCCCTCTACGAGCGGGCCAAGCGCATGATTCTGCGCCTGAGCTACTACTACCGCACCCACATGGACGCGCAGGGCTGGAAAAACCTGGGCGTCGAGGGCTCCTTCTCGGTGCGCGTGCCCGTACCCTTCGACCCGCAGGGAGAAGTTGGCGAGCTGGATGCGCTCCTCACCGGCCGCGTAGACCGCCTGGAGGAGGCCCCGGAGAGGGACGGCACCCGCCGCTTCGTCATCGTCGACCTGAAGACCGGCAAAAGCAAGCCGGACGGGGCGGCCGTGGCCACGCACCCGCAGCTGGCCGCCTACCAGATCGCGGTGGAGGCCGGCGCGGGCGAGCAGCTGGCCGAGCGGTACCGCGCCGAGGCCGCCGCGGCGGAGTCCGGGGAACCCGCCCCGGATGCGCGTCCGCAGGAGCTGACCTACGAGTCTTCCGCGGGGCGTTCCGCCGGTGCCGCACTCATGCAGGTGGGCGTCTCGGACGTGAACGATGACAGCAAGGCCCGCCTGCAGGTTCAGCCCGCGCTGGAGGATAACGACGAATGGGCCGTGGACCTGGTGCAACGAGCCGCCGAGCTCATCGCCGGTGCGCAGGTGCAGACCCGCCACCGTGAGGGCACCCACGGGCACGGGTGCCGCCTGCCCGAGCTCTGCCCGATATGCACTCGCGGTCGCCAGGTGACGCAGCCCTAACGCGGCGCGGCCCTAGCGGAAGAGGTCCCGCGCCGGGTGGCTGCAGTTCACTCACCCGGCCACTCATCGGGCCGCCCGCTGACCGCGCACGCCGGTACCTCGGCACCGGTACAACACGAACCATTCACTCACCCTCAACGACGAAAGATGAGGACCCATGACCAACCCCGCCACCGCCTCCGGGCAGCCGCTCACCCCCGCCCAGTGGTGCGAGCGCAACACCTGGCAATTCGCCGACGGCACGCTCCTGGCCGACCTGCCCGCAGGAGCCACCCCCGCGGGCGGCTACCGTAGCGCCCTCGACATCGCCGCGATGCTCAACGGCCCCGAGGGCAAGAAACCCACACCCGAGCAGATCCGCATGATTGAGGCCGGCCCCGCCCCGACCCTCGTTATCGCCGGCGCCGGTTCGGGCAAGACCGCGACCATGGTCGACCGCGTGATCTGGCTGGTCGATAACGGTTTCGTGCGCCCCGAGGAGGTGCTCGGCGTGACCTTCACCCGCAAGGCCGCCACCGAGCTGCGCAACCGCATGCGCGCCGGCCTGAACACCCTGCGCCGCAGCCGCCGACTCGAACCGACCGAGGAGGAACTGCGCAACGGCATCGCGGACCCGACCGTGCTGACCTACCACTCCTACGCGAACAACCTCGTCAAGGAGTACGGCCTGCGCCTGGGCGTGGAGCAGGACGCGCAGATGCTCGGCGACGCGCAGAAGTGGCAGCTGGCCGCGCAGATCGTGCAGTACTGGGAGGGTGAGCTACCGCAGGATCAGGGTGATGTGCCCCTCTCGGCGGCCACCATGATTAACCAGCTGCTGCAGCTTTCCGACGAGTGCGCCGAGCACCTGCGCGAGCCGCAGGAGGTCATCGACTTCTGCACCGAGCAGCTGGCCGCCTACGCCGCGGTGCCCGATTCTCGCCGCCCCGTCAAGAAAGAACGGGACATTCAGAAGGTTCAGCGACTCCTGCGTAACCGCCGGGTGTACGCGCAGATGGCACAGAGCTACGCCCGCGTGAAGGCGCGCATGCAGGTGCTGGACTTCGGCGACCTCATGCGCCTGGCCGCGCGCATCGCCGAGAGCGACCCGGCGATTCGCGAGGGGGAGCGCGCCCGCTTCAAGGTGGTTCTGCTGGACGAGTTCCAGGACACCTCCCACGCGCAGATGCGCCTGTTCTCCTCGATTTACGGGGCCGATGAGGCGGCCGGTATTCCCGCGCACCCCGTGATGGCGGTGGGTGACCCGAAGCAGTCGATTTACGGCTTCCGCGGCGCCTCCGACGGCCAGATGTTCAGCTTCTACCGTCACTTCCCGACCCCGCACGCGCAGCCGCTTTTCCTGTCCGTGGCGTGGCGTAACGACATCTCAATCCTGAACGCCGCGAACCACGTGGCCGAAAAGCTCAAGGACGTTCCCGAATGGGTGCGTGCGGTGCGTGGCGATATCGGCGCCGATCAGGTGCCCGACCTGCGCCCGCGCTGCGTGCTGGTCGGGGAGGAAGGCACACCTGCCTTCGAGGAGGCCGCCTCCGGGATGACCGGTCGCGTGGAGATGACCTACTACGACTCCGACCGCGCGGAGGCCGCGGGCATCGCCGAGCGGATTGCCGGGATGCGCGCAGAGGCCGTGCGCGAGTACGAACGGGCCTACGCGGCGCACCGCGGCGGCGACGGTTCGGTGCGTCCGCGCCTGAAGATGCCCGAGGTCGCCGTGCTGGCCCGCTCCCACGGCCAGCTGGACACGATTCGCGAGGAGTGCGAGCGCCTGAACATTCCGGTGCAGCAGGTGGGCCTGGGTGGCCTGCTCTCTCAACCGGAGGTCGTGGACCTGGTCTCGGCGCTGCGCGTGCTAGCCGACCCGAACCGTTCGGATGCGCTGGCCCGCCTGCTCACGGGTGCCCGCTGGCGCCTGGGCGGTGCCGACCTGCTGGCGCTGGGGGATTGGGCGCAGTCGCTGGTTCGCGAGCGTGAGCGGGCCCTGCGGGAGCAGATGGCCCTGCGCCTGCTCGAGCAGGCCGAAGAGATCGAGGACGCAGAGGACGGCCCCTCCGAGGGGACCGGCCAGGGTGCTCGCAGCCGCCTGACCGCCGAGCATCTGCGCGCCGCCCAAGAGCAGCTGGACGAGGTGCTCAAGGGCGCGGTGGACGACTCCTCGGGGTACGTTTCGCTCATCGAGGCGGTCGAGAACCTGCCGCAGGACGGCCCGGACGGCGAACCCCTCTACGGCGAGCACTACCGTGGCCGCCGCTTCTCCGCGGCGGGCCTGGAGCGTCTGCGCGCCTTCGCCGAGCAGATGCGCGTGCTCCGCGCGGGCCTGAGCGACGACCTGGGCAATCTGCTCTACGAGATTGAACGCACCATGCTCCTGGACATTGAGCTGGCGGTCCGCCCGGGCACCGACCCGCTGGTGGCGCGCGTAAACCTGGACGCCTTCCACGAGGTGGCCGCCGCCTACGGAATGTCGGCCCCGCGCATCAACGCCATGATTTACGCGGGCGCCGACGGCGTGAGCGCGGAGGAGGGGGAGCCGGGCGCTCGCCGCTTTATGCTCTCCTCGGGCGGCGTGAGCTACGTGATGGGCTTCCTCGCCTGGCTGGAACGCGCGGACGACGAGGAGAAGGGCCTGGAGCTGGGCTCCATCGACCCCGACCCGAACGCCGTTCAGCTGATGACGATGCACGCCTCCAAAGGCCTGGAATGGGACCGCGTTTTCCTGCCGGGCCTGTGCGGCACCGTCGGTGGTGCGCAGACCCCGAACCTCTGGCAGATCACGGCCAACGTGGCCCTGCCCTGGCCCCTGCGCGGCGATAGCGAGTACCTGCCCTCAATCCTGGAACGCCCCGAGGAAATCGCGGAGTTCGAGGAAGCCAAGAAGCTCGAGGAATACCTGAAGGCTCACAAGGGGGACGCCGGCGAGCACACGGGCATGGAGGACCGCCGCCTCATGTACGTGGCGATGACCCGCGCCCGCAACCTGCTGGCCGTGAGCGCCTTCCGCTGGAAGAGCACCGCGAAGACCCCGCAGCCGGTCCAGCCCTTCTGGATGGAGCTACTGTGGACCCTGGCCGAGGCCTACCGGCGGCACGCCGAGGACACGGTGGAGTTCCCCTGGACCGCCCCGCAGCTGGTCGGCATGGGCCTGGTCTTCGTCGTGGCCGACCCCTCGGACGACGGCAAGAAGAAGCCGATCGATAACGTGACCCCCTGGGTTGAGTTCATCGCCGACACTGGGTACCGCCTCAAGGAGCCGGTGACCCTGGCGCAGGGCACGGTGCTGAGCCCCGAAAGCCTGCCCGACCCCGACGAGGCGGGTGAGGTCCCTTACGCCTGGGCCCTGGCGGGGGCGATAATTCCCTCCCTGATGCGCGAGGTACAGCTCTCGCCGCTACCGATGCGCGTGCGCACGGTGCGGGAGAACTGCGAGCGCCTGGATTTGCCCGCGCCCGAATGGCTGGACGAGCTGGCCGCCGAGGAGGCGGAGCGCGCCTCCCAGCCTCCGCGCCCCGGCTATTCCCCCGTGATGGCCGCGGCCCTGCCCGTCGTGGCGGGCGGCTGTTTCAGCGCCCAAACCTACGAGACGATAAACCCGCACCTGGGTGCGGTGCTGACCGCCATGTGGCCCTTCGACCCGCTGGAACGCCCCGTGATTTGGCGCTGGCGCTCCGAGGAGGACCTGAACGAGGGCACCGAGGCGATTCTGCGCCACGGACGTCACGAAGAGTTGAACCGCGAGATTGCCATTAACTCCACGAGCCGCCGCGAGGCGGTGGAACGGGCCGCCCTGGCCGTCGAAAATGCGGTCGCCGAGCTGGAGGCGCAGCTTGCTGCCGGTGCGGATCTCACCGCCCCCGAGCCCGCCGGGGCCGTTCCCGAGGCCCTGCGCCGCCGCGCCCAGGATTGGGAGCGCGAGGCCGATTTGCTCATGCGCCTGGCCGAGCACACCGAGCCGGTGCTGGCCGAGCAGCTGCCCGGTCACCTCTCGGCCTCCACGTTCATTCGCCTGAGCGAGGATCCGCAGGGCACGGTGCACGAGCTGTTGCGCCCGGTGCCGCAGCGTCCCTCGCGTGCGGCGACCATCGGCACGGAGGTGCACGCCCTCATCGAGGAGCACTTCGGTGTGGTGCCGAGCGCCGATCCGCTTGAGGCCCCGGAGGCCGAGGACACGCTGGGCGTGACCCTGCCCGGCGCGGTCGAGCCGGCGGGAGAGACAGCGCCGGAGGAAGTAGCGGGGGAGGAACACCTCGAGTTCGCCGAGGATATTCCGCAAGACGCCCTCTTCGACGAGCTGTCCCTCGCCGAGGAGAGCGAGCAGGATTCCTCTGTGCGTTCGCTCTGGGAGCGCTTCGCGGCGAGCGAGTGGGGTTCTCCCGGATGGAAGGACCGCATCTGGGCCGTGGAGTACCCGGTTGAGACCCACGTGGAGGGCGTGAGCCTGCGCGGCCGCATCGACGCCGTGTTCCGCACCGAGGACGGGGACGGCGAACGCTGGATTCTGGTGGATTGGAAGACCGGTCGCCGTCCGAAGGCCGCGGACATGCAGGCGCGTCGCTTCCAGCTGGGCCTGTACCGCATCGCGTTCTCCCGCATCATGGGGATTGACCCGGAGCGCATCAGCACGGTGTTCGTCTACCTGGGCGGCAAGCGCGTGGAGGAGGTGTGGGACGAGCAGATTCGCGGTGGCCTGCCCTCGGAGGCGCAGCTGGCCGCGGTGATCCGCAAGGCCCGCGCGGGCGAGGGGTAGGCGCTCGCGCTTCCCGGCCCGGCCGCCAATAGCCCTGCCCGGCCCCTGCCGTCAATGGCCTAAGCGGATGCGCAAAAGCCCGGGCCGACCCCATCGCGGGGCCGGCCCGGGCTTTTCTCACTCTCGAAGTGAATAGCAGAAAACGCCTCTCGGCCCTACTGCATTAGGGCGGGGAGGCGTTCTCAGCCGCTGAAGAACTATAAAGGTACCTCGTGCCCTCGCACGCTCGGATCATCCGCAGACAACTGCCGCCGTGGCGGCCTCACTCACGCCGTCTGCGTGCCGTGGGGTTCGCGTGCGTCTTTACTCTCAAACACAACCTCGAAAGTACCTCTATAGAATTCTGCCATCGGTGATTGGTTGCGCGGTGCATGAATCCGGCTCGGGGTGTGACATGACCGGTCACGGTCCCCGTCCAATCGTTCCCCCTCGATACCGCTGCCACGGTATCGGCGCTGGTCAGTACGCTTTTGGGGGTTGTGCTCGTTCTCTGTGGAACGGCACAGGAAAAGTATTCCAGGACTTGACAAAAAAGTCTAAGCGTAAAATAATTGCCCCAAAATGCATGTTTTTGAGCATGTTTCAAGGTGAAATTGAAGCCTTGTGGAGTCCTATTCTGAGTGTTTGGATTGTGTGGGATTTTGTGAATAAACTCTGCGCGAAGAGGTGCGTTCTTTTTTAAATCACACCTTCAACTCTCACCCTTAATTGCAATTTTTCGTGCACAAAAATGCAGAACAGGCGCTCAAAATGTGTTGGAAAATACATTGAAAAAATTCGGTGGGAACGCCCTAAATCCTCCGGAAAAGCGCTCTATTAGTATGTTCATGGCCCCCGGGGGTCTGCGCGAAGCAGGCTCCCGGGGGCCATGAATCTTAAAGAATAGGGGGGGCTCGGCGGCTCGGCGGCGCTCACTGAGGGGCTCATGCGTCCGCCGTCCAATAACGGACTGCTCAGTAATTTAGCCCTGCGGTCCGCTCATGAGCGGGGGAGTGTCCTCCTGGCCGAGTAGCTCGCCCGAGGAACGCAAATCGTCCTGAATATCCAGGAGCATCGACACCGCGTGGGTCGCGCCGTCCTTATCGTCGGTCTCGACCGTGTGGGTGAGCCACTGGGCCACCGCGAACTCGGCGTAGAAGTTCGCGCGCTGCGCCAGGTAAGCGTCGGGTAGCTGCGGCATCTGCTGACGGTACACCTCCACAGCCTCGTCGGTGAAGTCGATATCCTCGCACGAGTACAGCCACGCGAAGTCCTGCGCGGGGTCGCCCACGTGCACGTCGGACCAGCCGGTCACCTCGACGATGCGCGCCTCGGAGGGGGTCACCTCCAGCACCAGGTTCTCGGCCCCCATATCGCCGTGCACCACGCGTGGGCGGAACTGCCACATGGGGCCGGGGGAGAGGACCGCCTGCCAATGCGCGAGCAGGTCGGCGGGCACCTTGCCGGTAGCGGCGGCGCGCTCGAGCTCGGCAATCTTGCGGCGGCGAATCTGCTCCGAAGAGTAGGAGGGCAGATCGGCTTCGTAGATGATGTCCTCGGGCATCACGTGCAGGGTCGCAATATCCTTGGCGATAATCGCGGCCAGGGAGGGACGCCCCTGAGCGACCTCGCGGCGGCTCAGCTCGGCAAGCTGGTCCACGTCGTAGACGGAGCCGGGGATGTGCGTGTACACGAAAACGTTGCCGCCGGCGTACGGCACGATGCCGGCGACCGTGGGCACGGCAAAGGGCAGGCGGGCGCGCAGGCCGGGGCTGAAGGACTGCAGGATGAGGTGCTCGGCCTCCAGACGCATGCTGGCATCGGGACGGCGCGGGGCGCGCACACGCCAGCGGCGACCGGCCGAGTCGGCGATGATTGCCGAGTCGAAGTCGCCGCTATCTTCGCGGACCGCCTCGGCGCCGACGGGGTAGATTCCGGGCACTCCGGCAGAGACGATGGCTGCAAGCTGAAGGGGAGATAAAGTCACGGGTTAAGGTTACCAAACCATGTGAGCACCCCGAGCCTTTCACCGTATGTTTATGCTGACTAGTGAAGAAAGTTTTGGGCGATGCGCGGCCTGCCGGTGGGCGGAATCCCGGGGGAACGCATCACCACGCATTTCGCCGTCCGCGCACGGCCGCCTGCAAGTAGCCGCCGCGGCCGGTTCCCTGCGGTTCCCCGCGGGTGGAGCGCAACGAACGGACTGGTTCTTGGGGCACGGGCGCGCTTGCGGTGAACGGGTGCGCGCCCGGGCCTGCTGCGGTGTTCGGCAGGGAATACAATGGAAGACCGGGCAATAGCGGCGCAGACCTTCCCGGTCCCGCCCTGTACATCCCGTACGCCCAGCCCGCAGAACCAGCACAGATTCAGTAGAATCCAGCAACCGCGCCGAGCCCCGATGGAGAACGATGACCGCACTACCCCCGCAGCCGCAGCACGCACTCTCCGCTGACGATATCCTCGCGGGCCTCGACCCCGACCAGCGCGCGGTCGCCACCGAGCTCGACGGGCCCATGCGCGTGCTCGCCGGTGCCGGCACCGGCAAGACCCGCGCGATTACGCACCGCATCGCCTACGGCATCGCGATCGGCCGCTACCAGGGCCCGCGCGTGCTCGCCCTGACCTTCACCCTGCGCGCGGCCGAAGAGATGCGCACCCGCCTTCAGCAGCTCGGCGCGTTCGGCGTGCAGGCGCGCACCTTCCACTCGGCGGCCCTGCGCCAGCTCACCTACTTCTGGCCGCAGGTCGTGGGCGGCACCTTCCCCTCCATCGTGCAGAACAAGGCGGCGCTCATCACCGAGGCCGCGAACCGTCTGCGCATCAGCACGGACCGTTCCCTGCTGCGCGATTTGGCGTCGCTGATTGAGTGGGCGAAGGTTCAGCTGCTCACCCCCGACACCCTCATGCAGCGCCTGAGCGAGAAGCAGCTGCCTTCGGCGATTACCCCGCAGAACATGCAGCGCATCTTCCAGGCCTACGAAGATCTCAAGGACGAGCGTAACCTCATCGACTTTGAGGACGTGCTGCTGCTGACCATCGCCATGCTCGAGGAGGACGAGAAGCTCGCTGCGACCGTGCGCCAGCAGTACCGCCACTTCGTGGTGGACGAGTACCAGGACGTCTCCCCGCTGCAGCAGCGCCTGCTGGACGTGTGGCTGGGCGGCCGCGACGACATCTGCGTGGTGGGCGACGCCTCCCAGACGATTTACTCCTTCACCGGCGCGACCAGCCGCTACCTGCTGGAGTTCCCGCGACGCTACCGCGGGGCGCACACGGTCAAGCTGACCCGCGACTACCGCTCCCACTCGCAGGTGGTGGAGCTCGCGAACCGCCTGCTGGCCGCCCGCCGCCCGCACCCCGATTCGAGCCCGCACTCCTGGGCACCGCCGCTGGAGCTGATGTCTCAGCGCGGCCTCGGCGTGGACGTGGAGTGGTTTGGCTACGCGGATGACGAGCAGGAGGCCGCCGGCATCGCCGAGGATATCCGCGACCTCATCGACAAGGAGGGGGTGGCCCCCGCCGAGATTGCGGTGCTCTTCCGCACGAACGCCCAGTCGGCGGCGATTGAGTCGGCACTGTCCGCCGCCCACATCCCGTACCAGCTGCGCGGCGCGGAGCGCTTCTTCGAACGCCCCGAGGTCAAGCAGGCCATGCTCGCCCTGCGCGGCTCAGCCAAGTCCACCGACGGCACCGAAGACGTCACCCGCTACACCCGCGACGTGCTCGGCGGCCTCGGCTACAAGGAGGAGGGCCCCCTCTCGGGAGGCGCCACTCGCCAGAAGTGGGAATCCCTCGCCGCACTCGTGCACATGGTCGACATGATGGCGCAGAACCGTCAGGAGCAGCTGGAGGAGCACCGCGCCAACCCGCGCCCTGGTGTGCCCGAGCCGCTGCCGCTGACCATGCACGAGGTCGTGGCGACACTGAACCACCGTAGCGAGTTCAACGAGGCCCCGCAGATGAACGGCGTAACCCTCGCCTCCCTGCACGCGGCCAAGGGCTTGGAGTGGGATGCCGTGTTCCTGTGCGGCCTCAACGAGGGCCTCATGCCCATCACCTTCGCGACCACCCCGGACGAGGTGGACGAGGAGCGCCGCCTGCTGTATGTGGGCATCACGCGCGCCCGCAAGTACCTGTGGCTGACCTGGACCATGACCCGCACCGTGGGCGGCAGAGGTCAGCGTAAGCGCTCGCGTTTCCTGGATGACATTGACCCGGCCAAGCGCCGCCGCCCCGCCGCAAGCGGCTACTCGAGCGGCTACGGAGGAGCGGCCCGCGGCGCGCGCGGGAACCACTCGTACGGGAACCGCTCGCAGGGCCGTCACCAGAAGGGAGAGGACTATGGCTCAGCGTTTTAAACGAGAGATTCTGCCGGCCACGGCGGATCGCCCGCAGATTGAGCTGGTCCGCTCGGCCCGCCGCACCCGCACCATCAGCATGCAGCGCGACGGCGTGGACGAGCACGGCAACCCCGCGTACCGCCTGCTCATTCCCGCCGCGAGCACGAGCGAGGAGATAGACGAGCATATTGCCCGCCTGCTGCCGCGTATTCAGCGTCGCACCGCCCGCCGTGAGCACGCCGCGCAGCTGAATGTCACCGACGAGTACCTGCACGAGCGGGCCAGCCTGCTGGTGCGCGCCTACCTGCCGGAGCTGGAGGGCACCGAGCAGTTCAAACGGCTCTCGATTCGCTGGGTGAGCAACCAGCGTCAGCGCTGGGGTTCGGCGACCTACGCGACCGCGCAGATTCGCATCTCCTCGGAGCTGCAGGGGGTTCCGGAGTACGCGCTGGATTCGGTGGTGCACCACGAGCTGTGCCACCTGCTGCAGCCGAATCATTCGCGCTCCTTCCGCACCCTGGAGGCCCGCTACCCGCAGCTGGAGCGTGCCCGCGCCTTCCTGGACGGGTACGCGATGGGGCGCTCGCGGGCCGAAGGCTCGCGCGGCGAGCGCGGCGAAAACAGCGCCGGCTAGGGCTTTTTCCGAAAACTAATAAGCAAAAAACCAAACCGGCAGAACCAGCCGGAAATACTCGGGCGGGGGTGGCTTGTGTGTTCACAAGCCACCCCCGCTCGAGGTTTCAGTATTATTTTGCCGGTCTACCGGGGTAGTCCCCGCGGTTACTTCTCTTCGGGAGCCTCGCCGAAGCCGCCGTCCAGCAGCTTCTGCAGCTCAGACTCGAAGTCCACGTCGTCCAGGCTGATTTCGTTCATGCGCGCATCGTAGGCGGTGAAGTCTTCCAGCTCGGCGGGGGTGGGCAGGGTCTCCGGGGTGTCCCAGAGGCCGTCGCGGGCCTCGATGCCGTGGGAGCTTTCGTACCAGCGCCAGAACTGCTGGGCCTCGCGCACCAGGCGCGGGCGCAGCTGCAGGCCGACCAGGCTCTCGAAGACCTGCTCGCTGGGGCCGCCGTCGATGCGGCGGCGGGCCATGATTTCGGTCAGCTGCGGGGCCTTGGGCAGGTTGCGGGTGGCGTCCTCGGTCACGACGGACACCCAACCCTCGATGAGGGCCAGTAAACCCTCGAGACGCTGAACGGCCAGCTCCTGGTCCTCGGTGCGCTGGGGGCTGAACATGCCGCCCTCGAAGGCCTCCTGAACGGCCTCGGGGTCGTTCATGTCCACCTGGGAGGCGGCGTCCTGCATACGGTTCATGTCCACGCGAATACCGCGGGCGAAACGGGCAACGAGCTGGACCAGGTCCTCACGCAGCCAGGGGTTGGCCTTGTGCAGGCGAATCAGCGCGGCCTCGCGAACGGCCAGGTAGAGCAGAACCTCCTGCGGCGGCACCTCGATGTCGTCCGCGAGCTGCTGGTAGCCGTTGGGCAGCAGTGCGGAGTGGCCGGGGGCGAGGGGGAAGCCCACATCGGTGGAGGAGTACACCTCACCGGCGAGCTTCGCGAGGGCCTGGGCCATCTGGGCGCCAAAGATCATGGCGCCAACGTTGTTCAGGAATCCGCTGTTGAAGATGGCGGCGATTTCTTCGGGCAGCTCGTCCGCGGGGCCGGGCATGACCATGGCCTGGGTGACCTCGGCGGCCACGGGCTCGACCATCTCGCGCCAGGAGTCGAAGGACTCCTCAACCCATTCGGCCTTGGACCAGGCCTGCACGGGCAGGTTGTGACGCTCGATGGAGGTGACCGCATCCAGCCACAGGTCGGCCAGGTTGGCAGCGTCCTCGACGGCGCGCTTGAGGTTTTCGGGAACCGCCGGGTCTTCGCCCATGGAGGCGAGCATCTGGCGGGTCTGGTTCTTGACGTTGGTCCAGTTCACGCCGCTAGGGCTGGATTCGTCGGATGCGCCGGCAAACATGGCCTGCACCTGCGAGAACATGCCCTGCAGCATAGCGGGGTCGAAGCTGATGCCCATGTTCTTGAGGTCCTCGGGATCGATGTTAATGCCGAAGGGGTTCTGCCCGCCCTCACCGAAGAGCGCGCCGAAGGGGTTCTGTGCGTTGGAGGAGGCGCCCTTACCGCCCTGGCCGGTTGCCCCTGCGGAGGGGTCGAAGCCCTGCTCCTGCATCTTCTTCAGGAATTCTTCGAGGGGGTCACGCTCGTTGGAGGCGTCGCCGTGGTGGTGATCAGACATCTGAAACCTTTCCTAATCCGAAGGTGGGCACAGCCGGCCCGCTCGCTGTCCAGCCTACCGATTTTTGCTGTGAATTTCCCGTGTCGGCGCCTCGGATGCGCCTTAATCAGCTGAGGGCTCACAAGCGGGTCTTCGCCCGGTTTACCCCCGACCTTACCCCCGGCAGGGGGATTGACCAGAAAAGGTGTGTTGATGAGGACGTTCATCCGGTAGTCTAGAAAACATGACTAAGCCCACCTCACCGTCCGAATCCGAGAAGTCCTCATCGAAGGCTTCCGCCGAGTCCTCAGCTCATCGCCGTAAGCGCGGATCGCGTGGCCGCGAGCGCCGCTTCAACCTGCGTTCCGTGAGCGCCGTGGCGACCTGCGCGTTGCTGGCCGGTGCGTTTGTCCTGCCCAGCTCGTACGTGAAGGAGGGCCCCGGACCGCTCTTTGACGTGCTCGGCACCTACCAGGATAAGGACGTCATCGAGGTTTCGGGCGCCCCCAGCTATAAGACCTACGGCAAGCTCAATATGACCACGGTGTCGGTGGCGGGCGGCCCGTACACTGAGCTGTCTGGCGCGGAGGCTTTCTACGGGTGGCTGGCTTTTGACGGTAACCGTAGCCTCGTGGTGCCCACCGACGCCCTGTACCCGCACGTGAGCCACGAGACGGCCACGGCCGAGACCGGCGCGCAGATGGCCGATTCGCAGACGCAGGCGAAGGTCGCGGCCATGCGTCACCTGAAGATGCAGGTGACCGAGAAGGTGCTGGTGAACACGACCGTTGAGGGTTCTCCCGCGGCGGGCGTGCTGGAGAGCGGCGACCGCCTCCTGAAGGTGGGGGACAAGCAGATCACCACCCTCAAAGACGTGTCGCAGGCGGTGAACGCCTCGAACGGCTCGCCGATTCAGGTGACGGTTGAGCGCGACGGCCAGCAGCGCACGGTGACGCTGAACCCGGTGCGTTCGGCCGAGGGCGACCGCTGGGTCGTGGGCATCAGCCTGAAGCAGAGCTACGATTTGCCGGCGCAGGTGCAGTACAACCTGGACGGCGTGGGCGGCCCGAGCGCGGGCCTGATGCTGGCCCTCGGCACGGTGGATAAGCTGAGCGAGGGCACCCTGCTGGCAGACGAGGACGCCGGCGGCGACCCCTACCGCAGCTACGTGTCGGGCACCGGCACGATTGATGCGAACGGTAACGTTGGCGCGATTGGCGGCATCAAGTACAAGATTTTGGCGACGGGCCGCTACGGCGCGCGCTACTTCCTGGCCCCTAAGGAGAATTGCGATTCGGTCCTGAAGATGCAGGAGCAGGACCCCTCGATGCTCAACTACTATCATGCCGGCCAGGTGCGCGGCACGATGGTGGTGGTCCCGGTTTCGACGCTGGACGAGGCGGTGCAGGTCGTGAACGCCATTAAGTCTGGCGCCCCCGATGATTCGCTGCCGCGCTGCGGATCCTAACGTGCAGCTCTAACGGGCAACCCTAACGAACGCGGGCGCTTCCCTCCGGGAGGCTTCGGGCCCCGGCTCACTCGAGCCGGGGCCTTCGTTATGCGCGGTGACCGCCTCGCGACCGGTGAGCGTGTGTGCGAATAGTGGGATAGCGGGCGAACGACCCCTCCTCTGACGTCATGTCACCGTTCGTTCCTCCAACCTCTGCGATACTTAAGGTAAAGAACATTTTGAAATGATGAGCGAGGAATTGTGTCTGAGTCGACCGATAAGACCCCACGCCCACAGAAGAAGGAACGAGCAAAGAAGCGTCGCAGCCCTCTACTGATGACGATTGTGGTTGTCGCGGTTCTGATTGCCGCATTTGTGGGACTATCCCAGGTGTACACGGACTGGCTATGGTTTGACCAGCTGGGCTATAGCACCGTCTTCACCACCCAGATTCTTTTGAAGGCCGCGGTGTTCGTTGTGGCCGCCCTCGTGGTGGCCCTGCCGCTGTGGGCCTCCATGACCTACGCGGTCCGCCACGCGGATGTTCTGCCCGCCACCCGCGAGCAGAACGCGAAGGATGAGGCCGGCCCGAACCAGAGCGTCCCGACGAGCGCCTCGGATGCGACCGAGCAGATGCTCCGCGACGTGTTCGGCCAGCAGCGTGCCGAGGATAGCATGCGCCGCTACCACGAGAGCGTGGATAAGGCGCGTAAGCTTTTGCTGATTGCGGTTCCGCTGCTACTGGGCCTGTTTATTGCCTCGGCAACGATGTCGCAGTGGAGCACGGTCGCCCTTTTCTTCAACCAGCAGTCTTTCGGCAAGACCGACCCGGAATTCGGCCTGGACTACGGCTTCTTCGTGTTTGTGCTGCCCTTCCTGCGCGTGGTGGTGTCGCTGGTGACCTCCTCCGTGGCGCTCGCCGCGGTGGCCGGCCTGTTCATGCACTACTTCTACGGCGGCATTAAGGTGCAGCCGGGCGGCGTGACCACGACTCACGCTTTCCGCCGCCACGCGGCCGTGCTTGCCGTCGTGTTTGTTCTGACCCGCGCGGTGAGCTTCTGGCTGGACCGTTACTCGTCCACCCAGCAGCAGGCCGGACGCTGGGCCGGCGCCATGTACACGGACGTGAACGCATCCATTCCCGTGAGCGCCATCTTGGCGGTTTCGGCGTTGCTGGTGTCGTTCATGTTCATTGCTGCCGCGGTGAAGAATCACTGGCGTCTGCCGCTGATTAGCACCGCAATGCTGGCGGTCGTATCGCTGGTGGCCGGTGGCCTGTACCCGTGGGTTGTGCAGCGTTTCCAGGTGGTTCCGAACGAGCAGGGCGCGCAGTCGCAGTTTATTCAGCGCAATATTGATGCGACCCGCTACGCCTACGGCCTGGACAAGATTGAGACCACCCCGTACGACGCGACCATCGACACTCGCGCCGGTGCCCTGAGCTCTTCGAGCGCGACCATCGCGAACATTCGTCTGCTGGATCCGAACGTGGTTTCCTCCGCGTTCGCGCAGATGCAGCAGTTCCGCCCGTACTACCGCTTCGAGTCGCAGCTGGCGGTGGACCGTTACACCGTGGGTAACACCACGCAGGACACCGTGCTGGCGGCCCGCGAGCTGAACCCCACGCAGACCAACGGCGATTCCTGGTACAACCGCCACGTGGTGTACACCCACGGCTACGGCGTGATTGCCGCGTACGGTAACCAGGTGGATTCGGCGGGTAACCCCAAGTTCTTGCAGTCCGGCATTAAGGCGACCGGTACCCTGAGCGAGGATTACGAGCCGCGCATCTACTTCGGCATGAGCTCGCCGGAGTACTCGATTGTGGGCGGTAGGGGCGACACCCTGGAGCTGGACCGTCCGCTCTCTGCTGACGAGACGAAAGCCTCCGACGCGAAGTACACCTTCTCGGGTAACGGCGGCCCCCGCGTCGATTCGATGCTGGCCCGTCTGTCCTACGCGATTAAGTTCCAGTCTTCCGACATTCTGCTCTCGGATGCGGTGCGCGACGGCTCACAGATTCTGTACGAACGCAACCCGCTGGACCGCGTGCGCAAGGTGGCCCCGTACCTGACGGTGGATTCCAAGCCGTACCCGGCGATCGTGAATAACCGCGTGCAGTGGATCGTGGATGCCTACACGACGAGCGACCAGTTCCCCTACGCGCAGGGCAGCTCGCAGGATTCTGCCACCGCGGCGGGGGCTCAGCGCTCGAAGTCGGTGAACTACATCCGTAACTCGGTGAAGGCCACCGTGGACGCCTACGACGGCTCGGTGACCCTGTACGCCTGGGATGAGGAAGATCCGGTGCTCAAGGCTTGGCAGAGCGTCTTCCCCGGCACGGTGAAGAGCTATCACGAGATGAACGCTTCGCTCATGAGCCACGTGCGTTACCCGACCGACATGTTCAATATTCAGCGCACCATGCTGAATAAGTACCACGTGACGAACGCTCACAGCTTCTACGCGGGCGATGACGTGTGGTCGATTCCGAACGACCCGACTAATGATCGTAACCAGCCGATTTCGCCCTACTACCTGTCCCTGCAGATGCCGGGGGATTCTCGTGCGCACTTCTCGTTGACGACCACGTTCATTCCTCAGCAGAGCGATTCGAACTCTCGTAACGTGATGTACGGCTTCCTTGCCGCTAATGGTGATGCCGGTACCGGTAAGGACGGCGAGCGTAGCCCCGATTACGGCAAGTTGCGTCTGCTGGAGTTGCCGCGTTCTTCGGTGGTTCCCGGCCCCGGCCAGGCTCAGAATATTTTCAACTCTGACGCTGAGGTGTCGAACCAGCTGAACCTGTTGCGCCGTGGTTCCTCTGAGGTTATTAACGGCAATATGCTGACTCTGCCGGTGGGCGGCGGCATGTTGTACGTTCAGCCGGTGTACGTGCAGTCGAGCGGTGACGCTAAGTACCCGCGTCTGCAGCGTGTGCTGGTGAGCTTCGGCGATAAGGTCGGTTTCGCTCCGACTCTGGAGGAGGCGCTGAACCAGGTGTTCGGCGGCTCCTCGGGCGCGAAGCTGGACGGTTCGGCGGCTAGCCCCTCGGCTTCTGCCTCCGGCTCCTCTGGTTCTTCGGGTGCTTCGACCGGAGGTTCTTCGGCTTCGCAGTCTTCGGAGCTGAAGCAGGCTCTGACGGATGCCTCGAAGGCGATGACCGATGCTGATGCGGCGATGAAGAAGGGCGACTGGGCTGCCTACGGTGAGGCTCAGAAGCGTCTGGAAGCAGCCGTGAAGAAGGCTCTGGAGGCTGAGGAGGCGCAGAGCACGGCGTCCGCTAAGGCTTCTGCATCGGCAGCGCCCAGCGCCTCGGCGGCTCCGAGCGCAGCGGCTAGCGCTAAGCCCAGCGCGAGCCTTTCGACTTCTCACTAGGATGCCTGAGGCGGCGGGGGAGTAGCGCATACCGGATGCTCACGGATCGGATGTCCACGGGTCTAGCGTCCTCGCTCTAGAACCGGGGCCTGCACTGGATACGGCTCCTACTGACTACCTCTAGCGGTCTCTGACGGAACGGGGTGGAAGTGTATCGCTTCCACCCCGTTCCTGTATGTTCTACCCCTGGCACTGCCCCGTAGCCCCTATTCCTACCCAACTGCTTTCTACCCAACTGCTTTCTACCCAACAGCCCCTATTTTTGTGTGCTTGGTTACAAATCGCGTTTTTGGCTTGCATGCCCGGTTTGGGGTCTGTATAGTTGTATGAGTCGCCGCGGGGTGGAGCAGTTCGGTAGCTCGCCGGGCTCATAACCCGGAGGTCGCAGGTTCAAATCCTGTCCCCGCAACCAGAAAAACCCGGTATCTCAACGAAAAGTCGCTGAGATACCGGGTTTTGTTTTGCCCTGACGAGACCGAATCCCTATGTTATTCCCTACCTTTCAGCCAAACTCAGGCCCGTCGTCGAGGTGGGGGGAGGGGGGACTATCACCCAACATCGAGGACTATCATCCAACGCCCCTTCGGGGCGTATGACTATCTTCGCTCGTGCATGATCTCGTGGGAGGGAGGTTGCAGAGGAGGATTTTCACCGCCTAATCGGCGTTGATACCGGCTGTTTACCGCCTGAAAATGCAAAAGCGGTATAGCATTTTCCCTCGTATCTCAACCGAATCCCAACCCTTTACCGCCTTCACCGCCTAAAACCGAAAACTTTTATATATACACACGCATATGTAGGAAGATGAACACTCGCGTGTACACTTTTTAGAAATTAGGCGGTAGAGGCGGCAACACACCATGTTTTGACTGATATACCAACGTTTTCGATATACCGCTTAGCCTCAAACAGGCGGTAACTAAGCGGTGAAAGAGTAGCGTCCCGCATAGTGGTGTAACCGTGGGTGGTCGGCCCGTTTGATATGGGTGCGGTCACCGTGTGATCCTTCGAGAAAGCTCTCTACTTCTGACTCGAAATGATTTGGAGGCACAACGATGACCGCTCCTCATATTATCGACCCTGCTGGCATGCTTGGCGAGGCGTTGTCCCAGGCATCCCCAGATTTGATGCGTTCCTTGCTCCAGCACGTCATTAACGCGTTGCTATCAGCGGACGCTGATGCGGTGTGCGGGGCCCAGTGGGGTCAACAAGATCCGCAGCGTCACACCAGGCGCAACGGGTATCGCTACCGGCCCCTGGACACCAGGGTCGGCACCATCGACGTGGCGATCCCCAAGCTGCG